>Ga0190273_10000044_pt1 | contig 79813 bp, 67 predicted proteins | sample Popmic504IS_FD_134513 | JGI IMG/M metagenome (GOLD analysis project Ga0190273, IMG submission 134513) | Populus adjacent soil microbial communities from riparian zone of Shoshone River, Wyoming, USA - 504 IS | ecosystem: Environmental > Terrestrial > Soil > Riparian zone > Trees stand | place...
CTCGGGCCGGTACCAGCGCTCGTAAAAGGCCTTGAGGCCCGGCGCATTGGCGGCCTTGAGCGTCGCCTCGGTGCCGATCGTGTCGCGGTCGGCATATTTCAGCCCGGCGAAGAACAGCGGCCGCATCATGTCGCCCAGCTTCGCGGAAATCTCGCTCCGCCGGCCGAGCTCGGACAGCACCACGCCCTTTTCCACCTCCACCAATTTGGGGTCGATGGTCGCCTTGTCGGCCATTTGCGCGATCAGCTTCAGGCTGGCATCGAGCGAGGCCTCGTCATTCTTGGGAAGGTCGAGCTGATACACCGTCTGGGTCGGCTCGGTGGAGGCGTTGGTGTCGCTGCCGAAGCTCGCGCCAAGCCGCTGCCAGGTCTCCCGCGCCTCGCCGTCGGCGAAGTCCGCGGTGCCGCGAAACGCCATATGCTCGATAAAATGCGCCCAGCCCCGCTCCGCGTCCGTCTCGTGCAGCGAGCCGACGTCCATTCTGAGGCGGATCGAGACCTGCCCGGCCGGAAGCTTGTTCTGCCGCACCGCATAGCGAAGGCCGTTGGGCAGCGTCCCGAACCGCCACGCCGGGTCCGGTGTGATGTCGGAGTTGCGGTAGAACCAGTTGGTGTCCCCCTCGGCCACAACCGGCGCGGCGGTGAGAAGGAGGAGGGCGGCAAGCGAGCGGCGGATGAGGTGCATAGGTTTCCTGATCGGAGGAACAGTTCCTCCCTGCGCGAAGCGTGGGGAGGGGAACCACCCGAAGGGTGGTGGAGGGGTAAATGGCGCAATCCCTAGTGAGTTCAACCCAGAACCCGCCACCGACGAACGCCCTTTACCCCTCCACCATGCTGCGTATGGTTCCCCTCCCCATCTCGCGATGGGGAGGAACTGACATGCCCCCCAACCGCCTTGACTCTCGCTGAACGGAGGTGGAACATAAGAGGAACAAGCCCGTTCCGAGTCGCCGCCATGAACCTGCCATCCACCCGTTCCGATCGCCTCTCGGCCCTCCGGGAAGAAGTGCGCGCAATCGAATCGGCCGGGCCTGCGGAGGCGCGGCCATGCCTGCCTTTCGGGGTGGAGGCAATCGACTCGCGCCTGGCCGGCGACGGTCTTGCCGGCGGCGCCCTCCACGAAGCCGCGCCCGACCGTTCCGGCCTCCCCGACGACGCCGCCGCCACCCTGTTCCTCGCCTCGATCGCCGCCCGCACCGAAGGTCCCATCCTCTGGGCGCTGGGCCGCCGAGACCTTTTCGCCCCCGGCCTTGCCCTGGCCGGCCTCGACCCGAACCGGGTGCTCTACGCCGAATGCGGCCGCGACGAGGACGTGCTTGCCGTGATGGAGGAAGGCCTTCGCCACGGCGGTCTTGGCGCGGTGGTCGGCGAGGCCTCGCGCGTGCCGATGGCCGCCACCCGCCGCCTTCAGCTCGCCGCGGAGGAAGGCGGCACCCTGGCGCTGATGCTGAAGCGCTGGCGCAAGACCGATACCGATCCGCTCGCCGAGCCGTCCGCCGCGGTGACCCGCTGGCGCGTCGCCTGCGCGCCCTCTTCGCCGCTCCCCGTGCCCGGCCTCGGCCGCGCCCGCTGGAGCCTCCAGCTCGCCCGCCAGCGCGGCGGCGAGCCCCACCACTGGACCCTGGAGTGCCCCGATGACACGGGTAGCCTCGCTGTACCTGCCGACGCTCAGCATCGACCGCCTCCAGCGCGCATCGCGGCATAATAGCTCCTCCCCGGAACGGGGAGGGGGACCGCCGGCGAAGCCGGTGGTGGAGGGGGCCCAGCGTAAGGGCAGCGAAGACGTGGGCCCCCTCCACCAGCCTGCGGCTGGTCCCCCTCCCCGTTCCGGGGAGGAGCCTAAGGTATGGCACCCCGCCCCGCGAACCCCCGAAAATACCAAGGAACGCTTGCAGCTCCTCGCGCTCCGCAAGGAGCTCGGCATCCCCGACGGCGCCCCCAGTCCAGGCCCAGGCCAGCGCCTCGCCGACTGCTCCTGCCCCCGCGAAGCCCACTGGCGCCCCGGCGCCCGCTGGGCCCAGGACACCCCCGCCCACAAACGCCCCCCCATCCGCGAACTCGGGAGGCGGACGGAGGCCGCGGAAGTGGTGTTCCGGAAAAACCCCTCTCCCATCTCGGGAGAGGGAGGGGCCCACCGCGTCAGCGGTGGGAGGGTGAGGGTCTGTACCGATAACTCAGCAAGGCCCTCACCCTCCCACCCGGCTTCGCCGGGCGGGTCCCTCCCTCTCCCGAAAATGGGAGAGGGGCCGTTGCCCCCCACCAGCGTCTTGCGCCGCCCCAGTTCCTCCCCATCGAAAGATGGGGAGGGGAGTGTAGGCGGGTCGGCATGCCGGGGGCATGACGAGAACCGTAACCGGCTGCAAAGCAGCCGTGGGGCGAAGCATGGTGGAGGGGTAACTGCCGTAGCCCCAGAATCTCCCAAGAGAACCATCAACCTCGTTCGTCCCGAGCGAAGTCGAGGGGCGCACACGAAGAGACTGAGCCCCCGCCCCTCGACTTCGCTCGGGACGAACGAGCCGATTGGATCGGCTTCACCTCCGGCACCACCACAGCCCCCTCCCCCCCTCGTCACCGCCACCCGCATGGGCAACCGGGTCCTCGTCGCCGCCGTCTGCCCGCAAGCGCAGGCGCTCGGCCTCAGCGCGGGCATGGCCCTCACCCAGGCCCGCGCCCTCGTCCCCGGCCTCCGGATCGAGGACGCGGACCCCGAAGCCGACCGCGCCCTCCTCACCAGCCTTGCCCTTTTCGCCGCCCGCCGCTGGACGCCCCGCGCCGCGCTCTCGGGCGAAGACGGCCTGTTCCTGGACTTAACCGGCGTAGACCACCTGTTCGGCGGCGAGGAACGCATGTGCCGCCGCATCCTCGCTTTCTGCGCCCGCGCCGGTTTCGCCGCCCGGATCGCCGTCGCTGCAACCCCCGGCGCGGCCCACGCCCTCGCCCGCCATGGCTCCGCCCCCCTTGCCTTCTGCCCGGCCGGCGCGGAAGCCGAAGCGCTCGCCCCGCTCCCCCTCGCCGCGCTCCGCCTCGACGTCCGCGCCATCGCCGCCGCCCGCCGCCTCGGCCTCGAGCGGATCGGCGAAGTCTTCGCCATGCCGCGCGCGCCCCTCGCCCGTCGCCTCGGCAAGCCGTTCCTCACCCGCCTCGACCAGGCATTGGGCGCCGCCGGCGAAGCGATCGAGCCGCTCGTTCCCGAAGACCCGCCGGTCGCCGAACTGCGCTTCGCCGAGCCGATCGCCACCGCCGACGCCATCGCCGAAGCCCTCGCCTTGCTCATGGCCCGCCTGCTCGACACGCTGCGCAAGGCCGGCCTCGCCGCCCGCGCCTTCACCCTGTTGTGCGACCGGGTGGACGGCGCGGTGCAGCGCATTGCGATCGGCACCGCCCGCGCCACCCGCGACGGCAAGCACCTGCTGCGCCTCCTCTCCATGCGCATCGAAACCATCGAGCCCGGCTTCGGCCTCGATGCGATGCGCCTCCTCGCCGGCCGCTGCGAACCGCTCGGGCCCGAGGCGATCGAAGGCGAACTCGCCGGCGCCAAGCCCGCGCCCGATCTGGCGCCGCTGGTCGACCGCCTCGCCGGCCGCCTGGGACACCGCCACCTCTACCGGGCAAGCGCGGTGGAAAGCGACGTGCCGGAGCGCAGCGTCCGCCGGGTCGGCCCGCTCAGCGCCTGCGCGCCCTGGCCACGCTGGCCGCGCCCGGTGCGGCTGCTCGTCCCGCCGGAGCGGGTGGAAAGCGTCGTCGCCCTGCTCCCCGATCTTCCGCCGCGCCGCTTCACCTGGCGCGGCCGCCCCTACCGCGTCCGCGCCGCCGACGGCCCCGAGCGGATCCACGGCGAATGGTGGCGCCGCTCGGGCGAGGCCGAAGCGGTGCGCGATTATTTCCAGGTCGAAGACGAAGAAGGCCGCCGCTTCTGGCTTTACCGAAGAGGCGACGGCGTCGACGCCCGCACCGGTGACCTGAGCTGGTACCTCCACGGGCTGTTCGGGTGACCTTCATTCCTCCCCGGAACGGGGAGGGGGACCATGCGAAGCATGGTGGAGGGGGCCCACGGTCGTGCAGCTCGCTTCGCTCGCCCCCCTCCACCGCACTTCGTGCGGTCCCCCTCCCCGTTCCGGGGAGGAGTTGAAGCCATGTACGTCGAACTCCAGACCACCACCCACTTCAGCTTCCTGCGCGGCGCCTCGGGCGCGGACGAACTGTTCGCCGCCGCCGCAGTCCTCGGCCTCCCCGCCCTCGGCGTGGTGGACAGGAACTCCGTCGCCGGAATCGTCCGCGCCTGGGAGGCCGCCAAAACAACCGGCGTGCGCCTCGTCGCCGGCTGCCGCCTCGACCTGGCCGACACTACCAGCCTGCTCGTCTACCCCACCGACCGCCCCGCCTGGTCCCGCCTCACCCGCCTGCTCTCGATCGGCAAGGCCCGCGCTGGCAAGGGCAAGTGCGAGCTCCATTGGGCCGACCTCGAAGCCCATGCCGAAGGGCTGATCGCAATCCACCTTCCGGACGAGCCCGGCGCGGACAACGTCCACCTCCTGCACCGCCTCAAGGCCACCTTCGCCGACCGCGCCTACCAGGCGCTGACCATCCGCCGCCGTCCGGGCGATGCTTGGCGTAACTTTAGTCTGAGCTTTGACGGCCGAACCGCCGGCGTGCCGCCCGTGGCAACCGGCGACATCCTCTACCATTCGCCCGACCGCCGCCTGCTCCAGGACGTGATGACCGCGATCCGTGAGAAGTGCACGATCGACGAACTCGGCTTCCGCCGCGAGCGCCACGCCGACCGGCACCTGAAGTCGCCCGAGGAAATGGCCCGCCGCTTCGCCGCCTACCCCGAAGCCGTCGCCGCCACCGCCGAGATCGCCCGGCGCTGCACCTTCGACCTCTCCGAGCTTCGCTACCAATATCCCGAGGAAAACGTGCTCCCCGGCATGACCGCACAGGAGGCGCTCGAGAAACTGAGCTGGGACGCGGCCCATGCCAAATACCCCGACGGCGTGCCCGATCGCACCGCCGCCCAGATGCGCCATGAGCTGACCATGATCGCCCAGCTCGAATACGCGCCCTATTTCCTCACCGTCCACTCGATCGTGAACTTCGCCCGCTCGGTCGGCATCCTCTGCCAGGGCCGCGGCTCGGCGGCGAACAGTTGCGTCTGCTACCTGCTCGGCATCACCTCGATCGATCCGGTGAAGCACGAATTGCTGTTCGAGCGCTTCGTCTCGCCCGAACGGCCCGAGCCGCCTGATATCGACGTCGATTTCGAGCATGAACGGCGCGAGGAAGTGATCCAGTGGATCTACCAGACCTACGGCCATCACCGCGCCGCCCTGACCGCGGTGGTGTCCCGCTACCGCGCCCGCGGCGCCGTCCGCGAAGTCGGCAAGGCCCTCGGCCTCCCCGAGGACATGACCGCCGCCTTGTCCGGCCAGGTCTGGGGCTGGTCCAACGAAGGCGTCGAGGACCGCCACGTCGCCGAACTTAACATGGATCAATCAGACCCGCGCCTCGCCCTCACCCTCGATCTCTCCCGCCAGCTGATCGGCACTCCGCGGCACCTTTCGCAACATCCAGGCGGCTTCGTCCTCACCCGCGACCGCCTCGACGATCTCGTCCCCATCGAGCCCGCAGCCATGGAAAACCGCCGCGTCATCGAATGGGACAAGGACGATATCGAGGCCTTGGGCTTCATGAAGGTCGACGTGCTCGGCCTCGGCATGCTCGGCTGCATGCGCCGCGCCTTCAACCTGCTGCGCGACCACAAGGGCATCGATATCGGCATGGCCGACCTCCAGGACGACGACCCCGAAGTGTTCCGCATGATCCAGAAGGCCGACACCCTGGGCGTGTTCCAGATCGAAAGCCGCGCCCAGATGGCGATGCTGCCGCGCATGAAGCCCAAGGAGTTTTACGACCTCGTCATCGAAGTCGCCATCGTCCGCCCCGGCCCGATCCAGGGCGACATGGTTCACCCCTACCTCCGCCGCCGCGAGGGCAAGGAGAAGCCGCAATATCCCCGGCCCGAGCTTCGCGCCGTTCTGGAAAAGACGCTTGGAGTGCCGCTCTTCCAGGAGCAGGCGATGAAGGTCGCCATCGTCGGCGCCGGCTTCACGCCGGGCGAAGCCGACCAGCTCCGCCGCGCCATGGCCACCTTCAAGTACACCGGCGGCGTCAGTCACTTCCGCGACAAATTGATCGAAGGCATGGTCGCCCGCCACTACCCCCGCGACTTCGCCGAGCGCACCTTCAAGCAGATCGAAGGCTTCGGCAGCTACGGCTTCCCCGAAAGCCACGCCGCGTCCTTCGCCAAGATCGCCTACGCCTCGTCGTGGATGAAATGCCACCACCCCGACATCTTCTGCGCCGCGTTGCTCAACGCCCAGCCAATGGGCTTCTACGCCCCGGCGCAGATCGTGCGGGATGCGCGGGATCATGGGGTGGAAGTGCGCCCGGCGTGCATCAACGAAAGCCGCTGGGACACGGTGGTGGTGGTGGAGAGCCTTGAAGCCCCTCTCCCCTTGCGGGAGAGGGGTTGGGGAGAGGGGTGCGAGCTAAGCGGCTCGATGCCGGTTAGCTCGCCTCGTGCGAAGAAAAGCGCCGCCACGGGCATTGAGCCCGTGCCGCCGCTCCCCCTCTCCCCAACCCCTCCCCCGCAAGGGGGGAGGGGCTTATCCTCCCGCCTTCCCCTCCTCCCCCTCCGCCTCGGCCTCAGAATGATCCGCGGCCTCTCAAACGCCCACGCCGCGCAGATCCTCGCCGCCCGTTCGGAACGCCCCTTCACCTCCATCGAAGATGTCTGGCGCCGCTCCGCCGTGCCGCTCGCCGAGCTGGAAAAGCTCGCCGATGCCGACGCCTTCCGAAGCCTCGGCGTCGATCGGCGCCAGGCGCTGTGGCAGGTGCGCGGGCTCGGCGAGGCGCCCCTCCCCCTGTTCGCCGCCGCCGAAGGGCGCGAGCCCGAGGTGGCGCTGAAGCCGCTCACCGAAGGCCGCGAAGTGGTCGAGGACTACCGCGCGCTGCAGCTCTCCCTGCGCGCCCACCCGCTCGCCTTTCTCCGCCCCGAACTCGACCGCCGCGGCGTCACCCGCTGCGGTGATCTCGCACACACCAAGGATGGCAAGCCGGTCACCGTCGCCGGCGTGGTCCTGATCCGCCAGCGCCCCGGCTCGGCCAAGGGCGTATTGTTCATCACCATCGAGGATGAAACCGGAGTCGCCAACGCCATCCTCTGGCCCGACCGGTTCGAGGCGCAGCGCCGCATCGTGCTCTCCGCCTCGATGATCGGAATCAAGGGCGTGGTGCAGCGGGAGGGTGAGATCATCCACGTCATCACCGCCCGAATGGAGGACATGACCCCCCTCCTCCACTCGGTCGGCGAGCGCGACTTCCCCCACCGGCCCGGCCCCGCCGACGGGGCGAAATTCTCCGGCCCGGATGCCCGTCACACGGCGAAACGGCCGGCAACACCCTCGGGTATCGCCGACCGTTCGGTACAGGACCCGGCGGAAACGATCCGGGTCAAAAGCCGTAACTTCCACTAACCCCGCCCATCCCCGATGGAGCGGAAGCAATCAGAACTTCTGCTGGCGCTCGTAAAGCGACTTGTAGTGCTGGATGCGAGTCACCCGCAGGCCAGGCATTCCCGAACGGTCGACCGCCCGCTGCCAGCTTGCGAATTCCTCCAGGGTAAGGCCGTAGCGGTCGCAGGCTTCATCGACGCTGAGCAGGCCGCCGTTCACCGCCGAGACCACTTCCGCCTTGCGGCGCACCACCCAGCGGCTGGTGCCCGGCGGCGGAAGCGAATCAAGCGTAAGCGGCTCCCCGAGGGGCCCGATTACCTGTGCCGGCCTTATCTTCTGGTTCTCGATCATTCGTACCTCAAAAACGCGTAAGCCGCGTCCCCTGCTTCCCGTAGCTCCAGCTGTACCCCCGCCGGCTTGAAGGAAGATTGAAACCGCAAGGTAAACGGCGCGGTCATTTCAATTTACGCTCCGTTGCCGCGCGAACGCAGGATTGAAGCTCCCGCCCAGCGCGGCCACCGCCGCCTGCCAGCACGGGCCGGCGGACAATATCTCTGCGATCGGATCCGCAACTTCGGCCGGAGCCGGCGCAAAGGCCTGCGCCCGCGCCGCAGCGCTCGCCCCGGCTTGCGCGCGCAGCATGGCCGACAGCATCCCGAAATCGAGGTGCGCGGCGGCGCGGCTTGCGAAGCGCTGTTCGGCGCGGCGGAAGAAGCTCAAGTCCATGAACGAGGGTCTAGGGAAGGAAGGTGAAAATCCCGCTAAGGATGTCGCACGCTGGGCTTTTGCGCCCCCCGCCCCTATGTGCGGCCCATCATGCAGGTCGATTTTCAGCTCAGCCGCCCGGCGTCCGAGGCCCGAATCGTCGTCGCCATGTCCGGCGGCGTCGATTCTTCAGTGGTCGCCGCGCTCGCCGCGCGCACCGGCGCGGAGGTGATTGGGGTTACGCTGCAGCTTTACGATCATGGCGAAGCGGTGGGGCGCAGCAAGACGTGTTGCGCGGGGCAGGATATATATGATGCCAAAAGTGTCGCGGAGCGTTTAGGCATTGCGCACTATGTGTTTGATTATGCTAGCAAATTTCGGGAGGGCGTGATTGAGCGTTTTGCCGATGAGTATATGTTGGGGAGGACGCCGATCCCCTGCGTGTCGTGCAACCAGGGGGTGAAGTTCACCGACCTGCTCGGCCTCGCCCGCGATCTCGGCGCGGACTGCCTCGCCACCGGCCATTATGTCCGGCGCAGGGTGGGGCCGAACGGCGCCGAGCTTCACCGCGCCGCCGATCCGGCCCGCGACCAGAGCTATTTCCTGTTCGCAACCACCGCCGAGCAGCTCGATTACCTGCGCTTCCCCCTGGGCGACCTCCCCAAGCCGCTGGTCCGCGAACTCGCCCGCGACCTGGACCTCCTGGTCGCCGACAAGCCCGACAGCCAGGACATCTGCTTCGTCCCCGGCGGCGATTATGCCGCGGTGGTCAAGAAGGTGCGCCCCGAAGCGGCGGAGGAAGGCGACATCGTCGACCTCTCCGGCGAGGTGCTCGGCCGCCACAAGGGCCTGATCCACTTCACGGTCGGCCAGCGCCGCGGGCTCGAGATCGGCGGCCAGCCCGAGCCGCTTTATGTCGTCCGCATCGAGGCGGACGAGCGCCGGGTCGTCGTCGGTCCAAGGCGCGCCCTTGCCGTACGCGCCGCCCACTTGTCCGCGCTCAACTGGCTCGGCGAAGGCCAGCGCGAAGGGCTTTCGGCCAAGGTGCGCTCGATGGCCAAGCCGGCGCCGGTGCGCTTCGACGGCACGAGCATCCACTTCGAAACGCCCGAATATGGCGTGTCGCCCGGCCAGGCCGCGGTCCTCTACGACGGCGACCGGGTACTTGGCGGCGGCTGGATCGAGGAGACCGTCGCCGCCGAGCTGGAGCCCGCCTGATGCCGCTGCGCCGGATCAAGCGACTCCACGCCGCCTATCGCGACGACATCGCCGACCTTCTTACCCGGCGCCCAGTGCCCGGCCCGGCGCTACAGCATCTCGATCCGTTCCTGTTCCTCAACCACCACGGACCGCAGACCTACCGGCCGAACAACGGCGGCCTGCCGTTCGGCCCGCATCCGCACCGCGGCTTCGAGACGGTGACCTTCATCCTCGACGGCGAGCTTTCCCACCTCGACAGCGGCGGCCATGAAAGCGTGATCCACCCGGGCGGCGTCCAGTGGATGACGGCGGGCCGCGGCCTGGTCCACGCCGAGCTTTCGCCGGAAAGCTTCGTGCGCAGCGGCGGCCGGCTCGAGATCCTCCAGCTCTGGATCAACCTCCCCGCGCGCCTGAAGATGACGAAGCCGGCTTATGTCGGCCTCGAAGCGGCGGACATCCCGAAGGTGGAGCTGGACGGCGCGACGCTGGAGCTGATCTCGGCCAGCCACGGCGGGGTGAGCGGCGCGATCGAACCGCTCGCCGACATCCGCCTGATGCTGGTGCGCCTCAGCCCCGGCGGCTCGGTGGAGCTGCCCGTGGAGCCCGGCCGCACGATCTTCCTCTACACCGTCGCGGGCTCGGCCAAGGTCTCGGGCGCCCCCGTGCCGCAGTGGCACCTCGCCGAGATGGAGGAGGCGGGCGACACCGTCACCCTCTCCTCAACCGAAGAGGCCCTCATCCTGTTCGGCCACGGCGCGCCGTTCCGGGAGCCGATCGTCTCCCACGGCCCCTTCGTGATGAACAGCCGCGAGGAGATCGTCGCCGCGATCGAGGATTATCAGGCCGGCCGCTTCGGCACCCTCTGAGCCGCCACCCGCGCCGCGATAAACAGCACTGTTCCCGCCGCCATCAGCGCCAGCAAGGCGCGCCACGCCTTCCAGTCCGATTGCCAGGCCGCCCAGGCGCAGACCGCCAGCGCGGCGACGACCATCAGCCACATCAAGGGCCGAAGCGCTTCGCCTCGGCTCGCCTTGGGTAAGGCGGCGATCGACATTGCGTAGACGATCATTCGCGCAAGCGTGCTCATCACGGCAAGCCAGACGAAGCTGCCGCTCAGCGCGAGGAGCGCGATCAGGCCGCCCATGAACAGGATCGAGTTTGCGGGCGTGGCATAGCGGTCGCTCACCCGGCCGAACCAGCCGGGCAGAAGCCCGTCCCGGCCCATGGCGTAGGTGGTGCGGGTGCTTCCCGTCATTCCGCCGCTGATGTTGCCGAGCAGCGAGAAGATCGCAGCGGCGGTGAGCAGAACCGCCCCCGCCGGCCCCATCAACGCGGCGCCGAAGGCGATCATCGGCGCGTCGCCGCCCTGCCCCGGCTCCATCACGGCGACGTAGGAAAGCTGGACCAGGAAATAGAGGATCGCGGTGGCGACAATGGTGGCGATCAGCGCGCGCGGAATGGTGCGCCGCGCATCCGCCGTCTCGCCCGCCGGCACCACCGAATTCTCAAAGCCGACGAAGGCGTAGAGGATCAGCAAGGCGGCAGCCTCGAGCTGGGTGAGCGGCGGCGGCGGTCCCGGCGGCTCGATCGCGCCGCCCGCCGTCACCAATCCGAGGATCGCGACCAGCACCAAAGGCGCCGCCTTGAGCAAAGTCAGCGCATCGAGGAAGCGCACCGCCCGTTTCACGCCGACGATGTTGATCCAGGTGAGCAGCCCGCACACGGCAAGGATCACCGCCGCCCTCGGCAACGGCTCGGCCAGCCCCGGCCACCAGCGCCCCAGATAGGTGACCAGTACCGTCGTATTGGCAGCCAGCGCCGCGGCCCGCGCGACGTAGTAGATCCACCCCGCCTGGAACGCGGCCGTCCTGCCGAACGCGGCGGCATAGACCACCGGCCCGCCCGACACCGGATGCAAGGCCGCCATGCGCGAAAACGGCAGGGCGATGACCAGCACAAGCAGGCCGAACAAGGGAAACAGGAACGGGCTGAACGCCCCGAACTGGCTGTAGAGCTTTTCCGGCAACGCGAAGATGCCGGCGCCGACCACGCCGTTGAACGACAGGAAGGCCGATCCCAGAAAGCCGATGTCGCGGCGCAGCGGCTCTTCGGTCGGGCGATCCGTCAATGCCTTGATCCTTCCCGCGGGGCTGGTGCGACGTTGTGCCGCGCGCCGCCGGGGAGGGCAAGGCGGGAGGTTCAGCTCGTCGGGTTGAGATACACCCGGCGGCTTTCGGTGAGCGTCACCGGCGGCGTCTTGAAGAAGACGAAGTTCAGCGGCACGGCATAAGACGCTTCGATCAGGTAGAAGGCATAGCCGTTCGCGTCCGTCCCTTGCGTCACCGTCGGTCCGGTAAGGTAAGCGCTGTTCAACTTGAAGATGCGGTTTCGGACCGCTGCCGTGACCTCGGCCGGGGCGGGCCGTGGAAAGATTTGCGCCTTTCGGGCTCCCGCGGCGACCGAGTTGCGCAGGTCGGCGCCAGCGAAATACAGGCTACCAAGCTGGGTTATGCCGATCAGCATGCCGAAGAACACCGGGATGATCAGCGCGAACTCGACGGCGGTGGCACCCCGGTTGTCGCGGCGGAAGAGTTGCAGCTTTTTCATTGCACCCTCACGGCGGACGTCGCGGCCAGAGTCACCGGCCGCAAGTAGATCTTGCCCCGGAACACGCGGGTGGCGCGAAGTTCCAGATAGCGGGCGGTATCCTCGTCCGCGGCGCAGGTGCCCGTATAGCTGGCCTGCTTGGTGCCGCTGCATTCCAGCCACTGCGTCAGGGTAACCGACGCGCTCGGCACGGCGCTGGTCACCTCGGCCCTCAGGAATTCGTAATCCTGGGTGCCCTGGGCATTGGTCGAGACGCGGTTGGCCTGGACGATTTCCAGGCTGCGGTTCACCGCCTGCTGAAGGGCGAAGCGCTGCGACAGGCCGGTGCTCAGATCGATGATGCCGAGGACCAACGTCGCAAGGACCGGCACCAGCATCGCGAATTCGATACCGGCGAGGCCGCGCTCGTCCTTCAGGCAGGAACGAAAGATTTTCAGCCGCGTCATTTCACCAGCCTTACGAATTGGAGCTGAAAGCTCGGCTGGCCGCCTGGCCTGTTACAGGTGTTGTTCAGCCGCTCGTTGCCGCTGAAGGTGGCACGCCGCACGACCATCTGGAAGCATTCCGCCTTGAACCCGGCGTTGCCGTTCACCGTCACGTCGGCGGTGGGGAAATAGAATGCGCCGGACAGGACCGATTGCGCATTGCCGTTGATCTTCATGCTGGCCTGGGTGGCGCGCCGGTCGCGATAGAAAAGGATGTCCTTGTACGTGCCTTGGGTCGGCGCGCTGAGGTTTAGCTGCGGATGACCGTCCGTGTCGAAAATACCCGCGTCGAACGAGCCTGCCTCGCCGCCGGGACCGGTGAGGAAGAAGGTGACGCCGTTTCCGGTGACTTCCGCCCCGGCAGCGAAGTTGACGTTTCCGCCAAAGACGACGACCTCTCCGGTGAAGGTAACCGTGCCCTTGATGTCGATGCTGGAATAGCAGCCGCCCGTCACGGTTTTCGGAGGATCGTTCTTTTGGACCGACAAAGCCGGGCAATTGCTTTGATCGAAGCTCGGCAGGTCGATGTCGGCGAAAGGATCCGCCTGTTGGGCGGCATAGGGCTGAAGCTCGGTGCCCGCCGCGTAGTTCGAACTCGGCTGCAGCCCGCCGGGCGCCATGACCGGGGACGCTATCACCGTTGAGCTGCCCCCTGCGCTGATGGCGTTCGGGCCACGCGCGTTCGTGGCCATGCCGCAGCCCAGGTTCACCGTCGCGTTGCCCTTGATCTCGATGCCGGGCTGATCGTCGTCGTTGTACAGCGACAGCAGACAGAACTTACCGTTGCCAATGAGGGCGGCCGTCGCGGTAGCGGTGATGCTGGTCGGCGCCTTGGTGAAGATCGCCATGAACGGCAGCCGCTGCGTCGCGGTGAGGTTCACGCGAACCGTGCGGTCGAAGCCGATGCTGGCGCCGGTGACGATCACCGGGGTGCCGACCAAGGCCGGCGTTTTGTTGAGCTTGCGGTCGATTTCGCGAGTCGCGGCGCCGGACGCGTAGGTCTGTTCCGAGGCCGTGTCGGAGCCCTGCGCCATGGCGTAGGCGCCGGCGATGGCGGCCGAATCGACGGCGCGCTGCATCTGCCGGTTCATGACGGCGATCTGGAACGTATCCACCGCGTAGCCCGCGGACGCGAGCAGCAGCGGCATCGCCGCCGCGCCCATGGCGAGCACGTTGCCGCGCTCGCTTTTGAAGAATGCTTTTAGCCGCTGCATGGCCCTCATTTCGATCGGTCCTTGTCCGCTATGGGATGCAGAGAGGGGATCGAGTTAGGCCCGCCGCCTTTAGGAAGCGTAAGGGTGGATGGTTACCTGAGCATTAGGCATGACCCGCCGGCCCCGGGGCGCCGGCGCAACGAAAAAGGGGCCCCGCAAGCGAGACCCCTTTCCTCTTCGAAGCCGAGTGCGGGTCAGAATTCGACGGAGGCACGCGCGTACAGGAACCGGCCGTTGAAGCCGAACGGCGAGAAGATCGAGTAAGGCACATATTCCTGGTTCGCCGGATAGACCCCGCCGATCGCCGCCGGTCGCGGGCCGAAGGGCGAGCGGTCCGGGTAGATGTCGAACAGGTTGTTCGCGCCCGCCGCCAACTCGAAGCCGGCGCCGGCCTTGAAGCGCAGCTCCAGGTCGGTGATCCACTTGGGGCTGAGGAAGATGTCGTCCGGGCCATAGGCGGTGAGGCTGGTCGGATCGGTCAGCGGATTGGCGGCGCCGGGCGTGGTGACCTTGCCGTAGCGGGTGGTCCGCGCGGTGAGGCCAAAGGCGCCGAGTTCGCCGTCGGCGCTGAGCACGATCTTGTCGCGCGGCTGGCCCTGGGTGAAGCGCAGGCCCTCGACCCGGCCGAACAGCACGATGCCGGGGATGCTGGCAAGCGGCCCGAGATCGTTCAGCCGCTTGTCGATCCTGGTTTTGTTGTAATTGTAGGCGGCGGTGAGCGTCCAATTGCCCATCGCGCCGGCGCGCCAGCGGTAGGTGCTGACCAGATCGAGGCCACGGGTGGTGGTGTCGAGGCCGTTGATGAAGAAGCGCGCGGCGCCGACGCTCTGGAAGCCGTTGGCGTCGAGCACGTTCTTCACCGCGGTGTTGACCGCGGGCGTGCCGCTGCCGGCGGCGCCAAGATTCTCGGTCAGGACGATTCGGTCCGTGATCTTGATCTGGTAGACGTCGGCGGTGAAGGTCAGGCCGCGGAACGGATTGGCGGTCGCGCCAAAGCTCAGGTTCAGCGACTTTTCCGGGCGAAGATCGCGCGAGCCGAGCGCCCGGGCGACCGGGCTGTTCACGGCCAGCGTCGAGATATCCACCGGCACGCCGGCGATGAAGTTGGTCGACGTCGTGGTGAAGAATTGCTGCTGAAGCGAGGGGGCGCGGAAGCCGTTCGACACCGAGCCGCGCAGGGCATAGCCCTCCACCGGCTCGTAACGGGCCGCGAACTTGCCGTTCCAGGTGCTGCCGAAGTCCGAGAAATTCTCGTAACGGCCGGCCAAGGTGGTGGTCAGCCCCTCGACCGGATCGGCGTCGAGCTCGACATAGGCGCCGAAGCTGTGGCGGCCCTCGTCGGTCGCGCTGCCCGCCGGGATGCCCGGAAAGCCCTGCGCGCCCGCCGGTGCCGCGCGGCCCGGGAAGCTGCAGATGCCGGTGCCGGCGTTGAACGATCCCTGCTGGGCGGTGCAATTGGCGGCATTGGTGGCAAAGGCGGCGCGGAACAGCGGGCCGGTTGCATAGGATTGGAGATCGCCGGGGCGGATCACGAAATTCTCTTCGCGATACTCGCCGCCGACCGCGACCGACAGCGGCTTGGCGAAGCTGCCGACCCGATATTCGCGGGAGAAATCGAGGTTCACGATGTTCTGGCCGTAGCGCAGCCCGCCGGCGTCGAACACGTTCTGGCTTTGCGTGCCGAACGACGTGTTGAGCGTGTCCTTCACCGAATAGTCGAAGCGGTTGTGGCCGCGGCCGGCGGACAGGCTTGCGCTCCAGCCGGCGATCTCGCCCTTGATGCCGCCGTTGAACGAATAATCGACCAGCTCGGTGTCGATCAGCGGCAGGAAGCCGTTGGGCGTCAGGGCGACGAAATTGCCGGCGTTCGGCGATGCGTTGGGCGCGATGGCGCCGAAATCGCGGTTCGCGGCGGCATTGGCCTGGCGGTAATTGGCGGCGCTGAGCGAATCGCGCACGCCGTAGGAGCCGAAGGCGAACAGCTCCCAGCCGCCGCCGATCGGCAGGCCGGAGTTGACGAAGAAGTTGAAATCGTCGGTGTCGGGATCGCCGAAGCGGAACTGGAGCCGGTCGAAGCTCAGCTCGCGCGCGTCGAAGGCGGCGGTCGGGCGGTTGTAGTTGGGCCGGAGGTCGAAGCCGGCGCGGGTGGTGCGCTCGCGGTGGCGATACTCGCCGGTGACGTTGACGAAGCCGCCGTCGGGGCCGAGCGGAATGCCGACATTGGCGCCGAGGGTGATCGTCTCGCCATCGCGCGCGCGCCGGTCGCCGTCGGTGCTTGGCAGGAAATAGCGGTTGTCCGCCGGGTCGAGGATCGGCTGCCCGCCGGCGGTGGTCTGGAGGCCGGTGACGTTGGCGACGTCGTTCACGGTGGTGCGGTACTGGCCATAGGTGATCGATGCGCGGCCGCCTTCGGCGCCGGTCTTAAGCTGGATGTTGATCACGCCGGCGATTGCGTCGGAGCCATATTGGGCGGCGGCGCCGTCGCGCAGCACTTCGATGCGGCTGATCGCAAGGCCGGGGACGAGGTTCAGATCGACGGCCGCGGCGCCGCGGCCGACCGTGCCGTTGATGTTCAGCAAGGCGGCGACGTGGCGGCGCTTGCCGTTGATCAGCACCAGGGTCTGATCGGGGCTGAGGCCGCGCAGCGTGGCGGGGCGCAGCGCGTCCGAACCGTCGGCGATCGAGGGCTGCGGGAAGTTGAAGGACGGAACGAGCTGGTTCAAGATCCGGTTGGTCTCGGTCTGGCCGGTGTTGGTGATCGCTTCGGCGCCCAACACGTCGATCGGCACCGGGCTGTCGGCCACCGTGCGGTCGGAGCGGCGGGTGCCGGTGACGACGATCTCCTCGCCCGCGGCCGGCGCCTCCTCCGCCTCCTGATCTGCCTCGACGTCCGGCGAAACGGTCTGGACCTGCTGTGCGGCGGCGGGCGCGGCGGCGAAAGCAAGCGCCGAAAAGCCCGACAGGAGCGCGGTGCGTACGAGACGGTTCATGGTATTTCCCCCGGTGTTCGGCAGCCCCCGCTGCCACCTATCGGACGGAGACTAGACGCAAAGCGGCCGCGGGGGAACCGGCAGGTGCTGCAGCGCAATATTGTTGCAACACTGTGGTCGCTGCACCACATCGCGTTGAGAACCGTTCAGGAGCGCCGCCATGACCAAGCCGATCGTCGTCGACCTGCCGCACAGCCTCGGCGCGGCGGAGGCGAAGCGGCGCATCGCCGGGGGCATCGGCAAGCTGAGCGACCACCTGCCCGGCGGCGGCGAGGTGAATCACAGCTGGTCGGGCGACCGGATGGACCTGGGCGTCAAAGCGATGGGACAGCAGGTGTCGGCGAAGATCGACGTCGGCGAGAAGATCGTCCGGCTGGAGGTCGTCCTCCCCGCCTTTCTGTCCTTTTTCGGCAGCAAGGTGGAAAGCCTGATGCGCCGCCACGGCACCGAGCTGCTCGAAGACAAAAGCGGCGGCTCTAAAAGCTGAGCGGCCTCAGGCGCGCTGCTTCTTCGCCTTTTGCCGCTTCACCGGCTTCTCGCTGCGGGTCAGCGAGGTCAGCTGGCAGCGGTCGCGGCCGACGATGATCGCGCTGAACCGGTCGAAGCTGCTCGATCCGCGAGTATCGATGCCGATCGCCTGCGTGAACGGCAGGTCCTGGCACAATCCGATCAGCTCGGCCCGGTACCAATTGTGGCCCTGGTCCTCGAGCAAAACCACGTCGCGGCTCTCCGCGCGGAAGTTGCGGATCCGGAAACCGGGGAACGGGATGCTCACTTCCTCCGCCTTTGCGGTGAAATGCTCGTTGTGAACTGCGGGAACGGCGAGAGCCGGCGCGGCGACGGCGGCGGCGACCAGGGCGAGGATCATCTTTTTCATGCGCAATCCCTGGCACGCTGCGGCTGAACCGGCGCTGACGATGGCGGCTTGCCTCGCGCTCCCGCTCCGCTAGCATCCCGTCTTGCGAACTGGGAGAGTGTGGATGCGGCACGTGGCGATCATCGGCTCGGGACCGGCCGGCTTCTACACCGCCGAAGCGCTTCAGAAACATTATGGCGAGGACGTAGCGATCGACCTGATCGACCGCCTGCCCGTCCCCTACGGCCTGATCCGCTCCGGCGTCGCGCCCGATCACCAGTCGATCAAGGCCGTTTACCGGCGCTACGAGAAAGTCGGGCTGTCGCCCAACGTCCGCTTCGTCGGCAACGTCACGGTCGGCGGCGACGTCTCGATCGCCGAGCTCCAGGCGCTTTACGATGCGGTGATCCTCGCCACCGGCGCACCGGACGACCGCCTGCTCGCCATCCCGGGAAGCGACCTTCCCGGCGTGGTCGGCTCGGCGGCCTTTGTCGGCTGGTATAACGGCCACCCCGATTTCGCCGCCCTCGCCCCCCGCCTCGACACCCCTGGCGCGGCGGTGATCGGCAACGGCAACGTCGCGCTCGACGTCGCCCGCATCCTTTCCAAGACCACCGGGGAATTCGCCGGCTCCGACATTTCGGACCATGCGCTGAATTCGCTCGCCCGCTCGGACATCCGCGACATCCACATTCTCGGCCGCCGCGGCCCGCACCAGATCGCGATGACGCCGAAGGAACTGGGTGAGCTCGGCCACCTTGGCGAAGCGGCGCCGCACGTCCGCCCCGAGGACCTGCCGCCGCTCGAGGACGATGCGTTGCTCGAACCCGGCATGCGCAAATCGGTCACCCACCTGCGCGATTTCGCCGCCGCCGCGCCCACTGCGAAGCGCAAGGCCATCCACTTCGACTTCTTCGCAATGCCGGTCGCCATCGAAGGCGACGACAAGGTGGAGCGCGTGATCGTGGAGCGCACCACCCTTACCGAAGACCTGCGCTCGGTCGGCACCGGCGAGACCCATGCGATTCCCTGCGGCCTCGTCGTCACCTGCATCGGCTACCAGACCCCGCCGATCGAAGGCGTACCGTTCGAACATGGCCGCGGCCGCTTCGCCAATGCCGAAGGCGTGATCGGCGAGGGCCTGTACTGCGTCGGCTGGGCACGGCGCGGGCCGACCGGGACGATCGGCACCAACCGCCCCGACGGCTTCGAAGTCGCCGAAAAGATCTTCGCCACCTTTGGCACCGCCAACAGCGGCAAGGGGGGCCCCGGCGCGCTCGACGGCCTGCTCGCCGCACGCGGCGCCAGGCCGGTCACGTTCCAGGACTGGCAAAAGATCGAAGCCGCCGAGGTCGACCGCGCCCGCGCCGGCAGTCCGCGGGAGAAATTCACCTCGATCCCCGAGATGCTGGCGGCGATCGCGGGCTGACCGAACCGCCGCTTGCGCTTGCCGGGCGCCCTCCTTATAGGCTCGCCACCTGCCTTCCGGTCGACGCCCCGCGCGTCGTCAATCCGGTCGGGGAGTAGCTCAGCCTGGTAGAGCACTGTCTTCGGGAGGCAGGGGCCGGAGGTTCGAATCCTCTCTCCCCGACCATTTTTTCCTAAGTCGTTGAAAACGCTGTGTTCAACCCGGCTCGGGTATGATCTGTACCCCAGATTGTACCCCTCGCTGTACACACGAGTGTTCAACCGATGGATCTTCCCAACGTCGCCCTCAGGGGCACCATATACTGGTGGCGCCGCCGGGCCCGCGCCCACCCTCGTCCATCTGATGTGGAGCGCGGATGCGCAACCAACCGATGCCCGAAACCGCCGCCACCGACGGCGCGCCGCGAACCGCGACGGCTGATGCGGATGCGATCAGCGCACCCGCACGCAAAGCAGAAGGGGCCGTGGAACGGGTGCTCACCAGCCACGGAAGGAAATTATAATGAAGAAGAAGAGGAAACAGACACCTGCCCCCGCGCCGCGCATTGGACTCGACTACACGCCGCAAGGCCGAGCGGTTGAGAGGTTGAGCTATCGCGCCTTTCTCGATCCGGGTGAAGCAAGCTCCCGGTGGGTTTCCGAACTGGTGGCCGCGGAGAAATGGGGCGCGCTCGAAGGATATTGTGAGAGTGATGCCGTCGGATGCTGGTTGGCCGCCCAGTTCTGGAACGGCGTTCAGGAGCCTGGCTTCGCCCGGCAGAAGTGGCGCGACCTCGCCCGCTGGGTCACTTCCAGCGAGGAACATCCCGGGCTGCGGGATTTTTCTAGAGTCTCCGAGACCCCCTAGAGTGGGACGCCAGTCGCGGAACCCCTGTGGAATCTACTATTGATCGATAACCCGGTCGGAAGGGTCGCGGTGCGGCCGGAGCGGGTCTGCCTTCCGATAGGGTAAGGGCCTGCGTTTGCACTAGGCACTGCGAAAGTCTGAAAATATGCGTGGCTTCTGGGTGACACGCGGTGCCACCGCTGACCTGCCCCCCCCTCGTCTGTTGAAGTGGTTGGGGGGCTTCCCCTTTTGTCTCTTTCGCCCCGACCGCCTGTCTGGCATCAACGGCCGAACGGCGAGGGGTGGGCGTGAAGGGCAGCATCAAGTCAGGCATTCGGGACAATCACACAAGGGGAGCCGTTCACCAGTTCATCACCGACAAGGCGGTGGTGGGTAGCCGCCTCGCCGTCGTCTCCGCCTATTTTACGACCTTCGCATATGACAGCCTCCGCACAACGCTCGACGGTGTCGATCATATGCGCTTTCTGTTCGGCGAGCCGCGCTTCCTCAAGGATGCCGACAATGCAGGATTGATCCCCCCCGCATTCTCGTTCGGAGAGGATGGGCTTCGCCTGACCGAGCAGATGAGGCAGAGGGCGGTTGCGCTGCGTTGCGCCCGATGGATCAGGAACCTCGTCGAGATACGCTCCGTCAAGCGTTCCGGCCTGCTTCACGGCAAGCTGATCCATGTCGACGACGGCCGGCGCGCACATGCTCTGCTCGGCAGTTCGAATTTCACGATGAACGGCCTTGGGCTTGGCCGGACGTCGAATATCGAGCTCAACCTTGTTGTCGATGGCGACCGCGACAGGGAAGACCTGTTGGCCTGGTTCGACGAGCTATGGGCCGACGAAAGCCTGACCGACGACGTGCGCGGGGAAGTGCTGCGCGCGCTTGAGGCCAGCTACGCCCATTCCAGCCCCCAATTCGTTTATTTCAAAACGCTGCTCCACGTCTTCGGCGATTACCTGGCGGAGCAGGCCGATGAGGCCGCGCAGTTCGAGCAGACCGCGTTCGAGCAGACGGCGATCTGGCAGGCGCTGTTCGACTTCCAGCGTGATGGGCTCCGCGCAATCCTGTCCAAGCTGGAGCGGCACGGCGGCTGCATCCTCGCCGACAGCGTCGGTCTGGGCAAGACCTACACCGCGCTCGGCGTGATCAAGTGGTACGAGAAGCGCAACAAGAACGTCCTGGTTTTGTGCCCGAAGAAGCTCCGTGAAAACTGGACCGATCACCTTGCCATCAACAATAGCGATCTAAACCTGCTGCGCGCCGACCGGTTTGGCTACACCGTACTTTCGCACACTGATCTTTCGCGTGAGAAAGGCAAAGTGGGTGACATCGACCTCGCGAAGATCGAGTGGGGCAATTACGACCTCGTCGTCATCGACGAATCGCACAATTTCCGGAATGCCTCGCGCAATCGGAGCGGGGCCGGCCGGAAGACGCGGTACGAGCGGCTGATGGACGATATCGTGAAGGCCGGGCTCAAGACCAAGGTGCTGCTGCTCTCCGCCACGCCGGTGAACAACGATCTGAGCGACCTCAAGGCACAGCTGGATCTAATTTCCGGCGACAACAATGACGGCTTTTCTGACGTCGGAGTATCGAACCTTTCACTGATGATCGGCCAGGCACAGCGCAAGTTCGTCGAGTGGGCAAAACGCGGTAGCGGCGACGCGGCAAGCCTGCTCGCCGATCTGCCTCCGGCGCTATTCGGCTTGCTCGACGGCGTGACCATCGCCCGCTCGCGCAAGCACGTCGAGCAGCACTACGCCGCATCGATGGAGCGCATCGGCAGCTTCCCCAAGCGCACCCCTCCCGTATCGATCTTCGCTAGTATCGACACCAAGGGAGGGTTCCCGGCGTTCGAAGACGTGGACGGCCCGATTAGCCGGCTGGAGCTTGCGCTCTACAGCCCGTTGAAATTCGTCCTGCCACAGCATCAGCCGTTCTACGACAGGGGCGGCAACTTCGATCAGGCAAACCGTGAGAAATACCTGATCGCGATGATGAAATCCGGCTTTCTCAAGCGGCTGGAAAGTTCGGTCAATTCGTTCGGCGTGACGATGGACCGGATGATCGAGCGCATCGACCGGCGCGTCCGCGAACTCCATGCCTTCGCCGAAGCGGCATCGATCGAAGCGGAGCTCAACGGCGGGGACGACCTTGACGAGGAGCTGGAGGAAGCGTTCGAAGTCGGCGGCGCGCTCAAGTACCGGCTGGCGCACATCGATCGTGCCGGCTGGAAGGCTGCGCTGCTGCGTGATCGGGAGCGGATCGTCGGGCTCGCCGATGCGGCGCGGCAGGTGACGCCGGAGCGCGACGCCAAGCTCGAAAAACTGGTCGAGATCGTCCGCGCCAAGGCAACCGACCCTTCGCGCAACCGGAATGGCGAGGCCAATCGCAAGATCATCCTGTTCACGGCATATACCGACACCGCGCGCTATCTGTACGAGCAGCTCTTGCCGCTTGCGAAGGAGCTGAAGCTCGAAGCGGCGCTGGTGACGGGCGCCGAGTGCAAGGCGACACTCGGTCGCGCGCATTTCCAAGACATTCTCGTCAACTTCGCGCCGAGGGCGAAGCGGCGCGCGGACATGAAGAAGGCGGAGCAGACCGGAGAGATCGACTTGCTGGTAGCGACCGACTGCATCTCCGAAGGCCAGAATCTGCAGGACGCCGACCTGCTGGTGAATGTCGACATTCACTGGAACCCGGTGCGGCTGATCCAGCGCTTTGGGCGCATCGACCGGATCGGAAGCCTCAATGAAGCGATCCGCATGGTGAATTTCTGGCCGACCGAGGAACTCAACAAGTACCTTGGCCTCAAGGGTCGGGTGGAGGCGCGCATGCGGCTGGTCGATCTGTCGGCTACAGGAGACGACGATCTCATCAACAAGCAGGTCGAGGCCCACGCCGACCTGCGCTGGCGCGACGCGCAGTTGCAGCGACTGAAGGACGAAGTCTTCGATCTCGAAGAGAGCGGCGGCGGCGTCACCCTCGCCGATTTCGCGCTCGATGATTTCCGCGCCGACTTGCTCGGCTTCGCCAAGGCCAACGAAGACGCGCTGCGCGAAGCGCCGCTGGGCATGCATGCCATCGTTCCGAACGCGATCGAGGGCGGCACGGTCAATCCTGGCGTCATTTTCTGCCTGCGCCGCCGGCCGGCGGATCCGAGCCCCGAGCAGGTCAAGATCAACCCGCTCGATCCTTATTATCTCGTCTACGTCAAAGACGACGGGGCGGTTCGCTTGGCGTTCGGCCAGCCGAAGCCGATCCTCGAAGCCTGGCGCGCGCTCAGCCTCGGCCACACCGAACCCTTCGAGGTGCTGTGCAATGCCTTCGATGATGAAACCGAGCAGGGCGAGACGCTGGGGCGGTACGATGCGCTGATCGAAGCGGCGGTGGCGTCGATCGGCGACACTTCGGCAAAGCGCGTGCTCGCCTCGCTCACGCTTGGCCGCGGCGCGCGTGTGCCGGACGAGGCGGCCCAGGCCCGCGCCAGCTCCGAATATGACCTGATCACGTGGCTGATCGTCCGTCCGGCAGAGGGCGCGTCGTGACAGACATCGCCGCAGTCGATCGCGCGATCCGCGCCTTCGCCAGCCAGCCGCTTGAGGAAGCCGGGCGGGGATTGTTCGAAGCGCTCGGCTATCGCAGCGGCAAGACTATTCCGCTCGACGGCGCGCCCGCGACGTTCGCGCAATCCCTCGACCAGGAGGGCAAGCTGGAGCGTGCTGCCGCCCATTTCGGAAAGTGGCGGGAAGTGCGCTTCCTGTTCCAGCTGACCAACGATGAAATCCCAATGCTTGGGCGCGATCAGGGCTCCATCGACCTGGGGGAGCGCTACGGGCGCTCTATCGTCGACAGCTACGTCTTCCTCGCCATCGCGCTCGAAGGCGCCGAGTGGAAGCGTTCGGCGCTGGCGGGGATCACGCGGGCGATCAACGCGCTCTTCCCGATGCCGGTGATCGTGCTCTTCAGCTATGGCAGCCGGGTATCGCTCGCGGTGAGCGAGCGACGGCAGCACAAGCGCGACGCTAGCCGGGATGTCCAGACGGGGCGCGTCTCGATCATTCTCAACGTCTCGACCGAGCGGCCCCATCGCGGCCACCTGACTATTCTTGCGAGGCTCGACTGGCGCGCCATGCGAACGCGCCCGTCCAACTTCAGCGAGCTTCATGACGGCTGGCAAGCGGCCTTGTCGACCAAGACACTTAACGAGGCCTTCTACAGGGAGCTGAGCAACTGGTTCTTCTGGTCGCGCGGCCTCGTCACGTTCCCCGAAGGCGCTGGGCCCGATCCCGAGGTGCCGCTGATCCGCATGCTGACGCGGGTCATCTTTTGCTGGTTCATCAAGGAGCGCGGGCTGATCCCGGAAAGCCTGTTCCGACTGGAGGAAGTTCGCCCGTTGCTGAAGGCGGATCCAGGCAAGAAGCCGGACGACAGCAGTTACTACCGCGCGATCCTGCAAAACCTGTTCTTCGCCACTCTCAACACCGAAATGGGCGAGGGGCGGAAATGGCGCTCGAAGAACAGCGGCGGCGGGCAAGACGGGCATTTCCTGGTGCACAGCGTCTACCGCTATCACGACCTGTTCGCCGATCCGCACGCGGCGCTCGATCTGTTCCGCAAGGTGCCGTTCCTCAACGGCGGCCTGTTCGAATGCCTTGATCGCGAGCTGACCGAGCGCGATATCGCGCGCGATCCGGATCTTGCCAAGATCAGCGATGGCAAGCGGCTCCGCGTGGATGGCTTTTCGGACCATTCGAAAAACCCCCTTCATGTGCCGAACCGCATCTTCTTCGGCGAGAAGGTCGACGCGCCCGAGCTTAACGAGGATTACGAGACCAAGGGCAAGAGCTACACCGCTCGTGGTCTGTTTACGCTCTTCGACGACTATGTCTTCACGGTTGAGGAGAACACCCCCGTTGAGGAAGAAGTGGCGCTTGATCCCGAGCTGCTCGGCAAGGTGTTCGAAAACCTGCTGGCGTCTTACAATAAGGAGACGAGCTCCTCGGCGCGGAAGCTTTCCGGTTCTTTCTACACTCCCCGCTATGTGGTCGATTACATGGTGCGCGGGACGCTGGCGCATCAATTCGCCCGCGCTCTCGCCGCGGTCCAGCCGGCCGAAACGGGTGGCATCCGGCCCCGGACCGAGACATTTGACCTTGGCCCCGCTCCTGGTGAGCTGGCGATGGAGCGCAACCGGCGCACCGGCCCTTCCCCGCAAGTGGAAGAAAGTATCGATGCGCGAATCCACGCTCTGCTCGATCCGGCCGCCTCCGAGCCGGACTTTTCGGACAAAGAGCGCGATGCGCTGATCGCGGCTATCGAGGATCTCAAGGTGCTCGATCCGGCCTGCGGGTCCGGCGCGTTTCCGATGGGCATGTTGCAGGCGCTCATGGAAGTGCTGCGCCGCCTTGACCCTGACAATGCCCGGTGGAGGGCCGCCCTGCGCGCGCCGCTGCAGCGCCGGGTCGCCGATGCGCGCAACTACGATGTAACCCGGCGCGAAACCGAGCTTGATGAAGCCGAAGCCGCCCTGAAGGCCTTCGACGAGGAATTCGCCGACAACGATCTCGCCGATTATGTCCGCAAGCTGCACCTAATCGAAAGGTGCCTTTACGGATCGGACATCCAGGCGATCGCGATCCTGATCACCAAGCTGCGCTTCTTCATCAGCCTCGCCGTCGAGCAGGAGCCGCATCCGGACCGGCCCAATCTCGGCATCAAGCCTCTGCCGAACCTGGAAAGCAAGCTTGTCGCCGCGAACAGCCTGATCCCGCTTGAGCGGCCGGCGCAGGGCGATCTCTACGCCAATACCCGGATCGGCAAACTGGAAGAGCTTGTCGAGGACGCAACCCAGCGCCATTTCGGCGCGCGAACGATGCGTACCAAACGCAAGTATCGCGATCTGATCCAGGGCTATCGCGACGAACTGTCCGAAATCCTGGAAGCGGAACACTCGCTTCCGCACGAGGACGCGCAAAAGGCGGCCGCGTGGAACCCGTTCGACCAGAATGCCAGCGCGCCATTCTTCGATCCGCTGTGGATGTTCCAGCTTCACGACGGCTTCGACATCGTGATCGGCAACCCGCCCTACGTGCGGCAGGAAAAGATCACGAAAGAGAAGCCCGCGCTCCAGAAGATTTACGGCGAGAAGGATCGCAAGGGGCATCCGCTCGGCAGCTACGCCGGCACGGCGGACCTGTTCGTCTATTTCATCGAGCGGGGGATGCGGCTGCTGAAGCCCGGCGGCGCCTTCAGCTATATCACCTCCAACAAATGGTACCGGGCAAAATATGGCGAGAACCTGCGCCACTGGATGAACGTCAACGCGCGGCTGCACACGCTGATCGATTTCGGCGACGCGAATGTTTTTGACGCAATCGCCTATCCCACCATCATCCTCGCCGAGCGCCGCGCCCAGCCGGGGCCGAAGCCCGAAGACCGATTTCGGGCGCTTAATTGGCAGGACCTGGGGAGAAGCGCCGAGATCGAGCGCTTCCCTGAGCTGGTGGAGACGGCCGGCTTCGACATGCCGCAATGGACGCTGGAAAAGAGCGGCTGGCAGATCGAGCCAACCGTCAAGCGCGACCTGCTCACCCGCATCCGCGCCGCCGGCGTGCCGCTGGGCGAGTATGTCGAAGGCCGGTTCTACTACGGCATTAAAACCGGATACAACGACGCCTTCGTCATCGACGGCGCCACGCGCGCCCGGCTGATCGCCGACGATCCGAACAGCGCCGAGGTAATCAAGCCCTTCCTCCGCGGTCGCGACATCAAACGCTGGCGGGTGAAGCCACAGGATTTATGGCTGATCTTCACTCGGCGAGGAGTCGACATCGACGCATACCCCGCGATCAAGGAGCATCTGGCTGGGTACAGGGAAAAGCTCGAGCCCAAACCATCCGATTGGGTGAACGGTCCCACCGACGCCGAGAAGTGGCCCGGGCGCAAGGGCGGATCCTACAAATGGTTCGAGATTCAGGATAATGTCGCTTGCTGGGAGGAGTTCCTCCAACCGAAAATCATCATCCCGGCAATCGAGAAAACGGTGGCCTACGCCCCGGACATCGAAGGCTACTTCAGCAACGATAAGACGACCATCATTGTCTCAGATGATTGGCGCTTCCTGAGCGCTTGTCTTAATTCGCCGGTGTCATGGTGGATCGCTCAGACCCTCTATGCTGGGCGCCAAGGCGGCTTCTTCGAATTCAAGCCGATGTATGTCGGGCAGTTTCCGGTTCCTAAAGCCGACGAACGGGCAAAGGGCCTCATTGCACCGCTAGCCGATATCCTTTGCGCGGACCACGCCAACCCCGCCCTTGAGCAGCTTCTCAATGGCCTAGTCTACGAACTCTATTTCCCTGACGATCTCCACGCCCGCGGTCTGCATCTTTTCGACGCCGCTGCCAAAGCGGGCCTGAATACGCTCGCCGGCCTGGGGGGCGAGCGGCTTACCCGCGCCGCCGATGCCTTTGCCCGGGATCGCCTCGCCCCTGGCCAGCGCCTCCGGGTAATGCTCTCCGACCTCCAGACATTAGACGTGGTGCGGGTAATCGAGGGTAAAGAATGATGGCGAAGCCGCCGGGACTTAGGTCGATCTCGATCCAAGACTTTCGGGGCTTCCCGGGCACAGAAAACCCGGTGATCGAACTCAATGGTAAGAACCTGCTCGTGTACGGTGAGAATGGCTCTGGCAAATCGACAATCTTCCGCGCGCTCGATGAGTTCTTCTCCTTCTCGCAGCGCGGCAAGCGTGCGCGCAAGAGTATGCTGTACGCATCGGCACACATTTTCACGCCCGAGGCGCAGCGCTCGCCATCAGTCGAAATAACCTTTACCGACGGCGCCGTCAGCCGCTGGGATGCTTCCGGCCATCCGAACGATGGGACGCGCGACGCACGCGTTTATGCGGCGAGTTACCGAAAGGGTATGCTCGATTACAGGTCGCTGCTGGATTTAAGCTATCGTTATCTCGGCAAGCGCATCGACCTGTTCGATGCGTGCGAAAAGGTTCTTCTTCGCGATCTGCAGATCCCGCATGGCGGTAGTGAGGTTGGTTTTCACCGTTTGTGGCGCGACGTGCAGGATGAGTGGAAGGGCTATCACTACCAATGGCGCAAGGATGCCATCGACAGCCGTCTCGCAAGCATAACGGCAGGACTCAACCTGGCCCTTCCCATACTGCAGACACAGGCCAACCTGCTTCTTAGCGAAATGCTGCAAGGCGAAATGAGCATCGCTGATATAGAATTTACCGGTCTGGCGGCCCGATGGGTTAGCCACCGCCCATCTCGGAAGATCACGGGGCAATCCCTACTCCCTACGGTTAAATTTCGTGGCGCAGAGATCGAGTCGCCGCATACCTTGCTTAATGAGGCGCGGGTATCGGCCCTGACAATTGCCATCTATTTGGCAGGCCGCAAAGTATCTGGTGAGACACTGCAACCAGGTACTCCTAAACTGCTGGTATTGGATGATCTGTTGATCGGGGTCGATCAATCTAATCGTCTGCCGGTGTTGCGGACGTTAAGCAAACATTTCGCTGGATGGCAGATCATCCTGCTGACTCATGACCGCGTGTGGTTTGAAATGGCGCGAGAACATCTGCCCAAAGATGGCGTCAAGGCTTGGGCAGCGTTGGAGATGTACGAAGGTATCGGCCCCAACGGCTATCGCCATCCGGTACAGCGGCCGCTAGGGAGTTTCAGGCCGGTTGACGGCAACATCGTCCGCGCCGAATTGTTCCTAAATGACAACTACGACAATGCCGCCGCGGTTCATACCCGGATGGCCTTCGAGCAATCGCTGAAGCGTTTTTGTAATGATGCGGCGGTTCCCGTGCGCTACCAGGCCGATCCAAGACATCTATCGACCGAGGATTTGCTTGTTGGGATCGAGCAATGGCTGAAAGATCCCAAGCGCGCCGCCCACAAGGTAACGCTGTCGGCGCCGATCAAGAACGTGAGGGCTGTGCGAAAGGTCGTCCTTAACCCGTTCTCGCATTCGACACCGGTTACCCTGGTAAGGGCAGAAATCCGCGAGGCGATCGACGCAGTGAAAGAGCTCGAAGTCGCCTTTCAGAAAGTCAAGCAGAGCAAGCGATGAGCAGCGTACCAGAGGCAAAAGCCTTGGAAACGCTAGACGTCAGCTTGCGGACGCTATCTAACTGAGTTGGAAAGCAGGATAATGAAAGCCACCGAAGCGCGACTGCTCGCCTTTCTCAAAAAGTCGCCCCAGTTCGTCATCCCCATCTACCAGCGCACGTATTCCTGGAGTGGGCGTGAGTGCCGACAGCTGTGGGACGACATCATCCGGGCCGGCAGCGACGAGGCCATCTCGGTGCACTTCATCGGCTCGATCGTGTATATTGAGGCGGGGCTGTCGCAGGTGTCGCATCAGGCGCCGTTGCTCGTCATCGACGGGCAGCAAAGGCTGACGACGATCACGATCCTGCTCGCGGCGCTTGCAGATGCGCTTGGCGACACCGAGCCGGAGGAGGGATTTTCGGCGCGCAAGATGCGCAATTATTACCTCCTCAACCCTGAAGAGACGGGAGAGCGGCATTTCAAACTGCTCTTGTCGCAGACTGACAAGGCGACGCTGATGGCGATCGTCGGCGGGAACGAGATCCCCGCCGAGAACTCGCTGCGGGTGACGCAGAACCACACGCTGTTCAAGGATCTGATCGAGGGGCGAAAGGGCGACCTTGCAGCATTGTGCAACGGGCTGGCCAAGCTGGTGGTCGTCGATATTGCTCTGAGCCGCGACCAGGACAATCCGCAGCTCATCTTCGAAAGCATGAATTCCACCGGCCGCGAGCTCAGCCAGGCCGACCTGATCCGCAACTTCATCCTTATGGGTCTGGAGCCGGAACTGCAGGAACGGCTTTACGGGCTCTTCTGGCGGCCGATGGAAGTGGATTTCGGGCAAGAGGCCTATAACACCCACTTCGACAGCTTCATGCGCCACTACCTGACGGTGAAGACGGGCGAGATCCCCCGCCTGGGCGATGTGTACGAAGCGTTCAAGAACCACGCGCGAAGGCCGCAAATTGCGGAGCAAGGCGTCGAGTCGCTAGTCAAAGATATACGCGCCTTCGCCCGCCACTACTGCCGGATGGCGCTGAAGACCGAAACGGACCCAGTGCTGAAGCAGGCGTTCGATGATCTCAGAGAGCTGAAGGTCGACGTCGCCTATCCGTTCCTCATGGAACTGTATCACGATTATGTGGAGGAACTCCTCAGCAAGGACGAATTGCTCGAGACGGTCCGGCTGGTGGAGGCTTACGTGTTCCGCCGCGCGATCTGCGCCATTCCAACGAACTCGATGAACAAGACTTTTTCGACCTTCTCCAGGGCGCTGAAGAAGGATCGTTATCTTGAAAGCATCAAGGCGCATTTCCTGCTGATGCCGTCTTACCGGCGGTTTCCCGGCGACGACGAGTTCAAGCGCGATATGCAGGTGCGCGATCTCTACAATTTCCGGAGCCGCAGCTACTGGCTGAGGCGCTTCGAGAATCATGGCCGGAAGGAACGCGTGCCGGTCAACGAATACACGATCGAGCACATCATGCCGCAGAGCGAGAACCTCTCCGCCGACTGGAGAACGGCGCTTGGCGGGGAATGGGAGCGTGTTCACGAGTCCTATCTGCACACGCTCGGCAACCTGACCCTCACGGGCTACAACTCCGAGTATAGCGACCGTCCATTCGTCGAGAAGCGCGACATGGAGGGCGGCTTTCGTGAAAGCCCCCTGCGGGTGAACAGCGGTTTGGGCGAACTCGACACCTGGAACGAGGATGCGATCCGGCATCGTGCGGCCCGCTTGGCCGCGCAAGCGGTGAATGTCTGGGCCGCTCCGATCATCGGTCTAGATCTTCTAAACGCGTATCGCCCTCAGATCTCCAGGGCCGCCGGATATGTGATCGAAGATCATCCCCATCTGCTGGGCCACCCGGTGCGCGACCTGTTCGAAGCCCTGCGCAACGAGATTGTGCAGCTCGACCCGTGCGTGACGGAAGAATTCCTCAAGCTTTATGTCGCGTACAAGGCGGAGACGAACTTCGTAGATGTCGTGCCACAGGCGAAGCAGCTGGTGCTGTCCCTTAATATCACCTTCTCCGGAGTTGACGACCCACGGGGCATCTGCCGGGACGTCTCAGGACTTGGTCGGTGGGGCAACGGCGATGTGGAGGTGCGCCTCTCCAAAGCCACTGACTTGCCTTACGTGGTTGGCCTGGTCCGACAAGCATTGGAACAGCAACTCGGTAACGGGAGCGACGAGTGAGGCATAATCCGTGGGTGCATGGCCACCGCGAATTCATTCTCCCTCCCCTCCCGCCCTGGGAAATCGGCACCGTAGGGTGCAGCTTCGTCACCATGACGGTGGAACCAGCCATTGGAGATGAAGTGTGTGTCCTCTTCAAAGAGGAGCCCCGCTATGCGGAGCAATACGCCACAGTGATGCCCATGGTCTTGATCGCCCACACCGGGGCGGTTCGCACGCCGTATGGCGCCGTGGCTTTCGTTGTCTGGCAAGTTGCCGCTGGTAGCGCCCACGAGTCATTCTTCGAGACGTTCTTGAACCCTTCTACCTCAGCCCCCCTTGTTGCCGCGGCTGCCCGCCAATCCCATCTCAAGTTGATCATCGTCAACAATCAGACTTCCCGCGCCCTACTTCCTGGACGCGTAAGCCTTGACCAGGCGGTACAGGAAGTTGCGGCCGTCCATCACCGATTTCACGCGGATGCGTTCGTTGAGGCCGTGGGCGTGGCTGCCTTCGGCGTCGGCGAAGAAGCCGGAGATGCCGTAGGTCGGGATGCCGGCGGGGGTCAGGAACGCGCCGTCCGTGCCGCCCGCGGCCATCACCGGCACGAGCGGCACGCCGGGGAACAGCTGGGCGGCGATCTTGCGCGCCGGGCCGAGGATGCGCTCGGTCAAGGGCGGCGGTGGGGCGGCCGGGCTGCGCGTCTCCAGCGTCGTCACCTTGACCTGCGGATCGGCGACGATCCGTTCCAGCGCCACCCGGACCGCTTCGGCCGAGGTGCCCGGAAAGATGCGGCAATTGACGTTGGCGCCGGCGCGCTGCGGAAGCGCGTTGGTGGCATGGCCGCCGTCGAGCAGCGTGGCGACGCAGGTGGTGCGCAGGATCGCGTTATAGGCGGGATTAGCCGCGGCCAGCGCCGCCGACGCCTGCGGATCGGCCGGGTTGGCGGCGAAAGCGGCCATCGCCGCGGAGCCTTCCGCCGCCCCGACCAGCTTGGCCATGGCCCCGAAATAGCCGCGCGTCGCGGCGTTGACCTCCACCGGGAAATCGTAGCCGCGCAGCTTCACCATCGCGTCGGCGAGGCGGTAGATGGCGTTCTCCTTCACCGGGCGCGAGCTGTGCCCACCGGGATTGGTGACCTCCAGCCGGTAGTTCTGCGGAAACTTCTCCCCCGCCTGGATATTCAGCACCACCGGCTTGCCCTGCAGGTCGAGCAGCCCGCCGGCGCCTTCGTTGAGCGCGAATTCGGCGTCGATCAGCTCGCGCTGCTCATTGGCGAGATATTCGGCGCCGTTGAACGCGCCGGCGGTTTCCTCGCCGCAGGTCAGCGCCATCTTGATCGTCCGGCGCGGCTTGAAGCCCTCCTGGCGGAAGCGGATCAGCGTATCCACCCACACCGCCGCCTGCGCCTTGTCGTCGCTGACTCCGCGGGCGTAGAAAAACCCGTCTTCCTCGACCAGGGTGAAGGGATCGCGCTCCCAATCCTCGCGCTTGGCCTCGACCACGTCGATATGGGCAAGGAGCAGGATCGCCTTGGCCTTGGGATCGCTGCCCGGGAGCACCGCCACCAGGCTGCCCTCCTTGGGCTTGCCGGGCGCGGGAACGAGGTGGAGATCCTCGTCGCGGAAGCCGGCCGCCTTCAGCCGCGCCGCCATCCGCTCCGCGGCAAGCGTGCAGCTTCCCGCCGACAAGGTGGTGTTGGTTTCGACGAGCTCCTTGTAGGTGGCGCGGAACGCAATTTCGTCGGCGGACTGGGCCAAAGCGGGGGCCGCGACGGCAATCGCCAGCGCGGCTGCGGTGAAACGAAGCTTAGCCAAGATCATCGCAAATCTCCCATGCCGGCAAATGTGTCTGCCCGTTTCTTCAACAGAAACCCCGGTCAGGCGCAACCCGGCAGAGACGGGGAAGCCGTGCGAGGGCCGCTGGGTGTCGCGGGCGTGGCCCCCTGTGCGCGCAGAGCGGCAAGCCGTGCCTGCCGCTCCGCCCGAGTCAGCCCGAGCGCCCAACCCCAGGCGCCGGCATAATCGTAGCGCCCGGTGATCCGCCGCTCGATCGCCACCATGGTGTCGGCATATTCGGCGCCGTACAGGTCAAACCAGACGTCGTAGAGGAACAGGTACAGCAGCCGGTGGTCGTCCAGCCCGGCGGTGCGCGGCATGGTAAAGGCCAGGCGGTGGCCGAGTTCATGAACCAGCGTCGCCCGCTTGTAGTAAAGCGGATAGCGCGCCTTCAGCGACATCGAGCGGCCGCCGAACGCGGTCATCGGCGTTCCGCTCACCACGGCAACCTCGACGGTGCCGGCGGGATATGGGAAGCCGGTGACCCGCTCCATCGCGGCCATGATCCGGCTGCCTTCGGTGCACCAAAGCTGGCGGTACTCGGCCGACGCCGCTGCATATTCAGGCTTGGCCGCGCTGAACGCCAATGCCGGTTCGTCCGGCGAGGGCGCAAGCACCAGGAAAGGAAGTAGCCACTGCACGGTGAAACTACGCGCGGGCCGCCACACCGGATGCGATCAGCGCGTCAGCGATGGCCACTGGCCGGCGCGGCGCATCACTCCCGGCGAGCGGAGGGCAGGTAGCGCCGTTCCGCTTCATCGATCTGCGTCAGGAGGAAGGTGAAATCGGTGGTTTGTTTCAGCGGGAATGCTCGACGAAAGCCGCATCCTAATACATCTAGGTCACGTTGTGTGAGCAAGCCTGCCGCAACGAATCTGTCGCTGCCCATGCTAGCTCTCCGGGGTTTAATCTAGATCAGTAACGCAGCTAAGCGTTTGGAGTGCCAAAGATTTTGACGCCGAGCGATAAAACCCGCCGGTTTCGCGACGGGCGGTTGTCCCTGCATGGCGGGCCGACGCTCTAGCCACAATACTTGCGCAGGCGGCGCAAGGGCTTAGGAAGCCGCATGGCCCAGCCCTCCCCGACCGATTTCGTCCCTTTCGCCTCCCGCCTCGCCGCCGCGGCACGGGCCGAGACGCTGGTGCGCTGGCGCACCGGCTGTGCGAGCGAGGACAAAGGCGGGATGGCGGACTACGACCCCGTCACCGATGCCGACCGCGAGGGCGAACGGGCGATGCGGGCGTTGATCGAGGCCGAGTTCCCCGGGCATGGCATCACCGGGGAAGAGTTCCCGGACCGCGCCGGCGATGGCCCTTGGTCGTGGAGCCTCGACCCGGTCGACGGCACCCGCTCCTTCACCTGCGGCCTGCCCAATTGGGTGACCCTGATTGCGTTGCTGTTCGAGGGGCAACCGGTGCTGGGGGTGATCGACGCGCCGGCCCTGGATGAGCTCTATGTCGGCTGCGGGACCACGGCCCTGCTGCGGCAGGAAGGCCGCGACACGCCGCTCCGCGTCAGCGACTGCCGCGACCTGAGCGAGGCACGCTTTTCGACCACCGACCCCTATCTTTTCACCGGCGCTGAGGCCGAGGCGTTCAAGACCCTGCGCCGCCGGGTGCGCACGATGCGCTACGGCCATGACGGCTACGGCTACACCCGCGTGGCCGCCGGAACGCTCGACCTGGTGGTGGAATGCGGCCTCAAGCCGCATGATTACAACGCACTGATCCCGATGGTCCGCGCGGCGGGCGGGGTCATCGGCGACTGGCGCGGCGGAGAGGATTTCGCGGCGGGCAAGGTGATCGCGGCAGCGACGGAGGATTTGTTCGCGCAGGCGGTGGCGGCAATGGAGGGCGCTGCTTAGGAGAGCGTGCCAAGCCCCAAACCCCATCCGCTTGTTTCGAGCGAAGTCGAGAAACGCTCAGGAGGGTTCTGAACCCCGTCTCTCGACTTCGCTCGAGACGAACGGAGGGGGGGCTTCGAGACGAACGGGGGTGGCCCATGGCGCTGAAAGGTGCTGCCTGAACTACCCCGCTCATCTCGAGCGAAGTCGAGAGACGCTTACGAGACGAGCGTGCCCAAACTAACCCGCTCGTCTCGAGCGAAGTCGAGAGACGCGTACGAGGGTTCTGAACCCCCGTCTCTCGACTTCGCTCGAGACGAACGGAGGTGGTCGGGGGGGGCGGGGGAGTGCTGCCTGAACTACCCCGCTCATCTCGAGCGAAGTCGAGAGACGCCTATCCTGAATGGCGTGCCTTAAGCACCGCAACCACCTCGTCCCACCCGTACCCCCGGTCCTGCATCAGCACGGTGAGGTGGTAGAGCAGATCCGCAGTCTCCTCCGCGCACCCCGCCGCGTCGCGGGTGACGGCGGCGAGGGCCACTTCCACCCCCTCCTCGCCAACCTTCTGGGCGATCTTGGCCGTGCCTTCATCGAGTAGCTGACGCGTATAGCTTCCCACCCCGCCCGCCGCTGCTCTCGCCGCCACCACCCGCGACAGTTCGGCAAGCCAGCCCGGGCCGCTTTCCCCCTCGCCGCCGAAGCAGCTCTGCGCCCCGGTATGGCAGGTCGGGCCTTCCGGATCGGCGAGGACGAGCAGGGCATCGCCGTCGCAATCCTCCTGCACGGCGCGCACGCTTAAGCGATTGCCGCTGGTTTCCCCCTTTTGCCAAAGCCGCCCCTTGGACCGGCTGTGGAAGGTGGCGAAACCGCTCTCCAGCGTGGCTGCAAGCGCCTCGCGGCTCATGTAGCCGAGCATCAGCAGCCGGCCGCTCCTGGCGTCCTGCACGGCGGCGGGAAGCAGCCCGTCCATCTTCTCCCAGGCAAGGGCGGCGATGTCGCTCTCGCTCAGCGGCGCATTTCGATCCCGCATCGGGCGAGATACTCCTTCAAATCGGGGATGGGGATGATCCGGTCGTGGAACACGGTGGCGGCAAGCGCGCCGCTCGCGCCCGCGTCCAGGAACGCGTCGCGGAAATGCTCAGGCGCCCCCGCGCCACCCGACGCGATGACCGGCACCGACGCCGCCTCGGCAACCGCCCGGGTGTGGGGCAGATCGTAGCCGGTGCGCACCCCGTCGCGGCGCATGCAGTTGAGCACGATCTCGCCCGCCCCCCGCTCCGTCGCTTCCCGCACCCAGTCGAGCGTGCGGCGGCCGGTGTCGAGCGTCGCTTCGGGCGAGCCGGTATATTGCTTGACGTGGTAGTCGCCGTCCGCCTCGAAGCTGTCGACGCCGAGCACCACGCACTGGCTCCCGAAATCGCGGGCCAGCTCATCGATCAAGGCCGGCCGCTCGAGCGCGGGGGAATTGATCGAAACCTTGTCCGCGCCGCTGTCGAGGCAGGCGGCGGCCTGGTCCCGCGTACGGATTCCGCCCGCGACCGCGAAGGGGATGTCGATCACGCGCGCGATGCGGCGTACCCACTCCGTATCGAGGCTACGCCCCTCCGCGCTTGCCGCGATGTCGTAGAAGACCAGTTCGTCGGCGCCCTCGTCGCGGTAGCGCAGAGCGCTTTCGACGATGTCGCCGGCATCGCGGTGGTCGCGGAACTGGACGCCCTTCACCACCCGCCCGTCCTTGACGTCGAGACAGGGAATGATCCTACGCGCAGGCACGAAGCGCCTCCGGCAAGTCGATGCGGCCCTCCCAAAGCGCCTTGCCGACGATCGCGCCGGAGGTGGTGAGGCGGGTAAGGTCGTCCAGCGACGACACCCCGCCCGACGCCTGGATCGCAAGGTGGGGGAGCCGCCGCCCCGCCTCCTCCAGCAGCTCGAAATTCGGCCCCCCCAACATGCCGTCCCGCCCGATGTCGGTGAGCAGCAGATGCCGCGCTTCGGGGTAGAGCGCCGCGATGTCCCACAGGCTGCGGCCGCTATCCTCCGTCCAGCCGAGCGTCGCCACGGTCGGCACGCCGTCGGCCAGCCGCACGTCGAGGCTCAGGGTAATCCGTTCGCCCCCGAAACGATCGAGGAAGCCCCTGACCAGCTCAGGCTCTTTCACCGCCAAACTACCTACAACCACGCGTGCAACCCCGGCCTCCAGCACCCGGGCAATCTGCTCCGCCGTGCGAAAGCCGCCGGCGACCTGGAGGCGGAGCGGCGCCGTGCGGCCGAGTTCGCACAAAAGATCATGCTGCACCGGCGCTCCGGCCCGGGCACCATCCAGATCGACGACATGCGCCCATTCCGCCCCGGCTTCCGCAAAGGCGGCGAGCGCTTCAGCAGGGTCGCCGGGGTAGATCGTGGCGTCCTCGAACCGCCCCTGCGCAAGCCGCACGACGCGGCCGCCCATCAGGTCCATGGCGGGGTAGAGGATCATGACTGGAGGAACTCCTGGAGAAAGCGCCCGCCCGCCTCGCCCGAGCGCTCCGGGTGGAATTGCGCGCCCAGGAAGTTGCCGCTGCGCACCGCTGCGGGGATGCGGCGGCCGTAGTCGGCCGAGGCGATCGTCCAGGGCCCATCGTCGCAGGCGAAGCTGTGGGCGAAATAGACATAGTCGCCCGAGCTGAGGCCGATGCTCTCGTCGGCCACTTCAAGCGCGCTCCACCCCATGTGCGGCACCGGCATTCCGGGCGCGGCGGCGATGCGTCGCACTTCGCCCGGGATGATGCCGAGACACTCGGTGTCCTCCTCGTCGCTGTGCGCGAAAAGAAGCTGCATGCCGAGGCAGATGCCGAGCACCGGCTGGGTGAGGCCCTTCAGCACCTCGCCAAGCCCACGCGCGCGGATCTGCTCCATCGCGTAACCGGCCGCGCCGACGCCGGGGAGGATCACCTTGTCGGCTTTGGCGATGGTCTCGGCGTTGCCGCTGATGACGGGGCCGAGACCGAACCGTTCGAACGCGATCCCCACCGACCCGATATTCCCGCAGCCGACATCGACGATCACGAGGTTCATGAGTGCACCCCTCCCTGAAAGGGAGGGGTTGGGGGTGGGTGCGAGCCGAAGGCGAGCTCTTCGGGCGCTGCCGGCCGTCGGGACGGGCATCGAGCCCGACCGGCCGCGACCCACCCCCGGCCCCTCCCTTGGAGGGAGGGGGGTCTAGCGGCCGCCCTCACAAAACCCCCTTGGTGCTGGGCATGGCGTTCTTGTCGCCCTCGCGGCCCACCGCTTGCCGGAGCGCGCGGCCGAAGGCCTTGAAGCAGGCCTCCGTCTTGTGGTGGTCGTTGTCGCCTTCCACGCGGACGTGGATCGCGGCGCCGAGGCTGTCGGCGAAGCTTCGGAAGATGTGGCGGGTCATCTCCGTCGGGTAGGCGCCGATGTGGCTTGCCTCGAAGCTGCCTTCGAACACGCTGTAGGGGCGGCCGGAAAGGTCGATCAGCACATGCGCTTCGGTTTCGTCCATCGGCAGCGAGAAGCCGAAGCGGCCGATGCCGCGCCGCTCGCCCAGCGCCTTCGACAAGGCACCCCCGAAGGCGATGGCGCAGTCTTCAAGGCTGTGGTGCGCGTCGATCTCGATGTCGCCCTCGCAGGACAGGACCAGGCTGAAGCCGGCATGCGCCGCCACCTGATCGAGCATGTGGTCGTAAAACGGAATGCCGGTGTCGATCCGCCGCGGCGACGGGCGGTCGAGATCGACGGCGACGGCGATCTTGGTCTCCTTGGTGTCGCGTACCACCTCGCCGCGCCGGGCGGGCTCCTCCGGGGATACCACCCCGAAAGCGGCAAGCGCGGCCTGGTTCTCCGCGTCGGTGCCGACCGTCAGGCGCACCCCGCCCGGCGCGGCGTTGGGGCGGAAGCGGGCGCGGATGCCGAGGCTGTTGAGCTTCTTGGCAAGGACGGCGGGCTCCTCCACTTCGAGGAAGAGGAAGTTGCCGCCGCCGTTGCGCACCGCCTTGACGATCGGCGACGCTGCGAACAGCGGGGCGAGCCGATCCCGGTCCGCCTTGATCCGCGCAATCCGCTCCTCGTGCACCGCCCGCCGCGAGGGCGAGAGGGCCGCCACGGCAGCTTCGATCGACAAGGTCGGCAAAGGATAAGGCGGCAGGGCGCGGGCGGCCATCCCCACGGTGGCGGGGTGGCCGATCAGGCAGCCGACACGCGCGCCGGCGAGGCCGTATGCTTTGGACAAGGTGCGCAACACGACCAGGTTCTCGGTCTCGGCGGCACGGCTGGCTCCGCTCTCCTGCTCCGAGAACTCGATATAGGCTTCGTCGAGAACGATGATCGTGTCCGGCAAGGCGCGGCACACCCTCTCGACCTCTGCCAAGGGCACGACGTTGCCGCTCGGATTGTTCGGCGCGCAGACGAAGGCGAGCTTCAGACCCGCCTCGCTGCTCACCTGCTCAAGGAAGCGCGCGGCGCTGAAGTCGAACTCCGCGTCGAGCGGCGCTTCGATCACTCGCGCGCCCGCAAGCGCGGCGAAGTGCGCGTAGGCTGAGAATGTGGGCGTGCAGATCGACACCGCATCCTCGCCGGCCCGGCAGAAGGTGCGCACCAATATGTCGATCGCATCGTCCGCGCCGCGGGTGACGATGAGGTTCTCCGCCGCCACGCCGTACAGCGCCGCCATGGCGCGCCGAAGCCGCGCCGGCTGGGGCTCGGGATAGCGGTTGAGGCCGGCCGCCAGGGCACCGTCGCTGAGCGGCGGATAGGGGTTCTCGTTGGCGTCCAGCTTGATCGCGTCGCTTCCGAACGCGTCATTGGCGTTGGCGGCAATGTCGAACGGCGCCAGCCGCAGGATTTCGGGGCGCGCGAGGCGCTCGGCAAGGCTGGTCACGCCGCCGCCTCGCCGCGCAGGTCGGCGGCGCGGGCATGGGCTTCCAGCGCTTCCAGCCGCGCCAGAGCGGCGGCGGGGCCGGCGATGGCGCGCGCCGCTTCCGGAGTTACCGTCTGCACGGTCATCGCCTTCAGGAAGGTGTGCACCGAAACTCCGCTCCACGCCCGCGCAGCGCCGTCGGTGGGGAGGACGTGGCTCGATCCGGCGAGATAATCCCCGAACGTCTCGGCGGCGAGCGGCCCGGCGAACACCGCGCCGGCATTGCGCACCAGCGGCAGCAACGCCTCGGCATCCGCAACGGCCAGCGACAGATGCTCAGGCGCGTAGAGGTTCGCCACCTCCACCGCTTCTTCGAGACTGGTGACAAGGACGATGCTCGCTTCCTTCAGCGACGCCTCGGCAACGCCGCGGCGGGGCAGCAGGGCGACCTGCTGCTCCAGCTCCGCCTCAACCGCGTCGGCAACCGCAACAGACGGCGTAACCAGAAGCACCTGCGCCGATGCGTCATGCTCCGCCTGGCTGAGCAGATCGGCCGCAACGGTGGCCGGATCGGCGCTGTCGTCGGCGATCACCATCAGCTCGCTCGGCCCCGCCGGCATATCCACCGCCGGCCCGCCCGGCATGGAGGCGACGATCGTCTTGGCCTCCGCCACCCAGGCGTTGCCCGGCCCGCAAATCTTGTCGACGCGCGGAATGTCGCCGGCGCCGAAGGCAAGCGCGGCGATTGCCTGAGCGCCCCCGGCGGTCCACACCGCCTCGATCCCGCACAGTTCGGCGGCAAGGGCGATCACCGGATCGAGGCCGCCGTCGCGGTGATCGGGCGGCGTCGTGACGACGAGCTCCAGAACCCCCGCCGCCCGCGCCGGAATGGCGAGCATCAGCAGGGTCGAGAAGAGCGGCGTCTTGCCGCCCGGAATGTAGAGGCCGACGCGGTCGATCGCGCGCCACACCTTGCGGACCACCAGACCGGGCATGGTTTCCACCGCATGTTCGGGCGGCAAACTGCCTTCGTGAAAGGTGCGGATGTTCCTGGCGGCAAGCTCCATCGCCGCCACCTGTTCGGCGCTCAGCGACTTGCGGGCGCGCGCCGCGGCCTCGGCGACCGGGATTCGGCGCGGCAGGGCATCGTCGATGCGCAGGGCATGGGCGGCGAGACCGTGCCAGCCGCGCTCCCGCACATCGTCGACGATCGCCCGGACCGAGGATTGCAGCCGCGCATCGTTGCGCTGCTCGGGACGGGCAAGCGCCGCCGCTTGGCCGGGCGCGTCGAGCGTGTTCCAGCTCAGCCGTTTCACAGCATCATCTTTTCAATCGGGAGGACGAGGATCGCCGACGCGCCGGCGGCTTTCAGCTTCTGCAACGTCTCCCAGAAGACCGATTCCTGGCACACGGCGTGGACGGCGAAGTGGCCGGCGCGCCCGTGCAGCGGCAGGATCGTCGGTGCCTCGGCTCCCGGCAGGATCGCAGTGATGTCGCGCAGCGCCTCGCCGGGCGCATTCAGCATGATGTATTTCGATTCCTTGGTGGCGAGCACGCCTTCGATTCGGCTCAGGAGCTGGTCGCCCTGCTCCAGCTTGGCGGGGGCGATCGCCTTGCGCGTGCGGATCAGCACCGCCTGGCTTTCGTAGACGGTCTGCACCGCGCGCAGGCCATTCGCCTCCAAAGTCGCGCCGGTGGAGACGAGATCGCAGATGAAGGGCGCGATCTGAAGCCGCGGGGCAAGCTCGACGGCGCCGTTCATCTTGACCACCGTTGCCGAGACGCCGTTGGTCTCGAGGAAGCTCTGCACGATGCGCGGGTAGGAGGTGGCGATGCGCGCGCCTTCCAGCGTAGCGGGGCCCTCGTACGGCGTCGCTTCCGGAGCGGCGAGCTTCAGGGTGCAGCGGCCGAAGCCGAGGCTGGCCAGCACCTCGAAGCGCGGCTCGCTCTCCCCCAGCGCGAACTCCTGAAGCACGTTCTCGCCGACGATGCCGTATTCGCACACGCCGTCGCTGACGAAGGTGGGGATGTCGTCGTCGCGCACGAACATCAGGTCGGCGGGAAAGTTCTCGACCCGGGCGGTAAGCTCGTTCTTGCCGTTCTGAATGCGCAGGCCCGCGTCGCGCAGCAGGCCCCGGCTCTGGTCCGAAAGGCGGCCCGATTTCTGGATGGCGATGTGGAGGCGGGTGTCGTCAACGAGCATTGCCGCCCCCTAACGCGTCGATCGCGCGGCGATATCCCTCGTGCCGCTCCTGCTTCAGGAAACGAGCGACGCGGACGATGGTGGTGGTGCTCACCCCGGTCGCGTCGTGGATGTCGCGGTAGGACAGCTCCGTGCCGTCGAGCAAGCGGGCGACGTGCCAGCGCTCGGCCAGGGTGCGGATCTCGGCCGGGGTGCACAGGTCGCTGAGCAGCCGTCCCATTTCGGCGGGATCGCCCGGCGTCAGCAAGGCGGCGCACAGGTCGGCGGTGAGCGCATCGGGCTCCCGAATCGGGGCAAACGTCATAGCGGCGGCAGTCATTTTGTTACACCGTGATAGTACAGTGGAACGCGCGTTAAAGCCGGTCCCCTGGCTTGGCAACCCTTTTTCCAATTCCCCCCAAATCGCCCTGTAAAGAACTCTTGACAGTCAAACACTCTTTACACCACAAGGGAGCGCAGTGGAGAACCGGGTCAAGCAGTGGCGGGAAGCGAGGGGGTTGAGCCAGGGGGCGCTTGCCCGCCGGCTGGGCGTGACCCGGCAGACCGTCAACGCGGTGGAAACCGCCAAATACGACCCGAGCCTCCCGCTGGCGCTGCGCATGGCGAAATTGTTCGGCGTGGCCGTGGACTCGCTGTTCATCGACCATTGGACTCCCGAGGAGGAAGAAGAATGACGGCTGTGGTGGGGAAGACGACGAAGGGGCGGCAGGCGCTGAGGATGTTGGCGGGCGCCGCCGTGGGTGCGGTTGCAACGATCGCCTTTTTGGAAGCGGTGGGAAAGCCGAGCCTCAAGTCGGGAGATTTCGGCACGCTGCTCGCGCTGAGCGCGGGGCTGATCTACGCGCTCATGGGCCTGTTCGTCGGACTCGGCGCGATGGCTCCGCGGCAGGGCGCCCGCTTCCTTAATGTCGAGGATGCCGAGGAAATCCACGAACAGCGCCCCAGCCTCGGCTCGAGCGCGATCGCCTGCATCCTGATCGGCGCCTTCCTGCTGTTGCTCGCGCTTGCCCCGGCCGGGCAGGACGCGGACCGCGGTGTGTGGGCCGGCGCCGCGGGGGCCTGCCTGCTTGGCGCGGCCGCCATAACCCTTGCGACGCGGCGCCGTGGCGACGAGCTGATGCGCCAGGTGGGTCTCGAAGCGTCGTCGCTGACCCTCCACGTCACGCTTGCGGTGCTGAGCGTCTGGGCCCTGCTCGCGCAGCTCCGGTTCGTGGAGTGGCTGACGCCGCTCGGCCTGATCTCCGGGCTTTCCTTGCTGTACCTGGCGGCGATCTTCTGGGTGACGGCGCGCAAGGGAATGATGAAGGCGCGCTAGACGAGCAGGTGCTTCTGCACCTTGCCGGCCGCGGTGCGGGGGAAATCGGGGACGAACTCGAAGCTCTTGGGCACCTTGTAGGACGCCAGGCGGGTGCGGCAAAAGGCTTCCAGCTCGCCGTCCACCGGGCGTCCGGCCCCGGCGGCGAGCTGGATGAAAGCGCGGCCGACCTCGCCCCAGCGCGGGTGCGGCGCCGGCACCACGGCGGCGGCGCTGATCGACGGGTGGGCGGAGAGCACATTCTCCACCTCAACCGGAAAGACGTTCTCGCCGCCCGAAATGAACATCTCCTTCCGCCGTCCGGCGATGGTGTAGAATCCCTCGGCGTCGCGGCTGGCGAGGTCGCCCGAGCGAAGCCAGCCGTCGACGGTAAAGGCGGCGCGGGTCGCCTCCGGGTCGTTCCAGTAACCGGGGGTCACGGCAGGGCCGGCAAACAGAAGATCGCCGACCTCCCCGTCCGCCACGTCGCGCCCGGCGGCATCGACGATCCGGGCGCGCACTAGGAGCTGCGGCTTGCCGACGCTGCCGATCCGCTCCCACGCATCCTCTGGCGCGGCCAAAAAGGCGGTGGGGCCCGTCTCGGTCATGCCCATGCCGCCGCACACCCGGATGCCGAGGTCGCGGCAGCGCGCGGCAAGCACGTCGGGCAGCGGCGCCCCGCCGCAGCCCCAGTGGCGGACATGGCCGAGCGGCGCGGCGGCGAAGCGCGGATGATCGACAAGCTCCTGGTAGACGGCGGGCACGGCGAAGAAGGTGTCGAGCCGCCGTTCCTCCAGCAGCGCTGCCACCGCGTCCGCTTCGAAGCCGGGCAGGATCACCACTCGCCCGCCCTGGATCAGCGTCGGCAAAGTGTGGAGGTTGATGCCGGCGGTGTGGAACAGCGGCAGGAAGTTGGCGGTGGTGTCGGTGGACGCGATGTCGATCGCCGTTCCGATATTGACGTGGTTCGCGAACGCCATCCGGAAGGTGTAGATCACCCCCTTGGGCGTACCGGTCGTTCCCGACGTGTAGAGCAGGTACCAGATGCCGTGCGCCGGCCACTCGCGGCGGCCGCTGAGCGGCGGCGCGGCGGCGATCAGCGCCTCATAATCCTGGTCGAGGCCGACGCTTGGCGGCGGCGCGGCCAGCGCTTCGACGCAGGCTTCGTCCTCCGCTCCGTAGAGGAGCAAGGAGGGCCGGCAATGATCGATCATACGGTCGAGCTCTGCCGCGGGCATCCGCCAGTTGAGCGGTACCAGGATCGCGCCGAGCTTGGCGCAGCCGAACAGGATTTCGAAGAACGCGATGCGGTTGCGGCACAGGATCGCCACCCGGTCCCCCGCTTCGACGCCCTGCCCCGCAAGCAGCGACGCCGCCTGCGCCGCCCGCCGGTCGAGTTCGGCGTAAGTCAGCGTCCGCCCGCTGGCGATCTCCTCCAGCGCCACCCGCTGCGGCGCAAGCGCGGTCCGCTTGGCGGTGATGTCGGGGAGGTCGCCGATCATGGCTCGCGCTTCCGCAGCCCCTCCGAAACGAGGGAGATTGCAACCTCGGCCACTTCGCCGGGCGACAGATCCTTGTCCCAGATGCCGTAGCGCATGCCGAGGAACACGCTCATCCCGATCAGCGCCCAGGCGCGCGGCTCGTCCAGGCCGTCGCTGATCTCGCCCCGGGTGCGCGCGCCCGAGAGGTTGCGGCGGTACGCGTCGGCGAAGGTAAGGTAATGCTCGCGATAGGCGTCATGGGCGACGAACTGCGCTTCCTCGATGATCCGGTAGAGCTCCGGGTGCTTGCGCACGAAGGCGATGAACGCTTCCAGGCCCATCCGCTCCGCCGCCATCCGGTCCGGCGCGTCCTTGACCGCTTCGGCGACATGGGCGCGGGTGGCGCGGCTCATCTCCTTGACCAGCGCCCGGAACACCTCCTCCTTTGAGCCGAAGTAGGTGTAGAATGTGCCGAGCGCGACGCCGGCGCGCTGGGTAATGCCGGTGATCGCCGCGTCATGGTAGCCGCGCTCGCCGAACTCGCCGGACGCCGCTTCGATCAGCCGGCGCAGCGTCTTGCGGCCGCGTTCGGTGCGCGGCTCCTTGTCGCCCGCCGCTGCGGCGGCTTCGTTCAAAAACGGCATTGCGATCCTCCCCAGGCCCGCAAAACTGAACCCCTTTTCAGCTTGGGGCAAGCGGCGCGTTTAACGTTCGTTAGGCGGCACGCCTTAGACTGCGCGCATGAGCCGCCAGACCGTCCCCTTCGCCTACGGCACCGCAGACGCCGGCGGCGAGATCGCCCAGCTCCGCCAGGTGCTTGCGCTGGTGGAGGAATTGGCCGGCACCGGCGCGCCTCCCGCAGCAACCGACCTCGACGAAGCCGCGCGGATCAGCGGCGCCTACGAAAGCGCGCTCCCGGTGGTCCAGCGCCGCTTCGATCAGGAAGCCGCCCGCACCGCCCGCTGGGCTACGGCGGGGATCGAAGCGCTGGTCACGTTGGGGGAGCGCGGCTGGCCGGTAAAGGCCGCCGCCGCGCGGCTGGCGCAGGAACTTCGCAAGTCCCTCGCCGAACTGCGCGACATCGTCTCCGCCTAGGTCTCGGCCGGAGGCGGCTTGGGCCACTCCTTGATCCGGATGTCGCGTTGCGGGAAGGGCAGCTCGATCCCGTTCTCCGCGAACGACGTCCAAAGCGCATTCAGGATCTCCGAGCGGACGTTGCCCACCCCGGCTTCCGGATCGCCGATCCACACCAATATCTCATGATCGACGCTGCTTTCGCCGAACGCGCGCAGCCACACGCGAGGGGCCGGCGCCTTGAGCACCCGCTCCGATTCCGTTGCCGCCTGGATCATCAGCTTCTGGGCAAGCGCAAGGTCGCAGCCATAGGCGACGCCGACCGGGATATGCACCCGCACGTCGCGGCTGGAGTAGGACCAGTTCTCCACCTCCTGGGTCATGAGGTTCTCGTTCGGAATCAGATGCTCCTTGCCGTCGCGGGTGACGATGGAGACAGCGCGGACCCCGATCTTGTTGACGTGCCCGAACGTGTCGCCGACCACGATCACGTCGCCCGGCTTCACCGAGCGGTCCATCAGCAGGATGATCCCGGCGATGAGGTTGCCGAAGGTCTTCTGAAGGCCGAAGCCCACCGCCAGACCGAACGCGCCCGAGAACACCGCGAACGCCGTCAGGTCGATGCCAAGCACGTCGATGCCGATAAAGAAGGCGGCGACGATGATCGCGATCGCGGACAGCTTCTGGACCAGGAGCTGCTGGGTCGGATCCAGACTGGAGGCGCGCCGGATCGAGTGGCTGACCACCCGGTTGAGCAGCTTCACGATCGCGTACAAGGCAAGCGCGGTCAGCACGAACTGGGTAACGGTGAGCAGCGACACGCGCGTCGCCCCAGTATCGAAGCCCGCTTTGTCGAGCGTCTCGGTAATCGGCCTCAGCCCGCCCACAGACCGCGCAAGCAGCCCGACGAACGTCACCCCGGCGAGCAGATACGCGATCCAGCGCGGCATCTGCAGGCCCCGGATGAGGCCGAGCACGACCAGCGCCGTCGCGCCGGCAAGCCCCAGCCCGATCACGAAGGCGGCAAGCGTGCGCCACTCGTCGACGTTGAGGATGATGGCAAGGAGCAGCGCCAGCACCAGGTAGCGCGAAAGGCCGCACATCCGCCCGGCAAGCCCCTCGGCGCGGGCACCGGCGCGATGCTCCCAGAACCGGGCGAGCTTTGGGCCGATCCACTGGGAGACGAGGTAGGCCACGCCCCAGGCGATCGCCACCGCGCCCAAGGCTGCGCCCGCCGACATCCAGTCGGCATATTGGGGCCAGGCGACGCCCAGCCCTTCGAACGCGCCCCTCACGGGCAAGCCCCGTAGCGGGCGAGCCCTTCGGTCAGATCCTCGATCAAATCGTCCACATCCTCCAGGCCGATATGGAGCCGCACCAGCGGCCCTTCAGCCTGCCAACGCGTTGCGGTGCGAATCCGCTCCGGATCGGCGGGGAGCGCAAGGCTCTCGAACCCGCCCCAGCTATAGCCGATGCCGAAGTGGGCGAGCCCGTCCACGAACGCCGCCCGCTCCGCCTCGCCGCCGCCCTTCAGGGTGAAAGCGAACAGGCCGGAGGCGCCGCGACAATCGCGCGCCCAATGTTCGTGCCCCGGGCAGGACGGCAAAGCCGGATGAAGCACCCGCGCAACCTGCGGCTGCTCGGCAAGCCAATGCGCAACCTTGAGCGCGCTCTCCCCATGCTGCTTGAGCCGAATGCCGAGCGTCCGAAGGCCCCGCAGCGCGAGCCAGCAATCGTCCGGCGACGCGGTTTGCCCGAAGACGCGGCCTTGCTTGTCCAGCCGGTCCAGCCACTCCGGCCCAACCGTCACCGAGCCGAGCATCACATCGGCATGGCCGACGATATATTTGGTGCAGGCAAGGATCGCGAAATCCACCCCCGCCGAAAGCGCCGGGAACAGCAAAGGCGTCGCCCAGGTGTTGTCGAGCAGCGTAACCAGCTCGCGCGCCTTGGCGACCTCGCACATGCCCGGCACGTCCTGCACCTCGAAGGTCAGCGAGCCGGGGCTTTCCAGAAACAGCGCGCGCGTCTTCTCGCCGATCAGCGCTTCGATGCCGCGCCCGACCAGCGGATCGTAATAGCGGGTCGCGATTCCTAGCGGCGCAAGCACCTCGTCGCAGAACATCCGCGTCGGGCCGTAGGCGCTGTCCACCATAAGCAGCTCGTCGCCGGGCTTGAGCACCGTCATCAGCGCGATCGCGATTGCGGCAGCGCCCGACGGAAACAGCCGGGTCCCCGCCGCCCCGGGCTCGAGCTCGGTCAGTGCTTCGGCAAGCGCCCACTGCGTCGGCGTGCCGTTGCGGCCATATTGCAGCGTACCGGGCCGCGGCGGGTTGGCCGCCTTCATCGCCGCGACGTTGTCGAACAATATGGTCGAGGCGCGCCACACCGCCGGATTGACGATCCCCTGGGTCCATTCCGGCCGCCGTCCACCCTGGACTAGTCTGGTGCCCTGCCGAACGTCTTTCTTCTTCATGCCGCGCCTGTCGCCTTTGGAGTTTCGGGGTCGGCGCCCCATTCGGCCCAGCTCCCGTCATAGAGCTGCACGTCGGGCTTGCCGAGCAGATGCGCTCCGAACATCAGCACGCAGGCGGTGATGCCCGAGCCGCAGGTCGCGACCAGCGGTTTGGCAAGGTCCACGCCGGCGTCCTCGAACACGGCCCGCAGTGCGTCGCCTTGCTTGATGCTGTTGTCGGGGTTGAACAGCGTGCCCTGCGGCAGGTTCTTCGAGCCCGGGATATGCCCCGCCGCCATCCCGGGCCGCGGTTCGGCCTCGGTGCCGGCAAAGCGCGCCGCGCCGCGCGCATCGACGATCTCGTGGCTTCCGGCGCCGAGCAGCGAGGCCACAAGCGCCTTGTCCGCCACCGCCTCCTCGTCGAACACCGGGGTGAAGTGGCCGTGGCGCGCCTCCGCCTGTCCGCTCTCCAGCGGCCGCCCTTCCGCCTTCCATTTTGCAAGCCCGCCGTCGAGCACCGCCACCTGCCGAACGCCGAAGCTCCTCAGCATCCACCACGCCCGGGCGCTGCTGTGCAGTGGGCTGTTGTCGTAGACGGCGATCCGCTGCCCGTCCCCGAGCCCAAGCGCCCGCATCCGGCTTGCGAACAGATGCTCGGACGGCACCATGTGCGGCGCCGGATGAACGGGATCGGAGACCGCATCGAGATCAAGGAAGACGGCGCCGGGGATATGCTCGGACTCGTAGTCGGCGCGGCCATTGCGACCGTCTGTCGGCAGGAACCAGGACGCATCGATGATGCTCAGGTCCGACGCGCCAAGCTGCGCCTCCAGCCATTCGGTCGAAACGAGCGAGTCCCTCAAGGCTTCACCCGCTCAAGGACGCCGAGCTTCTCCAGCGTTGCCAAATAGGCCTCGACGTCCGCTCGCGGCACGGGGCCAGCCGAGGCTGCAAGGATGATGTGAATCTCGGAAACGCCGCGCCTGCCGTCGACCAAGTTGAGCGCCTCATAGCCGAAGCTCGCGCCCCCTTCGCGGGTTGTGGCGGACAAGAGACTGGGCCTCGGCAGCCCGGCGTCGCCAAGAAGGTCGTCGAGCCAGCTATAGCCGAAGCCGTCCATCGGCCCCTTCAGCTTCGGGTTTCGCCGGTAGACCGGCCCGCTGCTGCCGTCCGGCGCCGCAATCACCGTGCCGAAATCCATCCCGGCAAGCAGCGGCGCAAGATCGAAGCGTTCGACCGACGCATTGACCGCGGCCGCATGCTCCGCCCGGACGCGGATCAGATCCCCCACCGGATTGTCGATCGCGAGCCTTTCATCCTCCAAGGTTCGCTCGAACATACCCGCCCGGACGACGCTCCCAAGCCGCGCCGCCCGCTCTCCGGGGCGCAAGTTCGCAAGCACCCACGCCGAGCCCGCCGCAATGAACATCGCGCGCTTGAGCTTGGTGGAGTCGATATTGCCCGGCACGTCCTTGTTGGTGTGGATGTAGATGTCCGGCCAATCCGCGATGTAGATGACCGGTATGCGCCAGCTCCCTTCCGCCCACACCTGGTGGTCGGAGCCTTCGGAAAAGCCGCCGATGGTGGCCCGCAGCGGCTGCTTCGTCCCTTCCGGATCGAGCAGCGGCATCGGCGCCTCGCCCGTGTTGGCGTAGAGCGACGACTGGTCGTTCACCCACCGTCCGATGGCGAAACCGACGTCCGAGACGAAGCTCGGCAGGCTGGGCGGCGAGCCTTCAACCTTGAGCGTTCCCTTGGTGACCTCCGTATTGCCGCCGATCATGTCGAGGTGGATCGTCGCCAGGGTGCGTTTGGCGAACTCCGGACGCGCGTTGAGCAGGGCGATGGTGCACTCGACCTCGCACGGCCAGACGAAGCGGATCGTCCGCTCCGGCTTGGGCAGCCGCCCCGATGCGATCAGGCTGCTGAGAGTGCGCGCAATCTCCAAAATGCCCGAACAGCCGCTGGCGTTATCGTTGGCGCCCGGCGAGGGATGGTCGAGGTGGCAGGAGAAGACGATCTCCTTCGACCGGTCCTTGCCGGGGATGACGGCGGTGGGAATGCGATACTCCCCCGCGCTCCGCCCCGCGTCCACCGCGGCACGCAGCCGCACCGTCTCGCCTTTGGCAAGCCGTTCCTGCCAGGCATGCGCGCGGGCGGGCGAGACCATGAAGGCGAAGGTGGGGTCCTCCCAGGTGCTGAGGTGGCCCCAGCGGATCAGGCTCTCATCCTCGCCCCACCAGGCGGATTTCTGGTTCTGCGCCCAGGAGACGATGCCCGCCGCACCGCGCTCCGTCACCGCCATCTTCGCCACCGCTTCGGGCTGGGAGGAGGTGAGGACGAGCTTGCCGCGCAAGTCCTTGCCCTCGTAATCCGTCGCCGAAGTGCCCGCGCCGATGTCGACCAGCGCGCCCTCGGCCTTGCCGCTGACGCTGTCCTGGGCGAGCGTGATCGGCTGGTCGGAGAAGGAGGCGATGCGTGTGGCGTCGCGCCAGCGCCCGCCGTCCTGACGCTGCTCCCAAAGCTCGGCGGACTTCGCGTTCCACGCCGGCCGCGAACGCTGCGTTCCGTAGAAGATCTTGCCGTCGGCCGGCAGCCGGATCGTGTCCACCTCGGCCAGCCCATAGTCCTTGAGCTTGCCGACGATCATCGCCGCCGCCTCTTCATACCCCTCAGAGCCGCGCATCCGGTGATGCTGGGATAGGGACGTGATCGTCCGCTTCGCCGCCGCGCCCGAAAGCTCCCCCGCCAGCGCATGCGTCTCCGCCGCGCTGAGCAGCGGCGCCTGAACCTGCGCAACCGCGGGTGCGGCTGTGAGAAGTAGAAGCAGCGGAAGCGCGCGGATGGGGACCATAAACTACTCCTGGGCGAAGCGGCGGAAGAAGCTCTGGTTGTTCCAGCTCGGCCGCTCGGGCGCGTTGGCCACGCGCCAGCCGAGCTCGGCAACGAAATCGTGGAGCCGCACCGCGTCGAGCTTCTCAACCGGCTGGCTGAGGTCATCCGACGGCGCGTGGTAGCGCGTCGAGCGCCAGACCCGCTCGATCTCCGCTTCCGGCGTGTCCCTGGCAAAGCCGAACTTGAAGGCGAGCGACGGCACACCCTCGCGGATGAAACTGTACTGATCGGAACGGACGAAGCTGTTCCGATCCGGCCAGGGATCGGGCACCAGCGGCAGGCCCTGCGCCGCGCCCACTTCGGCGGCAGTGGCGCCGAGGCTGCTTTCCTCGGCCCCGAGCGCAATCACGCTGCGCAGGGGGAAGATTGGCAGCGCCATGTCGAAGTTCAGATCGGCGACGATCGAGCGCTTGGGCACCGTCGGCCGAACCGCGAAGTAGCGCGACCCGAGCAGGCCCTTCTCCTCGGCGGCGACCCAGACGAACAGCATCGAGCGCTTCGGCCGCGTGCCGCGCGCCTTGAAGCTCCGCGCAATGTCGAGCAGCCCCGCCGCGCCCGCCGCATTGTCCATCGCGCCGTTGTAGAGCCCGTCGCCGCCGATCGGGCTCGACACGCCGAGGTGGTCGAGATGGGCGGAGAAGACGACGTGCTCGCCGCGCAGGGTCGGGTCGCTGCCCGGCAGGCGCGCGACGACGTTGTTGGCCATCACCGGGCGGTGCGTCGCAAAGAAGCTGCCGCGCAGATTGGCCTTGAACGCGACCTTGGGCAACGGCCGCGAGGCATCGGCGGCGGCGGAGAGATCGGCGAAGCTGACGTTGGCGGCGGCGAACAGCTTCTCCGTGGTCGCCGGGTTGAAGCTCAGCGACACGAAGGGCGTTTTCACGTCGCGCAGGGAAGCGTCGGCAAAATACATGCCGCCCTGCCCGACCTGCGCCACCGCCCGCGACCACGGCGTTTCCACCGCCTTCAGGGTGGTCAGCGACAACAGGCCAACAGCGCCGCGCTCGGCCAGGATGCGCGAGCGGTCGCGCCGCGCATGCGCCTTGAGCGCGCCCGAGATATTTTCCGGCCCGCCGCCGATCACCACCGCGATCTTGCCCTGGAGGTCCACTCCGGCAAGGTCGTCATACCCGGCGTCCGGGATTGAGAGGCCGTAGCCGATGAACACCAAAGGCGCGTCCACATGCTCGGGCACCCGCCCGCCGCCGCGGCCGATGATGAGGTCGTTCGGCACCTCCAGCCGGGTCTCGGCCCCACCCGCCGTCAGCGAGGCCGAGGAGCGGACGTGATCAACGAACTGCTCCTCGAAGGCGACCTTCTGGAAATAACCCCCGTCGCCCCCCCCAGGTTCGAGCCCGATCCCCTTCGCCTGCGCGACCACATAATCGGCCGCGCGCTGATAGCCCGGCGTTCCGGTCAGCCGCCCTTCCATGCCGTCATCGGCAAGCGCCGCGACATCCCCCCACCACCGCGTTGCGCGCTCCGCCTGGGTCTGCGGCTGCGGCACGGTCGCGCAGGCGGCGAGGAGGAGTGGGAGTGCAAGAAAGGACAGGCGCATTGCGAACGCTCCGGCAAGTGGCTCATCCCCCTTGTCCCGTCCCCCGGCGCGTGTCCAGCGGTGCGGAAGGAAGGAGAAGCGGGATACCCGCTTTCGCGGGTATGACGGAAGAGGCTCACCGGCCAGCTACTCCCCGTCACCCCCGCGAAGGCGGGGGTCCCGCTTCTTCTTCCTGACTTCTTGTTTTTTGCCGCTCAGCGGCTGCGTATGAACGCCCGGATGTCGCGGCTCAGCTTCGCGCGGTCCTCGTCGCGGACGTACACCATGTGGCCGGAGCCGTAATAAGCGAACTGCACCCGCTCCGCCGGGACACCCGTGCGGGACAAGGCATATTCGGCGCCGAAGAAGGGGGTGGCGAAATCGAAATAGCCCTGGGCGACGAATACCTTGAGGCCGCTATTCTCGCGCATCGCCTTGGCGAGATAGGGCGCGACGTTCTTGTAATACTTCCCCTCGCCGCCGCCCAAGTTCCAGTCCCAGTCGCCGACCGGGCCGATGGTCGTATAATGGCGCTCGGTGTTGAACTTCAGCCCGTCGCGCACCCAGCTGTTGATCGCCGCGGTGTAGCCCGCGTCGATGCCGTAGAAGCTCGGATCATTGTCCGGCTCCTCGCCCGCATTGTCATAGTCGCGGCCGGTGTAGCGCGCGTCGAGGCGGCCGATGGTGAGACCGCGGTCGCGCAGCAATTGCTTGTAGAAGCGGCTGTCCGACACACGCAGGTCGGCTTCCTCCAGGAACTGTTCGGAAAGGCCGGTGAAGCGCGCCAGGCGGCGGCGGATGTCGGCGCGGCGCTCGCCCTTCAGCGCCTGCCCCTGTAGCAGCGCCGAGGCATAATCGCCGATCGCGAAGCGCCGCGCTTCCTCGACGAACGCCTCCAGCGTGCCCGCATCCGCAGGCGCCTTGCCATGGTGGTAAGCCGCCGCCGCCATCGACGGCAGGTACAGCACATAGGGCATTTCGTTGCCGGGCACGTTGGCCTGCGCCCCGAAATCGAGAATGGTGGAAATCAGGATGATGCCGTTCAGCGACACGTCGTTGAACTGGCCCTCGAGCTGGTTGACCACCGCCGCCGATCGCGTCGTGCCGTAACTCTCGCCGCCGAGATACTTGGGCGAATTCCAGCGGCCGTTCTCGTTCAGCCAGATGCGGATGAACTCGGCCACCGATTTGGCGTCCTGGGTGACGCCCCAATATTCCTTGGGGTCGGTCTTGCCGAGCGCGTGCGAAAAGCCGGTGCCGACCGGATCGATGAACACGATGTCGGTGACGTCGAGCAGACTGTCGGGATTGTCGACGATCGGAAAAGGCGGCGCGCCGTCGTCGCGCGCGTCCGACGGGATCGCCACCCGCTTGGGCCCGAACGCGCCCATGTGCAGCCACACCGATCCCGAGCCCGGCCCGCCGTTGAACAGGAAGGTGACGGGCCGGTTCGGATCGCGCGCGTCCTTGACGTACGCCGTCGAGAAGATGCTCGCCTTGGGCGTGCCGTCCTCGCCTTTCAGGTAGGTCTCGCCCGCGGTCGCGGTGAAGGCCACCCGCGCGCCGCCGAACGTGCCGGTGTGCCGAGTCGCCGAAACCAGCGGCGGCGGGATCGGTTGTTCGGGCTTCTTGTCGGATGGGGACGCCGCGTCCTGTGCAAAGGCGGGAACCGCAAAAGCGGCGGCGGAGAGAGCGAGGAGGAGCCTGATCATGGCTCGGCCTATGCCACGCCCCCGCCCCGCCGGGAAAGCGGCTTTCCGCCCGCCGCCAAGCGTCGCTCAGTCCGGCTGGCGCACCGCGACGAAGGAAGCGGTGTAGCCGGCGGGGGATGTCGGCCCATGCGCCTTTACGCGCACCACCGTTCCCACCAGGGACGGCACCTGATCGATACCGTCCGGCCAGGAATAGCCGCGAACGCAGCGGTAATCGTAGCGCCAGCCCGCCGTCGCCGTTCCCTCGCGGCCGAGGCCGACGATGGCGTAGACCGGCACCTCCTGCGCGGCATCGAGCAGGAAGCCGCTGAGATCGAGGACGAGGCCGTCCCCCATGTCCAGCGTGCCCCGGAAGATCCGGTCGCTCAGCGCCTCGAACGCAAACACGCCTTCGCCGAAGATGAGTTCGAGCGCCTTTTGCGGATCATCGCCGACCAGCTCCGGATCGTTCTTGTAGCTGCGGTAAGTCCAATTGCCCTCGATCATGTCAGACCTCCTCCTTTGCCGCGGTTCAGCGGATTTCCACCCGGAAGTTCTGTTCGGGCACGGAGGCGACGCTTTCCACGAAGCCGACGGATTGCTCCGGCGGCACATCCCCGCCGATCACGCCGCCGCGTGTGTGCACCAGCACCTCGACGCCCTCCGCGAGCGCCTCCGGCACCCGAAAGTCGGCGGTGGTTTCAAGGTGGTTCTGGCAATTGGCGCAGCCTTCGGTGTTCCACCGGCTCAGCACCGGTTCCACATCGATCAACGTTCTTTTGCCCTTAACATCGGCATAAGCGGCGATCAGGAACGAGCCGGGGATCTTGCCGCGGTTCAGGCCGCTGACGTGAACGACGCGCGCCGGTGCGGGAGCAGCAGCGGCTACGAGCGCCTTGTCCGGCGTCGGATCGGCGGCCTCGTCGAGCGAACCGGGCCCGTAGGTGTAGTCGAGTTGCGTCTCGATGTTGACGACCAGGTTGCTGGTGTAGGGCGTGTCCTCATCGACCATGAACGGCAGCAGAGGACTCGACATGCTGATCGGCGCGGTGACGTCCGCCGATGCCGGCGGCTGGTTGTTGGCGTTCACCTGCACCACGTAATTCGCGCCGGGATCGGACGAGTCGATGGTGAGCCAGTTCTTGGCTTTGTGCTTTTTCTGCCAGCACCAGAATGTGTAGTCGATGAAACAATGGTGGAAGAAGAAGATCGGGTCCAAAGCGGCCGTATTATTCTCTCCCATGTCGCCATTGGCGCCGCGGATAACGTCCGCGTTCATGACCCCGGGAACGTCGAACCCGCCAACCGCCAGGTGAACGAAATTATGCGGACTTTCAAGCGGAGTGACAATGGCGTCCTTGTTCGCGTCGTTCCAGTTCTTCGCCGACGTGGTGTTCGAGAACAGGGTGTAGTTGGGCGCGGATAGGCAATCGATGAACTTCTGGTGCACCAGCCCGCGGGTTTGCGGCTTCCCCGGCTTGGTGCCCGGCCACGTCTGCGGGAACACCAACGGCAGGGTCAGCCAGTCTTTGATGTTCCGGTTCAGAATGCCCACGTTTTTCGCGTAACTTGGATATTTGGCGTTGTGAGCCGCAGTTGCGGCCCTGTCGCCTTCGGTGCCGACCAGGCCGGAAAGTGGATAACGCACCGTTTCGTAGCCCTTGGGTTTCAAGTAGATATTGTTGTCCGCGGGGATCATGTCGCGAACTTCCACCGGAAAGGTGAAGGAGCGCAGCGGATTGGGAATGGTCTTCCCGTCAAGCTCGAAGGTTTTGTCGGTGAGCGCCCGCGGAATGCCGCCGGCCAGGCTTTCGGCGCTGCATTCGTCCCAAAAGGGCAGCGTCATGTCGGCGCAACCCGGGATGCTGCGCAACGCATTTTCCAGTGCGTACAGATAGGCGCGGTGCCAGGTCGGAAACAAGACGGTGCCGTGCTGGCAATAGCCACCCCACCAGGCTCCGCTGGTTTTGCCCTTGCCGCGAAACGGCTCGCCGTGAAAGCCGCCGAGCATGAAGAAAGAGCGGGGATCGTCGTGGGGAAGCTCCTTCAAACCCTTCCAGGCCCGCATCACCGTTTCGAGCGCCTTCTTTTTGCCCGAGTCATAATCCTTCTGAAGATCGGTCAGGGAGCGCCGGAGCCGCTTGGGTGGGGAAGATGCCATGTCCTGTTCCCTTCATGCCGTTGATAATGCAACCGAATTGGGCAAGATGCTCCAGCCGCGGAAGTAGACATCTCTACTTCCACGAATGAAACCTTCATACCAAAATCAGTAAACACCACGATTCGAAGTCAGACTATATAACGAAAAACCATGATTACAAACGAAACGAGATTTGCTTTCTTACAACGCGATTTGAGGCTAATCTTCCGCGACAGGATCGCCTGATGCGAGTCCCGCCTGCCGGGAGGAATGCCGAGAAGTGCTGGTCGGTAAGTGGACGTTTCGCAGCTTCAACACCCTGCCGGCCTTGATCGGGAGCGATGCCAAGGCTGCGCTCGGCCTGATTTTGCAGGAAGGTTTTCTGAACCTCGATGCCACCGGGCTGGACAGCTTTTCGGGCGGGATGGGCATCAGCTCCGGCCTTGCACTCGCCGTCGAAGGCACCGTCATCCGGCACGATGGCGGCGAAGACGGCGAGGAATATGCCCTTACCGCCCGTGGCATTCCCGGCACCCCTACGCAGGGCTGGCGCTACGAATATCGCTGCGCCACCGCTTACGCCTGGCCTGAAGCCGCAAACCAGCAGCCCGCGCTCCTTGGCACGGTGCTGCGCGCCCGGGCGCACGGACCCAAAGCCCCGGCCGGCGCGACCGCGTCGTTTATCGCAATACGCCAGACCGGTCTGCTCGCGCATGAGCGCCGCGAATATCACAACGTCCTGGCGGCCGGGATATGAAGCTGCGGCGGCTCCCGCTGGCTTTCGCCGCCTTTGCAGTCGCCGGCCTGGCCGCCGCGCCGGCGGCAGCGGCAGGCGGCGCGGCCGGCGGCTTTGTTGAAATCTGCACCGCCCACGGCTCGGCCTGGATCAAATTGCCGGGCGATCTGGACAGGGAGCCCGCCCGCAAAGGCGACGGCGCGGCGGGCGGCTGCGCGCACATGCTGTGCCCGCGCGGAGATGGCCCCCAGCGTAAAAAGGGCAGAAGCGGCGGCTGACGCCCAACCGCTGCCGCTTTCGCTTCACGCCGCGAACCACTAGAGAGCGGCGCATGGACTTGACCCACCTCGGCCGTTCGTCGCCGCTCCCCGCCTCGCCCGAAGAAGCGCGGCTCGATTACGTTCCCAATCCGCGCACCGGGCGCCCCTATCTGGTGCGCTTCACCGTGCCCGAGTTCACCTCACTCTGCCCGGTGACCGGCCAGCCCGATTTCGCCCACATCGTGATCGACTACGCGCCGGGCGAAACCATCGTCGAATCGAAGTCGCTGAAGCTGTTCCTGGGCGCGTTCCGCAACCATTGCGGCTTCCATGAGGACGTCACCGTCGGCATCGGCGAGCGCCTCGCCGCCGAGATGAAGCCCCTGTGGCTGCGCATCGGCGGATACTGGTATCCGCGCGGCGGCATCCCCATCGACGTCTTCTTCCAAACCGGCGATCCTCCCGCCGGCCTCTGGGTCCCCGGCCAGGACGTCCCGGGCTATCGCGGCCGCGGCTGAGCTATTTGCTGAACAGCACCTCGACCAGGATCTTCGCCGCTTCCTCGTCGCCCGCTTTGGCGGCCTTGCGCAGCCAGTTCCCGGCCTGGGTTTTGTTTTTCTCCACCCCGATCCCTTCTGCGTAGTTGACGCCGAGGTAGCGCATCGCAGTGGCGTCGCCCATGTCGGCGGCCTTGCGGTAGAGGCGCATTGCTTCCTGCGCATTCACGGCGGTGCCGCGGCCGTATTCGTGGAGGACGCCCAACTCGGTGATCGCTTCCGCATCGTCCATCGCCGCCGCCGTTGCGATCAATTCAAACGCCTTGCTCTCGTTCTTGCGGACTCCCTGCCCCTCGAGATAGGCCACGCCTAGGAACATCGTGCCCCGGCTGTCGCCCGTTGCCGACGCCCTCTCGAACAAGCGGAACGCCTTCTTCACATCGGCCTTGGTGCCGCGGCCGTACCGGTACATCACCCCAAGGTTGGTAAGCCCGGTGCCGTTCCCGGCCGCGGCCGCCTTGCCGTACCAGGCGACCGCCTTTGCATTGTCCTGCGGCACGCCGTCGCCCATTTCATGCAGCCAGCCGATCTGCACCAGGGCATCGCTGTTGCCCGCTTCGGCCGCCTTGTTGAGCAACGCCAGGCCCTTGGCCGCGTCCTTGGGAATGCCGGCGCCGGTTCGATAAGCTTCGGCAAGCTCCACCATGCCGGCGGTCGACCCGGCCTCTGCCGCGCGCTGGAAATAACCGGTCGCCTTGCCGGGATCGGCGGTGACGCCCTCGCCGTCGCGGTAGATCGCGCCCAGCGCCACCAGCGCCTCGAGGTGGCCGAGCGCCGCCGCTTTCTCATACCACCGCACAGCCTCCGCCGGGTCCTTGGCGGTGCCGAGACCGAAGCGATGGAGCTCGGCCATTCCCGCCATCCCCGCGGAGTCCTCGGCCTCGGCCGATTTGCGGTACCAGCGCATCGCCGCCGGGTAATCGCGCTCGACGCCCAGACCGAAGTGGAGCGCCAGGCCGACGTCCATATAGGCCGGAACATTGTCCTGCGCCGCGGCCTTGGCGTACCAGCGATACGCTTCGGCCAAATCCTTGGGCGTCCCGCGGCCGAATTCGTGCATGATGCCGAGGCTGCGCTGGCAGTCGCCGTCCCCAAGCTTCGCGCAGCGCTGGAACCAGGACACCGCCTCCTTGTCGTCCTCCTTCACGCCCTTGCCTTCGTCGAGAGCGATGCCGAGCAGTTGCATGGCGTGGGCATCGCGGTCGCGCGCCCCCAAGCGGAGCAGCCGAACCGCTTCCTTCGCGTCCTCCGCAAGGCCGGTGCCATGATACAGGTTGTTGGCCAGGTAATAGCGGGCGTTGCTGTCGCCTTTGTCGGAGCCTTGCCGGTACAGATCGTTCGCCTTGGCGAGATCCTTCTCCACCCCGCTTCCGGATTCGTAGAGCAAGCCGAGCGGCCCGAAGGCGGCGGCGTAGCCGGTCTCCACCGACCGTGCATAAAGCCGCGCCGCCTCCGCCGGATCCTCGGCCACGCCCACTCCGAAGTCGCTTGCCGAAGCGAGCAGGTAAAGCGCTTCGCCGTTGCCGGCCGCAGCGAGCGGCCGGGCGAGCTTCACCGCTTGCTCATACTCCTTCGCGTCCCAGGCCTCCCAGGCCTCGGCGAGCGGCGTCGCGCTTTGCGCCTGCGCAAGTGGTGCCCGGGCAGGCACCGCCATGTCGAAGCTTGCACCAAGCGCGGCGAGCAGAAGCAGCATGATCGATATCCCCCTTGTTCGGCCGGAATGATCGCCGAAAAGGCGCCGGGAGACAAATGGTTGATTAGCGCGGCGGCTTGTGGCGAGAGGGCGCAGGAGAGCGGCGGCGAAAAGGAAGAACGAGCGTGGGCAAGGTCGCGATATTCGGCGCGGGATCGGTCGGCTGCTTCATCGGCGGCGCCTGGGCCGAGACCGGGCTGCCGGTGACGTTGATCGGCCGCGAGCGGATCGGCGACGCTATCGCCGCGAACGGCCTCACCCTGACCGACGGCAGCGGGTGGCGGGCGCGCAGGCAAGCGGGCGACGTGGACTTCGCCACCAAACCGGCCGCGCTGGCGAAAGCGGAGGTGATCGCAGTCTGCGTCAAAAGCCAGGACACCGCCGCCGCCGCCAGGGAGATCGCCCGCCACGGCAAGAAGGGCGCGCTCGTGATCTCCTTCCAGAACGGCGTCAGCAACGTCGAGATACTGGAAGCTGCGCTTGCCAGAAGCGGCTTCACCGTCGCGGCGGGCATGGTGCCGTTCAACATCGCCTATCTCGGCGACGGGCGCTTCCACAAAGGCGTGGCGGGCGAGCTGTCGGTCGCGGACCTGCCCGGGACGCGCGCCCTGGCCGAGCAGGTCGGCAAGGGCCCGGCGCAGCTTCGCCTCGAAGCGAACATGCCCGCGCTCGCCTGGGGCAAATTGCTGATCAACCTCAACAATGCGATCAACGCGCTGTCCGGCCGCACCCTCCTCGAGCAGCTCCGGGAGCGCGACTATCGCCGGATCGTCGCCGCTTCCATGGTCGAAGCGCTGGACGTGCTCGCCGCCGCCGGGATCGAGCCGGCGACGATCGGCCCGGTGCCGCCCAAGCTCCTCCCCCACGCCATTGCCGCGCCCAATCTGCTGTTCAACAGCGTGTTCCTGAAGGCGCAGAAGATCGACGGCCACGCCCGCTCGTCGATGGCCGACGACTTGAAGGCCGGCCGCCGCACCGAAATCGACTATCTCAACGGCGAGGTCGTCAAGCTCGGCGAGAAGCTTGGCCGCAAGACGCCGGTCAACGCCGCCATCGTGTCGCTGATCAAGCAGGCCGAAGCCGGCGTCGAGCACCTTTGGAGCCCGCAGGAGCTCAAGGCGCACGTTCTGCAAGGCCACAAGGTGGCGCCGCTCTTCGGCTACTGATTTGACAAGAGTTTTGCGCCCGCGCAGGGACTTGGCACCCCACGCCCCCCGGAGACTCGCCCGCATGCGCATTCTGTCCGCTATTTCGCTCCTCGCTTTGTCCGCCGGCCTCGCCGCCTGCGCCTCGACCGCCGCTCGCGAGGATGTGCAGACCTCCCCCGCAACGCCGATGTCCCCGGCCGCGCAGGTGCGCCGCGACGTCCCCACCCAGCTCCCGCGCAGCGTCCGGCCGCTCCAGTACAGCATCTCGGTGACCCCCGACGCCGCGAACCTGCGCTTCACCGCGATCACCGTCGTCGATGTCGAGGTCCTGGAAGCCACCGACACCGTCACCTTGAACGCCGTCGATCTCGACATCGCGCGCGTGACGATTGCGCCGCTCGCCGGCGGCGCCCGGGCCGGCACCGCGGTGAACAGCCGCGACATCGACCTCGACGCAAAGCAGCAGATCGCACGCATCCGCTTCGCCGACCGCCTTGCGCCCGGCCGCTACCGGATGACCTTCGATTACAAGGGCACGATCAACACCCAGGCGACCGGCCTGTTCGCGCTCGATTATCCGGCCGCGGGCGGTGCCAACAAGCGTGCGCTGTTTACCCAGTTCGAGGCGCCCGACGCGCGCCGCTTCTTCCCGAGCTGGGACGAGCCCCAGTTCCGCACGCCCTACACCCTCATGGTCACCGTTCCCCAGGGCGACGACGTCGTCTCGAACATGCCCCAGGCGGGGGTCGAGAGCCGCGCCAACGGCACCAAGACGGTGAGCTTCCGCACCACCCCGGCAATGTCGAGCTACCTCCTCTTCCTCGCGGTCGGCGATTTCGACCGGATCACCACCACCGCGGCGGGCACCGAGATCGGCGTCGTTACAAAGGCCGGCGACGGCGAAAAGGGCCGCTGGGCGCTTGAAGGCTCGGCCCAGCTCCTGCCCTTCTACAACGAATATTTCGGCACCCCTTACCCGCTCCCCAAGCTCGACAACGTCGCCGGCCCGGGCAGCAGCCAGTTCTTCGGCGCGATGGAGAATTGGGGCGCGATCTTCTCGTTCGAATCGATCCTGCTGGTCGATCCCGCCATCACCACCGAAGCGACCCGCCAGCGCATCTTCGAAGTCGCCGCGCATGAGATGGCCCACCAATGGTTCGGCGATCTCGTCACCATGGCCTGGTGGGACGACCTCTGGCTGAACGAAGGCTTCGCCTCGTGGATGGCGAGCAAGGCGATGAACGAGCTTCACCCGGAATGGGAGACGAATCTCGGTCTGGTCGGCGCCCGCGAAGGCGCAATCGGCCTCGATTCGGTGGCGACCACCCACCCGATCGTCCAGCACCTCACCACCGTTGAGCAGATCAGCCAGGCCTTCGATTCGATCACTTACTCCAAGGGCGAAGCGGTGATCACCATGCTTGAAGACTATGTCGGCGAGGATGCGTGGCGGACCGGCGTGCAGAGCTACGTCCGCACCCATAAATACGGCAACACCCAGACCGACGATCTGTGGAGCAACGTCGAGCGCGCGGCCTCCGGCAAGCCGGTGACCGCCATCGCCCACGATTTCACGCTTCAGCCGGGCGTGCCGCTGATCCGCGTCGAGGAGTCCTCCTGCGCCGGCGGCAAGACTCAGGTGCGCCTGCGCCAGGCGGAGTTCACCCGCGACCGCCCGCAAAAGCAGAGCCTGAGCTGGCGCGTGCCCGTGATCGCCTCCACCGTCGGCGGCAGCGAAGTGCGCACCCTGGTGGAGGGCGGCGCGGCATCGATGACGGTGCCCGGCTGCGGCGCGCTGATCGTCAATTCCGGCCAGACCGGCTATTATCGCACGCTCTACAGCCCGGCGATGCTCGACAAGCTCACCGCTTCATTCGCCAAGCTGAAGCCGATCGATCAGACCGGCCTCCTGGCGGACAATTGGGGCCTCGGCCTCGCCGGCTACCAGTCGGCGGCCGAAGCGATGGACCTGGTCGACGCGCTTCCCACCAGCGCCAACGCCCAGGTCTACAGCCGCGCCGCCACCATCCTGTCGCAGCTCTATGGCCTGTACGACGGCGATGCGACGCACCAGGCGATGGTCGCCCGCTACGCCTCGTCCAAGCTGTCGCCGATGCTCGGCCGGATCGGCTGGCGCGCCAAGGCCGGCGAGACGCCGACCGTGCCGGTGCTCCGCTCCGAGCTGATCGCGACCCTGGGCTCGATGGGCGATCCGGCGGTGGTCGGCGAGGCCAACCGCCTCTACGCATCGGGCGATCCGCTCGCCACGACCGGCGGCCTCAGGACCACCATCCTGTCGGTGGTCGCGCGCAACATCGACACCGTCGGCTGGGAGCGCCTGCGCGCCCAAGCCAAGGCCGAGACCAACCCGCTGGTCAGGACCTCGCTCTACCGCCTGCTCGGAGCATCGCGCGATCCGGCGCTTGCCCGCCGCGCGCTCGATCTCGCGCTCACCGCCGAGCCGGGCGCCACGACCAGCCCGGCCATGGTCAGCGCCGTCGCTGCTGGACATCCCGATCTCGCCTTCGATTACGCGCTTCAGAATCGCGAAAAGATCGATGCGCTGGTCGATACCTCGTCGCGCTCCCGCTACCTCGCGGCGCTGGGCAGCGGTTCGGTCGATCCGGCGATGATCGTCAAGATCGAGAATTATGCCACGCGCTACCTGACGCCCGAATCGCGCCGCCCGGCCGACGTGGCGATCGGATCGATCCGCAACCGGGTGCAGGTCCGCCAGACGCGCCTGCCCGACATCAGCCGCTGGCTGGAGGCAAAGGCGCGGGGCTAAAGCCGCGAGGGGCGGCGGCGGGGGGGCTCAGGCCAGCTTCGCGCTGCGGCGGTAAAGCCACCAGGCGAGAAGCGCGAAGAGCAGGGCGCCGCCCCACACCGCCACCGGGCGGAAGCCGTCGCCGACCACCGCCAGCGGGCTGGCGTTGGACGTCGCGACCACGATACCGGCGAGAAGCACGCCGAACAGGCTCTCGCCGACGATCAGCCCGGTCGCGGCGAGCACGCCGGTACGGCGGTAGCTCTCCGGATCGCGCGCCCGCGCCGCGCCTTTGTCGTAGACCCAGCCGGCGATCGCGCCGAGGATCACCATCATCGTCGCCGACATCGGCAGGTAGATGGCGATGCCCACGGCGAGCGGCGGCAGGCGCAGGAGGCGCGCTTTGCCCAGCCCGGCGTCGAGCAGGATCAGCGCGACGCCAAGCAGCGCACCCCAACCGATCATCGTCCAGTCCATGTTGCCGCCGAGCACGCCCTGCGCCAGGGTCGAGATCAACGCGGCTTGCGGTGCCGGCAGAGCATCGGGCCCGGCGCCTGCCACCCCCGCAAAGCCGTAGCCCTGGTTGAGCAAGTCGAGCACCGGCGGGATCACCGCCGCGCCGAACGCGACGCCGAACAGCAGCGCCACCTGCTGCCGCCACGGCGTGGCGCCGACCAATTGCCCGGTTTTCAGATCCTGAAGGTTGTCGTTGGAGATGGTCGCCACGCCGAACACGATGCCGGTGACGATCAGCGCATAGGCGACCAGCGGCTTCGAATCGCCGCCGCTGCCGAGCAGGGCCGCGAGCAGCAAAGACGAGCCGAGAATCGACAGGATGCCGATGCCGGACACCGGGCTGTTCGACGCGCCGATCAGCCCCGCCATGTAGCCCGTTACCGCCGCGATGAACGCGCCCGCGACGAGGATGAAGACCAGGCTTCCGGCGATCACCAGCGCGGTGCTCGACCCACCGGCGTCGCCAAGCTCGCTCCACAGCAGCCAGCCGATCGGCACCATCGCCGCCAGGATTCCCAACCCGACCAAGCCGATGGGAATGTCCCGCTCGTGGAGCGGCAGCGCGCCGCCCTCGCCTGCCCGCCGAGTCCGCGACGCCGCCATCGCCGAAGCAAGGCCGCGCAGGATCGGCCGAAGCACGATCAGCAGGGTCCAGACCGCGGCGACGCCGATCACCCCGGCGCCGAGGAAGCGTACCTGGTGCACCCACACGTCGCCCGCCCAATCCTCGAGCCCGACGCCCGCGGCGGCCGGCGCCATCGCGCTCAGCACCGGCACCGCGACGCCCCAGGCGATGAACATGCCCAGCGCCATCGCCATGCCCACGGAGATGCCGACCAGGTGCCCCACGCCCAGCAAGGCGAACTGGAACCCCGGATTGATCCCGGTCACGCCCGAGCCGACGCGGAAGAACCCCGCCGCGTCGGCGGCGGCGAGCTTCATCGCGGTCAGCAAGGCAAACCCGGCCGACAGCACCGATCCGGTAACGATCGCAAGCAGACCGTTGTCCTTGACCCCGTCCTTGCCCGCCTCCTCGCGGTTGTTCTCGCCGACCCGAAGCACCTCGGCGGCAGCGACGCCCTCGGGATAGGGAAGCGGGGAATCGGTCACCAGCGCACGGCGCAGCGGCACCGAGAACAGCACGCCGAGCGCTCCGCCAAGCCCGGTGATCAACGCGGTGGTCCAATAGGGAAAGCCCTGCCACCAGCCGATCATCACCAGCCCGGGAAGCACGAAGCAGATCGCCGCCAGCGTCCCCGCCGCCGACGCAACCGTCTGGACGATATTGTTCTCAAGGATCGAGGAGGAGCGGAACCAGCGCAACACCGCCATCGAGATCACCGCCGCCGGGATCGAGGTGGCAAAGGTCAGCCCCACCTTGAGCCCGAGGTAAACGTTGGCGGCGGTGAACACCAAGGTGATGATCCCGCCCAGGATCACCGCGCGAACCGTCAGTTCGCGCATCTCGCCGGCTTGCGCTTTTCCTGCCGAACTCGCCATTATGCTACCTCCCCCTGAAAAGACCCCCGAGCAGCCCGCGGACCAGCGAGCCGGCGATCCTGTTCACCGCCTGCCGCTGCACCGACCGGCCGAGCTGCACGACCATTTCCTCGCCGAAGCCGCGCTCCGCCTTTTGCCGGCGGGCGGCGCGCATCTCGTCCCTGTAGCGCGCATCCTCGGCCTTGGCCTCGGCGACCTCCGCCTTCTTCGCCGCTGCCTCGGCCGCAGCCTGCTCGGCGCGCGCCTTCAATATCTCTTCCGCGCTCTCCCGGTCGATCCGGTCCTCATATTTCCCAGCCACCGCCGAGGTGGACAGGAAAATGCCCCGCTCCTGCGGCGCGATCGGCCCCAGCCGCGATCGCGGCGGCCGGATCATCGTCCGCTCCACCGGCGACGGCGACCCGTCCTCCTGGAGCAAGGACACCAACGCCTCGCCGACCTTGAGCTCCGTGATCACCGTGGCGACGTCCACCCCCGGATTGGCGCGAAAGCTTTCCGCCGCCGCCTTCACCGCCTTCTGCTCCTTCGGCGTAAAGGCGCGCAGTGCATGCTGCACCCGGTTGCCGAGCTGCCCCGCCACCACGTCCGGAATATCCATCGGGTTCTGGGTGACGAAGTAGACGCCGACGCCCTTGGAGCGGATCAGGCGCACCACCTGCTCGATCTTCTCCTCCAGCGCCCTCGGTGCATCGCTGAACAGCAGATGCGCTTCGTCGAAAAAGAAGACGAGCTTGGGCTTGTCCGGATCGCCGACTTCCGGAAGCACCTCGAATAGTTCGGACAGCAGCCAGAGCAGGAAGGTGGCGTAGAGCCGCGGGCTCTGCATCAACTTGTCGGCGGCGAGGATGTTGATCACGCCCCGGCCTTCGTCGTCGGTTTGGAAGAAGTCGGCGACGTCCAGCGCCGGCTCACCGAAGAAGTGCCTGCCGCCCTGCGCATCGAGCTGCAGAAGCTGGCGCTGGATCGCGCCCACCGTTGCCTTGGCGACATTGCCGTACTCGGCCGAAAGCGCCTGCGCGTTGTTCGCGCAATAGGTCAGCAGCGCCTGAAGATCGTCCAATTCAAGGAGCAGCAGCCCTTCCTCGTCCGCCACCCGAAAGGCGATGGACAGCACGCCTTCCTGAGTCTCGTTGAGGCCCATCAGCCGGGCGAGAAGCAGTGGACCCATCTCGGACACGGTGGTGCGGATCGGGTGGCCCTGCTCACCGAACAGGTCCCAGAACACCGCCGGATTGCCGCCGAACGTGTAATCCTCGATCCCGATCTCGGCTGCACGTTGGACCAGCGCCTCGCTCATCTTCGATGTCGCCGAACCGGCCACCGCGATGCCGGCAAGATCGCCCTTCACGTCGGCCAGGAACACCGGCACGCCCGCCGCCGAGAAGCCCTCGGCCAACCCCTGCAGCGTCACCGTCTTGCCGGTGCCGGTCGCGCCCGCGATCAGGCCGTGACGGTTGGCGCGGGAGAGGACAAGCCGCTGCGCGCCTCCGGGGCCGGCGCCGATCAGGATGGAGTTGGTGTCGTCCAAGCGGGCCCCCATGAAAAAAGCCTGCCGCCCCTATCCCCGAATGGAGGAGGGGCGGCAAGCCGTCTTCACTTTGCCGGGGTCTCAGCCACTGCGGTCAGCCTCGCCTTCGCGGGAATGACGGCCGTGCGTCACTTCCGGGTCAATTCGATGCCCATATAGGCCGCAGGCGCATTGCCCCGGCGGACCAGCAGCAGCACCGTGGAACGGCCGGCCGCCCGTGCGGCGGCAACCACCGCGGCGGCTTCCTCCGGCGTGCGGGTGGCGCGCTGGTTGATCGACAGGACGATGTCGCCCTGCTGCAGCTTGGACGCCGCGTCGCTGGACGGGTTCACGCCGGCCACGACCAATCCCTTGAGATTGACGTCGTTGAGCCGCAGCGAGCGCGCGATCTCCGGGGTCAGGCTTTGCACCGTGACGCCCAGGCTTTCGCGGGCCGAGCGCTGGCTGGTCGACTGCTCGGTCTCGCCGGGCTCGCTGACCGCTTGCTCTTCCTCGATGCCGTTGAGCTTGGCCAGCTCCTCCTCGGTCGGACGCTCGCCGACCGTGACGGTGACCGTGCGGCGCTGGCCCTCGTGGATCAGCTCGATCGGCACCCGGGTACCCGGCGCGATGTTCGACACCAGATAGGCGAGCGAAGCATCGGGGGTGACCGGCTGGTTGTTGACGGTGATCACCACGTCGCCCTGCTGGATGCCGGCGCGGGCGGCCGCGGCCCCCGGAGTGACGCCGCGGATCAGCTCGCCCCGGTTCTTGGGAACGCCGAGGCCCGAGGCGATATCCTCGGTGATCGGCTGCAGGCTGACGCCGATATAGCCGCGCTGCGGGCGCTTGCCCTTGCGCAGCGCTTCCACCACCGGCGCTGCCTGATCCGCCGGAATGGCGAAGCCGATGCCGACATTGCCGCCGGTGGGCGAGATCAAGGCGGTGTTGATGCCGACCACGTTGCCTTCGAGGTCGAACATCGGGCCGCCCGAATTGCCCATGTTGATGCTCGCGTCGGTCTGGATGTAGCGGTCGTAATTGCCCGCGCCGATGTTGCGGTGAAGCGCCGAAACGATGCCGGCGGTGACGGTGCCGCCAAGCCCGAACGGGTTGCCGATCGCCACCACCCAGTCGCCGACCCGTGCGGGCTCGCCCTGGGCGAAGCGGACGAACGGGAAGCCGGTTCCCTTGATCTTCAGCACGGCAAGGTCCGAGGCGGCGTCGCGGCCGACCAGCTCGGCTTCGAACTCGCGGCGGTCCGAGAGGATCACCGTGATCTGGTCCACCGTGGCGCCGCTGCGCGACGGCGATACGACGTGGTTGTTGGTGACCACATAACCGTCCGCCGAGATGATGAAGCCGGAGCCGAGCGAGCCGCCCTTCTGGGTGGCCGGCCCGTCCTCGCCTTCCGGCACGGGTGCGCCGAAGCGGCGGAAGAATTCCTCGAACCCCGGCGGGAGCTGCCGGTTCTGATTGACGGTGATGCTCTGCTTGGTGGAGATGTTGACCACCGCCGGCTGCAGGCGTGCGGCGAGGTCGGCAAAGCTCATCGGAGCGCCGGGCCGCGGGGCTGCGGCGGCGATGGTGCCTGGATCGTTCTGCGCGGTCTGCGCGCCAACGGGGCCGACGGTAAGCGTCGCCGTGGCGCCGCCGATCAAAAGGGCTGCGGTAAGGCCGTAAACGTAACGCACGATCGGAAATCCTCCTCTTGGGCTTCCGGCCCCGGGCGGCAGGGCCCGGGTTGGAAAACAACTGTAGTCGATCCTATCTGGTGCGGCTGAACCGGAATTGAATAGCCGGGAGCCGTTTGGTCACCGCCGCCCCTGAAATTCCTTCAGATACGAATTGTTTGGTGACAGGATGATGCTGGAACGGCCCTGCTCCTGGCCGCTGCCGTTGTTGACGAAAGTCGATTCGTAGGACTGCATCGCCCGGTAGAAATCGAAGAAGTCGGGGTCCTTGCCGAACGCTTCGGCATAGACGTTGGCTGCTTCGGCATCCGCTTCCGCGCGAATGATCTGCGCCTGCTTGGCACCCTGCGCCTGGATCGAGCGCGCTTCCTGCTGACGGGCCGTGCGCATCCGCTGGAATGCGGATTCGAGCGGCGTGCCTTCCGGCAAGTCGGTGCGCTTGATCCGGACGTCGATGATCTCGGCGCCATACTGGCCGGCGACGCGGTTCAGCGCGGTGCGGATATTCTCCATCACCTGCTCGCGCTCGGGCGTCAGCAAGGCGGCGAATTCGCGCTTGCCGAGTTCGTTGCGAAGCGCCGAGCCGAGGATCGGCTTGAGCTGGTCCGACACCCGGTCCTCGGTCTTGGCGGAGATGTACATCTTGAGCGGATCGACGATGCGATAGCGCGCGAAGGCGTCGACCTGCAGGCGATACTGATCCTGCGACAACACCTGCTGCCGCTCCATCGGGATCGACAGGATGCGCTTGTCGATCCACTCGATCTTGTCGATGAACGGCATCCGCGCGATCAGGCCGGCATCGGTTTTGCCGAACTGCTCGCCCTTATCGTAATCGTTGATGATGCGCTTGGGCTCGCCAAAGCGGACGATCACCGCCTGCTTGGTTTCCGGCACCACTGCGAAGGTGCTGCCGATCAGCACCAGGAGCAGGATCGCGAGAAAGGCCCAGGCGATCGGATTGCGGCTGAGGCGGCTCATCGTGCGGTCCCCGCTTCGGCGGTTGCGGCCGGCGCAGGCGCGCTGCGCTTACCGATTTCAGGCAGCGCCAGATAGGGCTGCACGCCCGGCGCCTCGATGATCGTCTTGTCCACCTTGGAAAGCACCCGTTCCATTGTTTCATAATACATGCGCCGCCGCGTGACTTCGGGCGCCAGCTTGTACTGGGCGTAGACCTTGTCGAAGGCTGCCGCCTCGCCCTGCGCCTTGGCGGTGAGCTGAAGGGCGTAGGCCCTGGCGTCGTTGATATAGCTTTGCGCCTGCTGCTGCGCGGCCGACACTTCCTTGAAGGCGTCGTTAACCGCGCCCGGCGGATCGGACTGCTTGATCGCAACGCCCTGCACCCGAACGCCGGCGCCGTAATTGTCGAGCAATTGCTGCATCAGCATCTGCACGCGCTGCTCGATGTCGGACCGGCCGGCGCCGATCGCATCCTCCAGCGACGCGCCCGCAACCGCCTGGCGCATCGCGCTTTCGGCGACTTCCTGGATCGTCGCGTCCGGATCCTGGATCTGGAACAGGTAGAATTGCGGGTCCTTGATGTTCCAGCGCACCGAGTAGGCCAGGTCGATGATGTTCTGGTCGCCGGTTAGGATCAGATTTTCTTCGGCCCGGTTGGTGGAGCCGATGTCGGTGGTGCGGATATTCTCCACATCGACGATCTGGACGCTCTCCACCGGCGCGGGCAAAGTGAAGCCGATGCCGGGCTGCAGGGTCCGGCTATAGGAACCGAGCATGGTCACCACGCCGCGCTCCTGAGGGCCGATGCGGTGGAAGCTGGTGAACACCAGCCACAGCAGCAGGAACACGCCGAGGCCGTACAGCCAATAAGGCCGGCCGTCGCCGCCGGTCGGGAAGCGGCCGCCGAAGCGGTCGCGGCTCTTTTTCAGAAAATCGTCGAACGAAGTGACGCTGCCCGGCCCGCGGCCGCCGCCGCCGCCGCCGCCCGCGCGGCCGCGCGGCGGCTGGCCCCAGGGGCTGCGCGGGCCGCCTGAGCCGCCGCTTTCGCTGGTGTCACCGCCGTCGCCGCCGCCGGACGGACCCCAGGGCCCGCCCTTGTTATCGTTCCACATTGCGCCGACGCGCGCGCCCCACCCGATTAATCTGCTCATGGGCTCTTTATAGGAAGCGGCGCACGCGAAAAACAGTGGCAAGGCGGGCGGGCGCGCCTACATCGCGCGGATGAGCGACGATCCCACTCCGCTTCTGCAAGCGTTGATCCGCATCCCCGACCCCGCCGGCACCGGCAGCCTGACCGGCTCCGGCCGCCTCGCCGCGCCGCGCCTCAACGCCGGCGTCGCGTCGCTGGTGGTCGATGCGACCGGCCTGTCCGCCGAGCAGCGCGCCGCGCTCGAGCGCCAGATCCGCGCCGCTTTGGCGCCGGTCGAGGGGGTCACCGAAGTTCGGATCGCGATGACCGCCGACACTGTCGAGCGGATGATCATCGCCGTCGGCTCGGGCAAGGGCGGCGTCGGCAAGTCCACCGTCTCCGCCAACCTCGCCATCGCCCTGTCGCGCGCCGGCAAACGGGTCGGCCTGGTCGATGCCGACGTCTACGGCCCCTCCCAGACGCAGATCATGGGCAATTCGGACAAGCCGGGCCACGCCGACAAGCAGATCGTTCCCGTCGCCGCCCACGGCATCAAGATGCTCTCGCTCGGCCAGATGGTGGAGCCCGGCAAGGCGCTCGCCTGGCGCGGGCCGATGGCCGCCACCGCCTTGGGCCAGCTCATCGAAGGCGATTGGGGCGACACCGAAATCCTCGTCGCCGATCTTCCCCCGGGCACCGGCGACATCCAGCTTTCCCTGATCCAGAAGTGGAAGCCGGCCGGCGCGGTGATCGTCTCCACCCCGCAGGACCTCGCCCTCATCGACGCCACCCGCGCCATCGACCTGTTCCGAAAGATGGACGTGCCGATACTCGGCCTGGTCGAGAACATGTCGGGCTATGCCTGCCCCCATTGCGGCGAAGTCTCCGACCCGTTCGGCGCCGGCGGCGCGGAAGCCGCCGCGCGGGTGCTCGGCATCCCCTTCCTCGGCCGGGTCCCCCTCGCCATGGCGATCCGAATCGCCTCGGACGCCGGTACGCCCCCCGCCGCGGGCGAGAGCGACGAAGGCGCAGTCTTCCACGCCATCGCCTCCCGCCTGCTGGAGCAGTTGAACAAGAGCTAGCCGGGGAGAGTTACCCTCCGGTAACACCAGCCGTCACCCCCGCGAAAGCGGGGGTCCCGCTTCTTCCTTCCGGTGCTGGAAGAAGAAGAAGAAGCGGGATTCCCGCTTCCGCGGGAATGACGAGGAAAGGGACCTGCTTATGCCGCTCACCACCGATGCCGACATCCGCGATCTGCTCGCCAACACCCGCACCATCGCAATGATCGGCGCCTCCGACCGCCCCGACCGGCCGAGCTGGGGCGTGATGCGCTTCCTCCAGGAGTGGGGCTACCGGGTCTTGCCCGTGAATCCGCAGATCACCGGCGAGCACGTCCACGGCGAATATGTCTGGCGGGAACTCTCCCAGATCGGCGAGCCCATCGACATGGTCGACATCTTCCGCCGTCCCCAGGCCGCCGGCGAAGCGGTCGACGAAGCGATCGCCGCCGGCGCCAAATCGGTCTGGCTGCAAATGGGCGTGATCAACCACGAAGCCGCCGCCCGAGCCGAAGCCGCCGGCCTCAAGGTCGTCATGGACCGCTGCCCCAAGATCGACCTCCCGCGCCTCCGCGTTCCCCGGATCGAAGCCGCCTAGGAGCGCCGCGCTCCGGCCGGCGCCTGGGCAAGCCGAGTCTCCACACCCAGGCTCGACTGCGGCTTGTGCAGCAGCCGCACCCGCCGGTTTGCGAAGTCCACCGACACCCGGTCGAACAGCCGCAGCGCGTCCATGCCGAGCAGCAAGGCCGGACGGTCCACCAGGTCCAGCTTCCTGAACGGATGCACGTCGGCGAACGCCACCGGCAGATCGGTGATGGTGACGCTTCCCAGCCGGATGCGGTGCGCCACCGTCTGGTCGGCAATGATGCTTCCGCCGGTGACGCTCATCAGCCGCAACGGGAACGACTCGCCCAGCCTCCCCTTCGCCGCGAGCTTGCGGCGCAGCGCCTCGTTGCCCACCGTGACCTGCGATCCGGTATCCACCACCACCCACAATTTCTGCCCGTCGAGCGCGGCATCGACCAGCACTAGGTGGCCGAAGCGGCTCTTGCCGGTGATCACGATGGAATTGCCCTCCCACCGTTCCTCGCGCCGGGTGGAGGGATAGACCGTCATCTCGTCCCGCCCGAAGTTGAACGACACACGCTGCGACTGCAGCGAATCGACGCCCAGCATGCCTTCCGCGCCCAGGTTGCGCCGCGCCAAAGCCGGCGCGTGGATCTGCCGGACGTTGCGCCCGCCGACCGTCAAATCCGGGATCACCACCGTTTCGACAACGCTCACTTCGGTCATACTGTGCACCCTGGCGCTGGCGCCGGGTCCAAGGGCGAGGCTGCTGGCCAGCTCGCGCGCGATCACCGTCCGCTCGGCGCCGGTATCGACCACGAAGCGGTACGGCCCGCTTTTGCCGAGCATCACCGGCACTGTCATCCGGTCGCCGCGATCCTGCTCGGTGCCGATTACGGTTCCGGGATCGAGCGGCTCCGCCACCGGCGCGACCTGGCCGGCGGCGGGGCCGGCAAGCAGCATCGCGCAAAGGGAAAGGAGAACGGGCGTGTTGCGGCGCGGTGTCATGGTGAGCACTCCTGCTTGCAACTCAAGCCTAGCACGGCCGCGCCCGAACCCGAAGCCGCCCGCTCAGACCAGCTCCAGCGCCCGCTCGCGAAGCCGCTCGGCGGCCTCCGCGTGGATGCCCGGCGCCGCCGCAAGCACGCCGAACGCTTCGCCCGACGCGGTGTTGAAGGCGAGCGGCTGGCCAAGCACGCCGCTGATCCGCGCGCCCGCTTCCTCGGCGATCAAGGCGGCGGCGGCGATGTCCCACTCGAAGCCCCATTTCAGCGTCGCCACCAGATCCGCCTCCCCCGCCGCGACCAGCGCGATTCGAAGCGCGATGCTGTTCGGCTTGGGCACCATGACCAGATCCGCATCCGGCGCGGCGAGCTGGTCGGCCGGCACCCGCGCCCCGGCCAGCGCCGTCCGGCCGCTCGCCCTGATCGCCTCGCCGTTGCGCCGCGCACCCTGGCCCTTCGCCGCCGCCCAATGCTCGCCCCGCGCGGGTGCATCGAGCACGCCGAGCACCGGCACCCGTTCCTCCACCAACGCCACCGAAACGCACCAGCCCGGCCGCCCGCGCAGATAATCGCGCGTGCCGTCGATCGGATCGACCACCCAGAGCCGCGGCTGCTCGATCCGGTCGGACTTGTCGAGCGTCTCCTCCGAAAGCCAGCCGGCCTCCGGATCGAGCCGCATCAGCTCGCCGCGCAGGAACGCATCCACCTCCAGGTCGATCTCGCAGACCGGATTGTTGGGCGATTTCTCCCAGCGCTTGAAGCCGCTGCCGGAGCGCGCCGCCGCGATCCGCCCCGCCTCGCGCGCAATCCGTGAAACGTCCTCAAGCACCGGCCACCATCATCCCATCGATGCGCAGGGTCGGCACGTTCACCGCCCGGCGGAAGGTGAGATCGCTCGCCGGCGTGAGCGCGCGGAACATGTCGAGCAAATTTCCCGCAATAGTGATCTCCGCCACCGCCGCGCCGATCTGCCCGTTCTCGATAATGAACCCCGAAGCGCCGCGGCTGTAATCCCCGGTCACCCCGTTCACACCCTGCCCGATCAACTCGGTGACATAGAGGCCGAGCCTGATGTCGCCGATCAGTTCGTCACGGCTGAGGCTGCCCGCTTCCATATGCATGTTGGTCAGGCTCGCCCCCGGCGCCCCGCCGGCGCCGCGCACCGCATGGCCGGTCGGCTGCAGCCCAAGCTGGCGGGCCGACGCGCTTTCCATGATCCAGCCGGTCACCCGCCCGTCGGCGACGATGTCGCGCGGCTGAGTCGCCAGCCCCTCGCCGTCGAACGGCTTGGACCTGAGCCCGCGCGCCAGATGCGGATTGTCGCGGATGACGATTCCCGGCGCGAAGATCTGCTCGCCTTCCTTGTCGAGCAGGAAGGAGGTCCGGCGAGTGATCGCCGCGCCGTTTATCGCGCTCGCCAGGTGGCCGATCAGGCTCGATCCCACCCGCGGATCGAACACCACCGGCATCGCCCCGCTGGCAAGCTTGGCGGGGTCGAGCCGCGCCACCGCCCGCTCCCCGGCGAGCCGTCCGATCTCCTCCGGCCCATCGAGGTCGGCATAATAACGCACGCTGTGCTGGGCGTAATCGCGCTGCATGTTGGCGCCCGCACCGGCGATCACGCTCGCCGATCCCGAATAGCCGCTGGTCGAATAGCCCCGGCAGAAACCGTGGCTGGTGGCGAGCGCAACCACCGACCGGCCGGCGCTGATCCCTGCTCCTTCCGAATTGGTGATTCCGGAAACCGCGCGCGCCGCCTCCTCGATCGCAATCGCCCGCGCCTTGAGCTCGGTCGGCAGCGGGTCTTCGCCGTCGTCGCCATCCACGTCCACTCCGGCTTCGCGCAGCAAAAGGTCCTCGGGCGCAAGGCCGGACCACGGGTCCTCAGGCGCCTCGCGGGCCATCGCCCCGGCCCGCTCCACCAAAGCCGCCAGCGAGTCCGCCGACAAATCGGAAGAGGACACGGTCGCCGAACGGCGGCCGGTGAAGAAGCGGAGTCCGATCTCCTCCCCTTCGGACCGTTCCACGTCCTCCAGCGCGCCGAGGCGCACCTGCACGCCGGTCGAGGCGTCGGCGATATAGATTGCGTCGGCGGCGTCGGCGCCGGCCTTGCGCGCGCGCTCCACAAGAGCGGCGGCGCGCTGTTCGGCTTCTGAAATGCTGAGCATGACGCGCACCTAAGGCGCGCTCGGCGCAAAGTCTAGGAAGTGCCCACCACCAGGCAGGCCAGGAACATCAGCAGTCCGGCAAACCGGTTCGACCGGAATTTGGCAAGCGCATCCGAGCCGTCGTCGGGCTCAAGGCTCGCGACCTGCCAGATGAGCTGCAGCGCCATCGGCAACAGCGCCGCAAGCGCCAGCCCGTCCGACCGCTCCCGCCACAAAGCCGCCGCCCAGAGCGCCAACGCCAACGCATAAAACACCGCCACCCCGGCCCGCGCATGGCCCCCAAGCGCCAGCGCCGAGGAGCGCACGCCGACCAGCGCATCGTCCTCCCGGTCCTGCAGCGCGTAGATCGTGTCGTACCCGATCACCCAGAACACCGCCCCGCCCCACAGCGAAAGCGCCGTCCAGCCGATCTCCCCCGTCACCGCCGGCCACCCGACCAAAGCCGCCCACGAAAACACCAGCCCGAGCCACGCCTGCGGCCACCACGTAATCCGCTTCATGAACGGGTATGCGGCAACCAGCGCAAGGCTCGCCAGCGCAACCACCTGCGCCGTCCGGGGAAGCTGCAGCAGCACGACCAGCCCCACCAGGCTCAGCCCCACCAGCAACACCCAAGCCCCCCGCAAGCTCACCCGTCCGCTGGCCAAAGGCCTCAGCCGAGTCCGCTCCACCTTGGCATCCAGATCGCGGTCCACGATATCGTTATAAACGCACCCCGCGCTCCGCATCGCGAACGCCCCAAGCGCAAACCACCCGATCAGCGCCAGCCCCCGCGGCCCAAGCCCCGCCAAGGCAATCGCCCACGCCCCCGGCCAGAACAGCAGCCACACCCCGATCGGCCGATCCAGGCGCATCAAGGAGGCGTAAGGGCGCACGTCGGCGGGAAGCGCGCCGATCAGCCCGCTTTGCTCGGTGTCGGGAACGATGTCCTCCGCTGCATCCACCATGCATGCGCCCCTAAACCCTGTGCGGACGATGTCGAGAGCAACTCCGCTGCGCATTCGGCCGAGAACAGGCTGGCAAAGCGCTGTGCGTGCCGTACGATGCGCAGGTACGGGGCGTCTCGCGTTCGCCTCGGGATTGAACAGGGAGAAGCCGGAATGAGCCTGCTCGCGCTGATGCTGACGATTGCGTCGCCTCAGGCCGAAGTCGCTTCTCCACCGCTTCGGACTGCGGTTGAGTCGTCGCCAAAGGCAGTAGCGAAATTCATCAAGCGGCGGGCCACCTGCAATCACTTCCTGGGCGAAGAACCCTATGACGACGAACGCGCGGCCGAGCTGAACAAGGCGGTCCGTGAGCTGCGCTGCTCCCGGATCGAGCGGGACGAACGCGGCCTGCGCCGGAAGTTCGCTGCCGACCAGACGGTTCTTCAGTTGCTGGATAAGACAACCGAACTGCTTGGCTGGTGACCTTCGCACCGGCCATCCTTGTCCCCCGCTCCGCCTGCGGCCCAGCCAGGTGACGGTCGCCGCCTACATCGCCGCCGCTTTTGCCGAGATTGCCGGCTGCTTCGCTTTCTGGGCGTGGCTTCGGCTGGGCAGGAGCGCGTGGTGGCTCGCCCCCGGCGCCGCGATGTTGTGCCTGTTCGCATACCTGCTGACGCTGGTGGATTCCGAACAGGCCGGCCGCGCCTACGCGGCCTATGGCGGCGTCTACATCGCCTCCGCCTTGCTGTGGCTGTGGGCGGCGGAAGGCGTCCGGCCGGACCGCTGGGACCTGCTCGGCGCGACCCTCTGCCTCGCCGGTGCCGCCATCATCCTGTGGGGGCCAAGACCGGCATAGCCCGGGGGTGACGGCCTCGCCTGCGCCCGCTACCACCGCCGCCATGCCCGCCACCCCCGCCTGGCCGCCCTCCTCCCTGCCGCGCTTGTTCGTTGATCAGCCGCTGCGCGAAGGCAGCGTTCTCACCCTCGACGGCGTACCCGCAAACTACCTCGCGAATGTGCTTCGCCTCACCCCTGGTGCGCAGGTTAAGCTGTTCGACGATCGCACCGGCGAATGGCTCGCCCAGATCACCGACGCCGGCAAGAAGCGCGTCACCCTTGCCGTCACCCGCAACCTGCGCCCGCGCGAGCCGGTGCCCGACATCTGGCTGGTCTTCGCCGCGATCAAGAAGAACCGCATCGACATGCTGGTCGAGAAAGCGACGGAGCTCGGCGCCGCCCGCCTGTTGCCCGTCGTCACGCAGCGCACAGTCGTCGACCGGCTCAACCTCGAGCGCCTGCGCGCCCACACGACCGAAGCCGCCGAGCAATGCGAGCGCACTGCCCTTCCGGTGCTGGACGAGCCGGTGAAGCTCGCCGCTCTCCTCCGCGACTGGCCAGCGGAGCGCATCCTGTTCTTCGCCGACGAAAATGGCGGCGAGCCTTTCGCCCCCGCCGCCGCAGCTTCTGCCCCCGCCCCCGCCGCCATCCTGATCGGCCCGGAAGGCGGCTTCACCGCCGACGAAGCCGCCGCTATCCGCGCCCTTCCTCAGGCGCGCGCCGTAACGCTGGGCCCCCGAATCCTTCGCGCCGAAACCGCCGCGATCGCCGCCCTCTCCGTCTGGATGTCGGCCGCGGGCGACTGGGCCGAACCGGTAGCGCGATGAAACCGGCTGGCGGGCCTTTCCGCCGGGCGCTACAGGCAGCGCGATGACGACCCGCACCGACACCGCCAAGGCCGATCCCCCGATCGAGAGCCGCGAAGACCTCCTCCACCCCTTCATCGGCGGCGAGAAGCCGGCCGAGGCCTGGCGGATCGGCACCGAGCACGAGAAATTCGTCTACCGCCGCGCCGATCACCGCGCCCCCTCCTACGACGAGCCCGGCGGCATCCGCGACCTGCTGATGGCGCTTACCGACTATGGCTGGACCCCGGTCGAGGAGGGCGGCAACGTCATCGCCCTCGCCGGTCCGGACGGAAACGTCAGCCTCGAGCCGGCCGGCCAGTTCGAGCTGTCCGGCGCGCCGCTCGACAACCTCCATCTGACCTGCGCCGAAACCGGCCGTCACTTGAACCAGGTCAAAGCCGTCGGCGAGAAGCTTGGCCTGGGCTTCCTCGGCCTCGGCATGTGGCCGGACAAGACCCGCGCCGAGCTGCCGATCATGCCCAAGGGCCGCTACAAGATCATGCTCAGCCACATGCCGCGCGTCGGCAGCCTCGGCCTCGACATGATGCTCCGCACCTGTACCATTCAGGTTAATCTGGACTATAGCTCAGAAGCCGACATGGTGAAGAAGTTCCGCGTCGGCCTCGCCCTTCAACCGCTCGCCACCGCCCTGTTCGCCAATTCGCCGTTCACCGAAGGCAAGCCCAACGGCATGCTTTCCTTCCGCAGCCACATCTGGTCGGACACCGATCCGCACCGCACCGGCATGCTGCCCTTCGTGTTCGAGGACGGCTTCGGCTACGAACGCTATCTCGCCTACGCGCTCGATGTGCCGATGTACTTCGTCTACCGGGGCGGCCGCTACCTCGACGCCGCCGGCCTCTCCTTCCGTGATTTCCTCGACGGCAGGCTCTCCATCCTCCCCGGCGAGCGCCCGCGCCGCTCCGATTTCGTCGACCACCTGTCCACCGCCTTCCCCGAAGTCCGCCTCAAGAGCTTCCTCGAAATGCGCGGCGCCGACGGCGGCCCGTGGAACAAGATCTGCGCCCTTCCCGCCTTTTGGGTCGGCCTGCTTTACGACCAGACCGCCCTCGACTCCGCCTGGGACGAGGTAAAGGACTGGCCGCTCGAAGAACGCCAGCGCCTGCGCGACGAAGTCCCCGCACACGGCCTCGCCACCCGCACTCCCGGCGGCGGCACGCTGCGCGATCTCGCCCGCCGGATCCTCGCCATCTCCGAAGCGGGCCTGCGCGCCCGAGCCCGCTTCAACGGCGCCGGCGACGACGAAACCGGCTTCCTCGATCCCTTGCGCGAGATCGTCGCCCGCGGCCTCACCCCCGCCGAGCAGCTCCTCGAGCGATTCCACGGCCCCTGGGCCGGCGACGTCTCCCGCGTCTACGAGGAAATGAGCTTCTAACCCCCCGCCCCCCCGCCCCCCCCCACCCCCCCCCCCGAACAAAAACCCCCCGCGGGGGGGGGGGCCGGCCCCCGCCCCCCCCCCCCCCCCCGCCACACCCCCCCCCCCCCGCCCCCCCCCGCGGCGCCAGGGGAC
>Ga0190273_10000045_pt1 | contig 78507 bp, 72 predicted proteins | sample Popmic504IS_FD_134513 | JGI IMG/M metagenome (GOLD analysis project Ga0190273, IMG submission 134513) | Populus adjacent soil microbial communities from riparian zone of Shoshone River, Wyoming, USA - 504 IS | ecosystem: Environmental > Terrestrial > Soil > Riparian zone > Trees stand | place...
GTCGTCCGGGCCCAGACCGAGCTCGGCGATCAGCTTGCGCATGCCCTCGTCGCCATGGTTCTTGGCGATCGGGCCGCCCAGCTCGCCGCCTTTCTGGGTGACGTAGCCCAGGCCGGCATGGCCTTCGGAGCGGGCCCAGTCGTTCATGTCGTCGAAGAATTTGCGGCTCTTGTCGGCCGTGCCCGGCGCCGGGATGGCGCGGACGGTGCCGCCGCCTTCGACGATCCGGGCGAACAGGCCGAAGCCGGAGCCCCGGAAATGGCTCGACACGTCGGAGATGAGGATCGGGTTGCGAAGGTCGGGCTTGTCGGAGCCGTATTTGAGCATCGCCTCCTTGTAGGGGATGCGCGGGAACTCGCCGGCCGCGGTGACCCTCTTGCCGTCGGCGAATTCCTCGAAGACTCCGGCGAGGATCGGCTCCAATGCCTGGAAGACGTCCTCCTGGGTGACGTAGCTCATCTCGAAATCGAGCTGATAGAACTCGCCGGGCGAGCGGTCCGCGCGGCCGTCCTCGTCGCGGAAGCAGGGGGCGATCTGGAAATAGCGGTCGAAGCCGGCGACCATGATCAGCTGCTTGAACATCTGCGGCGCCTGCGGGAGCGCGTAGAATTTGCCGGGATGGACCCGGCTGGGGACGAGATAGTCGCGGGCGCCCTCGGGGCTGGAGGCGGTCAGGATCGGAGTCTGGAACTCGGTGAAGCCCGCCTCGACCATGCGGCGGCGGATCGAGGAGATGACCTGCGAGCGAAGGACGATGTTGCGGTGAAGGCGCTCGCGGCGAAGGTCGAGGAATCGGTAGCGGAGCCGGATCTCCTCCGGATAATCCGCCTCGCCGGCGACCGGAAGCGGAAGCTCCTCCGCGGCCGACTGTACGGTCACCTCTTCGGCGGAGACCTCGATCTCTCCGGTCGGAAGGTTCGGGTTGAAGGCTTCGGGCCCGCGCGACACGACCTCGCCGACGATGGTCACCACCGATTCGGCGCGCAGATGCTCGAGCACGCGCAGCGGCTCGCTGCTCGCCTTGGCGACGATCTGGGTGAGGCCGTAATGGTCGCGCAGATCTACGAACAGGACTCCGCCGTGATCGCGCTTGCGGTGGATCCAGCCCGAAAGCTTCACCCTTTCCCCGACCTGGGAGGCGCGGAGCTCGCCGCAATGGTGGGTCCTGTACGCGTGCATCTTGGGGCGCTTTCCGGGCTTTTCCACAGATTTGAGGATGGGGGCGCTTCGCCACGCAGCCTTGCTTTGTCAAGCGCGGAGGCCCCACCATGGAAGGCGAACCGGGGGCGCTCCGGCGCGCCCCGCAAGCCGCTCTGCCTTGGGCCAGCCCGACCTGCATCGATGCCTGCAAGAAGCAGTTCCTATTCCTCCTGGACTGACCTTCGCTCGACCAAATTGCTTTTCGAAATGCACAATGAATTGCGCCGATAAATCATTCCACCGCATAGACTATGCTTGACATTTCGGGGATGTCTTCTACAGTTTGTATCGTTCGCGACAAACGAAGCGCTTTCACTGTTCATTGGAAACAGGGGAAATGGCCATGATCGTTCGTCTTGCATCCGCCACATCGCTGTTGCTTGTCGTATCGTGTACACGAACGGTTGCCGAGAACAGTCCGGAGTCGGTACCCCCCACGCGGCCCTGGCTCGTCGCGGGTCTCGAGCCGTTGAGTACCCTGAACGCGTAATATAGGAACGGCGTGCCTGGCGACCCGGTCCAATATCCGATTGTGAACAATCTCCCGTTCGAAATCGACCGGCCGACGCGACGCGAGCTGGGAACGCCGGACGGAGGCACCATCGAAGGGGGACGCACGGCCCTGATGCGGTTCAGCGCCCAGGACATTGAGAGCGGCATCACCTCGCTTGAAGGCGAACTCGTCTTCGACTTTGTCTGTACCGGCCACAGAACCAGGTGGACCGCCACTGGACCCCGGTCGATGGACATGCTCGACTGACCGACTCTTTCGCGAGCGCGGACCCGCAGGCGGTGCCCGTGGAAAGGGATATTGCCATCGAATTTTCGGGAAATATTCTCTGGCGCTACTGCCGACATCCCCCCGACTCGGAGCCTTTCTACGAAGGCCTCATCCAGTATATACGCGTGACCTCTTCCGCTCGCGCCTTCAACGGATCCGTCATGCGCGCCACCTTGCCGGCGGAGATCACCGGGAGCTTCCACATGATGAAGTCGATACGCGTCGACCTCCGATAGCGCCGGCGCGCCGGCTCGGCGGAAGGGGCGACGTCCTTTCCACAGAAAAATGGCCGGACCGGGGCCGAGCGCTTTGTCTTGTCAGTGGCTGCCGCTATGAGGGCCGCCACATGCAGATCCACCCGCTGATTACCGATTCCGATTCGCTGAAATCCCTGTGCGAGCGCCTGGCCAAGTCGCCCTTCGTCGCGGTCGACACTGAGTTCATGCGCGAGAACACCTATTGGCCGGACCTGTGCCTGATCCAGATCGGCGACATCGACGAGGCCGCCGCGATCGATCCGAAGGCCGACGGGCTCGACATGACGCCTCTGACCGATCTGCTCGTCAACAACGAGGAGGTGCTCAAGGTCTTCCATGCCGGAAGCCAGGACATCGAGATCATCTACAATATCACCGGCAAGACCCCTCACCCCCTGTTCGACACGCAGATCGCGGCGATGGCGCTCGGGCTGGGCGAGCAGGTCGGCTATTCCAATCTGGTCGAGAGCCTGGTCGGCAAGAGCCTCGACAAGGGCGCCCGCTTCACCGACTGGGCCCGCCGCCCGCTCGACCGGCGCCAGATCGACTATGCGATCGGCGACGTCACCCACCTCGCCGCCCTCTTCCCCAAGATGCTCGAGCGGCTTCGGCGGACCGGGCGCGGCGAATGGCTCGACGAGGAGATGGAGAAGCTCGCCGACCCGGCCAATTACGAGAACGACCCGGCTCTGTCCTGGAAGCGGATCCGCATCTCCAGCCGCAAGCCCGAGGTGCTCGGCCGGCTGAAGGCGCTTGCGGCATGGCGCGAGCAGGAAGCCCGGGGCAAGAATTTGCCGCGCGGGCGGATCATGAAGGACGAGACCATCGCCGACGTCGCCGCCCACCCGCCGGCGAGCCAGGACGCCCTTGCGCGGGTTAGGGGCCTGTCCCCGGCCTGGGCGGGCAACGAGATCGGCGCGAGGCTGATGGCGGCGCTCGCCAATGCGGTGCCGATGCCGGCGGAAGAGCTTCCGGCGCGGGAGGACCGCGGTCCCGGGCTGGGCAAGGAAGGGGCGTTGGTCGCCGACCTTCTCAAGCTTCTGCTCAAGATCCGCTCGCGGGAGAGCAATGTCGCGGCCCGGCTGATCGCCCGGACCGAGGAGCTGGAGCTGCTCGCCGCCGGACGGCGCGAGGGGCTCACGATCCTCGAAGGCTGGCGGTTCGACCAGTTCGGCCGCGACGCCCTCGACCTGGTCGAGGGCCGCCTCGCCTTCGCGGTGCGCGGCGGCAAGCTGGTGATGACGCTGACCGCGGACGGGGGCTGATTATCCTCCCCATGCGGAGCATGGGGAGGGGGACCAGGCGAAGCCTGGTGGAGGGGTAGCGGGCAGAAGCCTGCGCCAATTACCCCTCCACCACCCTTCGGGTGGTCCCCCTCCCCATCTGGCGATGGGGAGGATTATTCCGCGACCATCTCCGCTCTGCACCCGAGCGCCGAGGCGAGCTTCCTCAGGCGACGGTCCACCGTCTCTCCGTAGAGCGCTTCCTCCCCCTTGGGCAGGACAAGGCGGATGACGTCCCCCGCCCGCTCCAGCCGGCTCCGCTCCAGGCTCGACGCGAGGCCGCCGCTGAGGCGCTGGCCGAGCCGCATGGCGAGGCCCCAGCGCGAGGCGCAGGCCAGCTCGGACGCGCTGCACAGCTCGGCGATTCGCCGGTCGGGAAATTCGCGGCCGCCGCCGAAATTGGAGAAGAGCGCCTGAGCCACCATCACCCGGCCGCAGACGTCGATTCCCACCCAATTGCCGTGAAGCGCCATCTCGACTCCGCGTTCGGCGCGGAAATCGGGATGCGCCTGCCAGGCGACGTCGGCGAGCAGGCAGGCGGCGAGCCGAAGCCGCGCGTTGGCCGGCGAATCGGAAAAGATGGGCGAGATCCAGCCGTCGAGCAGGTCGCCATGCTCGCCGAATCGGCTGAGCCCGCGCCCGGAGTCGCGCGCGGCCTCGATCAGGGGGTCCTTGACCCGCTCCACGGCCGGAAGCTCGTGGAAGAGCAGCCCTTCGCGGATTCCGAAGCTCGAGACGATGAGCTCGCTCGGCTCGAGCGCGTCGACCAAAGCGGAGAGGATGAGCTTGGCATTGGCCAGGGTCGGGATTCGCGAGGCGGTCAGCATCGGCATGCTCTTGGGGTCGCTCCGGCTCAGCGAGGCGATCAGCCTCCTGAGCTCCGCCGGCCGCTCCGGCGGCATCCGGTAATGATGGGTGATCGGAAGCGGATAATCGCGCGAGATGATGTCGAGCCGGGCGAGAGCCCGCCACGAGCCGCCGACCATGTAGAAGGGCCGGCCGCGGCCGCTCTTGCCGAGGCCCGATTCCTTCAGGGCCGAGGCGAGGCGCCGGCGCAGCTTCTTCTCGGCGGCGGCGTCGGGAGTGCCGATCCGAAGCACTCCGAAGGGCAAGGAGATGCTGGCATGGACCTTTCCACCGCCGACGTCGGCCAGCTCCAGGCTGCCGCCGCCGAGGTCGCCGACCAGACCTTCCGCGTCGGGAAAACCGGAGAGGACGCCCTCCCCGGCCAGAAGGCCCTCCATCTCGCCGGAGATGACCTGCGGCTCGAATCCGAGCGCCCGGACCTCGTCGAGAAAGGAGTCGCCATTGTCGGCGTCGCGGACCGCCGCGGTGGCGAGGACTCGGACGTCGCCCACCTCCATCTGGCCGACCAGAAGGCGGAAGCGGCGCAGGGCGGCCAGCGCCCGGGTCATCGGCTCCTCGCCGAGCAGGCCGGTCTCGCCCAACCCCTGGCCGAGGCCGGCGAGCACCTTCTCGTTGAAGATGATCGAGGGCGCTCGCGGCGCTCCGGAATAGACGACCAGGCGGACCGAGTTCGAGCCGATATCGACGATCGCCAGCGGCTCGGCGTGAAGCAGTGCCCCTCCCCTCACGAGCCGCGACGCAACCGCAGCTTGGGCACCGACCCGCTCTCCTTCAAAGCGGCGCCGCGGCCGGACAAAGAGGGATTGGTCATGAAATAATGATGGAGGTTGAAGGGCCGGTCGTCCTCCGGCTCGAGGCGCTCGTAGCGGCCGTCGGGGTGGAGCCGCCAGCTCTGCTCATTGTCGATGAGATTGGCGACCATGACCTGGTCGAGCACCTGGGCGTGGACGGTGACGTTCTCGAGCGGGAGCATATATTCGACCCGCCGGTCGAAATTGCGCGGCATCCAGTCGGCCGAGCTGATGTAGACCTTTGCCCTGCGATTGGGCAGCTCGTCGCCGTTTCCGAAGCACCAGATGCGGCTGTGCTCGAGGAAACGGCCGACGATCGATTTGACCCGGATATTCTCGGAGAGGCCAGGCACTCCGGGCCTCAGGCAGCAGATTCCGCGGACGACGAGGTCGATCTGGACGCCCGCCTGGCTCGCCTCGTAGAGCTTGTCGATGATCGGCGGATCGACGAGGGCGTTGAGCTTCGCCCAGATCTCGCCGGCCCGGCCGGCGCGGGCATGGACGATCTCGCTCTCGATCAGGTCGAGAAGCGCGTCGCGCATCTGGTGCGGCGAGGTCGAGAGCAGCTCGAGGTCGCGCGGCTCGACATAGCCGGTGATGTAGTTGAACAGCTGGGCGACGTCGCGGCCGACCCGGGGATCGGCGGTGAAGAAGCTGAGATCGGTATAGATTCGCGCGGTGACCGGGTGGTAATTGCCGGTGCCGAGGTGGCAATAGGTGCGGTAGCCGCGCTCCTCGCGGCGGACGACCATCGAGACCTTGGCGTGGGTCTTCCAGTCGATGAAGCCGTAGACGACCTGGACTCCGGCCCGCTCGAGCGCCGAGGCCCAGAGCAGATTCTGCTCCTCGTCGAAGCGGGCCTTGAGCTCGACCACGGCGGTCACCGACTTGCCCGCCTCGGCGGCGTCGATCAGGGCGCGGATGACGGCGGACTGCTTGCCGGCGCGGTAGAGGGTCTGCTTGATCGCGATGACGTCGGGATCGGCGGCGGCCTGCTTCAGGAACTCGACCACCACCTCGAAGCTCTCATAGGGGTGGTGGACGACGATGTCCTTGGTCTGGATCGCGGCGAAGCAGTCCCCGCCATGCTCGCGGATCCGTTCCGGGAAGCGCGGCGCGAAAGGGGCGAACTTGAGGTCCGGCCGATCCTCCTCGTAGAGCGCGTCGAGGTCGGCGATGCCGAGGAAGCCGGTCGATTCGGTGACGATCGCCTCGGCCGCGCCCACCCCTTCGCGCACCATTGCAACCAGCTCGTCGGGCATCTCGGCGGAGAGCTTGAGGCGGATGACCCGGCCGCGGCGGCGGCGCTTGATGGCGCTTCGGAAGTAGCGGACGAGGTCCTCGGCCTCCTCCTCGACCTCGATGTCGCTGTCGCGAAGGATCCGGAAGGCGCCGCCGCCGACCAGCTCATGGTCGGGGAAGATGGCGGCGATGTTGCGCCGGATGAGGGTCTCGACCGCGATGTAGCGCGCCTCGGTTCCGGGCAGCCGGATGAAGCGCGGCAAGGTCGAAGGGACCATCAGCAATTCGCGGATCGGCTCGCCCGTTCTCCTGTGGCGAAGGTCGAAGATCAGCGAGAAGCCCCGATTGGGGATGAACGGGAAGGGATGGGCCGGATCGATCGCCTGGGGCGTGAGGACCGGGAAGATCTGCTCGCGGAAGTGGCGCTCGAGCCACTCCGCCGATTCCGAATCGAGAGCGCCGCTGCCGATCACCGCGACGCCCTCGTCGGCGAGCGCCCGCCGAAGCTCGGACCAGACCTGCTGCTGGCTCTGGGTCAGCTCGTCGGCTTCGGCGGCGACGGCGGCGAGCTGCTGGGCCGGGGTGAGGCCGTCGGTCGAGGCCTCCTCCACGCCGAGCAGGCGATGGGCCTTGAGGCCGGCGACCCGGACCATGAAGAATTCGTCGAGATTGCTTCCCGAGATGGAGAGGAAGCGAAGCCGCTCGAGCAGGGGATGGGCCGGGTTGCGGGCTTCCTCGAGGACCCGCCGGTTGAAGGCGAGCCAGCTCAGCTCCCGGTTGAAGTAGCGCTCCCTCGGCGGCAGCGGCATCTCGAGCGAGGTCGATGGGGCTGTCTCATTCATTCAGGCTGGCTTCTCGCCCTCTTGATAAGGCCGTCGTCGGAGAGCGCGCGCTTCACCATTGCCACCGTTATGCGACGATGATGGGACAAAGCGGCGCGGTCGAGCGCGGCGACGACCTGCTGAACGGCGACATAGGAGCGTTCGATCCGCGGTACAATGAAGGCGGGGACCTCGGGCGGGACGGCGATGCCCCGGTCGCCGAGCAGCTTGACGATGAGATCGCCGATCAGCCTGTCGTCGGGGCCGCCGATGGCGATGTGGGGGGTCGCCGCAAGCCGCGAGCGCAGGTCCGGCAATGTCACCTGCCACAAAGGCGGCGGCGAATCGGCGACGATCAGAAGCGGCCGGCGCGACAGCTGGGCCTCGTTCCAGGCGTGGAAGATCGCTTCCTCGTCATGATCCTCGGCATTGTCGAACAGCCGGCCGCCGGTCTTTCGGACGAACAGCCGGCCGAGCAGGCTTCGGCCCGATTTGCTCGGGCCGGTAACGAGGGTGGCCATGACCGGCCAGAGCGACCAGCTCTTGAGATGGTCGAAGGCGGCGCGGTTCGAATCGGAGATGAGGAAATCCTCATCGCGGTCGGCTACCGGCCAGTCGAGCGGCAGCGCGATCTGCGGCACGTCAGTCGCCGCCCCGCGACAGGCGCAGGCTGCCGCCCGAGCCGGAAACCCGCCAGCCCTGCGCCTGGAGCGCCGCGGCGAGGGCGGCCGGATCGCCCATATAGCTTACCCGCATCGTCGAGCTGCCGCCGATCGACGGATTGGTGGTGAAGGCCGAGGTGACTCCGGGAACCCGGCTGACCGCCAGCTCGGCGCGCCCGATCGCCGCCTGGTCCGGAGTATCGACCTCGATCCGAACGACGGTCACCGAGCCCACGGGCGTGGACCCCGGCGGCGGCAGGGGCCGCTGGGCCTCCTCGACTTGGGTCTCCTCTTCCTCCTCGATCTCTTCGACCAGGGGCGGCTCGGGGACGATCAGCGACGGATCGGGCCTGAGCTCGCCGGCGGCGAGGGCGCGGCTGTAGAGCAGGTCGAGGCCGCGCACGCCCTCGTCGAGCAGCCGCGGGATGAGGGCGCTGTTCGCGACCCGGAGCGTGAACTGGCCGAGGACCCTGTTGTCCGGGCCGTGCCGGGCGGTGAACACCCCAATGGCGGGGCCGCCGGGGTAGAGCCGCTTCAGATGGACCTCGGGCGTGACGACGTCGGCGGCGCCATATTGGTCGAGAAGCATCCGCCACCAGGCGCGGCCGGGACGGCGGGTCTGGGTGACGTTGAGCAAGAGCGGATCGATTCCGGAGCCGGTCGGCCGGACGTAATCGACCGGGCTGTTGCCGGTCCGGTAGCGGGCCCAGGCGCGCTGCCATTCGTTGCGCGATTCGAAGCTCTGGAAGGATGAGCCGGTCAGCATCACCGGGATGACGAGCACCGGCGCCGAGCGCCGGACCGAGCCGCTCACTCCGAGCAGCTGGCCGGTGCGGGCGCGGTCGAACAATACGCCCAGCGTGGCGATATAGCGTTTCGGGCCGATCTGCTCAGCCTCGACGACGATCCCCGCGACCATGCCGTTGAGGGCGGAATCGGTGAGGCCCGGCGCCTGCTCGATGGGGCGGCTGTTGGTCTTCGCCCAGAGCGCCTTCCAGCCCTTCTGCTGCGCCTGCCGCCAGCCCTCCTCGCGCGCCTTGTCGGCATTGTCGGCGCTGACGTCGACCTCGATCCCGGTGATCTCGAAGGTGCTTGCGCTGTCGATCGGCGGAACGCCGCGGTCGGCGCCCTCCAGTTGCGCCCAGACCGCCCCGCCGACGGCGAGCGAGGCGATGGCGGCGAGGACGATGAGGGGAAGACGGCCGGTCAGCTTCACGCCCGCCTTTTGGCGAGTTGAACGTGGAAATCCAAGCGCGATGTGGCTAGTCGGCGCCAATGGGCGACGGCGACAGCTATACTTACGCCAAAGCGGGGGTCTCGATCGCCGCCGGCAATGCGCTGGTCAGGGCGATCGCTCCGCTCGCCAAGGCGACGGCGCGGCCGGGGGCCGACGCCTCGCTCGGCGGCTTCGGGGGCTTTTTCGACCTCAAGGCGGCGGGCTATCGCGATCCCTTGCTGGTCGCCGCCAATGACGGAGTCGGGACGAAGCTCAAGCTGGCCATCGAGTCCGGCCGGCACGAGGGCGTCGGGATCGACCTCGTCGCGATGTGCGCCAACGATCTGATCGTTCAGGGGGCGGAGCCGCTCTTCTTCCTCGACTATTTCGCGTGCGCGAAGCTCGACGGCGGAATCGCGGAGCGGGTGATCGCCTCGATCGCCGAGGGCTGCCGCCAGGCCGGCTGCGCCCTGATCGGCGGCGAGACGGCGGAGATGCCGGGCATGTATGCCGAGGGCGATTACGATCTGGCCGGCTTCTGCGTCGGGGCGGTCGAGCGGGAGGAGGCGCTGACCGGCTCCAGGGTGGCGGCGGGCGACGTCATCCTCGGCCTCGCCTCCTCGGGGGTCCATTCGAACGGCTTCTCGCTGGTCCGAAGGCTCGCCGCCGACCGCGGCTGGAAGCTGGAGCGGCCGGCCTTGTTCGACCCGGACACGCTTCTTGTCGAGGCGCTGCTGGCGCCGACCCGGATCTACGTGAAGCCGCTTCTGCCGCTGGTCCGGGCCGGCAAGGTGCACGCATTGGCCCATATCACCGGCGGTGGGCTGCTCGAGAATATGCCTCGGGTCCTCCCCGACGGGCTTCACGCCCATTTCGATGCCGGTGCCTGGCCGCAGCCGCGGCTGATGGCCTTCCTCCAGGGGCAGGGCAATATCGAGCCGGAGGAGATGGCCCGGACCTTCAATTGCGGCGTCGGAATGGCTGTGATCGTGTCGCAAGAGGATGTGAGCAGCGTCTCTCAAGTCCTTGAAAAAGAAGGAGAGGCTGTCTTCCGTATAGGCTTGGTGAAGGAGGGTCCGAAGGGCTGCACCGTCGCCGGCCCGGCCGGCAGCTGGAGCGCCCGGGGCGAGTGGAGCGCGACCCACCATGGCTGACCGGGTTCGGGTCGGCGTGCTCGTCTCCGGCAGGGGCACCAACATGGTGGCGCTCAGCGAATATAAGAGGCGCGAGGCGCGCAGCTACGATTTGGCACTGGTCGCCTCCAACGTTCCGGAAGCGCGCGGCCTCGTCGTCGCCCGGAGGCTCGGGATCCCGATCTGGGCCCGAAGCCACAAGGGCCTGGAGCGGGAGGAGTTCGACCATCTGCTCGACCTCGCCTTGCGCGAGGCGGACGTCCAGGTGGTGGCGCTGGCCGGCTATATGAGGCTTCTGTCGGCCGAGTTCATCGGCAAGTGGCAAGGCCGGATCCTCAACATCCATCCGAGCCTGCTGCCGGCCTACAAGGGCCTCGACACGCACCGGCGGGCGCTGGAGGCCGGCGAGATCTGGGTCGGCTGCTCGGTCCACCTGGTTACCGACGAGCTCGACGGCGGACCGGTGCTCGCCCAGGCGAAGGTGCGCGTTCGCGAGCGCGAGACGGCGGAGATGCTTGCGGTTCGGGTCCTCAAGGAGGAGCACCGGCTCTACCCCGAGACTCTGGACGCCTTCGCGGCCCGCTTGCTCCCCCGCCGCGAAATCATCCCGGGAGACCGCAGATCATGAGCGACGACAGGCAGACGACGGCTGAGCGCAAGGAAGCGGCGGCAATCCGGCGGCGCTGGATCACGCTCGGCGAAGTCCTTGCGGTGATCGGAGTCCTGATCTCGGGCCTGGCGCTGTGGAACAGCTGGTCCGAGCGCAGCTCGGCCGAGAGGGAGAGGGTCGCGGAGAAGGCGAAGCAGGCGAGCGTGTCGCGGGTCGTCGTCCTGAAGGCGAACGGGAGCGGCAAGCGCCTCGCCTTGACAGCCCACGATCCCGACCAGGCTGTCCAGAGCCAGACCCTGCTCTTTCCTTCCGCCTTCGGCCTCGGCGCGTTCGACACGACCGAGCCCCGGATCGAGGCCGACTGGGTGAAGCGGGCGGTCCGAAAGGCGCATGACAAGGACGAGAAGGTCCGCGGCGATGCCCGGATGCCGGTGGCGATCACCACCCGCTTCGTCGCCGACGGACGGACATTCGCCGACACCGCCCTCTACGACGTCGGCTACAAGGAGAGCGGCGGAGGCCTGCTCGGCGGCAGCGACGTCGAGCTCAGGGGCTTGTCCCTGATCGAACGCACGACCGCCGCGAAGGCGCAGGCGCGGCTCGACGCGCTTTGGGCGGGGCGTGCGAAGTAGGCGGCGTGCCTCCCCATGCGAAGCATGGGGAGGGGGACCAGCGAAGCTGGTGGAGGGGTGACCTGACAAGGCCTCGACAGATCACCCCTCCACCACCCTGCGGGTGGTCCCCCTCCCCATCTGCGATGGGGAGGCAGAACTAGCCCACGATCTCTTCGGGCTTGAAGAAGAAGTCGATCTCGATCGCGGCATTCTCGGCGCTATCGGAGCCGTGGACGCTGTTCGCCTCGATCGATTCGGCGAAGAGCTTGCGGATCGTGCCTTCGTCGGCATTGGCCGGGTTGGTCGCGCCCATCACCTCGCGGTTGCGCGCGACGGCATCCTCGCCTTCGAGCACCTGGACGACGACCGGGCCTGACGTCATGAAGGCGACGAGGTCGTTGAAGAAGGGCCGCTCGCGATGGACCCCGTAAAAGCCTTCGGCCTGCTCGCGGGTCATCCGGATCCGGCGGGAGGCGACGACCCGAAGGCCGGCCTCCTCCAGCTTGGCGGTGATCGCCCCGGTCAGGTTGCGCCGGCAGGCGTCGGGCTTGATGATCGAGAAAGTGCGTTCGGTCGCCATGGCCGGCTCTATGCTCCATTGATGGGGTGGGATTTGGCGCGCTCTCTAGGGGGAGCGGGCGCAAAGGGCAATTGCCAACCCGTCATCCCGGCGAAAGCCGGGATCCATGAACACGGACAGTGGAATTTCGGACGGCTCGGTGTTCATGGATCCCGGATCAAGTCCGGGATGACGGACTCACGGCCCCTGCACCCATTTCCCGCGATCGTCCTGCTTCCAGTAGCGCGCCTCGACCTCGGGCCGGCCCTTCAGCGCCCGCCAGGCGTCGCGAGCGCCCTCCCGGGCGTCATTGTCGAAGAAATAGAAGGTCCGCTCGAAGCCGAGCGCCTCCTCGCGCCAGCGGCCGTCGGCGAGGGCGATGTGGGTCGCCCCGTTCGCCGGCACGGGCTCCGGCGAAAGGAAGACGGGCTGGCTCTCGGCCCGCTCGCGGCCGTGGGGAAGGAAGCTGTCCTTCGCGTAGCTCCACAATTGCTCGTCGAGGCCGGCGAGAACGCCGGGCTCGGCCACCACCAGCAGCCGCTCGCCGCCCGCCACCACCTTCTCGGCGATGCTCGGCAGCACCCGCTCGAGCGGCGAGGCGGTGAGGTGGTAGAAGTCGACGATCACCCTTCGAAATTGGCCGCGACGAAGCGGTCGAGAAGGGCGACTCCGTAGCCGGTGGCGCCCTTGTCGTAGAGGTGGCTCGCTTTGTCGGCCCAGGCCATTCCGGCAATGTCGAGATGGGCCCATTTGACGCCGTTCTCGACGAAGCGCTGCAGGAAGACCGCGGCGGTGATCGAGCCGCCCTCCCTGGGCCCGACATTCTTCATGTCGGCGATCGGCGAATCGATCAATTTGTCATAGGGATCGCCGAGCGGCATCCGCCACAATTTGTCGCCGCTCGCCGAGCCCGCGGCGGCGAGCTGGCCGGCGAGGCCGTCGTCGTTCGAGAACAGGCCGGCATATTCGTGGCCGAGCGAGATGATCATCGCTCCGGTCAGTGTCGCGAGATCTACGATCACCTCCGGCTTGTACTGGCGCTGGGTCCAGGTCATCGCGTCGCAGAGCACCAGGCGGCCTTCGGCGTCGGTGTTGATCACCTCGATCGTCTGGCCGGACATGGAGGTGACGACGTCGCCCGGGCGCTGGGCGTTGCCGTCCGGCATGTTCTCGGCGAGCGCGCAGACCCCGACGACGTTCGCCTTCGCCTTGCGGCCGGCGAGCGCGGCCATCGCCCCGGCGACGGCTCCGGCGCCGCCCATGTCCCACTTCATCGCCTCCATCCCGAGCGCGGGCTTGATCGAGATCCCGCCCGTGTCGAAGGTGATGCCCTTGCCGATCAGGACGACCGGCCTGGCGCTTGCATTGCCGGCCCCGTTCCAGCGCATCGCCAGAAGCCGCGGCGGCCGGACCGAGCCCTGGGCGACTCCGAGCAGGGCGCCCATGCCGAGCTCGCGCATCTGCGCCTCGTCGAGCACTTCGAACTCCACGCCGAGCGGCTCGAGCCGCTCCCGGCAGCGCTCGACGAAGGTCTCGGGGTAGAGGATGTTGGCCGGTTCGGCGACCAGCTCGCGGGTGAAGGAGAGGCCGTCGAGCAGTGCGGCGCGCCCGGCCCAGGCCGATCCGGAATCGCCGCCGCCGACGATGATCGCCTCCTCCAGGGTCGGCTTCTGCTTCTTGGTGAGCTTGGTGCGGTACCGGTCGAAGCGCCAGCTCCGGGCGGCGGCGCCGAGGGCGATCCGGGCGGCGGCTTCGCCGTCGAGGCCGAGTCCGGAAAGGTCGATGACGAGACGGGTCTCGCCCGAGGTCAGGAGCCGCGCCGCAAGCGCTCCGCCGACCTTCTCGAACAGGGCGTCGTCTTGGCGGCGGTCGCCGAGCCCGACCAGAAGCAGCCGGCGCGCGCCCTCCCCTTCGGCGACGAACGTCTCGACGACCGAGGCCGCCTCGCGCTCGAAGCGCTGGGCCTCGGCGGCCCGGGCGGCGACGGCGCGGCCGGCGGGATCGAGGCCGGCGAGGCGGTCGGCGACCATATCCTCGCTCCACACCGGAAGGGCGAGCGCGTAGGCGCCGGCGGGGCGCTCACTGGCGAAGCTGATTTTCATGGGCGTTGCTATGCTCCTGGCTTTGGGGACTGCCTCTAGGCGCTCACTGGTCGGCTGCAAAGGGGGGCCCCGTCATCCCGGGCTTGATCCGGGATCCATGGACACGGTCCGTGCCGGAAAGGCTTCGGTTCATGGATTCCGGCTTTCGCCGGAATGACGAGCCGCATTGCGGCCTCGCCCTTCCAATGCGATAGGCCGCTCAAGGTCGCGCGTGCTCCTGGCGGCGGGGAAAGTGAAGAAGCTCAATCTCATCTGCCTGACCGCGCTGCCGCTGCTGGTCGCCGCCCCGGGCGCCGTGCAGGCGCAGGAGACCGGTCCCGTCGTCGACGACGGCTCGGCAGCGCCCGCCGAGGAGCCGCGCGAGGTCGCCTTCAGCTCGGACGAGTTGAGCTACGACAGCGAGGCCCAGGTTGTCACGGCGAGCGGCGACGTGCGCATGAACAGCGAGGGCAACCGGCTTCGCGCCGAGCGGGTGACCTGGAACCGGACCACCGACGAGGTCCGCGCCGAGGGCAATGTCCGGGTCGTCAATCCGGGCGGCGACGTCGCTTATGCCGACAGCGTCGTCCTGACCGACGCCCTCAAGAACGGGATCGTCGAGAACATGCTGCTGGTCCTCGCCGACGGCGGCCGCCTCGCCGCCGACCGGGCCGAGCGCAGGGACGGCTACACGACCCTCTACCGGGCCGCTTACTCGCCCTGCGCGGTGGTGAGCGAGAAAGGCTGCCCGAAGAACCCGACCTGGCAGATCAACGCGGTCAAGGTGGTGCACGACCCGGTCAGGCACCGGATCCGCTACGAAAAGGCCTCATTGAACCTGCTCGGCGCGCGGATCGTCGCCTTGCCCTTCCTCTCGCATCCCGACGGCAGCGAGGGCGGCGGCAGCGGCCTGCTCGTTCCGGACATAAGGGTGAGCTCGAGCAACGGCTTCGAGCTTTCGGCCCCTTATTATCTGAAGCTGGCGCCCAATCGCGACGCCACGATCACGCCCCACGTCTATACCGAGGTGGCGCCGATGCTGGAGGGCCGCTACCGCCAGCTGACCTCGCTCGGCGCCTTCCAGCTCGGCGCCTACGTGACCTACGGCTCGCGGATCCCGATCACCGCTCCGGTCGCGACCGTCAGGGACGATGGCATCCGCGCCTATCTGGAGGGCAACGGCCGCTTCCAGCTCAGCCCGATCTGGAGCGTCACCGCCTCGGGCCGCTACGTCACCGACCGCACCTTCCTTCGCCGCTACGACATTTCGCGCGACACGAGGCTGCGCTCGGTGATCGAGGCCGAGCGGATCACCGCCGACAGCTACATCTCGATCGCCGGCTGGGCCTTCCAGGGCCTTCGAGTCACCGACGTCGCCGGCCAGCAGCCGGTCGCCTTGCCGGCGATCGACGCGCGCTGGCGCCTGCCGGGCAAATTCTGGGGCGGACAGGTAGAGGTTCAGGCGAACAGCCTCGCCATCCTGAGGACGAGCGGCCAGGACACTCAGCGCGCCTTCGTCGGAGCGCGCTGGGACCGGCGCCGGCTCACCCCCTGGGGGCAGGAGATGCTTCTCACCGCTTATGCGCGCGGCGACCTCTACCACACCAGCGACACCCTGCTCACCGACACGATCATCTATCGCGGCGAGGAGGGGTGGCACGCCCGGGCGATCGGAGCGCTCGCCGCCGAGCTTCGCTGGCCGCTGGTCGGGCCGTTCATGGGCGGCACCCAGCGGCTGACTCCCCGGCTCCAGCTGGTCGCCTCGGGAGCGACCGACAATCTCGAGGTTCCGAACGAGGATGCCCGCTCCGTCGACCTCGAGGATTCCAACCTCTTCGCGCTCAACCGCTTCCCGGGCTACGACCGCTGGGAGAACGGGCCGCGGGCGACCTACGGAGTGGACTGGGGACTCGATCTGCCCGGGATCGCGGTCCGGACCACGATCGGCCAGAGCTACCGGCTCGACGACAAGCCGAGCATCCTTCCCCCCGGCACCGGCCTTTCCGGACGCTTCTCCGATTATGTCGGCCGGACCAACGTCAAGCTCGGCCGCAAATTGAACCTCGTCCACCGCTTCCGGATCGACAAGGAGAGCCTTGCGCTGAGGCGCAACGAAGTGGACGCCGTCGTCGGCGGGCGCCAGACCTATGCGACGATCGGCTATCTCCGCCTCGACCGCAACATCGATCCGGCGATCGAGGATCTGCGCGACCGCGAGGAGATACGGCTCGGCGGCCGGGTGCGCTTCAAGCGCTACTGGTCGATCTTCGGCTCGACCGTCATCGACCTCACCGACGCCAAGGAAAGCCCGCTGTCGCAGGCCGACGGCTACGAGCCGGTACGTCACCGGATCGGCATCAGCTATGACGACGATTGCCTCGAGATCGGGGTGACCTGGCGCCGCGATTACGACCGGGTCGGCGACATCGACCGAGGCAACACCTTCCAGTTCCGGGTGGCGCTGAAGAATCTCGGACGCTAGGCTCGCTGCTTCCCGGCGAAGGCCGGGATCCAGTCGTTCGGCCAGCGCTGCTGGGCCCCGGCCTTCGCCGGGGAGCAAAGGCCTTTCCAGTTCCGGGTGGCGCTGAAGAATCTCGGACGCTAAGAAGCGCGTAAGCTGGGGTTCAGCAAATTTCAGGCATCGCTAGCGGCCTGCATTACTTGGAGGAATGATGAAGCTCGGCATTTATCACGGGGCGGCGCTTCTGCTGGCCGGCTCACTGGCCGCCGCGGCGGCCGTTGCGCAGACCGTCAGCGACCCCGCGCCGATCGCGCCGTCGGCGAGCCTCAACATCCCGGCCAACCCGCAATTCATCACCGAGGAAGATCCCAATCTCCGCAAGGCGACGGCGATCGTCAACGGCACCGTCATCACCCGGACCGAGGTCGATCATCGACTCGCGATCATCAGGATGGCGGCCGGAGGCCCGATCCCGCCCGAGGAGCTTCCGCGCCTGCGCCAGCAGGTGCTCCGCAACCTCGTCGACGAGGTGCTCCAGATCCAGGCCGCCGAGCAGGCCGACATCAAGATCACCAGAGGCGAGATCGACCAGTATTTCGCCCGCTACGCCCAGGGTCAGTTCAAGATGACCCCCGATCAGATGGCCGGTTTCCTGCGCTCCAACGGCGCCTCGCCGGAGACCCTGAAGAGGCAGATCCACGGCGAGATGGCCTGGGCGCGCCTGCAGAGCCGGAAGATCGAGCCGTTCGTCAACATCAGCGAGGACGAGGTCACCGCGGTCATCGAGCGGCTCAACGCCGCCAAGGGCACCCAGGAATTCAAGGTCTCCGAAATCTTCCTCTCGGCGACTCCCGAGACTGCCGCGGAAACGCGCGCCAATGCCCAGCGCATCGTCCAGCAGCTTCGCGGCGGCGCCTCGTTCCTCGCTTATGCGCGCCAATTCTCCGAAGCCTCGACCGCGGCGGTCGGCGGCGACCTCGGCTGGGTTCGCGCGGCCCAATTGCCCGAAGCGCTCGCCGGAATGGTCCAGTCGATCCCGGTCGGAAGCATCAGCGATCCGATCGCCATCCCCGGCGGCTTCTCGATCATCCAGGTCGCCGACACCAGGCAGGTGCTCACCGCCGACCCGCGCGACGCCGTCCTCAGCCTCAAGCAGATGAGCCTGCCGCTCCAGCCGGGCCTCAGCCGCGCCCAGGTCGAGGAGAAGGCCCAGACCCTGATCCGGGCGACTCAATCGATGGGCGGCTGCGGCGGCGCCGAGGCTGCCGCGGCCTCGCTCAGGGCCGAGGTCGTCGCCAATGATCAGGTGAAGGTGCGCGACCTGCCGCCGGCGATGCAGCCGTTGCTGCTGGCGCTCGGGCTTGGCCAGTCCACGGCGCCCTTCAGCTCGGGCAACGACCGGATCAGCGTCCTCGTGCTGTGCGGCCGCGACGATCCCGATCCAGCGGGCAATCTCAGCTTCGAGCAGATCTACAACCAGATTGCCGAGAACCGGGTCAATTTGCGCGCCCGCCGCTTCCTTCGCGACCTCAGGCGCGACGCGGTGGTCGACTATCGCTAGAATCGCGCGCTCGTGATCGCTCCCCTGGCCGTCGCGCTCGGGGATCCTGCGGGGATCGGACCCGAAATCACGGCCAAGGCCTGGGAGCGGCGAGTCGCGGATTCGTTGCCGCCCTTCTTCGCCGTCGGAGCGCCCGAAGCCCTGCGCGCGGTCTGGGGCGGGCCGCTCGAGGTCGTCGCCGGGCCGGACGAAGCCGCCGGCTGCTTCGAGGGGGCCCTTCCCGTCATCCGGATCGACGCGGCCGGCGAGACCCGTCCGGGCCAGCCGACGCTCGAGGGCGCCCGCAACTCGCTCGACGCCCTCGAGCTCGCGGTCGGCCTGACCCGTTCGGGCGCGAGCTCCGCTCTGGTCACCGGTCCGGTCTCCAAGGCGCAGCTCTACACCATCGGCTTCGCCCATCCGGGCCAGACCGAGTTCGTCGCCGAGCGCTGCGGAATCGCGGCCGACATGGTGGCGATGATGCTGGCCGGCCCCACCCTGCGCACCGTGCCGGTCACCACCCATGTCGCGCTCCGCGACGTTCCGGGGCTTCTCACCACCGAGCTTATCGTCCAGCGCGGCCGGACGACGATCCGGGCGCTCAGGCGGCTGTTCGGGATCGAGCGGCCGAGGCTTGCGGTGGCCGGCCTCAACCCGCATGCCGGCGAAGGCGGGGCTCTGGGCCGGGAGGAGATCGACATCGTCATCCCCGCCATCGACCGGCTGCGCGAGGAGGAGGCGCAGGTCACCGGCCCGCATGCGCCCGACACGATGTTCCACGGCCGGATGCGCTCGACCTATGACGCCGCGCTCTGCCTCTATCACGACCAGGCGCTGGTGCCGCTGAAGACCCTTCATTTCGACGAAGGCGTCAACATCACCCTCGGCCTCCCGATCGTCCGCACCTCGCCCGACCACGGCACCGCCTTCGACATCGCCGGGCGCGGCCGGGCCGAGCCGACCGCGATGCTCGCGGCCCTGAAGATGGCCGCCGCCTGCGCGGCGCGTCTGGCGGCGGCGTGAAGGCCTTGCCGCCGCTGCGCGAGGTGATCGCGCGGCACGGGCTGAGGGCGGCTAAGTCGCTCGGCCAGAATTTCCTGCTCGACGAGCAATTGCTCGACCGGATCGCCCGCGTGCCGGGCGATCTCGCCGGGCAGCGGGTCTATGAGGTCGGCCCCGGACCCGGCGGGCTGACCCGGGCTTTGCTCAGGAGCGGAGCGGAGGTGATCGCGGTCGAGCGCGACCGGCGCTGCCTCCCCGCTCTGGCCGAGGTCGCCGACGCGGCCGAAGGCCGGCTCCGGGTCATCGAAGGCGACGCGCTCGCGATCGAAGAGGCGGTGGAGGCCGGTGCCGGAGCCCATGTCGCGGCCAACCTTCCCTACAATGTCGGCACCGCCCTGCTGGTCCGCTGGCTGAGCGGGGACGAATGGCCCCCGTGGTGGCGCTCGCTGACCCTGATGTTCCAGCTCGAAGTGGCGGAGCGGATCGTCGCCCGCCCCGGCACCGGCGCCTACGGCCGGCTCGCGGTGCTCGCGCAGTGGCGGAGCGAGCCGCGGATCGCGATGAAGGTCCACCGCTCGGCCTTCGTGCCGCCGCCCAAGGTGATGTCGGCGGTGGTCCATATCGTCCCGAAGGCGGCGCCCGACGGGGTGCGCTCGGCGACTCTGGAGCGGCTCACCGGAGCGGCGTTCGGCCAGCGGCGCAAGATGCTGAGGCAGAGCCTGAAAGGGCTGGAGGGCGCGCTGAAGGCGCTGGCGGAGGTGGGGATCGACGCCGAGCGGCGGGCGGAGACTTTGACGGTGGCGGAGTTCGTCGCGGTGGCGAGGGCGATGTCTTCTGCCTCCCCATCGCCAGATGGGGAGGGGGACCATGCGAAGCATGGTGGAGGGGTAGCTGGCGCAGGCATAGGCGGTTCGCTCGAGAACCACTGAGTCCTCGGCTTTTACCCCTCCACCACACTTCGTGTGGTCCCCCTCCCCGTCCGCTTCGCGGCCAGGGAGGCAAAGATTACGGCTTCGGAGCGCCCACGTCGGGCCGCTGCGCCGTGAGCACTTCGGGCGGCGGGCCCTTGGCGATGACGGCGGCGAGCTGGGTCGCCTGCGGGCAGGGATTGGCGCAGAGCGTCTTGATCCGGGCGAGATTCTGCTTGGCCCGCTCGATCGCTCCGCGCTGGACCAGGGCCTCGCCCTGGCCGGCGAGCGCAGCGACGTCGTTGGGCTCGAGCTTCAGGGCCTCGAAATAGAATTTGATCGCCTTGCCGGGGAGCTTCAGCCCCTGCGAGGCCCGGGCGAGGCCGATATAGGCCTGGCGGTTGCGGGGATCGAGGACCAGGGCCGATTCGAGCATATCGGTCGCTTCCTGGTAGCGCGCCTGGGCCGCCAGCGCCTGGCCCTGCTCGGTGAGCGCGACGGAACGGGCGTCGATCACGTCGTCGGGCTTCTGGCCCAGGCCGGCGCTCGCCACGGTCGCCAGAGCGATGGCGATCGTGAGGGCGATAGGGGTGAGGCGCATCAGTAACTCCATGATCTAAGTCGCGAGGCGGTTTAGCATGGCGCCCGCCACCGCGCGACGAAAAAGCCGTCCGTGCCGTCCTGCGCCGGGGTGAGGATCCGCCCCGGGCCGGCGGTTCGTCCCGCCAACATGCCCGGCTCTTCGGCCATCATGGCTGAACGACTTCCGAACGCCGCCGCCTGGCCCCGCCCCTCGTCGGCCAGGAGGGAGCAGACGGCATAGACGATACGCCCTCCGGGGCGAATGAGTTCCGCCGCCAGATCAAGCAGATAGGACTGGAGCTTCACATAGTCTGCGAGCCGCTTGGGATCGAGCCGCCAGCGCAGCTCGGGGTTGCGGCGCCAGGTGCCGGTGCCCGAGCAGGGCGCGTCGACGAGGATCAGGTCCGGAGCGTCGACGAGGTCGGCGAGCGCGTCGCGCTCCCGCCCCGGGTTGAGCAATCTCGGTTCGACGATCGTCACTCCGGAGCGCTTCAGCCGGAGGTCCATCCGCGAGAGCCGGCCGCGGTCGGTGTCGGAGGCGACGAGGCGGCCCGAATTGCGCATTTCGGCGGCGAGGGCGAGAGTCTTGCCGCCGGCGCCGGCACACAGGTCGAGGACGGTCTCGCCCGGCTCGGCGGAGCAGGCCAGCGCGAGGAGCTGGCTGCCTTCGTCCTGAACCTCGACGAGGCCCGAGCGCCAGGCCTCGCTCTCCTCGACCGCGATCGCGTCGGGAAGGCGGAGGCCGAGCGGCGACAAGGGGGTGGGGACCGCGCCCGGAAAGGCCGCAAGCACCTCGTCGCGCTCGGCGCGGAGGCGGTTGACGCGCAGATCCAGCGGAGCTCGGGCAAGGAGGGACTGGAGATCGGCCGGAGACACGGCCGGATCGAACCTCTGGACCAGCCATTTGGGAATTGCGGTGGAGCGGGGCGCGACTCCCGTTTCCCCGGGCGAGACTTCGGCCGGACCGTGCGGCGAGCCGTCGAACGACGCGAGCAGCGCGGGATCCTGCGACGCCAGGCCGAGCAGGGCGGCGCGGCCCGAGCGCGGCGGCTCGGGCCAGGCGCGGATGGCGCGGTAGACGAGCTCGCGCACCGCCCGCCGGTCCTTCGAGCCGGCATAGCGGCGGGTCTTGAAATAGCGGGCGATGAGCGTGTCGGCGGCGGCGCCCCCGCTCCGGACCGCGGCGATGATCTCGTCGAGCAGCTCGATCGCCGCCTCCGCCCTCGCCGCCGGGGTCATTCGAGGCCCTTGTTTCCCGGCGAAGGCCGGGATCCAGCCGCACTGTCCGCGCCACTGGACCCCGGCCTTCGCCGGGGAGCAGGCGCTCCGATGAAAACGGGACTCACGTCAGCCCGAGGTCGGGTAATTGGGGGCCTCGCGGGTGATGGCGACGTCGTGGACGTGGCTTTCGCGAAGACCGGCGTTGGTGATTCGGACGAACCTGGCCCTGGCGCGAAGCTCTTCCAGCGTGGCCGCGCCGGTATAGCCCATCGCCGCCTTGATGCCGCCGACCAGCTGGTGGATGACGTCCTTCGCATGGCCCTTGTAGGGGACCTGGCCCTCGATCCCCTCGGGGACGAGCTTGAGCTGGTCCTTGATGTCGTGCTGGAAATAGCGGTCGGCCGAGCCGCGCGCCATCGCCCCCACCGAGCCCATGCCGCGATAGGATTTGTAGGAGCGGCCCTGGTAGAGGAAGGTCTCGCCCGGCGCCTCCTCGGTGCCGGCGAGAAGCGAGCCCGCCATCACCGTCGAGGCGCCGGCGGCGAGCGCCTTGGCGAGGTCGCCGCTGGTCCTGAGCCCCCCGTCGGCGATGATCGGAGTGCCGTTGGCGGCCTCCGCGGCGTCCATGATCGCGGTCAACTGGGGGACCCCGACGCCCGCGACGACCCGGGTCGTGCAGATCGAGCCGGGTCCGATCCCCACCTTCACCGCGTCCGCGCCGGCGCCGATCAGAGCCCTGGTCGCCTCCCCCGTCGCGACGTTGCCGGCGACGATCTGGACCGAGTTGGAGAGCTTGCGGAGGCGCTCGACCGCGGCCGAGACCTCCTTGTTGTGGCCGTGGGCGGTGTCGATGACGATGAGGTCGCATTCGGCGTCGATCAGAGCCTCCGAGCGCTCGAAGCCCTTGTCGCCGACCGTCGTCGCCGCAGCGACCCGGAGCCGCCCGGCGCTATCCTTGGTCGCGTTGGGATAGGTGACCGCCTTCTCGATGTCCTTGACGGTGATGAGGCCGGTGCAGCGGCCCTCATGGTCGACGACGATCAGCTTCTCGATCCGGCGCTGGTGGAGGAGCCGCCTCGCCTCCTCCTGGGTCACTCCCGGGCCGACGGTTGCGAGATTGTCGCGGGTCATCAGCTCGGCGACCGGCTGGCGCGGATTCTCGGCGAAGCGGACGTCGCGGTTGGTGAGGATTCCGACGAGGCGGCCGCCTTTCTCGGTCACCGGGATTCCGGAGATGCGGTGCTTCTTCATCAGCTCGAGCGCTTCGGCGAGCGTCTGCTCGGGAGCCATGGTGATCGGATTGACCACCATCCCGCTCTCGAAGCGCTTCACCGCCCGGACCGCCGCCGACTGTTCCTCGATATTGAGGTTGCGGTGGAGCACCCCCATCCCGCCCAGCTGGGCCATGACGATCGCCATGTCGGCCTCGGTCACCGTGTCCATCGCCGAGGAGAGGATCGGGATGCTGAGCCGGATGTCGCGGGTGACCTGGGTCGAGGTGTCGGCCTGGCTCGGAAGCACCGACGATTCGCCGGGCTGGAGAAGCACGTCGTCGAAGGTGAGCCCCAAGCGGATTTCAGGAGCGCGGGTCGGATCGGCCATGTGCGCCTATGCCAAGGAACGAGCGATTCGCCAAGGCGTATCGGCTCAGCGGAAGGGGGTGGAAAAACTTAGAACGAAAATGGAACGAATAGGATTCGCAATGTAGGATTTCCTGTGGGATTCTCCGAGTCGTTCGAACGAACCGGCTCTTGGCATCGTGGATTTTTCGACATGCCCATCAGGCTGACGAAATGGGACGAGCGCCTCAAAACCCCATGAGGCCGTCCCGGCCGCCCTTGCAGGCGGTGCTGGGTTCACGCGAAGGCGCGAAGGACCTTCGCGGCTTTGCGTGAACCCTTTTTCTTCCGGGTGGGGGATTCGCGGCGAATATCGTGCCGTTCGCTCGAATAACTCTCCCCTCTCCCGCTTTTCGCGGAAGAGGAGGGGCCCGCCGCGCAGCGGTGGGAGGTGACGGTCTCGCTGAATCCGGTATGCAGACCCTCACCTCCCAAGCCTTCGGCTTGGGCTCCTCCTCTCCCGTGAAGGACGGGAGAGGGTATTTTGGCGGCTCCACGCACAGCGGAATGTCGATACAGCCTAAACCCTGCCGCCCAGCGCGATAGCGAAGATCAGATACCTCTCTTATCGGGGCCGAGTCGCGAAAGCGACATTTGGAATATGAATAAGGGGGCTTTCGCTGATTGAATTTGAAGGTGTAGTGCCGCTTCCTGCCGACGCCTCGTCGGCGCAGCTGATGATTTCTCTAGTCGGGCCGACTGAAGGTGAAGCATTGGATGCGGGGGCAATTCCAGGCGGCGGCACCGGCGACGACTCGGTGCTTCAGGAAAACGGGCAAGAGGCGGGCGACGAATGGATCGCGTCTCTGCTCTCAGGCGCCTCTTCCGACGCGGTTGCCGCCGCCATGCCCGGCCCCGGCGAGGTCGACCTGCTGGACCCGCAGTCGACCGAGGGTGAGGAAGATCAGGTGATCGTCGTCACCGGCACCAGGACCTTTACCGGACGCTCCTATGACTGGGACGGCGGCGGTGGCGGCGGCGGGGCGACCGGCGGCGGCCACAGCGGCAGCAGCGGCGGCAGCGGCTTTGCCGTCCCCGTGGCGTCCCATCCACAGGATTGCGGAACCGAGGACGGCGCCGCGGTCCAGGTGGCCAGGCATGTGAAGGGCGAGCTCCCTGACGGCGTTTCCGGGCCGGTGGATCCGCTGAAGACCTCCACCGGAAACACTTGGAAAACAGTCGAGTTCGGCGCTCTGGTCGTGCAAAATCCCGACGGCTCCTTCGGCGCTCTGAATGACACCATCTACTCGCAGAATCTCAATGATCGCGTCAACATCGCCTATAACACCCCGCAGCCGATACAGGGCTTATGGCATTCACATCCGGCGTCTGACCTCAGTGCAGCGGGGCAGGCCAAGGTCCGCTATCCGTCTGCTGCTGACTGGAGCACGCTCGCCAATATCGCGGGAGGCGCAGGAGCCGTATCGAACCCCTCACTTTGGATTATGGATTTTGATGGCATAACGCGCGAGTTCAAGCTTGACGAGCGTGGCTATTTCGAAAGCCTTAGCGACAAACAAAAGGAGGAAGGCGAGGGCCTTGCAGGTAGAGAGCGTAGGCAATCTTGCGGATAGCGACGTGGGAGATCGTGACTAAGGGTAGCTGAGGGAAGCAACAATGGGGCCACCTTTCGCGATTTTATCCAGCTTGCTTATGCTTGCGGAGCAGGGCCAGATCGTTGTCTCCACCGGTCCTGGTGAGGTCCGCCCTAAATATCGCCTCTATGACTATGAAGCGAGGTGCGGGTCGAACCTGCTCCGGGTCCGTTTCGGCTACGATGGGAAGGAGAGCGGCCGAGTCGCGCATTTGCTGATCGACGGCCGGCCGGTTCCCGGCGCTGCCGAAACCCTGCAGATACGCGCCGCTCGGCGTGGGATCCCGAGCATAGAGATCCTGGACTGCGGAAGGGGCTCGAGGCGGCCGGTCATCCGGGGATTGATCAATTTCGATCCCGGGTACTCGCGGAGCCTGGGGATGTGGCGGTCGCTCGCCTTCCGACTGGTCCGGGAGGGCCAAGGCTGGCGGATGATCGTCGACGAGCCGGCAGGATATTATGACGCGGAGCGAGAAGCGGAGCAGGCCGGCGGCGCCGCCGGCCCCGGGACCGCCGGCCCGAAATTCCACCTTCATGACGTCGAGTCGCCCTGCGGAGGCTCCGTGTTCCGGGCCCGGTTCCGAAATCGACCCACCGGACGAGGCCGGGTCGAGCATGTGCTGATCGACGGCCGCCCGGTGCCAGGTTCCGCGAAAACCCTGGATCGATTCGCCGCCGGGCGGGAGATCGACGACATCGAGATCATGCATTGCGGAATGGATCCGCTGCGCCCGGTCTTCCGCGGGGCGATGAGGCTGACCAAGCCGGAGTCGCAACGCTATAGCGAGTACACGCTCTTCTTTCGGTTGGTCCGGCAAGGCGAAGGCTGGCGGATCGCCCTGGACTAGACCCTTCGGAATTAGCTGATCCGAGTGGGGATTGATGACGAGCGCACTCACGACCGCGGTGCGAACTCATTTTTGAACGCAAAGACGCAAAGATCCGCGAAGCGGACAGATGCCCGTTCCTCCCGATCGAGCCGCATCTCCCGCCGGCAGGGGCGGCGGTGGAGCGCTCCGCGCTCGTTGCGTCTTTGCGTCTTTGCGTTGAAAAATCGACCGGCACCGCGGTCGCGGATTGGCGCCGATGGCGCCGGCTGTCGCTTGTTGCAGGTGCGCGGGGGCACCGTTTGCGGGTTATGGCGTCATGCTGAACTCGTTTCAGCATCCAGGGTGGAGCCGCTCGATCGATTGCGGTTCCATCTCCCGCGGCCTCGCTGCTCCACCCTGGACCCTGAAACAAGTTCAGGGTGACGACGAGGGTTGAGGGTAACGGCGACGGCGCGGGTCCGCCTCCCCTCAGCGATAGGTGACCGTCGACATCACCGCGAAGGGCTGGGCGGGCATAGCCGAATGGACCTCGATCGCCATCTTGCCGTCCTTCTCGCTGAGTGCGGTGAAGCGGGCGCCGAGGATGCTCATCTCCTTGGGCATGTCGGCGGCCTTGAACTGGACGGGATCGGTGATCCGCTTCTTCTCGTCGCCGGTGCCGAAGACGATCATGAAGCTCTCGCGGCTGTAGATGTTGAAGAAGTTGCGCCGCTCGATCGCGACGAAGGCGGGGATGCGCGAGGTCCTCGAGTCGACGACCCGGTATTCGAGCGGCTCGGCGAGCGGCTTGGGGGCCTTCATCCTGCCGGTGAACATGACCAGAGCGGGAGTCGAGCTCGCCGCCCTGAAGCGGCTGTCGAAGCGGCCGTCGCGGTCGGAATCGAGGAAGCAGAGCAGGCCGCCCGAATCGCCTTCCCTTATGTCGCCTTCGCAATAGACCGCGCCGGCATCGCTCGACGCCGCGATCAGCTGCATTCCGGCCGGAAGCTCGCCGACCTCGGGGTCGCTCCACACCCGCGCCAGCTCGGCGAGGCCGCTCGGCAGCAGCCGCTGCCTCAGCACCTCCTCCTTGCCCGCCAGGTGGCGGATCCCGGCCGGGGGCGGCGCCGGCTCGATCACCCAGAAGGAGATGAGCCTTCGCGACTGGGCCGCCGCCGGGCCGGCGGTGAGCAGGCAGGTGCCCAGCGCCGCGGCCGCCAAGACTTGCTTCATCCTCATCCCGCTACTCCCCAAATGACGGCGCCGGGATAGCAGAGACGAGAAAAAGGTACAGTCGCAACGAGTTGGCCTATTCAGCGGCCTTTAGCGCGGTGAGCGGAACCCCCTCCACCTCCAGGGTGCTCAAATCGAGCCGGCTGGCGCCGTCCAGATCCAGGCCGACGATCGTCCCGTCCGCGGCGAAGTCGGCATTCACGCCGGGCGCCACCTCCCGGGTCTCGCTGGCGGGACCGGCCTTGAGCTCGATGCAGAGGCTGCCGGTCTCCGGATAGCAATGCAGCTTCATCACGGCTCCTCCGATCGAAAGACGAGGGACGCGCTTCGCGCGTACCCACCCCCGACCCCTCCCTTGCAGGGAGGGGAGGACTTCAGGCATCAGCGTGGAGCGAGCATGAGGGGCGGTGATTTTTGGGTGATCCGGACGCCGATCTGGTCCAGGCCGCCGCCGCCGGCGACCGGGCCGCGTTCGCGGCGCTGCTGGAGCGGCATTACGACCGGATCCACGGGCTGGCGTGGCAGCTGACGGGGTCGCGGGCCGACGCGGACGATGTCGCCCAGGATGTCTGCTGCGCTCTGGTCGAGAAGATCGGCGGCTTCCGGGGCGAGGCCAAGTTCGGCACCTGGCTGATCGGGATCACCTACAATGCCTGCCGCGACCTCAGGCGGCGGCGGCGGTCGTTCGCCGGGCTGACCGAGCGGCTGGCGGTGCTTGCCGGGCTGGCGAAGGCTCCGGACGGGCGCGACCTCTACGATTCGATCTGGCTGAGGAACGCGATCGCCCGATTGAAGCCCGCGTATCGCGATGCGGCGGTGCTCGTCGCCGGCCAGCAGCTCAGCCATGCCGAGGCGGCCGGGATATTGGGGGTTGCCGAGGCGACCGTCTCGTGGCGGATGCATGAGGTGAGGCGGATGCTGGGGGCGGAGGGCGGTGGTTAACCCCTCTCCCGTCCTTACGGGAGAGGAGGGGCCCGCCGCGAAGCGGTGGGAGGTGAGGGTCTATACACCGGACTCAGCAAAGACCCTCACCCCCCAAACCTTCGGCTTGGGTCCCCCCTCTCCCGCGGAAAGCGGGAGAGGTGAAAAAAAATCCCAAGGATTTCCCGGCGGGGCGCGTCGAAGGGTCATGCGGACGAATGTGCGCCGCTGCCATCAGGGAGAGAAATCCATGCCCCGCCTTCCCACCGCGATCGCGATCGGCCTTGCCGCCGCATCGCTCGCCTCCTGCTCCAGATCCGGGCTCGAGAGCGCCTCGCCGCCGCCCGAAACCGCCGCGGCCGAGCCCGTGGCGGCCGATCCCGCCGTCCCCGAACCCGGCGTGCCACTGCCGGCGGTCGCCGAGGCGCAGTCCGGTACCGCCGACGCCGCGGCCGGCGCGGACGTCGTCGTCACCGGGACGAGGATAGCCCGGCCCAATCTCGAATCCTCGGTCCCGATCACCGTGATCGGCGGCGAGGAGATTCATGTGGGCAAGTCCCGCCGCGGCCATGGCTCCAGCCACCGGCCCGTCGTCAATGCGCCCAGCTACGTCCACGTCCCCGACGTCGGCCGCGACCGCTTCACCTCGGTCGTGCAGAACGGGTTCAGGGTCGCGGCCGAGGAGCCGGTCTCGACCTTCTCGATCGACGTCGACACCGCTTCCTATGCGTTCGTCCGGGCCTCGCTCGCCCGCAACGTCCTGCCGCAGCAGGCGGCGGTCCGGACCGAGGAGATGATCAACTATTTCCCCTACGATTACGCGCCGCCCCAAAGCGCCGAGCAGCCGTTCAGCAGCCACGTCGCGACCTTCCCGAGCCCCTGGTCGCCGGGGCGAAAGCTGGTCCGGATCGGGATCAAGGGCTATGCGGTCGAGCGCCAGACCCGGCCCCGGGCCAATCTCGTCTTCCTCATCGACACGTCGGGATCGATGGCCGAGCCCAACAAGCTGCCGCTCGTCCAGCAGTCCCTGTCGATGCTGCTCGACCAATTGGGCCCGGACGACACGGTGGCGATCGTCACTTACGCCGGAAGCGCCGGGACCGCGCTCGAGCCGACGCCCGCCGGCCAGAAGGCGACGATCCGGGCGGTGATCGACCGGCTCGGCGCGGGCGGGAGCACCGCCGGCGCCGAGGGCATCCGCCAGGCCTATGCTCTGGCCGAGCGCAACCTCGACCCGAAGGGCGTCAACCGGGTCGTCCTCGCCACCGACGGCGATTTCAACGTCGGCATCACCGATCCGAACGAATTGAAGGGATTCGTCGAGCGCGAGCGCTCCAAGGGCGTTTTCCTGTCGGTGCTCGGCTTCGGAATGGGCAATTACAACGACGCCCTGATGCAGACGCTCGCCCAGAACGGCAACGGCGCCGCGGCCTATATCGACACCGTCGCCGAGGCCCGCAAGACCCTGGTCGAGGAAGCGAGCTCGACTCTGTTCCCGATCGCCAAGGACGTGAAGATCCAGGTCGAGTTCAACCCGGCGACGGTCGCCGAATACCGGCTGGTCGGCTACGAGACGCGGATGCTCGCCCGCGAGGATTTCGACAATGACAAGGTCGATGCCGGCGACGTCGGATCGGGGCAGAGCGTGACCGCGCTCTACGAGATCGTGCCCGTAGGCGGGCCCCGGGCGATCGGCGACCGGCGCTATGCGCCCGCGGCCGGCCCGCGGACCGCCGGCGGGAGTTCCGAATATGGCTTCGTCAAGATCCGCTACAAGCTTCCGAAATCCTCGGTGAGCCGGCTGATCTCGACCCCGATCGACAGATCGTCGGAGGTGCGCCGCTTCGCCGACGCGCCGCGCGACGCGCGCTTCGCCGCCGGGGTCGCCGCCTTCGCGGAGCTTCTTCGCGGCGGCCGCTATGCCGGGTCGATGACCTATGACGACGTCCTCCAGCTCGTCTCGGCGGCTCAGGGCGAGGATGCGTTCGGCTATCGCTCCGAGCTGGTCCGGCTCGTCCGGGCGGCGCGCTCGGCGCCGTCCCTGGAAGGCCAGGGCAACGGCACCCGGTGAGGCCGCCCTCCCCCTCTCCCGTGAGGACGGGAGAGGGGGACGATCGCGCGTTCGACCGGCCCGCGCTTTCGATATAAGGTCCGACCCGATGCGCCTGCTCCCGCCTTGCACTCGCCCCGGACGGGACCGCCTTGCCGGCGGAGCCGGAAGATGACGGGCGGCGACGACGACATCGCCGCCTCGCTGCCGAGGCCGCCGCTTCCGGCGCCCGCCCGGCGCGAGGCGGCGATCGCCGAAGCCCTGCGCCGGTTCGACGGCGGCGAGGCCCGGCCGGCCCGGGCCGGCGACGTCCGCCGGCCGTCGCCCTGGTCGAGGCCCTATGCCGGCGCCCTCGCCGGCGCCTTCCTGGTCGCCCTGGTCGGCCTGCCCTTCGTCTGGACCTCGTTCGACAATTACGAGGGGGACCGCGGCAAGCGCCGGCCGGCCGTCGAGGCGACCGGTCCGGCCGTCGCCGATCCGGCCGCGGACAGGGCCGGCCCCGCCGCCGATCCGAATCCGGCCCGGGCCCATGGCTCGCCCGCCGAAAAGCCGCCCGCCGCCGCGGCGGACGAGGCCGAGCCCGGCATTCCTCCGCAATCCGCTCTGGCCGACCCGGCTGCCCCGGTCGCGGCGGACCCGGGTCCGGCCGCGGCGAAGCGGGCTCCGGCCACGCGCGGCGAGGCGCCGCTCGGAGGTGCGGTGGTGCAAGGAAGCGAAGACGTCGTCGTCACCGGAACCCGGATCCGGCGCCCCAATCTGGAATCGTCGGTGCCGGTCACCTCGGTCGGCGGGGAGGCGTTTGTCCAGAGCCGCGACCGTTTGGCGTCGCGGGCGGCCCGGCCCGGCGACTGGAACGCGTGCACGATCGAGGATCCAGGCCGGAGCCTCGACCGCTGCCGGGGCTCGCTGAAGACGGTGGTGCGGGGCGCCCGGGGAAAGGGCTCGGAGCCGCTCGCCGAGGGATTGTCGAAAGCCTGGACGGGCGATCTCGACGGCGCGATGGCGGCGTTCGACCGGGCGATCGAGGCCTCGCCGCGCTCCTCCTCCGCCTGGCTCAACCGCGGCCTCGCGTGGCGCCGACGCGGCGACCTCGACAAGGCGCTCGCCGATCTCGACCGGGCGGTGCTCCATGCCCCGGACGACGCGCGCGCTTATTATCATCGCAGCCTCGTCCTCCGCCAGCGCGGCGACCTGCGCCGGGCGCGCGCCGACGAGGCCCGCGCGGTCGAGCTCGATCCGCGCTATGCGCCGCTGGTGAGGAGTCGATAAGGACGTGACGAAGCCAGGACCCTTCTACCGAAGCCTCTATTTCCAGGTGCTCGTCGCGATCGCGGCCGGAGTGCTCGTCGGCTGGCTCTTTCCCGCCTTCGGGGCGTCGCTGAAGCCGCTCGGCGACGCCTTCATCAAGCTCGTCAAGATGATCATCACCCCGGTCATCTTCCTCACCGTCACCACCGGCATCGCCGGCATGTCGGACCTGAAGGCGTTCGGCCGGGTCGGCGCCAAGGCGATGGCCTATTTCCTGACCTTCTCGACGCTCGCCCTGGCGGTCGGGCTGATCGTCGCCAACGTCGTCAGGCCGGGGGACGGGCTCGACGTCGATCCCGCTTCGCTCGACCAGGGCGCCGTCGCGACCTACGTCAGCCAGGCCCACGAGCAGACGATCACCGGCTTCCTGCTCCACATCATCCCCGATACCTTCTTCAGCGCCTTCACCTCCGGCCAGATATTGCAGGTGCTGTTCGTCTCGATCCTGTTCGGCATCGCCTTGGCCCTGCTCGGGACCCGCGGCGAACGGGTGCTTGGCGCGATGAAGGTGCTGACCGCGATCATGTTCCGGATCGTCCATATCCTCATGTACGCGGCGCCGGTCGGGGCGTTCGGGGCGATGGCCTATACGATCGGCGCCCACGGCATCGGCACCCTCGTCAACCTGGCGGCCCTGATCGCGACCTTCTACGCGACCTCGCTGATCTTCGTTCTGGTCGTGCTCGGGCTGGTGGCGCGGGCGGCGGGCTTCTCGATCCTCGCCCTGATCCGCTACCTCAAGGACGAATTGCTGCTCGTCCTCGGAACCTCGAGCTCCGAGAGCGCGATGCCGCTCCTCATGGAGAAGCTGGAGCGCGCCGGCTGCCCCAAGCCGGTCGTCGGCCTGGTCGTCCCGACCGGCTACAGCTTCAACCTCGACGGCACCAACATCTACATGTCGCTCGCCGCTTTGTTCATCGCCCAGGCGACCAACACGCCGCTAACCTTAGGCGATCAGCTGCTCCTGATGGCGGTGGCGATATTGAGCTCGAAGGGCGCCGCGGGAGTGACCGGCTCCGGCTTCATCGTGCTTGCCGCGACCCTTTCCGTGCTTCCGACCGTTCCGGTCGCCGGAATGGCGCTGATCCTCGGGGTCGACCGGTTCATGAGCGAATGCCGCTCGCTGACCAACTTCATCGGCAATGCGGTGGCGACCATCGTCGTCGCGCGCTGGGAGAGAGCGGTGGACATGGCGCAATTGCGGGCGGCGCTGGCGGGGCGCGGCGGCGAGCTCGAGGAAGCGGAGAGCGACGCGCTCCAGATCGAGGAACGGAGCGACATCGTCTGACTGCGCATCTGGGCGAGAACCCTCGTCGGCCGTAGGCCAATCAATTTTCAACGCGACGACGCAACGACGCAACGAGTTCGTGCCGCTCCCGTCCGCCATACGGATTTTGCATCCTCCCGACCATTCTTCATGATTGCACGGCGTCGTCGCGTCGTCGCGTCGTCGCGTTGAAATCTGGAGGTCGCTGCGCCTGCGGCTTCGCGACGGGAGACGACCATGTCCGACCTGGAAGAGCTGGCTGCACTGGCGATCGAGTGCGGCTTCGCCATCCATCGCGACCTTGGACCGGGCCTGCTGGAATCCTGCTACGAGGTGTTGCTCGCCTCAAGCCTTGCTCGCGCCGGTGTGGTCGTGGAACGGCAAAAACCCGTCGACATCGAATATAAGGGGATTTCCGTTCGCGACGCATTTCGGGCGGATCTCCTCATTGACCGACGCCTGATCGTCGAAGTCAAGGCGATCGACCGGCTTGCAGCCGTTCACTCGAGGCAGGTGCTGACCTATCTCAAGCTTCTCGATCTGTCCTTGGGCCTCGTCATGAACTTCGGCGGCGGGACGTTTCATCAGGGTCTGAAGCGTGTTGCGAACAATCACAAAGCGTCGCTGACGGACGGCCCTCAGGGCTCATCATAGTCCGATGCGAGCTTCAGCGTCTCGTCCGCTCCACGGGGAACTTGATCGTGCCTGTGGCCGGCTCCGCCAGCAATTGGGCGACGCTCCGCGCCAGGTCCGCCTGGCGGAAGGGCTTGGCGAGTCGGGGGAGCTCCGAGCCGGAGCCTTCGGCGATGGTCGAATAGCCGCTGATCAGCATCGAGGGCAGCTCCGGCACGAGCTCGCGCAGGTGGCGGATGAGATCTACCCCGTTCATCCCGGGCATCAGATAGTCGCTGACCACGGCATCGCAGGCGGCGCCGTCGCGGACCAGGCGGAGCGCCTCCGCGCCCGACGCCGCCTCGACGATCGTATAGCCGATGTCGGCCAGCATGTCGGCGGTGGCCCGGCGGACGATGTCCTCGTCGTCGACCAGAAGGATCGTCGCGGCCCGCCGGGCGGTGACCAGGGGCGCCTGTTCCGGCTCTTCACGGCCCGCCGGCTCGGTGGCGGCCGGAAGCCACATCTCCGCCGTCGTCCCCTCCCCCGGCTTGCTCCTGAGGTAGAGCGTTCCGCCGAGCTGGGCGCACAGGCCGTGGACCATGGACAGGCCGAGGCCGGTGCCTCGGCCGACGCCCTTGGTCGAGAAGAAGGGCTCGACCGCGTGGCCGAGGGTGACGGCATCCATTCCAACTCCGGTGTCGCTGATCGCGACCCGAAGATAGGGGCCGGACGCGAGCAGCTGGCCGGGCCCGACCTGCTCCGCGCCCGCCGAGATGCTCAATCGGCCGCCGCCGGCCATCGCGTCGCGGGCGTTGAGGGCGAGGTTGAGGATGGCGAGCTCGAGCTGGTTCGGATCGATCCGGGCCGGCGGAAGCTCGGCCGGGCAATCGACGACGACCTCGACCATCGGTCCCACCGACTTGCGGATCAGGTCCTGCATGTCGCGGAGCAAGGCGACGATGTCGACCGAGCGCGGCTGGAGGTCCTGGCGGCGGGCGAAGGCGAGCAGGCGCTGGACGAGCGTCGCCGCCCGGCTCGCGGCCTGGAGCGCCATGTCGATATGCCGGTGCGACTTGTCGGTGGCCGGCGTCCGCCGGCGAAGCAGGTCGAGGCTGCCGATGATCGGGGTGAGCAGATTGTTGAAATCGTGGGCGACCCCGCCGGTGAGCTGGCCCAGGGTCTCGAGCTTCTGAGCCTCGTGGAGCTGGGCGAGCGCGGATTCGTGCTCGCGGGTTCGCTCGTCGACCCGGGCCTCGAGAGTCTCGTTGGCCAAAGTGAGGGCGCGCTGGCTCTTCGCGAGCGATTCGAGGCGCGCTCGCGCCTCATATTGGCGGCGGCGGCCGCGAAGCGCCGAACGGGCGACGCTGACCAGGGTGGTCGGGTGGAAGGGCCGCTCGAGGAAGGTGACGTTGCCGAGCACCTCCAGAAACCGCTCCGCCGCCGGGTTGCGCTCGAGCCCGCCGCCGCGGCCGGTGAGGAGGACGAAGGGCAGGTCCGACCATTCCGGCTGGGCGTCGATCCACGAGCGCACCCCGCGCAGGTCCGAGCGCATCAGCGCCTCCTCGGTGACGAGGACGAAGCGGCTCCGAGATGAAGCTCGGTGAGGAGTCCGGAAAGGTCCTGACAGACGGTCGCCGCCATCCCCGCTTCGCCGAGCATGGCCCGGGCGACGGCCGCGTCGCGGCCGATCGGGGCGAGGACCAGCGCCCGTTCGGAAAGCGCGTCGCTCAAGTGCTCTCGCCGATCGGCGGAGGTGGATTGGCGATCAGCTCGGGAATGCCACGCAGGACGCCCTGGAAGGTCACCAGCGGCTCGCCGAGCGAGATTCCCTCTGCGCCGATCCGGTATTCGCGGATCGTGTCCTCATGCGCGCTGGTGCGCTTCTTGATCACCGAGATGGCGCGCCTGACCCGTCCGGCCGCCTCGAAATAACGGAGCAGGATCACGGTGTCGGCGAGATAGGTGACGTCGACCGGCGACTTCATGTCGCCGACCAGGCCGTGCTGCGCGACGGTGAGGAAGGTGCTGGTCCCCCGCCGGTTCAGGAATTGCAGAAGCTCGTGCATGTGGAGGATGAGCTGCTGTTCCTCCGGCATCGCCGCCTGGTAGCCGTTGAGGCTGTCGATGACGACGGTTCGGACACCGTCGTCCTCGACCGATTTGCAAACGCGGTGAGCGAACTCGCCCGGCCCGATTTCAGCCGCGTCGACCTGCATGACGGCAAGTTTGCCTCTATCGACCATCCCCTGCAGGTCGAGGCCGAGCCCTTTGGCGCGTTCGAAGAGCAGGCCGAGCTCCTCGTCGAAGATGAACAGGGCGGCCTTCTCGCCACGCTCGACCGCGGCGACCGCGAGGCTGAGCGTGAGCAGCGACTTGCCCGTGCCGGCCGGGCCGATGACGAGCGTGCTCGAGCCGCGCTCGATGCCGCCGCCGAGCAGGGCGTCGAGCGCGGGCGAGCGGCTTTGCATCGTGTCGCGCGTAAATTTGGTCTTGTGCTCGGCGGACACCAGCCGCGGGAAGACCCGCACACCGCCGGTGTCGATGACGAAATCGTGATAGCCGCCGCGGAAGCGCTGGCCGCGATATTTGACCACCCTCAGCCGACGTCGCTCAGCGCCATATTCGGGCGCCAGCTCCTCTAGCCGGATCACGCCGTGGGCGACGCTGTGGACGGTCTTGTCGTGGGTGTCGGTGGTGAGATCGTCGAGCATCAGCACGGTGGCGTCGTGATGCGAGAAATAATGCTTCAGGGCGAGGATCTGGCGCCGGTAGCGGAGCGAGCTCTGCGCGAGCAGTCGGATTTCGGACAGGCTGTCGAGAACGACGCGCTTGGGCTGAGCCCGCTCGACCACCTCGAAGATCCGCTTGGTGGTCTCGCCAAGCTCGAGATCGGAGGAATAGAGCAGGCTCTGCTGCTGCTCGTCGTCGAGCAGATTCTCGGGCGGCACCAGCTCGAACACCTCGTTCGGCTGGGCGAAGTCCCAGCCGTGCGACAAGGCGCTCTCGCGCAGCTCCTTCTCCGTCTCCGACAAGGTGATGTAGAGCCCGGGCTCGCCCCGCTCGGCGCCTTCCATCAGGAACTGGGTGGCGATCGTGGTCTTGCCGGTGCCCGGGCTGCCTTCGAGCAGATAGACCCGCCCGCGGCGCAGGCCGCCGGCGAGGATGTCGTCCAGTCCGGCGACTCCGGTGGCGGCTCTGGTCGCTGTCTCGTCCACAATTTCCCTCGCTCCGCGACCGGCGCGGAGACTAACATAGATTGGCCGTTTCGGAGGTCAAACCTTCACGGATCGCAGCGGAAAACCGCGAAAACGCGATTCAGGTTCCATCCGCCTGGCCGGCGAGGTCCATGAAATTGCGCGCCGCCTCGCGGTCGCGCTCGTCGGGAAAGGCGATGTCGAGGTCCGGCGCGGAGCCGAGCATGTGGAGCAGCGCCCAGAGGGCGAAGCGGTTGCCCCGGTCCTTCTCGAGGCCGAGATCGACCCTCATCCGCTCGATCCCCGCCTCGAGGGCGGCCGGGGGAATGGCGGCGAAGTCGGCGGTCCCGAAATAGCGGCGGAGCTGGTCGTCGAGGTCCATCGTCCTTTCCTAACGCCATTCAGCTGCGCGGTCATGGCCCGTCGCCCTGCTCTTCCCCTCTCCCGCTTTCCGCGGGAGAGGAGGGGCCCACCGCGCAGCGGTGGGAGGTGAGGGTCTTGCTGAGTCCGGTGCACAGACCCTCACCTCCCAAGCTTCGCTTGGGCCCCTCCTCTCCCGTCAGGACGGGAGAGGGTTTTCCACCCCAAGCGCTTTTGGATAGCGTCCCCACGCTGATAAGCTGGCCGCCATGCCGCCCGTAAAGCGCCAGATCAGCCCTCATGCCGCGCCTTTGCGCCGCTTCGCCACCGACGCCGAACGCCTCTTATGGTCGCGGCTGCGGGGACGGCGGCTCGGCTGGAAATTCCGCTTCCAGCATAGCATCGGCCCCTACATCGCCGACTTCGTCTGCCTCGCGCGCAAGTTGATCGTCGAAGCCGACGGCGGCCAGCACGATCCGCAGGCCGACGGCACACGCACCGCCTACCTGCGCAAGCGCGGCTTCCGAATTCTCCGCTTCTGGAACCACGACATCCTTCAGAACATCGACGGCGTTCTGGAAACCATCCTCATCATCCTGGACGGAGGCGAGGATCCCCGCAAGCCAAGCCCCTCTCCCGCCTTCGCGGGAGAGGAGGGGCCCATTGCCGAAGGCGATGGGAGGTGAGGGTCTTGCCGAGTCCGGCGTACAGACCCTCACCTCCCAAGCTTCGCTTGGGCCCTCCTCTCCCGTGAAAGACGGGAGAGGGGTTCAAGGGGACCCGCTTCCCCGTCCGGGTCGGCGATACGCCCAGGGATCGCCCGGCCTGACCACATAATTGGCCCACAGATAGCGCCACGGAATGACGACGAGCAGGACGAGCCCGACGGACGTCTCGAAGACGGAGGTCCGCATCCCCTCGTCGAGCGTGCCGTCGAGCCAGCGCGGAAAAGCGAAGGCGGTGAGCCAGATCAGCTTCCAGGTCAGCTCGACCAGAAGCAGCGGTAGCATCCGCAGCGGGTAGCGCAGCCCCAGAAGAGCGAGCAGCCCGATCGTCCCGATCAGCGCCCAGGCGACCCCGGTCATGCGCGGCACCGTCGAGGCATGGCTGAGGATCAGCGGCCAGACCATGTTGCCGATACCGAGCGCCATGAACAGATACATGGCCCTCATCACCCACAAGCGGGCCGGCGAAACCTCGGTCATTACGACTTCCCCCTGTTAGAGACTTGGCTGGCCGGCGGGCAGCGGCCCTGGAGCGCGTAGGTTCAGCCGGGCCAGCGCCTTGCCGAAGCGCAGGCGCACCAGCCAGAAGGCCATGATCGCGAACGGGGCGAAGGCCAAAGCGAAGAGGATCGGCGATCCGCGTACCGCCTTCGGAAGGACGTCCTGCTGGCCGAGGAAGAAGGAGCCGGTGGCGATGAAGAAGGCGAAGCACATGCGCCACAGGTGGCGCGAGATACGCTGGGCCGGCGAGAGCTTGCGCAGGATCGCCTTGAGATCGCCCAGGCCGGCGAGCAGGCACACGCCGGCGAGGGCGAATATCGGGCCTGGACCCGCGGGCGTCGTCGCTCCCGTGAAGCCGCCCCACGCCATGAGCGCCGAGGTGGCGAGGGCAGCGGCGCAGGCGGCCTTCTCGATCCAGCCGGCGCGGCCGTCGCGGCGGCGGGCGGTCATCCACGCGGTGAGGACGAAGTAGCAGACCATGATCCCGCCGACCGGGGAGCCGGGCACCGGCTGCCGGACCGGCTCCAGGATCGCCGCGGTGAGTCCGAGGGCCAGCATCGCCGCGCAGAAGAAGGTGCCGGCCGAGGCGTGCAGGGCGCCGCCCTTGCGGACGGCGACGGCCGCGGTGCCCGCCGCCAAAGCGACCAGGCCGCCGGCGATATGTATCCCCATGACTCCGGAGTGAACCCAGGTGCCGTTCATGCCGCCAGGCCCTCCCCTTCATCCGTTCGATCCCGCGCCTCGCGCTCGAACGCCAGCAGATCCCCCGGCTGGCAGTCGAGCGCGTCGCAGATCGCCTCGAGCGTGGCGAAGCGCATGCCTTTCGCCTTGCCGGTCTTGAGGATCGACAGATTGGCAAGCGTGATGCCGACCCTCGCCGAAAGCTCGGTCAGGGTCATCCGGCGGGCGTGGAGGACGTCGTCCAGCTTGACGAGGATCGCCATCAGACCATCGCCTCCAGGTCGGCGCGGATTCGGGCGCCTTCCTCGAACACGCGCGCCAGGACGAACAGCAGGAGCACGGCCAGCCATCCGCTCAGCGAGGGGTCCCAGTCGCCCATGTCCGCGCCCGCCCGGGTCAATATTGAGATGAAGATCCCGCAGGCGAGCTCGAACAGCTGGACCACCAGCAGGCACCAGGCCACCGTCTTCACCCGGGCCGCATTCTCCGGAACGAACGGGTCCCCCGCGCGGACCGTCTCGATCATCGCCAGCAGCCGCGACAGCATGACGTGGACCGCCGCGAACATCGGCAGTCCGACCACCACCCAGAGCCGCATGACCGGGAGGATGACGTCCGGGTCGAGCAGGGCCCGGCGGCTGAAATATTCCCGAAAGCTGGGCTCGAAGACGAAGCTCGCGACGAGCATGGCGAGAAAGGCCGCCGCGCAGGCGAGGTTGAGGATCCGCGCCATCGCCAGCAGGAAACGCGAGAGACCGAGCACCGCAATATTGTCCGACACCCGATCCTCCGACGTTATTATCGTTTTACGATATGACACATATCGTGAAACGTCAATCTCCTTATTGCGGGGCGACGTGAAGCGCCTCCCCTCCCCGGAAGGGAGGGGCCGAGGATGGGTAGGCGAGCGCAGCGAGACTTGCTGCCGGGTCGGAGTTTCGGCGCCTTCGGCGGACCCACCCCCTAACCCCTCCCTTCCAAGGCACTGGCGCTCATTGCCCAGCCTCGCCGGTTGTGGGACCAAGGGGCCATGCGCAACCCCGGCCGCAAGGCGCTCTACTGCTTGGCAGCGCTGCTCGTCGGGGCGGCGCTGATCCGGTTCGGCGCCTTGCGTCTCGAGCGGTTCGAGGAGGACTGGACGGCGAACGTCGCGCTTGCGCTCGGCTTCACCTTCGCTCCGTTCGGTTTCGTCTTCCTGATCCAGTCCCTGTTCGCGAAGCGCGGCAAGGCGCGGCTGTTGGCGGGCCACAGGGTGATCGCGCGCTGGCACGTCTGCCCCGACGAATGGGAGCGGTTCCGCGAGCTCGACGGACGCCGGGCCGCCGATCATCCCTCGCTCCTCAACGAGCTGCGGATCCGCAAGGCGACTCCCAGGGACGGGATCGAGGTGATCGTCGGCGAGACGTCGCTGATCGTCGACCAATCCTATCACGTGCTTCGGCCAGGGGGCCTGCCGGAGCTGCGTTCGGTCGGCTTGCTCGAAGGGCCGCCCGCCTGCCTGGAATTCGCCCTCCTCTACCCGCGCGGCCGCTACGGCGGGACCCTGCCCATGACCTTGCGGGTGCCGGTTCCGGCGGCCGCCCGCGCCGACGCCCGCCGGGTCGTCGCTTATTTCGAGCCGCGCCTTCGGCGGAGGCCGCCGCTTGCCCTTCGCAACCCGAGCCGGACCTACCGGGTCTGCGGGATCATGATCGCGGCGGCCGCGGTGGCCGGGCCAGCCGGCCTTGCCCTCGCCGCCGCCCGCCCGGACGGGGGAAACCCGCTGCTTCCCCTCACCCTCATGATCGGCGCCGTCATCCTCGCCGTCTTCGCCCTCATCCTCGCCTTCGCCACCTTCCTGCTGACCCGGCGGCCGTGAGGATCAGAGCCGCCCGAGCCGCCGACGTTCCCGCCATGCACGCCTTGCGCAGCCGGGTGGCCGAAAACCGCCTGACGGACCCGGGGCGAGTCACCGAAGCCTCCTATCGCCTTTATCTCGCGCAAGGCGGCGCCTGGGTGGCGGAGACGGAAAGCGGCCTCGCCGGCTTCGCCATTCTCGATGTCGCGGCCGCCGGCGTCTGGGCGCTGTTCGTCGCTCCGGAGGCGGAGGGGATGGGGGTGGGCCGGGCCCTCCACGCCCGGCTGCTCGACGGCGCGACCGGGCTGGGCCTGACCCGGCTCACCCTCGCCACCGCGCCCGGCACTCGAGCCGAACGCTTCTATCGCGAGGCCGGCTGGACTAGAGCCGGAATGACCGCCGCGGGCGAGCTTCGGCTCGAGCGGGACTTGAAGGAGGAATAGCGCGATGCAACCACGGTCATCGGCAGCCGTTGGGCGCCGCATGAAGACCACAGCCCTGGCCGCCGCCCTCCCCCTCCTCCTCGCCGCCTGGAGCGCTTCCGCCGCCGCCGCGGACGATGACGGGAAGAAGGAACCCCGGCGGACCCGGGTCGGAATCGGCGCCCAGCTCGTCCCGAGCTATCCGGGCTCGGACGACTACAGCCTTCGCCCACTCGTCGACGTGTCGCGAAGCCGCGGCTCCAGGCCCTTCGGCTTCGAGGCTCCGGACGAGAGCTTCGGCCCTTCGCTGATCAAGGAAGGCGGGCTCGAGATCGGCCCCGCCCTGAACCTCCGGGGCAGCCGCAAGGCCAGCGACGTCGGCGCCGACCTCGACAAGGTGCCCTTCACGTTCGAGGCCGGGGCTTTCGTCCAATATGCGTTCGGCCCGAAATTCCGGATCCGGACCGAGCTTCGCAAGGGCCTGGGCGGGCATGACGGCTCGACCGGCCAGGCCGGCGCCGATTTCGTCGCCCGCGACGGCGACGACTGGCTCTTCTCGATCGGGCCCCGGGTGACCTGGTCGGACGCCCGCTACCACCGCGCCTGGTTCGGGGTGACCGCCGCCGAATCCGCCCGAACCGGCCTCGCCGCCTACCGCCCCGGCTCTGGAATCCAGGCGGTCGGCGCCACCGCCGGCTTCCTCAAGCAGCTCACCAGACGCTTCGGCCTCTACAGCTACGCCAAATACGACCGCCTGGTCGGCGACGCCGCGGACTCGCCGGTCGTCCGGGTTCACGGCTCGCGGACGCAGCTGTCCGGCGGGCTGGCGCTGACTTATACCTGGGGCGGCTCGAAATAGCGGCGGCTCACAACCGGCTGATCCGGGGCTCGGCACGCGGTTTCTCGAGCATCAGTTCGCGCAGCGCCCAGACCATCGCGTCGGCGCGGTCTGGGCTCGTCCCCGGCCCCTCGTAGCCGCCGCCGGCGATCATCCCGCAAAGCTGCGCCTCGAGCGCGTCCCAACGTCCGTGCAGGGTCACTCGCCCCGCCTCGAACAGGGTGGCGACCGGATCGGCCCGGGTCGATTTGCCCTCGCCGGCGAAGACCAGCTTGACCCGAAGCGACTTCGAGGCGGCCCGAAGCACGCTCTCGACCATTCTGCCGCCTTGATTGGCCTCGGCGACGGCGAGAGTGGCGCCGTGCGCCTCGGCGGCCGCCGCCACCACCTGCGCCCATTGTTCCGGGGAGCGGTCGGTGACGCTGTGATCGCCGAGCACATGGCCTCGGCCGGCCGAGTCCAGCCCGCAGACCACGATCCCGCACGTGCCGTCGGCGATAGGCGGATCGACCCCGATGAAGACCCGGCTGAGGAACCTCCCCGTCTCGCCTGCCTGCGGAGGCCCGATCCGGCACCGCTCCAGCAGGTCCACCGTCCACAAGGCGCCGGCCACGTCGGCAAGCAGCTCGCCCTCCAGTTCCTGCCGTGCCAGCCTCGTTCCGGCATAGCGCGTCCGCATCTCCGCGATCCGCTCGCTCGGCACATGCGGGTTCGCCCAGCTCGGGCCGCCGGTGATCGCGCAGCCGGGCGCCTCCATGATCCCCTTCAGCACCGGGCCGGGCCGCGGAGTCGTCGTCACCAGCGCCCGCGGCCTTTTGCCCCGGCGCAGCCCGAGCTGGAGCATGTCCCAGCTCGCCTGTCCGTGGCGCCATTTGGCGAGCTCGTCGCACCAGGCGAAATCATGCTCCGGCCCGCGCAGGGCTTCCGGCGACGCGCCCGAGAACAAGGTCGCCTCGGCGCCGCCGGTGAAGCGCAGCCGTCTCAGGCTCGGCGACCAGTCGGCGATCTGGTCGTGCGCCACCTCGAGCAAGCCGGAGGGCCCTTCCACCATCACCCGCCGCGCCTCGTCCAGGGTCGCCCCGACAAGCGCTATCCGGATCGGGACAGTCACTAGTGACTGTCCCGAGTGACTGTCCCCAACGCCCCGCGCCAGCCTCGAGACCCATTCAGCGCCCGCCCGGGTCTTGCCGAAGCCGCGTCCGCCCATCACCACCCAGGTCGACCAGCCCCCGTCGGGCTCGAACTGGCCCTCATGCCCCCAGCTCGGCCAGTCGAGGTCCACGGCCTGGGCCTCGTCCTCGGTGAGCGAGCCGACGAGCAGCTCCAGCTCGCGCGGGCTCAGCGTCTCCGCCAGCTCGCGGAAGCTGGCGTCCGGCCTAATCGCGCCCGCCATCGTCGCCCCCCTCGCCGCCCTCGCCCCCGTCGCCCCTGTCGCCTGCATCGCCGTGGCGCGCATTCCGGATCGCCTCGAGCTTCCTCTGGATGCTGGCGCGATAATGGTCGAACCCCCGCGTCGGACCGCCCTTCCAGCCCGGCCTGCGCCCGGCTCCGGTCACCGAGGTGCGGTGGAGCTGGAGCAGCCGGATCGCCTGATCGACGGTCATCGCCGGAAATGGCCGGTCGCCGCCGGGAAGCGCGCCTTCGATCGCGGCATTGGCCGCTTCGATCAACGCCATGTCGAGCCGCTCGTAGCTCTGCTCGAGCACCGCCTGCCATTTCCGCGCGAAGTCGGGCCGGAGCCGGCGCTGCCGGTAGACGCTGGTATGGCCGACTCCCGCCTCCGCGGCGGCGAGGCTGACGTTGCAGGTGGCGGCGAGGACGTCGAGGAATAGCTCCTCCGCTTGCTCGCTCCACTGGCTGACGCACCGGATACGCTTGACGTGCCCGCCGCGGGCATGGCGAAGGATGGTCCCCGAACGCCGCCTCGGGGCCTTGGCGAGCACCTCTTCCCACCGCGCCGCGAAATCCGTCCGCTCCCGCCGCAGCGCATAGACCGTGCCGGCGCTGAACCCGCTTTGCCTCGCCGCCGCCCGCACGTTGCGCGTCGCCGCCAGGCCGGTGAAGAATATCTCCTCCGACCGCGGCGACCAGCGCCGCCGCCGGCGCGCAGGCCCCGCGCCCCGGCCGCTGCCCGACCCTCTCGCCATCGACCCCTCCCTAAGCTGCTTTGTTCTAGGTACGGCCGGCGCCCGCCTACCGCTCCCGCACTATCTCGATCAGATCGGGCGCGCTCAGCGGCTCGCCCATCATGCGAGCGCGGATCGGCTCGAACGCCCGATATTGCGCCCGGTAGCGATCCAGGATCGGACAATGCGAATTGAGCTCGCGTCCCTGGAAGCTGCGGAACCGCCCCAGATCCTCGATCATGAAGCGCGCCACGCTCATATGCTCCGATTCGTTGTTGCCGTCGAAGCCGGCGAACCGGAACATCGTCCGATCGCGGCCGGCCGACCGTTCGACCCGGGCTTGCGCATCGGCGGGCAGCCGTTCGAAGCTCGATTCCACATAGCTCCACATGTCGAGGATGTTGACCACCTCCGACACCACGGCCGGACTGTCGGCATGCCCGTGGAACAGCCCCGAATGCTGCCATTCCAGGCCCCAGTGGTGACCGCCGTAGAGCGCCGACTGAACGAAGCGGGGATCGAACTCACCCTCCTTCACCGTCGCGGCGTAAATGTCGGAAACCATCGCCAGCAGCAGCTTGTCGCCGTCGCTGATCGTCAGCTCCCGCCTCCCGCCCGCCAGCCCCGCCTCGACCAGCCTGCGCACCGCCTCCGCCCGCGAAGGCGAATCCTCCTGATCCTCCCGCCACCGGTCGAGCCGCTCGATCAGCCGAGCCTCCAACCGCATCTCGAACCGCTCCGTCGCCATGCCCCGACACGCCTCCTTATACGGCTGGAACATACGGAGAACATTACGTATAATCAAACCGTATTGCTTCCGATACGGAGGGAAATTCGGCCACCCTGCGGAGATATACGAAATTCGCGACTTCCCCCCTCTCGCTCGCCCGGCCTCCCGCCACGGCCTATCATTCTCCGCTGCCAAGGAGCCATGCCATGACTGCCCGCGCCGCCAAGCCGGAAGACAAGGCCGCCCCCCTCGACCCGCTCGACGAGGTGGAGCTCGAACGCATTCTCCCGCCGATCGACGAGAGCGATCCCGCCCATAAGGCATGGCTCAAGACCGAGGTCGAAGAAGCGCTGGCCGACCCGCGGCCCTCGATTTCGGGAGACGAGGTCCTTGCCCGTATCCGCCAGCGGCACGAGGCGCGCCTCAAGCGTGGCGCATAGCGTCGTCGTCTATCGGGAGTCCGCCGATGCCGATCTCAAGTTCCGAAATGGTGCCTGGCACCATTTACTGAAATTGGTGCCTGGCACCATCTACCGGCTTGGGACTGGTGGCCGGCCCGGAGTTGATCCGGCGCCACCTCTCTTCTTCGCGGCTTAGTGGCTTTGCGTGAGACATTTGGCTGCGGCCGTGCGTGCGTTGGCGGAGAAAGATTGATTCCACGCGAAGCCGCAAAGCCGCGAAGGTACCGCCGCTCCGGCTTGGCGGTTTTTACCAACTTTTGGCGAAGGGCCGCGCGGAAAATCCGTCCCGGCTCCTCCTCCATGAGCCTAAGTCTCTGTAAAGTTTGACCTTCCGCAAACTGGCACGGCTCGTGCTGAGGGAGCTGCATCTACGCCCAAGGAGCCCGTGATGCAGACCTCTCCCATCCCCGTTTACGCCCGCGACCACACCCTCCTCGGCATCTGCGAGGCGCTCGGCGAGGATCTGGGGTTCAATCCGCTCCTGCTGAGGGTGCCGCTGGCGGTCTGCCTCCTCCTCAACCCCTGGGCGGTGGTCGCCACTTATGCCGGCCTCGGCCTGCTGGTCGCCTTCACCCGCCTCGTCGCCCCGAACCCGCGCCAGGCGGCGGCGGTCGAAGCCGATTACGGCCCGGTCGCGGCCGAGCGGGCCGAGGTCCAGGCCGAGCCCGACATGGCCCTCGCCGCCTGAACCCGGACGGAGTGACGGTCGCTCGCGACCGTCACTCACCTTCCCAGGCTTCGGCGCCCTCTAGTTTCCGAACGCGACCTGAAAGCACGCGCCCCTCCCCGCCGGGTTTTCGCTCACGGCCAGCTTGCCGCCAAGCTGCTTTGCCAAAAGGCCGACGACTTTCATGCCGAGGCCGCTCGAGGCGGCGGGGTCGAAGTTCGCGGGAACGCCTTCGCCTTCGTCGCAGACCGAGAGCTCCCGGGCGGCGCCGTCGGCCCTGTAGATCACCGCCACCTTACCGGCTCCGTGCTTCGCCGCATTCGTGACCAGCTCGTTGGTCAGAAGCCCGATCGGCTGGATCCACGTCGTTGGGACGCTGCCCTCATCGCCCGTCACCTCGACTTCGACCCCGCAGATTTCCGACAGATCGGCGCACAGGCGGCTCAGAAAGGTCAGGCACGAAACCTCCGCGGTGTCGCTGGAATAGAAGTTGCGATGCACTCGGGCGACCGCCACCACGCGGGTAGCGGCTTCCTGCAACTGGGCCGAGGCGTCGGCGGCGCCCGTCGATCGGCTCTGCATCGTCAGCAGGCCGGACACGAACTGGAGGCTGTTCATCACGCGATGGTCGATCTCCCGCGCCATCAACTCGGCTTTCGCGACGGCCTGACGCGCCGCCAGTCGAAGCTCGAGCTGATCGACGACCAGCGACGCCAGGTCCTTCAGATCGTCGATCTGCGCCTGATCCACCGGACGCGGCTCCATGTCGATCACGCAGAGCGTCCCGAGGTTGAAGCCGTCCGAGGTTTCGAGGGGCACGCCCGCGTAGAACCTCAGACCGAAGTCGCCCGCGACAAGCGGGTTCGCGAGCGAGCGGACATCGGTGCTCGCATCCACGAGGACGTGGGCTTCGGAAGAAAGGATAGCCGACGCGCACAGGCCGGGGTCGCGCCCGATCTGCTTCACGTCCACGCCATGATGGGATTTGAACCAGATGCGGTCATGGTCGACGATGCTGATGATCGATATGGGCGCGCCGAACCGGCGCGCGGCAAGCGCGGTGACTCGATCGAAGCTGCCGTCCGGCGGAGTGTCGAGAATTTCGTAGCGACGAACCGCGGCCATTCGGCCGGCTTCGTTCGGCGGGATTATATCCAGCGCTGTGGCGACCATGTTCGTCATCCTAAGGGGCCGGGATCCGGCATAGCGAAGCGTCTACCACGCACGAAGGGCTATTGTATCGGCCGTAGTGTGTTGCACGCGTTCCGATTGGAGAAGGCTGGGCGCGTGAGGCCGAGGTCCGGATTCCGGCCGGGGCGCCGCGGCGGGAGGCGCTTGTGCCGCGCGCAGTCTTCGCCGATACCTGGATGCATGAATTCGCGGGGACACGGGGCACGTCAATTATCGCTGCGGCAGCACCCCCAAGAACCAAGTCATGTTCCGCTCCGTCACATCCCGCTCAGCCAATGACAAACGTGCTGCTTCTTGCCACCGCCTGGGGGCCGCGACATGGCGGCATTAATGCGTTCAACCGCGACTTCGCCATCGGCCTCAAGGACGTTCTGGCCAACAACGGTATAGTCTACTGCGCCGTTCTGCGGCCGACGAGAGAGGATCGAGAAGCCGCCAGCCATTGCGGCGTGACCCTGATCGACGTCGATCGCGATCCGAGCAGCGACCGCTACGATCCGGCGTGGGCTTTCGAAATCCGCGATCACTTGCGAGAAAAGCACGGCGATCCACCCATCGATTGGTGGATCGGTCACGATCTCATTTCGATCGAAGCTGCGCTGCGCGGCCGCGAAGCTACCAATTACGGTGGCGTCGCCGCCATCAAGCATACGAGCCACTTCGATTTTAAAAGCCGCCAGTATGGCAAGGGCTCACGGGCTGTTGGGCCTTACGATGAACAAGTCACTCTGTTTAATAAAGCGGACAGGCACTTCGGCGTTGGCCCACTACTTACAGCAAAGATGCAGGATCAACTCAACGCGGACAGTGCCGTGATGCTCGTGCCAGGGTTCCCCGAAGGATTCGAGGGGCGACCGCCGGGTGACGACTTGAAGCTGACCACGTTCGGTCGCATGGATCGCCTTAGCGACCGCATCAAGCAGGGGAGCTTAGCGGTTGCCGGCTTGGCGCGCGCCTGCTGCGAAGCACGGCAAGTCGCCGAGAAGCACGGCCCTCGGAGCATCTTGGCGGCGAACCCCGCGATCCAGGTTATCGGGATCACAGAAGGCGCCAGTGAGGAAGAGGACGCGCTTCGTCGGCTCGCAGAGGAGCGGTGCCCAGGATTGAACGTCATTCCCATGCCTTTCGACGAAGATCGACAGCTCGTGCTCAATCGAGTTCGCCGCTCGAACATCGCGCTGATGCTCTCGACCCACGAAGGCTTCGGGTTGACGGGCTGGGAGGCCGTGGCAGCGGGCACGCCTCTCATCGTCGGCGAGGACAGTGGGCTTTTCCGGCTCATCTCGGCACCCGGGGGTGAGGAGGACAAAGGTCGTGTCGTCGCGATTCGCGTCGAGGGCACGATCCGTGCCGACGCCGATCCTCCGTTTACGATGGCGGATGAAGAACGCGCTGCGCAAGCCATCGCAAAAGTTGCGAACGATTTGGCAGCTTGGCGGGTAAAAGCCGATGCGCTCCGCACATCGCTCATCCAGCGCTATGGATGCACGTGGCAGGATACGGCGAAGACCTTCCTCGACGCGCTCGGCGAGCCTCCGGGTTCCCGGGCCGGCGGAGAGCCCGACAATAGACCGCCGCCCGACGCACCACCCGCCTTGATCCGAATGCCAGAAGTGCCGGCTTTCGATCCGGCCACCTCCTCGCCGCGTCTCCTGCTGTTGCCGGAAAGCGGCGTCGTGCCGTTCCACGCCTCCCGTGAGGCCCTGGTCCACGAGGTCATTGCCTGGGCTGACGAAGGCAACCTTCCGGTCGGGCTGCGGCTCGACGTAGGGGCCGGCGGTGCCGGCAAGACTCGGCTGATGCTGGAAGTCTGCCGGCGCCTGAACCAGCGATCGAACTGGTTCGCGGGGTTGCTGCACACGGACGAGCCGCTCGACCGCGCCTGTCAGAAGCTGCTGGCGGAGGGGCGCAATGCATTCGTCGTCGTCGACTACGCCGAGACACGGCCCAAGGACGTCGTCACGCTGGTAAGCACGGCGCGGCAGTCGGTGACGGCGGGGCAGACGGTACGCTTTGCACTCTTGGCCCGCGCGGCGGGTGACTGGTGGCGTCGGCTCGACCGGCACGCCGGGGGGGACCCGGGCTTGGTCGTCGTGCTGACGGAGTCGAAAACGAAACGGGGCGCATATCGTCTCGACGGTGCCAAGCTGGAGCCTGATGAACGCAGGGAACTGTACGCTACGGCCGCCGGAGTGTTTGCCGAGGCACTGAAGCTCTCGGCCCCGGCCGAGACACCCGAACTCACCGAGGACTATTTCGGCGAGCCGCTCTACGTGCTGACCGCGGCCTTAGCTGCCGTCGAGGGCGATGGGGCCGCCGACGGCCGCGGCCTGCAGCAATTCTTGCTGCGCCGCGAGCGCGACTACTGGCGCCGGCTGCTGCTGGATCGCGATCTTGGTGACAAGGCGGTCGACCTCGTCGAACTGGCGCTCGCGCACGTTACGCTCGTTGGCGGGACCGACTCGGCAGAGAAAACGCGCGAGCTGCTGGCGCGGACACCTCGGGTGCGAACGTTGGATGAAGGTAAGCGCGACTGGATCATCGACGTGCTTCGCGAGCTTTACCCGAGAGGGGGTGGCGTGGAGGCGCTCGGTCCCGACCTGCTCGGCGAGCGGCTCGTTGCGGAGGCGCTTGCTCTGGATGACGGCCTTCTTGACGCAGCGCTTGGCCCAAATGCGCCTGATGCGGACGTTGCCCCGGCTTTGACCGTCCTGGAGCGCCTGGCAGCACAGGACGCGGAGGCGGCGGGCTGGCTCGACCGTGCCGTCAGGCTCGCCGGGCCCAAGCGTGGCAAGCAGGTTGTCGCCGTCGTCGAGCAGGGCCAAGCGCAGCTCACTCGGCGGCTGGAGATCAAGCTTTCCGGCAGCGACCTCGGCAAGGAGGGGCAGGACCTGCTACGGGCGCTGAGGAACGCGGCGGACGTCAACTCCGTCGACGTGCGACCGCTTACGGCCTTGGCCTTGGCGACGCAGCTTCGCCGCGACGCACGGCATCCGTCGGTCAGGTGGAAGGCATCCGAAGCGCGCAAGCGGATCAAGATGCTTCTGCAGTTGGCCCGCCTACGGACAGATCTTCGCGTCTTTGACGGTGCGGCCGAAGCCGCCGAGGAGGCCCGCGACCTTGCTCGGCGTGCCCTCAGCCGGTCGAAGCTTGACCTTCGCCTCGCCGTCGAGGCCGAAACCGTGTCAGCCATTGCTTCGCATAAGATTGGCCGGTTCACGGCCGCGCTCGAGGAGGCGCAGCGGGCAGGCCGGTTGGCGCGGGACGCAGTTTTCGACGCGACGCCGGTTGAGCTTGCTCGGACGCTCGGCAACTCCAGCGTCGCCCTTGGCAATCTCGGTCGTCACGATGAGGCGCTGAAGGCCGCAAAAGAAAGCCTGGACCTCTTAAGCGGGCTGCGCGCGCGGCAGCCCGACGCCTACGCCGCCGACCTCGCCACCTCGCTTGGCAATCTGGCCAACCAGCTCCACGCTGTCGGCGAGTACAACGAGGCCCTCAAAGCGGCTAAAGAAGGCTTGGCCTTTGACCGCGAGCTGCACGCGCAGCAGCCCGACGCCTACGCCTCCGACCTCGCTCACTCCCTCTCCAATCTGGCCAACTTCCTCAGCGATGTCGGCCATTACGACGAGGCGCTGGAAGCGGCTACAGAAGGATTGGCCCTTGACCGCGAGATGCACGCGCGGCAGCCCGACGCCTACGCTGCCGACCTCGCCACCTCGCTCAGCAATCTGGCCAATCACCTCAACGCTGTCGGCGAGTACGACGAGGCCTTGAAGGCAGCTAAGGAAGGCTTGGCCCTTGAACGCGCGCTGCACGCGCGGCAGCCCGAAGCCTACGCCGCCGACCTCGCCACCTCGCTCGGCAATCTGGGCAACCACCTCAGTGCTGTCGGCCATTACGACGAGGCGCTAAAGGCGGCTAAAGAAGGATTGGCTCTTCGCCGCGATTTGCACGCGCGGCAGCCCGACGCCAACGCCGCCGACCTCGCCAGAGCGCTTAACAATCTAGGCACCCAGTTCGACGATGTCGGCCGTTACGATGAGGCGCTGGAGGCCGCTGGAGACGGCTTGGCCCTTCGCCGCGAGCTGCACGCGCGGCTGCCCAACGTTTACGCCGCCGACCTGGCCCGCTCCCTCGGCAACTTGGCCAACTACCTCAACTCTGTCGGCCGCTACGACGAGGCGCTGAAGGCGGGCAATGAGGCCCTCCATCGGCTCGATGGCCGGTTAGGCCCAAAGGACGGCGATCTTCGCGCCTACGCTAAGCTGGTGCGATGTAACGCAAGGATCGGGCTCGGCGAACCGGCGGAGGGACTGGTCGAAGCCCAGGAGGCGGTTGCGGCATTCGCTGCTTCGAGGAGCCGCAACAGCGACCGGGTCATGGCTCGGGTGCGGGCGCGGGTAGCAGCAGCGCGCGCAGCAGCGGCCGCGCTTTCACCAAACGACGCCTTTCCGATCGTGGCCGAAGCTTGGGCCGACGTGCTGGCACGCTTTCGCGAACGGCCTGTGGTCTTCAGCCGTGAGCTGGCGCGGCTGCTACCGCTGGTGCACGCGCTCAACGGAGGCACCCCATGCCTTGAGGTGCCGGACGGGCTGGACGCCGCACTGGCGGCAGCTGAGGAGTCACGGGCCGTGATGGTGGCGCGGTCGGAAGAAAGCTGAGCGGCCCTTTAGCCGGCTTTCGGGCGACGCCTCTTGGTGCCCTTCGTGGGCTTCGTGCGAACAAAATCCTGCCTTCGAGACCGCGCGGCGTCAGGACGACAGGCCCCGTCTCTGCCCCTGACCGGGGCCGCTCGTCATCCACGCCCTCACCCTGCCGATCTCGGCGCGGCGAGCGCGAAGTCCCGCTTTCGCCGGCCTGACGAAGCGGGAAAAGGAAACAGCCTTTCCGCCGGCCTAACGGGCCGTAAACCGGGTTTTTACGACATTGATATAGGTCAGTCTTTTAGGGCGGTTCGGGAACCGCTTCGGGAGGGCCAAATGGCTTCAGCATCGGTCGAGACTGCCGGCGGCCCACAGACGGGCGCGCTGCTGCTGGCGCGTCTCGCCGAGCATGGCAGCGCCGCCCATTCCTATGCGGCGAGCCCGAGGCTGCTTCGAACGCCCGGCGCCGGCCGCGACCTCGCCGACCTGATCCACTATCTGTGCGTCCTCCACGGCCGCTATCCGGGCCTGATCGACCATGCCGCGGCCCGGGTCGTCGAGCCCGGGGCGCGCGCCTGGCTGACGGGCGCCACCTACGCCTTCGCCGGCGAGCGCGCCTATCTCGCCCGGCTCGCCGTCGCCGCCGGCCCGGTGCCGAGCACCCCGGGCGCCGGCGGCACCGACGCCGCCGTGCTCGGCCAGCGCCACGCGATGGAGACCCTCGCCTTGTCCGAGCGCCGCGGCTGCGCGCTCGGCGCGGCGATGGCGCTGGTGCTCGACTGGGCGGCGATCCGCAATTGCCTCGACTCCGCCGCCGCGCGCTTCGGGGTGGACTCGCCCGCTTATCCCGCCGCCGACACCGAGGCGGTGGTCCGGCTCGCCGACGATTACGGGGCCTCGGCCCCGGTCCAGCGCGCGCTCCTGTTCGGAGCGCAGCAGATCCTGGTCCAGCATCACGGGCTCTGGGACCTGCTCGAGGCGCGGCAGCAGGCGCGGGGGGCCGCTTAGGCCCAGCCGTCATCCCGGCGAGAATCGGTCGCCGCGGTCTTCACCCCCGGGGGTCCCGGCCTTCGCTGGGACGGCCTGCCCTCCCCTTGCCCTCCCCGACCCCCTCCCCTATCCCGCCGCGATGCGCTTCGAAGGCACCGAAAGCTATGTCGCGACCGACGACCTCAAGGTCGCGGTCGACGCCGCCGTCACGCTCCGCAGGCCGCTTCTCGTCAAGGGCGAGCCGGGCACCGGCAAGACCGTCCTCGCCCACGAGATCGCGGCCGCCCTGGGCGCGCCGCTGATCGAGTGGCACGTCAAGTCGACCACCAAGGCCCACCAGGGCCTCTACGAATATGACGCGGTGGCGAGGCTTCGCGACGGCCAGCTCGGCGATCCCAGGGTCCATGAAATCTCCAACTACATCCGCCGAGGCAAATTGTGGGAGGCCTTCACCAGCCCGACGCTCCCCGTCCTGCTCATCGACGAGATCGACAAGGCCGACATCGAATTCCCCAACGATCTCCTCCAGGAGCTCGATCGGATGGAGTTCCACGTCTATGAGACCAGGGAGACGGTGAAGGCGGTCGAACGGCCGGTCGTCGTCATCACCTCGAACAACGAGAAGGAGCTTCCCGACGCCTTCCTCAGGCGCTGCTTCTTCCACTACATAAAGTTTCCGGACCGCGAGACGATGCAGGCGATCATCGACGTCCATTTCCCAGGCATTCAAAAGATGCTGGTCGCGAAGGCGATGGACATCTTCTACCAGGTCCGCGAGGTGCCCGGGCTCAAGAAGAAGCCGTCGACCAGTGAGCTGATCGACTGGCTGAAGCTTCTCCTCCACGAAGACCTGCCGCTCGAGGTCCTGCAGTCGCGCGACCCGAGCAAGGCGATCCCGCCGCTGCACGGAGCTTTGCTCAAGAACGAGCAGGACGTCATGCTGTTCGAGCGGCTGGCCTTCATGTCGAGACGGCCGGGGAGCTGACGGAAAGGGACGGAACTTGCCTGCTCCGCACCCCAAAAGCGATTTGCCAATAAAGACTTGCGGGCGGTCGCGGTGCCGCCGTAACTGGCTTTTTCGCTCGTGGGGAGGGCGTGTTCGATGCGTGGAATGTTTTTACTGGCGGCTCTGGCGCTCGGCCTGGCCGCTCCGGCACCGGCGGCGGACCCGCCTGCGCCGAAGGAATTCTGGACCGTTTCCGACCAGCGGCTCAGCTTCAAGCCGGCGCAGCTGTCGGCGCCTCGCCGGGCCGCCGGGGTGGAATATTTCGAATCGACGGAGTTCAGCCACAAGGGCGAGGGCGTCGACAGCGCGATCAAATATCGAAGCGCCGACCAGAAGATCTTCGCGACGCTCTACGTCTATTATCCGAGCTTCGCCCATAGCGGAGTCCAGGCGATCGCCACCGACCAGGCGATCCGCGGCGGCACCCGGTCGCCGGGAATCCGGCCGCTGGGCACGGGGGTGGCGTCGGCGGGCGGAAAGCCGGGCGTGGCCGTGACCGCCGACTACGACCATTATCTCGGCGACAATCATACCAAGGCGGCCTTCATCAAGGCCGGCCGCTGGATGTTGAAGCTTCGGGTCACGGGCCCGGAATCGCGCTCCGCGGAGGTCGACTCGGTGATGGCCGCACTGCTGGGCGGACTGCGCTTCGAAGGTCAGGTCCAGCCGCGCCCCGCGGCGCCTCTCTCGGCGGGCGAATGCAAGCCGGCCGATCGCCCCGACGCGGCGGTGGCCGCGGGCGGCGGCGAGGCCGCCATCATCGCCATGGCCGACGCGACCGGAGAGCCGGCCGTCAGGACTGCGCGCGGCGGTCACAAGGCCGTTCCAGCCCGGATCGGCCGCGACTGGTGCCGAACCTTGCTGCAGATCGGGGATCAGAAGACGGCAGTGCTCCAGGCGACCGGCCGGCCCGGCGGCCGCCCGGGCGGCGAATCGGTGCTTCTGCTGCTCTACAGCGACAGCGGCGGAGTGCTGGAGGTCGTTCGGCTTCCCAAGGAACGAAAATATCTCCTTCTCCACCACGGCATTGCGGAGGTGAATATTCTGGAGAGCTATGACGGGCTGCCGAGTCTCGCGCAGATCGGCCGGCTTTTCTCCAACCCCACGGGCATCCGAGCCCGGGTGCGGCTCAAGCCGGACGGCAGCAGCGAGGTCGAGCTCCCGGGGGCGCCTGAAAACGAGTCTTAGCCGCGATCGGAGCCGTCATCCCGGACTTGATCCGGGATCCATGAACACGGACCATGTTGTACTTCCATCATCCCTGTTCATGGATTCCGGCCTTCGCCAGAATGACGGGATAGTCAGAGACGCATCGCCTCGTCGCGATAGGCGAGCTCGAAATTGCCCCAGCGGCGGCCGTTCACATAGAGCGGCACGAAGACGTTCTTGACCGGCAGGTAGCGGCCCTGGCCGAGGTCCATCGAATAAGTCGCGAGCATCGCCTCCTTCTCGCTTTCGATCGCCCTGCGGGTGACGTCGTCGAGGAAGTTGCGGCGGTTGCGGCAATGTTCGGCGTTCCAGGCCGGATCGGCGCTCTGCGGCTTCGAGCGCTCGGAGATGTGGGTCGGGAGATAGCCGTTGACGTCGGTGATGGCGGAGGCGATCAGCCGCGGCTCGCGGGCCATCATCTTGTCGAGGATCGGGCGCACCTTGCGGTCGGCGAGGTCGCAGAAACGGGTCTCGTACTGGACCGGGTTGGTGCCGGGCATGGCCTTGTAATGCGTGTCGAAGACGTCGTCTTCGCTCACTTCGGCGGCGACGATCGCGGCTTCGATGACGTCGCGGATCTCGCGCATCCCGGCCTGGGCGAATTCGATGAAAGGCGTGTCGTCGATTCGGACGCCCGAGCTTGCCAGCCGGTCGAGCATCTCGTTCGAGAGGGTCTCGAGCTTGGTGAGGCGGCCATGGACCTGGAGCAGCTGGCCGCCATTGTCGCGGGCGTCTGCGGCGAAGCTCGACAGGCCGGATTTGACCGAGTCGACGCTCAGCTGGATGTGGCTGGTCGACTGGGCGATGCTGTCGGTCTGACGGTCGACCAGAGCGACGATCTCGGCGACCTGGCGGACGGTGTCGGTGATGGTGGCGAAGCCGCTTCGGGCGACCCGGCTCCGGTCGACCCCGTTCTCGATCTCGGAGGTCACCGCCTCCGCCTCGCGGGTCAAGGAGGCGATGGTGCCGGTGATCTCGCTGGTCGCGGTTCGGGTTTCCTGGGCGAGCTTCTTGACCTCCGCGGCGACGACCGCGAAGGAGCGCCCCGCCTCCCCGGCCCTGGCCGCCTCGATGGTCGCGTTCAGGGCGAGCATGTTGGTCCGGTAGGCGATCCGCTCGATGCTCGACGAGACGTTCTGGACGCGGCTCATCGCCTCGGCGAAGCCGGTCATCCGCTCGCCGAGCTGGACGACGAGGTCGGTCAAACCGCTGAAGATGCCGATCGTGTCCTCGATCGCGGCTCGGCCTTCCGAGAGACGCTCGCGCGCCTGCTCGGCGAGGATCCGCGCCTCGTCCGTCGATTCCGCCACCCGCGCCTGGTCGAGCAGGAGCCGGCTGGTCACCTCCTCGAGCGAGTCGAGGGTCCGCAAATTGGACGAGATGCGCTCGGAGACTCCGGAGACGTAGCCCGAGACGTCGCTGCACTCGATCGCCAGCGCCCCGCAATTGCGCGCGACGATGTTGATCGCATTGCCGTCCGCTTCCTCGATCGCCCTGCTCGCCACGCGCCGCCCCCATATTGGTTCGGCAGAGAGGGCTAAGGGAAAAGAGTTGAAAGCGCGTTAACTATCACGGCGCTAGCGGTTGCCCAGCACATAGAGCGCTCCGCCGACGATGCCGGCGGCGATCGCGATCCGGACCGCGTCGGCCGAGTTGCGCGCCCTGAGCCGCGCGAGAACCTGCGCCCGGTACGATTCGACGGTGCGCACGCTCAGGCCGAGCTTCCAGGCGATGACCTTGTTCGGCTCGCCTCGAGCGATTCCGTGAAGCACCTGCTGCTGCCGCCCGGTGAGGCGCTCGACGAGCTCCGCCGCTTCCCGCCGGGTCTGCCGGGCCGAGCCGATCTGCCCGGCCATTATGCGCGCGCGGGCGACCGCTCCCAGGAGGGATTCGGGCTGGTACGGCTTCTCGATCAGGTCGATTGCGCGAAGCTTCATCGCCTCGACGACCAGGCCGATGTCGGCCTTGCCGGTGAGGACGATGACGGGCGGCGCCGTGGCGCGTTCGGCCAGCTCGCGAAGCAGCTCGATGCCTTGCCGGTCGGGCATGGAGACATCGAGCACGATGCAGGTCACCTGGTCCGACGGCCCGGCGCTCAGGAACTCGTCTCCGCTCACGAACGGCAGGACCCGATAGCCGTCGCTTTCGCAGAGGCGCACCGCGGCGGCCCGGGCTCGCTCGTCCGGGTCGACGACGGCGATCATCGCGGCCTCTTCGATTTGCAAAGGCCTGTTCGAGGATTGAAAAGGAAAAGCGGCCCGGCTTTGGGCAGGGTCTAAGGGTCTCATCTAAATTCCATCCAGGTTCGGATCAATCTACGCCGTCAGCTCGACTGAGCGTTCGTCTTGAAGCCTTCATGCAGGGACTATCTGCTGACCTCGACTCGGCATGCGATGTCATTCGCCTACTATATCCGTGACGATCCTGCTTTACGGATCGCGACAAAGCCTTTCCAGTTCGCGCCATTCGGGAGTATCCAGAGGCGTTCGGCGAACGCAGGGGCCGGTCATCGGACGGAGAGGAGGCGATCGCCTTGCCTCATGTGCGCGCAGTCTCGCTGATCAATTATGTCGAGGTCGCCCGCTTCGTCGGGCTCGATCCCGCCGGGATGCTCCGGCGCGCCGGCATCGATCCCGCCGAGCTGGCCGATCCGGAGCACCCGCTCGACGCCCGCCGGGTCGCGACGTTGCTCGAGGCCAGCGCTCGCGAAGCCGTCTGCCCGGTTTTCGGGCTGCTGATGGCGGAGTCGCGCTCGGTGGCGAGCGTTGGCGCGGTCGGATTGCTTCTGAAGCACCAGGGCACGGCGCGCGAAGTGATCGATGCGGTGATAGAATATCAGAGTCTCCTCGCCGAAGTCCTCGCGATCGGCGCCGAGGAGGTGGACGGCGCGACCATCATCCGTACCGAACTGGCGCTCGGCGGGCCCCAGTCGACCGAATATGTGATGGGGCTGCTCTGCCGAACCGTCAGCGAGCTGACCGGCGGACGCTGGCATCCCGAGAGCGCGCACTTCCTCCACGATCCGCCCGGCGACCTCGGCGTCCATCGCCGCATCTTCCAATGTGCCCTGGTCTTCTGCAGTGACTTCAACGGCCTCGTCTGCCCGACCGACTCGCTCGGCGCGCCCAACCCGGCGGCCGATTCGATCATGGCGAGTCACGCGAGGCGCTATCTCGACATGCTGGTCCCCGACCCGGCCGACGGCTCGATCACCGAGCGGGCGCGACGGTGCATCTATTTGCTGCTGCCCGCGGGGCGGGCGACGCTCGAGCAGGTCGGCGGGAACATGGGCCTGCGCGCCCGAACCCTCCAGCGTTCGCTCGAGAAGGAAGGCCGGACGTTCGCCACCTTGCTCAACGAGGTGCGGCGCGAGCTCGCCTTGCGCTATCTGGCAAGCTCGACCCACAGCATCACCGCCATCGCCCAGATGACCGGCTATGCGACTCCGAGCTCGTTCACGCGCTGGTTCGCCGCCGAATTCGGAACGGGCCCGGCGGCGTGGCGGGCCGAGGAGCGGGGGGAGACGCATTAAGGCCGTCGCCCCAGCGAAGGCTGGGGCCCCGTGGGGTGAAGACCGCTGCCGCCTTTCACCCGTCGAGACCCCAGCCTGCGCTGGGGTGACGATCCGGGCTGAACGCATTACAGCCCGGATCGCCATGTTCTTCTCCTTCGTCGACGAGCTTCGCTCCGCCGGAATCCCAGCCTCGATGAAGGAGCATCTCCTGCTCCTGGAGGCGCTCGATGCCGACGTGATCGCCGCCAGCCCCGAGCAATTCTATTTCCTCGCCCGGGCCGTCTTCGTGAAGGACGAGGGCCTGCTCGACCGGTTCGACCAGGTGTTCGGCAAGGTCTTCAAGGGGCTCGAGGCGGATTACGGCACCGATGCCGTGCCGATCCCGGAGGAATGGCTGAAGAAGGTGGCCGAGCTCTATCTCAGCCCCGAGGAGATGGCGAAGATTCAGGCCCTGGGCTCCTGGGAAGAGATCATGGAGGCGCTCAGGCAAAGGCTCGAGGAGCAGAAGGAGCGCCACCAGGGCGGCTCGAAATGGATCGGCACCGCCGGCACCTCGCCGTTCGGCGCCTATGGCTTCAATCCCGAGGGGATCAGGATCGGCCAGGAGGGCGGCCGCAACCGCAGCGCGATCAAGGTCTGGGACAAGCGCGAGTTCCGCAACCTCGACAGCCAGGTCGAGCTCGGCACCCGCAACATCAAGGTGGCTCTGCGCCGACTCCGCCGCTTCGCCCGCGAAGGCGCCGCCGACGAGCTCGACCTCGACGAGACGATCGACGGCACCGCCCGCAAGGGCTGGCTCGACATCCGGATGCGCCCGGAGCGGCACAATGCGGTGAAGCTTCTGCTCCTGCTCGACGTCGGCGGCTCGATGGATCCGCACGTCAAGGTCTGCGAGGAACTCTTCTCCGCCGCCCACACCGAGTTCAAGAATCTCGAATTCTTCTACTTCCACAATTGCCCCTACGAGAGCCTGTGGAAGGACAACCGCCGCCGCTTCGCCGAGCGGACCCCGACCTGGGACGTGCTCCACAAGTTCGGCCACGACTGGAAGATCGTCTTCGTCGGCGACGCCTCGATGAGCCCCTACGAGGTCAGCCATCCGGGCGGCTCGGTCGAGCATTATAACGAGGAAGCCGGAGCGGTGTGGATGCAGCGGCTGGTCAACACCTATCCGAGCGCGGTCTGGCTCAACCCGACGGCGGAGAAATATTGGGGCTACACCCAGTCCACCCAGATGATCCGCCAGCTCATGCACGAGCGCATGTACCCGCTCACGCTCGATGGGCTGGACGAGGCGATGAAGGCGCTGAGCAGGAAGGTTTGAACGGAGGAGGATGCTTCCCGGCGAAGGCCGGGACCCAGTCTTTCCGCCCGCGCCGCTGGGCCCCGGCCTTCGCCGGGGAGCGGTCCCTCAAGCGAAATCCGCCGCTTTGTCCCCCAGCAGGAACCGGGGCCCCGGCCCGGCCCGCGCGGCGCGGTCGCCGGGGTTGTAGAGGGCGCAGGTGTCCAGCGACAGGCAGCCGCAGCCGATGCAGCCGTCGAGGCGGTCGCGGGTGCGCTCGAGCAGGGCGATGCGCCCGTCCAGGGTCGCCCGGAGGCGCTCGCTGATCGCCTGCCAGTCAGCTTTGTTGGGGGCTCGGCCGTTCGGAAGCATCGCCATCTCCTTCTCGATCTCGGCGAGGGTGAGTCCGCAGCGCTGGGCGATCAGGGCGAAGGACAGGCGGCGGATGTCCGAGCGCATGAAGCGCCTCTGGTTGCCGCCGGTGCGGATCGCGCCGACCAGGCCGCGGGCCTCGTAGAAGCGGATCGCCGAGACCGAGAGGCCGGTTCGCCGGCCCAGCTCGCCGATGGTGAGAAGGGTCGAGGCCGCCATCGAAAAATCCCGGATGTTAAAGCTTGACCTCAACTTAGCTTGAGGTCGTACGACTCGCAACCGAAGGGGCTTGAGAGCGAGGAGAATGACGATGGCTTTGCCCAGGATCGAGCATGTGAACGTGACGGTGAGCGACCCCGAGCGGGCCGCGAGATTGATGGAAACCCTGTTCGGCTGGCGGATCCGCTGGCAGGGCCAGGCGCAAAAGGGCGGCCACACGATCCATGTCGGCACCGGCGAACATTATGTGGCGCTCTACACCGATCCGAACCGGACCTACGGAAGCGACGACTTCCGCAAGGGCCGGCCGCTCAACCATATCGGAGTCGAGGTGGACGCGCTGGACGAGACCGAAGCCCGGGTCGTCGCGGCCGGCCTCACCCCCTTCTCCCACGGCGACTACGAGCCCGGCCGGCGCTTCTACTTCCTCGATCCCGACGGCATCGAATATGAGGTGGTGAGCTACCGCTAGGGCTACTGCGCGCGAGCACCGACCCAACCCGTCATCCCGGACTTGATCCGGGCCATGAACACCGCGCCGTTAGGTTCGGGACCGACCGTGTTCATGGATTCCGGCTTTCGCCGGAATCACGGACGGCGGCAGGCCCGTCAGCCCCCCGCCTTGGCCGCGGCGATGGCCGGCGGGAGGTGGGCGGCGGCGAAGGGCTTCTTGACGACGGACGCCAGCGGGTCGCGCGCCCGCACCTGGCGGATATGCTGGGTGATGAAGAGAACTGGAACCTTCAGCTTCGAGCGAATCCGTTCGACGGCACGGATGCCGCTGCCGCGGTCCAGCTCGACCGCCGAAGTGACCAGGTCGGGCGGATCGGCCTCGGCCGAGGCCACGGCCTCCTCCTCCGTCGTCGCCATCGCTATCGACGTGAAGCCGGCGTCGCGAAGGGCGTCTTCGATCATGAAGGACGTAAAAATCTGTGGCTCGATGATCAGAGCGCGCATCGTCATCTCTTGTCTGAACTCGCTGGCGGCGGGACCGTGAACAACCCGACGTACTGGCTAAACGAAGCTGATCTATGTTTGTTTCCGTCCTGAAAGAAAAGTCTTTTGTTTTCAGGCGTTACATCTGCCGGCTCGGCTACGACACCGGCCGCCGCGCCCTCAGTGCCTGGGCGAGCGTGCCCTCGTCGAGATAGTCGAGCTCGCCGCCGACGGGCAGGCCGTGGGCGAGCTGGGTGAGGCGGACAGGGAAGGTTTCCAGGCGCTCGGCGAGGTAATGGGCGGTGGTCTGGCCCTCCAAGGTCGCGTTCATCGCCAGCACGACTTCGTCGATCCCGCCCCTGGCGACGCGGCCGAGCAATTTGTCGATGCTGAGATCCTCGGGCCGGACGCCTTCCAGAGCGGAGAGGCGGCCGCCGAGGACGTGGAAGCGGCCGGGGAAGAGCCGGGAGCGGTCGAGCGCCCAGAGGTCGGAGACCTCCTCCACCACGCAGAGCAGCCGGTCGTCGCGGCGCGGATCGGCGCAGACGCTGCAGGGGTCGAGGGTGTCGACATTGCCGCAGGCGGAGCAGACGGAGAGATTGTCGTTCACCCGCTCGAGCGCCCTCAGCAAAGGGGTCAGGGCCGCGTCGCGCTTCTTCATCAGGTGAAGCACCGCCCGCCGCGCCGAGCGCGGCCCGAGCCCGGGCAGTCGGGCGAGGGCCTGGGTGAGGGCGTCGATCTCGGGAGAAGCCATGGCGGGTAGGTAGAGGGAGAGCGGCGGCGTTTCAAATCCGTCCTCACGTCATCCCGGCGAAAGCCGGGATCCATGAACACGGATCGCCTATTTTTGGAACCGGCGGTGTTCATGGATCCCGGATCAAGTCCGGGATGACGATCTGGTCTCCCGCGATTGCGCATGGTCCCCCTCCCCATCTGACGATGGGGAGGATAAGCAGCGCAAATGCGCATCGCCTTCATGGGAACGCCCGATTTCGCCGTGCCGACGCTCGACGCCCTGGTCGCGGCCGGCCACGAGGTCGCTTCCGTCTATTCGCAGCCGCCGCGCCCGGCCGGCCGCGGCAAGGCGCTTCGCCCCTCCCCGGTCCAGCAGCGCGCCGAAGCTCTGGGGATCGAGGTCCGGACTCCGCTCTCGCTCAAGGATCCGGAGGCACAAGACGCCTTCGCCGCGCTTGGCCTCGATGTCGCGGTCGTCGCCGCCTACGGGCTGATCCTGCCCCGGCCGATCCTGGAGGCGCCGCGTCACGGCTGCCTCAACGTCCACGCCTCGCTCCTTCCGCGCTGGCGCGGCGCCGCGCCCATCCAGCGCGCCATCCTCGCCGGCGACGGGATGACCGGAGTCACCATCATGCAGATGGAGGAGGGCCTCGATACCGGGCCGATGCTGGCGGCGATGGGGACGAAGGTCGACGGCAAGACGGCGGGCGAGCTGACCGGGGAGCTGGCCCGGCTCGGCGCCGAGTGGATGGTCGAGGTCCTCGGCCAGCTCGACCGGATCGGGCCACGGCCGCAGCCGGAGGACAAGGCGACCTACGCTCCCAAGATCAGGAAGGACGAAGCGCGCCTCGATTTCACCCGCCACGCGCTCGAGCTCGAGCGCCAGGTCAGGGCGTTCAACCCGGCTCCCGGCGCCTGGTTCGAATTTGCCGGGGAGCGGCTGAAGCTGCTCGCCGCCGATGCCGTTCAGGTCGAAGGCGAGCCTGGGACGGTGCTGGACGGGTGGCTGACCATCGCCTGCGGCGGCGGCGGGCTCGTGCCGACCCTGATCCAGCGCCCCGGCCGGGCGCCGATGAGCGGCGCCGAATTGCTTCGCGGCTTCCCGATTCCCCCCGGCACGAAGCTCGGGTGACCCGCTTCCGGCTCACCGTCGAATATGACGGCGGCCCGTTCATGGGCTGGCAGCGCCAGGCGCACGGCCCGTCGGTCCAGCAGTCGATCGAGGAAGCGGTCGAGGCGATCACCGGCGAGCCCGCGACCCTCCACGCCGCCGGCCGGACCGACGCCGGAGTTCATGCTTTGGCGATGGCCGCCCATGTCGACATCGACCGGCCGATCACGCCCTTCCGGCTCTCGGAAGGGCTGAACGCCCGGCTTCGGCCGCTGCCGGTGGCGATCCTCGAGGCGCGGCCGGTCGCCGACGACTGGCACGCCCGCTTCAGCTGCGTCGGCCGGCGTTACCTTTACCGGATCGTCAACCGGCGGGCGCCGCTGGCGCTGGAGGCGGGGCACGCCTGGCAGGTGGCGGTGCCGCTCGATTCGGAGGCGATGCACGAGGCGGCGCGGCTGCTGGTCGGACACCATGATTTCACCACCTTCCGCTCCGCCCATTGCCAGTCCGAGAGCCCGGTCAAGACCCTCGACCGGCTCGACGTCCGGCGCGACGGCGACGTCATCCTGGTGGAGGCGGCGGCGCGCTCCTTCCTCCACCACCAGGTGCGATCGATGGTCGGCTGCCTTCAGCTGGTCGGACGGGGCAAGTGGAGCGCGGCGGACCTGCGGGCGGCGCTGGAGGCGCGCGACCGGGCCGAATTGGGGCTCAATGCGCCGTCGCAGGGACTGTATTTCGTCGAGGCGGTCTATCCCTAACCGTCATCCTGAACTTGCTTCAGGATCCAGGGTCGAGCCGCCGCGCGGGCGGAGAACTGGACCCTGAAACAAGTTCAGGGTGACGAAGAGTGGCCCGCGTCACCCCGCTTTCCTCACTCCCGTCCCGAAGCCGAACAGCCGCTGGAGCGACTTGTCGAGCATCAGCAATTGCCAGAGCAGCCGGCCATGCTCCTCGCGGCCGGAGCGGTGGGCCGCGGCCAGCCGGGCGATGACGTCCGGTTTGAACCAGCCGAGCTCCGCCAAGGCCGGGCTGTGGGCGATCGCCGCCGCCTCTCCGGCCAGGGGCCCGCGGAACCAGGCGCTGATCGGGGTGACGAAGCCCATCTTGGTCCGGTTCAGCACCTCGTCCGGAAGATAGTGGCGGAGCGCCCGCTTCATCAGCCATTTGCCGGAGCCCCCGCGAAGCCGCATTCCGGCGGGGAGGCGGGCGGCGAACTCGACGAGGCGGTGATCGAGCAGGGGCTCGCGCGCCTCGAGGCTGACCGCCATGCTGGTCCTGTCGACCTTGGTGAGGATGTCGCCGGGCAGCCAGATCTTGAGGTCGGCATATTGGGCGCGCGAGAGCGAATCCGCCGCCGGCGCCTCGGCCATCGCCTTGACGTAGCGGTCTTCGGCGCGGTGGCCGTCCAGGAAACGTTTGAAGACAGCAGTGTAAAGGCTTGATCTTATTGGCTTTCGTGTCACCGCCACCGCGGCGGCATAGGCTTCGCCGCCATTCTGGCCGATCGCCTGAAGGGTCGTCTTGGCGCGAAGGAAGCGGGGCGCCCAGTCGAGCTTGGGATAGAGGTTGCCGACCGCTCCGAGCATGCCGCGCGCCGGGCCCGGCAGAAGCCCCCTCACCCGCTCCTCGGCGGCGAACATCCGGTAGCGGCGGTAGCCGGCGAAGGCCTCATCGGCCCCGTCGCCGGAGAGCGCGACCTTGACCGTCTCGCGGGCCAGCTCGGAGACCCGGTAGGTGGCGAGGGCGGAGGCGTCGGCGAACGGCTCGTCGAAGGCGTCGGCGAGGGTGTCGATCAGTCCGAAATCCTCCGCGGCGACGATCCGGCTGCGGTGGCTGGTGGCGAAACGGCCGGCGATGAGGGTCGCCCATTTCGATTCGTCATGGTCCGCGTCGCCGAAGCCGATCGAGCAGGTCTCCACCGCCGACCGGCTCGCTTCCGCCATCAGTGCGACCACGGCGGAGCTGTCGACTCCTCCGGAGAGGAAGGCGCCGAGCGGAACGTCGGCGACCATGCGCGAGCGCACCGCCTCGCGAAGCCGCTCGACCAGCTCCTCCTCGAGCGCCTTCGCCGAAGCCCGCGAGGGATTGGAGAAATCGACGTCCCAATATTGCACCGGCTTCGGCACGATTCGGCCGCGGCGGACCAGCAGATAATGGCCGGCGGCGAGCTTACTCACCCCGTCGACCATGCAATTGTCGTCGGGGACGTAGCCCAGAGCGAGATAATCGTCGATCGCGCTCCGGCTCGGCGAGCGCCGGAGCAGGGGATGGGCGAGCAGGCCCTTCAATTCCGACGCGAAGATCAGGGCGTCGTCGCTCAGCGTCGTCCAGTAGAGCGGCTTCACGCCGAGCCGGTCGCGGGCGAGGAAGAGGCAGTCCCGGTCCTGATCGTAGAGGGCGAAGGCGAACATGCCGTTGAACCGGGCGAGGCAGCCGGGGCCCCACTGCCGCCACGCCGCCAGGATCACCTCGCTATCGCTCTCGGTCCGGAAGGCGTGGCCGAAGGTTTCGAGCTCCGCCCTCACCTCCCGGAAATTATAGATCTCGCCATTGTAGCTGAGCGCCAGCTTGCCGTCCGCCGACAGCATCGGCTGGTCGCCGGTGGCGAGGTCGATGATCGACAGCCGCCGATGGCCGAGGCCCACCCCCGGCGCGGTCCACACGCCGCTTCCGTCGGGGCCGCGATGGGCGAGCACGTCCGCCATCGCCCCGACCCGCTTCGGATCGACGGGCTTGGGGCTGCTCACATAGAAGAGGCCGGCGATTCCGCACATCGCTCAGCCCCCTGCCAGCCCGGCGGCCCGGTCGGCAAGCGGCGCGACCGGCCCGAGGTCCTCGAGGAAGGCGTCGATCGCCGGCCTCGGGCTCAAGCCGTCCGCCGGCGCCTCGGCCGCGACCATCACCGCCACCGCCCGCTGCGGCCCGCCGAGAAGCCTGACCCTGACCGTCTCCAGCTTCACCCGGGCCGCGCTTCCGGTAAGGGCCCGGCCGACCCGGTAGAAGCTGACCACCTCGCGGACCTTGCCGTGCGAGCCGATCCGCTCCGCCTTGCCGTCCGCTGGCGCCGGCGCCTCCCCGGTCCACGACCAGGCGCCGTCCTCGTCGGCGGCGCCCTGGCCGTAGCCGACCAGCTCGCGCCCCTCGCTCTGCCGGGCGAAGACGATTATCGCGAGATCGACCTGCTGGCCGGCGGAATTGCGGTAGCGCGCCTGCCGGATCCGGTCCGCGCCGACGAAATGCGGCTGCCATTCCGGGCCGGCGGGGAGCCTCGTCCAGCCGCCGACCTCGGGAAGCGGCGATTCGGGCACGGCGCGGGTCCCGGCGGCGGCGACCGCGCCGGTCCACAGCGGCCCGGCCGCGGCGAGGGCGACGGCGACCGCCGCGGCCTGGGCGACGCGCGACGGCGGCCCCGGCTCCGCCTCCGGGCCCTGAAGCTCGGCCGGATCGAACCAGCGCGCGTTCGGCGCCCGGTCCATGAAGCGCCAGCCCGCCGCCACGATCAAGGCGATGACGACGGCGAAGAAGACCCAGCCATAGACGAGATGGTCGATCCCGACGGCGACCTCGTTGTTCGTCAGCCAGGCGATGTAGATCGTCCCGAACGCCCTCACCCCGTTGGCCAGCACCGACACGGCGAGAGCGAAGGCGACGAACAGCGCTCGCCTCGGCCAGGAGCGGAAGCAGAGGTTGGCGGCGAGCGCCCCCAGGGCCGCCATCGCGACCAGGAACCTCACCCCGGAGCAGGCCTCGGCGACCCGGAACAGCCCGCTCGGGGTCGAGATGAAGATGCCCTCGATATGCGCCGGAACCCCGGTCAAGGCGAGCAGGGTCATGCTCATCCTGGCGGTCAGCGTCTGCAGCGGCGCCACCAGCTGGTCGCCGAACGGCACCAGGAAGAAAGCATAGAAGATCGGGAAGGCAAGTCCCCGCGCCACCGCCCTGCCGAGGCAGGCGATCACCGCCCCCTGGACCATCAGGACGAGGGCCACATGGCGGAAGAGGGCGACGTTGCCCGCCTCGCCGAGCAGCCAGGCGAGGCCGCCGGCGGCGACCAGGGCGAGTCCCGGCGCCCAGGCCCTCGGCGCCAGCGCCTTGAGCTCGGGGAGGCGCTGCCAGACCAGCCAGGCGATGATCGGAACGACCAGGAAGCAATGGTTGAAGGTGGTGCTGGTCCACCAGATCCTCGCCATGTCGAGGCCGTCGCGGACGAACAGCAGCCCGATCGCTCCGACCGCGGCGCCGAGCGCGACGAGATGGCTTCGCCAGGCCTGACCCAGCGGATCGGCCCGGACGATCGGGAGGACCGCCGTCATGCCGCCGCCTGGCGCGGGGTCATGCCGACGATCTCGCCGAGCGGCGCGAGCCGGGCCTCCCAGCGATAGGCCTGCTCCATCCGCCGCCGCGCCGCTTGGCCGAGCGCCTCCGCCCGCCGCGGATCGTCGAGCAGCCCGGACACCGCCTCCGCCTGAGCCTCGGCCGTCCCGGCGACGAGGAGGTGGCGGCCGGGCTCGGCCTCGATGCCCTCGAAGGCGGCCGGCGAGGCCACCACCGGCCGGGCCATCGCCATCGCCTCGAGCACCTTGTTCTGGATCCCGCGCGCGATCCTGAGCGGAGCCGCGACGACTTCGGCCGCGGTCAGCCAGGAGCGGACGTCCGGAACCGCGCCGGTGACGAGGATGCGGGGGCCGGCGAGCCTCCGCACCGCCTCGGAGGGCTTGCGCCCGACGATGGCGAAACGCGCGTTGGGAAGCCTCGGCATCACCTCGCCGGCGAACCAGCGCACAGCGTCGATATTGGGGGCGTAATCCATCTGGCCGGTGAAGACGATGAGGGGCATGTCGCTCGGTGGATTCATGCTCCCCGGCGAAGGCCGGGGCCCGGCTTCACAGTCTGAAGGGCTGGGCCCCGGCCTTCGCCGGGGAACGGCTGCGGGATCGTAATAATCGAGGTCGACGCCGTTCTGGAGCCCGCGGACGTCGGCATTCTCAAGGCCGCTTCGGCGCCTGAACAAAGCCGCCTCCGCCTCGCTGACGAACAGGCTGACGTCGGCGCGCTCGGCGACCGACCGCTCGAATTCGGCGAGCATCCTGCCCTCGCGCCGGTGGATCGGCGCCATCGCTCCGCCCTCGGCGGCATAGGATTCGAACTTGGCCGAATCGACGTCGAGGAAATCCATGACGAAGCGCGCGGACGTCCCGGCCGGAACGAACTGCGCCATCTGGCTTGAGGAAGCGACGATGGTCGCGATCCGGCCGCTCGCCAGCTGCCGGTCGACGAACGCCCGAAGCGCCGGGCCGTCGAACAGAGCGAGCGACACCGGCCGGCCCTCAATCAGCGCCCGCACTCCGCCGGCCACCTTCGAGCGGCGCCGAACTTCGACATGCGCCTCGCCCAGCGCCGGGCCCAGCGCCTGGCGAAGCCCGGCAAGGTTCGCGGCGTCCGCCTCGTCGTCGGCGAAGCAGGCGAGATGGACCCGGCCGAGGCCGGCCAGATGCTTGAGCAGATGGAACGAGCGGATCTTGTCGCCCCGGTCGGGCGGAAACGGAATGCGATGGGCGAGGAACAGAAGGTCGGCCATCAGCCGAGGCCGCGGGCGATGTGCGGCCCGACGAGATTGGCGACCGGCAGCGGAAGCCTTTTCCACAGCTCGACCTTAAGCCTGTATTTGGGGCTGAGCGGGTTGACGTCGCGCACCGCGGCGCCGTCGGCCGTCCGCACCGCATAGACCAGGGGCCGCTCGTCCAGATGCCAGCATCTCTTGCGCTCATAGGGCCCGGTGCCGAGCTTGGAGCGGCCGAAATCGGCGCGGGTGCAGCCCCGTGTCGCGAGGTGGCGCATCTGCGCGTACATCATCACGTCATTGGCCCGGCAGCCCTTCGCCTCGGCGGTGCCGCCGCCCCAATGGCACTGGCCGGTGCCGGCGTGGTAGAGGTTGAAGTTCGCCGCCACCGGGCGGCCCTCCTTCCAGACGATGACGACGTCGCAATCCTCGCCAAATTCGTCCGCCATCGCTTCGAACAGGGCGGCCGGGAAGACCGGCGTTCCGAGGTTGCGGACGCACTCCCGATAGACCCGGTAGAAGCCGTCGAGGTGGCGCTTGTCGTTGCCGGCGCTCACCTCCAGGCCACGGGCCAGCGCCTTCTTCACCTCGTAGCGCTGGCGCTTGGTCAGGCCGGCGAGCAGCGCCTCGGGATCGTCGGGAAGCCCGGTCGAGAAGGCGGCATAGACGCCTTCGCGCCGCGGCCAGCCTTTGGGCAGGGCGCCGCCGCGAAGCTCGACCGAGCCGCAGCCGAGCGATTGCGCCAGCGCCCAGGCCGCCTCGGCCAGCGCTTCGACGGCGGCCTCGTCCGAGGCGAGGATGCCGCCGCCGGTGCCGAAACCGGCCGAGACCAGGGCATGGCCGAAGAGGAAGGAGCGGATCTCGGTCAGCGGCAGGCAGCCGGCGATCGCTCCGGCGCCGTCCTCGGCGACCAGATAATGGCTTTGCTGGCCGCAGCCGCCCTCGACCGCTCGGCTCCAGTGCGGACGATGGAAGAATTCGGCGCCGCCCTGCCCGGCGACGAACGAGTCGAGCCGGCGACAGGCCTCGGAATCGCTCAGGGTCTCGGTTCGGACCCGGATCCGGGGCTTGAGCAAAGGCGCGTTCATGCCAGTCTCTCCCGCTCGCCTTCGACCACCTTGTCGGTACGCCCCCAGGCATGAGCCTTGAACAATTTCAGCAGCTTGGGCCTCATCGCCGAGAGACGGCTGTAATGGCGAAGCCGCGACTTGAGCGGCGCTCCGGCGACCCGCGGCTGGCCCGGATCGATCTCCCAGGGGTGGAAATAGAAGACCGCCGGGCGCCCGTCGCCCTGATTGACCCGGTCGATCGCCCAGCTCGAGAATCGATAAGGCAGAAGCCGGAAGAAGCCCCCGCCCCCAGCGGCCATGCGGCGCCCGCCGAGCTCGACGGTGGTCACCGGAAGCTCGATCAGGTCGGAGTCCGCAAGCGGCCGGTGGGCGAAGCGGGGCGCCTCGCGCCAGCCATAATGGTCGTGCGCGACCGGAGCGACGCTCGAGGAATAGGCATAGCCCTCCTCGGCGAGCACCTGGTGCGCCCAGGGCGTGCGCTTGTCGATCGAGAAGCTCGGCGCCCGATAGCCTTTCGGCTCCACGCCGGCCGCTTCCGAGATGGCGGCGTGGGCCCGGCGAAGGTCGGCTCGGAAGCCCTGCTCGCCGAGGTTGAAGACCCGCTGATGGTCCCAGCCGTGGCTTGCGATCTCATGCCCCTCCTCCGCCGCCCGGCGGATCAGCGCCGGGTGGCGCTCGGCGACCCAGCCCAGGGTGAAGAAGGTCGCCTTGACCCCGGCCTCGGCGAACAGGTCGAGCACGGCTCCCGCGTTGCGCTCGACCCTTTGCTCGAGCCCGTCCCACTGGTCGCGCCGGATCACGCCCTCGAAGGCGCCGACCTGGAACCAGTCCTCGACGTCCACGGAAAGGGCGTTCAGCATTTTATCCTCCCCAAGCTTCGCTTGGGGAGGGGGACCATGCGAAGCATGGTGGAGGGGTAACTGGCGCAGGACTGTGTCAACTACCCCTCCACCACCCTTCGGGTGGTCCCCCTCCCCATCTGGCGATGGGGAGGATTTAACAGTCTCAAGCGGCATTGCTTCGGCGCGGCTGGCTTTCGTTCTCGACCCAGTCGAGCAGGACGGTCAAGACCCGGCGCACCGCCGCTTCCTGCTCGTCGAGGCGCGCCTCGATCGCCGCGATCCGGCGCTCGAGCGACGGGTCGCCCGCCGGCTCGGCCGCTTCTGCGGCCCGGCGAAGCGGCAGGACCCGCTTGGAGGCGCTGGCCGGCCGGTCGGCCGCCATGTCGGCCGCCACCGCCTCGACGTCGTCGCCGCCGATCGCCTCGAGCCGCTCGACTCCGGCATAGAGGAGGAGCCGGTTGGCGAGCTGGTTGAGCTTGCGCGGAACGCCGCCGGTGTGGCGGTAGAGCGCCGGGAAGGAATCCGGCTCGAAGCCCGGCCGGCCCTGCCAGCCCGCCACCGCCAGGCGGTGGACGACATAAGGCTCGACCTCATTGGCCTCCATCGCCTCCAGATGGTGGCTGGCGATGATCCGCTGGCGAAGCTGCTCGAGGCTGTACTCGGCCGCGACCCGGTCCCGGAACTCGGGCTGGCCGAGCAGGAAAATCTGAATGAGCGCACGGCCTTGGCTGGTGAAGTTCGAAAGCATGCGAAGCTCTTCGAGGGCCGAGACCGGAAGGTTCTGGGCCTCGTCGACGACCAGCAGGGTGCGCTTGCCCCGGCTCGCTTCCTCGCGCAGCCTCTGCTCGATCCGGTCGAGCAGCTGCGCCTTGGCGACTCCGCCGGTCTCGAGCCCGAGGCCCAAAGCGGCGAGGCGGAGCATGTCGTCGCCTTCGACCTGGGTCGAGACCAGGCTGATCGCGTTCAGCCGCTCGCGGTCGATCGTCGCCATCAGATGGGCGACGAGGGTGGACTTGCCCGCCCCGATCTCGCCGGTGACGACGATGAAGCCCTCGCCCTGGGCGAGGCCGTAGCCGAGATAGGCCATCGCCTTCTTGTGGGTGCGGCTCTCATACCAGTAGCGCGCGTCCGGAGTCAGCTGGAAGGGGCGCTCGGCCAGGCCGTAATGGTCGGTGTACATTATCCGTCCCTCAGAAAGTGTAGCGCAGACCGACCAGGATCGAGCCGTAGCTGGCGTCGAACTCCCCGGCCTGGGTGGTGTAGAGGCCCGCCGAGATCTGGGCCTGGAGCCGGTCCCGGAAGATGTTGCGATAATAGCGGCCGGTAAGGCCCGCGCCGAAGCTCGAGTCGGCGTCGGCGAGGCCGCTGTCGAACCAGGCGGCATAGGCGCCGAGATCGTAGCCCGAGCTCCGGGTCAGTCGCCGGCCGAGATTGCCCTGCAGGCTGAAGCTCTGGTCGGTGACCCCGTCGAGGGCGAAGAGGCTGCTGTCGGGCGCGAGATATTTGCGGTTGGCGTAGCCGGCGCCCAGCCCCATCGTCCAGGGCCCCCGCGCCGCCGAATATTGGAGGCTGGCGCCGCGGTTGCGGAAGTTGAAGTTGCTGATCGACTGGAAGGCGTCGCCGAAGCAGCGGCCGGTGCCGGGATCGTTTCCGAAGACGCAGCCGGCGCCGGTCAGGCTGCCGTTAGACGGAGCCTGAAACTTCGTCGGCAAGCCATTGAGATCGGCTACTAAAAGCCTTCCGAAGCTGCTTACGCTGTCATAGACGGAGGCGCTCAGCGCCGAGCGGCTGTTGATCTTGTGCGAGAGCGAGGCGGTGAAGCTCTCGCCGCCGTAGCGCCACCCGCCCCTCGCCTGAAGCTCGGTGCGGGGGCTCGGGCGCCAGAGGATGCCCGCGTCCCACATGATCCCGTCCTGATCTACCGTCTTGAGCCGCGGCTTCGAGGGATCGGGGATGAGGTTGCCGCCCGGAGTGAGCACGGGCAGTCCGCCGGGACCGCGCAGGAAATCCTGCTGCGAGCCCTGCATCGTCTCGTAGCCGACCCCGCCAGTGACGGCGAGGGTAGGCGAGACCGGGACGACGACGTCGCCTCGGACATATTTGGCCTCGAAGTTCCAATCGAGCCGGTTCATGTCCTCGCGGACGTAGCCGGCGCCGACCGTCCAGCCGAAGGGAAGCCGGCCCGGGGCCATTCCGAAGCTGATTGTCGCGTTGTGGACGGTGCTGCTCGAATAGCGATCGACCCGGGGCGCGCCCGGCGGAAGGCCGGTGCCGGCGAGGCTGTGGTCGTCGACCTTGACGTAGCCGAGGCGATAGCTGGCGCCGACCGAGACGGGGCCGGCATGGGTGGTCAGCGTCGGGCCGACATAGGCGCTGTAGATCTCGGCGACGTTGGCGCTGTCGATGGTCCGGGCGGCCGGCACGGGCACCCTGATGTCGGCATGGGAGCGTGCCGCCATGGCGCCGGCGTCGAGGCTGAGGACGCCCGGAACGGCCTCGAAATGGGCGGCGGCGAGGCCGCTGACCACGTCATGGTCGTTGAGGCGGTCGTTCCAGCCGACCCGGTGCTGATAATCTACGGCGATCGTCGCCTGCATCCGCCGGGTCGCGACGGCCGCGTTGAGCCCTCCGCCGACTCCGGTGTAGGTGAGCACCTCGCCGCGGTCGAAATCCATCGTCGCGACCTGCTCGACCTGGAGATAGGGGTGGACGCTGGTCCTCGGCTCGCCCTGGACGGCGACCGCGCCGGCGATCAGGCTGACGCCCGTCGCGGCTGCGATCGCAAGCCAGCTACGGCCTGCAAGTCTCTGGAAAAAAGCCTGTTTCATTGGCCATATCCATAATAAGAGCCGAACCGGCGGCCGGTCGCGGCGAAGCCCGTGCCGTTGAGCAGCAGGCTGATCTGCGGACAGCCCGAAAGCAGGCCCGCGGCCTCCTTCAGGTCGGCCTCGTTGGTCTGGTCGGCACGGACGACGAGCATGAGCTGGCCGACATGGGCGGCCAGCGCCGCCGCGGCCGAAGCCATCAGGGCGGGCGGGGAATCGAAGATCACGATCCGCCTCGGCCGGCCTTCGGTCAGCCGCTCCAGCACCTTCGCGGTGCGCTCGGAGGCGAGCAGTTCGGGAACGTCGTTCTCGTAGCGCCCGGCCGGAAGCACCGAGAGCCCGCCGATGTCGGTCCGGATGACGAGCCGCTCGGAATCGAGCGAGGGATCGGCGAGCGCATCTACGAAGCCGGCGCCCTGCGCCTCGAGGCCGAGGATCGAGAGCACTTCCGGCTTTGGGAAGTCGGCATCTACGAGGAGGACCTCCATCTCGCGCTCGCCGGCCAGCGACAGCGCCAGATTGACCGCGCAGAAGGTCTTGCCTTCGTCGGGCTGGGCCGAGCAGACGAGGACGGTGCGGCGCTTGTCGGCGGCGACCGGGCTTCCGGCGCCCATTCCGAGCAGGAGCTGGCGCTTGACGATCCGGAACTCCTCGGCGAGCGGCCCCGCCGGGCTGTCGGGGACGATGAAGCCTCTTTCACCGAGCGATTTCCGGTCGACTTGCGCTTTCGCTTCGGTGACCGCCGGAAGGAGGCTCCGTGGAACCGGCTTCGGCTCCGGTGCCGGCTCCGGCCGCGGCTCGGGGACCGCCCGGTCCGCACCGGCCGATGAAGTGGGTGCAATGGCGGGAGCCGAACCGAAGCCGTAGAGCTCCGCCGCCCGCTCGATCAGCGAGCCCGAATGGCTGAGGGGGCTGTACTTGTTCATCGGGGGCTCCCTCACGCGACCGTGCTGCGCTGCCAGAATTCGACCGCGAGCAGCAGCGCCCAGGCCGCCCCGAGCGCCCCTGCCCCGCCGCCGAGCCACACCAGCCGCCGCCGGTGGAGCGCCTTCTTCTCCTCGGTGAACACCTCGCTGATCGAGCCGAGCACCGGCAGGCCGGTGGCGTCGGCGAGACGGGTCTGGGTCGGGAAGGTGGTCTGGATCTGGCCAAGCACATAAGCCGCTCCGGCGCCGGCGCCGAGGCCGACGAACAGGATCAGGGTGAGCAGCAGCGGCCGGTTCGGAGTGAGCGGAACATTGGGGTGGCTGGGCGGGTCGATGACCTTGAACTTGACCGCATCGGTCTGGCTTCGAACGTCGGTCCTGAGGCGCACCTGGTCGCGGTCCTCGAGCAATTTGTCATATTGCTTCTTCAGCACGTCGTAATTGCGGTTCAGCCTTTCCTGCTCGGCGGCGACTCCGGGCTCCGAGGCCTGGCGGGTGCCGAGCTGGGCGAGGTCGGCCTGCAGCTGCGCCTTGCGGGTGGCGGCGGCGTTCACCTGCCCTTCCTTCTCGGCCACCATCGCCCGAAGCGACACGTAGGACGGGTTGGGCATGCTTCCGGCGCCGGCCGGCTCGCGCGCGGCGAGAGGCTTCAGTCGGGCGATCTGGTTGCGCAGCCTGACGACGTCGGGATGCGAATCGGTCCAGCCCTGCGCCGCCGCCTGGGCGAGCTGGGCCTCGAGCGCCGCGAGCTGGCCGCGCGCCCCGCCGCCGCCCTCGCCGCCGATCATCGGCATGGACGAGGGGGTGGCGCCGAGCTGGCTGCGCAATGCGGCCAGCGAGCTCTGGGCCTGCATCAGCTGCTGCTCGATCCCGGCGAGCTCGGTGCGCGCCGCGCCCATGCGCGCTCCGATCGAGCCTTCGCCGGGGAGCAGTCCGAGATAGCGCTGCTCGAACTCGAGGCGGCGCTGCTCGGCTTCCTGCAATTGCGCCTCGCGCCCCTTCAGCTGCTGGTCGAGGAAGGCGAGACTCTGGTTGGCCTCGTCGCGGTCGCCGGCGAGATTCTGCTCGACGAAGATGTCGAGCAGCCCCTGGACGATGGCGGCGGAGAGCTTGGCGTTCTGACGGTTGGAAAAGCCGGAGACGCTGGCGGTGGCGCTGATCTCGAACACATTCTCGGGCTGGGCGGTGACCTTGATCGCCTTGCGCAGCCCGGCGACCTGGACGGCGAGATCGCGCTCGCTTGCGACGAGGCCGGCAAGCTCGGTGCGGCGCACCACCTTGGCGAGATTCTCGCTGGAGGTCAGGGTCTGCTTGACCCGGTTCAGATCCCCTTCGCGCTCCTGGACGGTGATCCCGACCTGGTTGGGCAGGATCGACTGCATCTGGACGAAGACGTGCGCCTTGGATTCGTAGGTGTTGGGGATGAGCGCGACCGCCAGCCAGCCGACCAGGCAAAGGCCCCAGGCGACGGCCAGGGCCAGCCAGCGGCGGCGCCAGACCTGGTGGATCGCGATCCTTATCTGTTCGTAGAGTCCGTCCATCGAGCCTGGAATTCCTTGCGTGCGTGTGCGGGTGGCGGCGCGGCCTTTAGAACATGCTCTCGGGGATGATGATGACGTCGCCCGGCTCGAGCCGGACGTTGGCGCTGCTGTCGCCCTTCTTGAGCAGGCGGGCGATCTTCAAATCATATTCCTTCTGGGAGCCGGTCGCGCGGTCGTGGCGGATCAGCCGGGCGCGGTTGCCCGCCGCATATTCGGAGAGTCCGCCGACCGCGATCATCGCATCGAGCAGGGTCATGTTGGCGCGGTAGGGAAGCGAGGCGGGCTTCTCGGTCGCTCCGACGATCCGGATCTGCTGGCTGAAGCTGCCCTGGAAGGTCTCGACCATCACCGTCACTCGCGGGTCATCGACATATTTTGTCAGCGCCAGCCGGATGTCCTCGCCGAGCTGGGCGGGAGTCTTGCCCGCGGCCTGCAGGTCCGGGATGAGCGGAGTGGTGATCATGCCGTCCGGGCGGACCTGGACCTTGCCGCCCAGATCGTTGTTGCGCCACACGAAGACGTTGAGCTGATCGAGCGCCCCGATCACATATTTCTCGGTCGCTACGGTGTCGTCGGAGCCGACGAAGCTGGCCGGGGGCAGACGGTCCCGCCCCTTGGCGTCGGCCGCGGCGGCGGCGCCGAAACAGAAAGCGAGGGCGAGGGCTGAGCCTACCGAAAGACGCATGGAACTGATCCTCTTCTTGTCGCCGCGGATCCCGGTCCTGACGTCAGGCACGCGAGATTTGGGTCCGCTATGGCTTGAAGAGGTAAAATTACGGTTAGGAACAATGGCCTTCTGAGGCGCGTCCCGTTATGGGACTGACGTCAGACGAGGGTTAACCGCCGTCGGTCCGTCCGGAAAATCGGTGTCAGACACCAATTACCAAGTCGTTGATAATCCTCGCCGGGCTAACCGACCGCCATCTCCCTTGCAGGCGGATGTCCCAGGAAGGCCGCCGGGCTCGCCGAGAGGCCGTAGGCGCCGGCGAGGAAGACGGCGACCAGGTCGCCGACCTCGGCGCGGGGGATCATGACGTCATCCGCCAGCCGGTCGAGCGGCGTGCACAGGCAGCCGACGATGCTCGCTTCCTCTTCGGCCGGGGCTCCGAAACGGCTGGCGATGGCGACGGGGTAATTGCGCCGGACCACCTGGCCGAAATTGCCCGAGGCGGCGAGCTGGTGGTGCATCCCGCCGTCGGTGACCAGGAAGGTCTTGCCGTGGCTCTCCTTGCGGTCGACGATCCGGGTCAGATAGACCCCCGCCTCCCCGACCAGCCAGCGCCCGAGCTCGATCGCGAATCCGCTTGCCGCGAGGATTGCGGGCGGCGCCGCAAGGGTCTGGGCCAGCGCCGCTCCGACCGCCTCGGCGTCGAGCGGAGCCTCGGTCGCGAAATAGGGGATTCCGAAACCGCCGCCGAGGTTGACCAGGGGCGGCGCGGCTCCAGCCGCCTCGGCAAGCTCGGCGGCCAGGGCCACCGTCGCCCGCTGCGCCTCGATCAGCGAGTCCGCACTCAACGCCTGGGAACCGGCGAAAATGTGCAGTCCCCGCCACATTGCGCCACCTTCGATCACTTTCCTGATCAGCGCCGGAACCCGAGCCGCGTCGACTCCGAACGGCTTGGCGCCGCCGCCCATGCGCATTCCCGAGCCCTTGATCTCGAAATCGGGATTGACCCGAATCGCAAGCCTCGGCTGCCGCCCCCGGGCGCGACCGATCGCCAGCGCCCGCTCCGCCTCGCCTTCGGATTCGACGTTCAGCGTTACACCCACTTCAATCGCGGCGGCGAGCTCGTCGTCGCGCTTGCCGGGACCGGCGAACGAGATTTCGCTCGAGCGGGTGCCGGACGCCAGCGCCGCCGCCATCTCGCCGGCCGAGGCGACGTCCAGGCCATCGACAAGCTTGCCAACGTGACTCAGCAATGGAGCATAGGTATTTGCTTTTATGGCATAATGCAGACCAACGCCAGGAAAGGCGGAGCGAAATCGGCGGACCTGGGCCGTCACCCGGGAGAGATCATAGACGAACAAAGGGGTGTCCCCGGCCTCCTCGACGAGCGAGTCGGCGCGCCGGCCGCCGATCAGCAGCCTGTCGTCCTCGGCCTCGAAGCCGGCGGGAATCGCCCCCATGGGCTTGCTCATTGGGTCAGCTCGCTCTTGATGACTTCGCGGTCGAGCTTGCCGTTGGGAGAGCGCGGCAACTCGTCGCGCCAGACGATATGCGCGGGCTGCATAAAATTCGGTAACTCGCGGCGAAGATAGTTGCGCAGCGCCTCGTCGGGACCGCTCCCTCGGACGACCAGGGCGATGGCCTCGCCGAGCCGGTCGTCGGGAATGCCGAGCGCGACCGCCTCGGCCACCACCCCGCTCGCCACCGCGGCTTCCTCGACCTCGGTCGGGCTGACCCGGTTGCCGCTGGTCTTGATCATCGAATCCTCGCGGCCGACGAAATAGAGCAGCCCCTCCCCGTCCTGCCGGACCCGGTCCCCGGACCAGACCGCCACCCCGCCGTAGCTCGATCCCCGCGGCGCCGGCCTGAAGCGGTGGGCGGTCCGCTCCGGATCGTTCCAATAGCCCTTGGCGACGAGCGGCCCGGCGTGGACGAGCTCGCCATCCTCGCCCGGCGCGCAGAGCGTTCCGTCCGGCGTCGACGTCATGACTTCAGCGAAGGGGATGGCGCTTCCGATCGATTCCGGATGCTCGTCGAGCAGGGCCGGCTCGAGATAGGTCGAGCGGAACGCCTCGGTCA
>Ga0190273_10000046_pt1 | contig 77916 bp, 90 predicted proteins | sample Popmic504IS_FD_134513 | JGI IMG/M metagenome (GOLD analysis project Ga0190273, IMG submission 134513) | Populus adjacent soil microbial communities from riparian zone of Shoshone River, Wyoming, USA - 504 IS | ecosystem: Environmental > Terrestrial > Soil > Riparian zone > Trees stand | place...
ACCGAGTCGATCTCGATCTTCAGCCGCGAGGCCGCCTCGTCGATCAGGTCGATCGCCTTGTCGGGGAGGAAGCGGTCGGCGATGTAGCGCTCCGAGAGGGTGGCGGCGGCGACGATCGCCGAGTCGGCGATGCGGACGCCGTGGTGCTGTTCGTAGCGGGGTTTCAGCCCGCGCAGGATCGCGATCGTGTCGTTCATGTCGGGCTCGCCGACGAGCACCGGCTGGAAGCGGCGCTCCAGCGCCGCGTCTTTCTCGATGTGCTTGCGGTACTCGTCGAGCGTGGTGGCGCCGACCGCGCGCAGCTCGCCGCGCGCCAGCATCGGCTTCAGCAGGTTGGCGGCGTCGACCGCGCCTTCGGCGGCGCCGGCCCCGACGATGGTGTGGAGCTCGTCGAGGAAGAGGACGATCTGGCCCTCGGCCTGCTGCACCTCGGAGAGCACCGCTTTCAGCCGCTCCTCGAACTCGCCCCTGTATTTGGAGCCGGCGAGGAGGGAGCCGATGTCGAGCGCGATTACCCGCCGGTCGCGCAGGCTCTCCGGCACATCGCCCTTGACGATCCGCTGCGCCAGCCCCTCGACGATCGCGGTCTTGCCGACGCCCGGATCGCCGATCAGCACCGGGTTGTTCTTGGTCCGGCGGGAGAGGACCTGGATCACCCGGCGGATCTCCTCGTCGCGCCCGATCACCGGGTCGAGCTTGCCGTCCTCCGCCTCGCTAGTCAGGTCGCGGCCGAATTTCTCCAGCGCCTGGGCGTTGTCCTCGGCGTTGGGGGAGGTCACTTTCGCCGGGCCCTGGACCGCCCTCACCGCCTTCTCCAGCTCACCGCGATCCGGCAGTAGGTCGGAGACGCCGGAGCCGTCCTCGGCCAGCGAGACCAGCAGGTGGCCGACGGTGATGTAGCTGTCGCCGAACTTCGCCATTACCTGCTCAGCCCCGCGGAGCACGCGGCCCAGGTTCGAGGACATCTGCGGGTCGCCACCGCCGCTGACGGTCGGCAGCCTGTCGATGGCGTCGAGCGCCTGCGCCCGCACCGTCGCCGGGTCAGCCCCCACCCGCTGCAGGACCGGGATCGCCATCCCTTCGGCCTGGTCGATCAGCGCCAGCAGCAGGTGGGCGGAAGCGATTTCGGAGTTGTTCCGGCTCCGCGCCAGCTCCTGCGCCGCGGCCACCGCTTCCCGCGATTTCTCGGTGAATCGATCCGCTTGCATCAGTTCTTCGCTTCCTTCCCGTGCTTCGCGTCCAGTTCTTCAAGGCGTTTGCGCAGCCGCTCGTTTTCGGCCCGCAGCTTCTGCACCTGGTGTTCCAGCGCCAGCACCGTTTCGACTCCCGCGAGGTTCAGCCCTTCGGCGGTCATCTGCTGGATTCGCCGCAGCCGTTCGACGTCGCGCTGGGAGTAGAGGCGGGTGTTTTTCGGCGAGCGCTTCGGCGCGATCAGCCCGCGCTGCTCGTACATCCGCAGCGTCTGCGGGTGCATCTCCGCCAGTTCGGCGGCGACCGAGATCATGAACACGCCCTGCTCCTCGCTGAAGGTCGCTTTTACCCGGCGGTAGGTGGCCATCAGCGCGCCGCCTTCCGCAGCAGCTCGGCCCGTGGGTCGCCGCCGTTCAGCGTCTCAGCCAGCTTGTCGACCGCCTCCCGCTGCTCGTCGGTCAGCGCCTCCGGCATCGCGATCTCCAGCCGGTAGCGGATGTCGCCGTTGCCGCCGTTCTTGCGCGGCGGCCCCTCACCGCGCAGGCGCTGGACGCTGCCATGCTTCGTCCCCGGCGCGACCTTGATCTTCTTCGTGCCGTTCAGGGTCGGCACCTCGATCGTGCCGCCGCGCAGCGCCTCCGGCACGGTGATCGGGACCGCCACCTCGAGGTTGCCGTCGTCGAGCCGCCTGAAGACCGGGGAGGAGGCGACCCGCGTGGTCACGTAGAGGTCCCCGGGCGGGCCGCCGCGGGGGCCGTCCTCGCCCTTGCCGGCGAGGCGGATGCGGGAGCCGTCCTTGACCCCGGCCGGGACGTTGACTTTGAGGCGCTTGCTCTGCTGGGTGAGGCCGGAGCCGCCGCAGGTGGGGCAGGGGTCCTCGATGATCCGGCCGGCGCCGCCGCACTGCGAGCAGGGCTGGCTGATCGAGAACAGGCCCTGGCCCTGCGACTCGACCCCGCGGCCTTCGCAGCGCGGGCAGGTGATGGGGGAGGTGCCGGGTTTGGCGCCGCTGCCGTGGCAGGTGGCGCAGCGGCTCTGCTTCGGCACGGTGACGCTGATCTGGGCGCCGTTGATCGCTTCGTCGAAGCTCAGCGAGACTTCGGTCTCGAGATCGCGGCCGCGCACCTGCTGGGGCTGCGGCCCGCGGCCGCCGCCGCGGTTGAAGACCGACCCGAAGATGTCGCCGAAGTCGAAGCCGCCGAACCCACCTCCCTGGCCGCCGCCCGGGAAAGGTCCCTGGCCACCGAAGCCCGCGAAAGCGCCGCCCTCGTCGTACTCCTTGCGCTTCTCCGGATCGGAGAGGACGTCATGAGCGGCGGAGATCTCCTTGAACTTGTCCTCGGCCTCCTTGTCGCCCGGGTTGCGGTCAGGGTGGTACTTCCGGGCGAGCTTCCGGTAGGCCTTCTTGATCTCCTCCTCGGACGCCTTCTTCGAAACGCCCAGCGTCTTGTAGAGCTCGTCAGCCACGTTCCTCCTCAGCTGCTCACCACGACTCGCGCTGGGCGGATCAGCTGATCGCCCAGCGTGTAGCCCTTCTGCAGAACCTCGATCACCATGCCGCTCTCGGTGCCGTCGGCAGGCTGAGTGGAGAGAGCCTCATGACGGTTGGGATCGAACTTCTCCCCCTTCGGGTCGATTGCTTCGACCCCGTTCCGCGTCAGCGTCTCGCGCAGCCCGCTGAGCACCATCTCCACACCCGCGGCCAAGCTTTGGCCCTCGCCGGCGGCCTCGAGGGCACGCTCGAGATTGTCCACCGCATCGATGACTTCCCGAGCTACTTCAACCTTTCCTCGGGCTTGTGCGGCTTGAAACTCGGAGCTCATCCGCTTCCGAAAGTTCTCGAAGTCAGCTTTCGTCCTGCGCGCCAGTTCGAGGTACTCGTCTTTCTCCCTCTGGGCGTCAGCCAGCAGCGCCTCGAAGTCCTGCTCGACCTGATCGGCATCTCCCGTGGGTGACGTCGTAGGGGGGACCCCCTCCTGCGCAGTTGCAGGAGGGGGTGGGTCCCCTGCGGCGGCAGGACCCGCGGGCCGGAGCTCCTCCGTCCCTTGCTCGTCAGACGGGAGGCTCATTTGCCCTCCTCGTCGACCACCTCAGCGTCAACGACCTCCTCCTCGTCAGAGGAAGCGGCACCGTTCTCGGTGGGACCCTCCGCGGCGGCCTCAGCCGAAGCCGCCGCGTAGATCTGCTCGGACGCTTTGGTCATCGCCGTGTTCAGCCCCTCGACCTTGGAGTCGAGCTCCTCTTTGGAGCCGGTCTCGAGCGCGTCACGCACCTCTTTGACCGCGCTGCGCACCTGCTCCTTGGCGTCGTCGTCGACTTTGTCGCCGGCCTCGTCGATTGCTTTCTCCGCCTGGTAGGCGGCGTTCTCGGCGAGGTTCCGCGTCTCCGCCAGCTCGCGCTGTTTCTGGTCCTCGTCGGCGTGAGCCTCGGCGTCGGAGACCATCTGGTTGATTTCCTCGTCGGAGAGCCCGGAGCCGGATTTGATCTCGATCTTCTGCTCCTTACCGGTGCCTTTGTCGGTCGCGGTGACGTTGATGATCCCGTTGGCATCGATGTCGAAGGCGACCTCGATCTGCGGCATCCCGCGCGGCGCCGGGGGAATCCCGGTGAGCTGGAATTTGCCCAGGCTCTTGTTGCCGCTGGCCATCTCGCGCTCGCCCTGGAGCACGTGGATCTCGACCGAGGGCTGGTTGTCCTCGGCGGTCGAGAAGACCTCCGACTTCTTCGTCGGGATCGTCGTGTTGCGCTCGATCAGCTTCGTCATCACGCCGCCTTTGGTCTCGATCCCCAGCGTCAGCGGGGTGACGTCGAGTAGCAGCACGTCCTTGACGTCGCCGGCCAGCACGCCCGCCTGGATCGCCGCGCCGACCGCCACGACCTCATCGGGGTTGACCCCCTGGTGCGGCTCCTTGCCGGTCAGCTCCTTGACCTTCTCGCGCACCGCCGGCATCCGGGTCATGCCGCCGACGAGGACGACGTGGTCGACCTCGGTGTCGGCGTCGGCCAGGGCCTGCTTGACCGGCCCGACGACGCGGTCGAGCAGGTCGCCCGTCAGCTCGTTCAGCTTCGAGCGGCTCAGCTTCAGGTCGAGGTGCTTCGGCTGTCCCTCGACCGCGGTGATGAAGGGCAGGTTGATCTGCGTCTCCTGGGTCGAGGAGAGCTCGATCTTCGCCTTCTCCGCCGCCTCGTAGAGGCGCTGCAGCGAGTTCTTGTCCTGGGAGAGATCGACGCCCTGGTCGCGCTTGAACTCCGCCACCAGCCACTCGACGATCGCTTTGTCCCAGTTGTCGCCGCCGAGGTGGTTGTCGCCGGCGGTCGCCTTCACCTCGAAGACGCCGTCGCCGATTTCCAGCACCGAGACGTCGAAGGTGCCGCCGCCGAGGTCGAAGACGAGGATCGCGTGGTCGGAGTCCTCTTTGTCGAGCCCGTAGGCGAGCGAGGCCGCGGTCGGCTCGTTGATGATCCGCTTCACCTCGAGCCCGGCGATTTTGCCGGCGTCCTTGGTCGCCTGCCGCTGGTCGTCGTTGAAGTAGGCGGGGACGGTGATCACGGCGCTGTCGACCGTGTCGCCGAGCTTCATTTCCGCATCGGCTTTCAGCTTCTGGAGGATCATCGCGCTGATCTCCGGCGGGCTGTACTGCTTGCCCCGCGCGTCGACCCGCACGTCCCCGTTGGGGCCGGCCTCGACCGTGTACGGGACGATCGTCTCCTCCTCTTTGACTTCCGACTCCTTGCGGCCCATGAACCGCTTGATCGAGAAGATCGTGTTCTCCGGGTTCATCACTGCCTGCCGTTTGGCGACGGTGCCGACGAGGCGCTCGCCGCCCTCGGTGAACGCGACGACCGACGGGGTGGTGCGCCCGCCCTCGGCGTTCTCAAGAACGGTGGGCTCGCCGCCCTCCATCACCGCCACGCACGAGTTGGTCGTGCCGAGGTCGATTCCGATCGTCTTTGCCACTTTTGCCATTCCTCCAGGGGTATTGGGGTATCTGTAGGGGTTCTACTACTGAAGCTTGAAAAATCTAAGTCGCAGTATGGCAGATCATGTTTGGATTTCAAGCGATCTGCCTATATTCACCAGCAGGAGGCGCCTCGACCAATCGGCCCCGGGGGGAAACGGGGCCACGGAAGAGGAGGACGAACTTTGAGCACCGCACCCACCCGCCGGTTGTTGCTGGCAGTGGTCGCCGCAGCCTCGATCCTGGCGCTGTTGCTGCCCACCGCCGCGGCCGCCAAGAAGCCGAACCACAGCGACAACGGCAAAGGCAAGGTCGTCAGTGTGATGACCCGGAACCTCTACCTCGGCGCCAATCTTGCCCCGGCGATCGGAGCGAAAACCTTGCCCGAATTCGTCGAAGCCAACGGTCAGATCCTGCGCGAAGTGACGCTGAACAACTTCCCGGTTCGGGCCAAAGGTCTGGCGCAGGAGATCCTCAGCGAGAAGCCGGACCTCGTCGGCCTCCAGGAGGTCGCCCTCTGGCGCACTGGGCCTCCGAGCCTGACGCCGGTCCTGACCGGCCAGCCGAGCGCGACCACGGTCCGCTACGACTACCTGGAGGAACTCCTCACCGAGCTCAACCGCGGCCCTGACCGCTACGAAGTCGTCGTCGTCCAGAACGAGTTCGACCTGGAGGCGCCCGGGGACGAGAACCTCGTCGCCGGCGACGGTCCGAACCCCGCGATCGCCGACGCCGAGATCAACGGGCGGCTGACGATGCGCGACGTGATCCTCGCTCGCCAAGGCGCCGGCGTCCACACCCGCAACCCGCAGTCGGGCAACTTCAAAGTTCTGTTGCCGGTCGAAATCCTCGGCCAGAAACTGCCGATCAAACGCGGCTGGACTGCGACCGACGCAAGGGTGCGCGGAAGCGGCTGGTTCCGCTTCGTCAACACCCACCTCGAGGCATTCGACCCGGCATTCCTGGTGCCGAGCGTTCGCGCCCTGCAAGCCTCTGAGCTGGTGGCGCCGGGCGGTCCTGCCACTGGTGATCTGCCGGTGGTCCTGGTCGGCGACCTCAACTCCGACGACGACACCGTCGAGCCGGAAGACCAGCAGGCCTACAGGGTCCTGCTCGACGCCGGCCTGGTCGAGCGCAGCACGAATGACCCGCTCAGCTGCTGCCTCGACTCGAGTCTGCTGGCCGAGGGCGCCGGCGGTGACGTCTCCGACTTCGACCACCAGGTCGACCACGTGATGACGAACGATCCCGGTCGGATCGTCCTGGAGCGCTCAGAGGTGACCGGGCTGCTGCCGGTCAACGGCTTCTGGGACTCCGACCACGCCGGAGTCTTCAGCGCCCTGCGGTTCCTGCGTTAGGCGTCAGGCCATGGGGGGCGGGGGAGACCCTCGCCCCTCAGCCCTGGCCCGCGGTCCTGGCGACGAACTCGGCCACTTCTTTGGCCTGCTCCTCGTTGAGGATGCCGCCCGGCATTCGGCCCGGGGTGGTGGTGCTGTTGACGCCCACTTCGACCGCGTTGAGGACGCGCCCTTCGGTCGCTTTGATCGTCGATTTGACCGTTTCCGGGTCGCCCTCCGGCGGCCCGGAGGGGGCGAGCAGTTCGTCGAGGTCGGGGCCGTAGTTGCCGTCGGTGCCGGCGCTGTAGAGCGCGTGGCAGGTGCCGCAGTTGGTGACGAAGAGGGACTGGCTGTGCTCGAGGCCGGCAGGGACCTCGGTCTCGCCGCTCTCGCCGTCGCCCTTGGCGCGGAAGGCCGCGAAGGGAATCACCACAGCGAGGACGAGGATCAGGACCCCGAACCAGATGAAGGTGCGCTTGCTCATGAGGCGGCGCGCATACTACTGGCGCCCGCCGCGGTGCGGTTCTCCCGGTACCAGGGGCACATCCGCCGCAGCCCGCACTCGCCGCAGCGCGGTTTCGGCCGGCAGACGGTGCGGCCGTGCCGGATCAGGTTGACGTGGAACTCGTGGGCGTCCTCGGGCGGCACGATCGCCAGCATCTCGTCATGGGCCTTCTCGAAGGAGGCCTTGGCCGGGAAGAGACCGAGCCGGCCGCCGACGCGGTGGACGTGGACGTCGACCGGGATCTCCGGGATCCCCCAGGTGAAGATCAGCACGCAGGCGGCGGTTTTGCGCCCGACGCCGGGCAGGGCGAGCAGGAAGTCGAGCGACTCGGCGCGCGAGGCGCGCTCCAGCCACGCCAGGTCGGGCGGGTCGCCCAGCTGCTCGAGGATCGCCTGGATCCGCGGCGCCTTCTGCCTCGCCAGCCCACCCGGCCGGATTGCCTCCTCGACCTCGTTTACGGGCGCGTCCCGCACTTCCTCCCAGCCGGGGAAGCGCTCGCGCAGCGCCGCGAAGGCGACGTCGCGGTTGCGGTCGTTGGTGTGCTGGGAGAGGACCGTCTTGATCAGCTCCGCGATCGGGTCGCCGTGGGGTTCCTCGGCGGGCACGCCGTACATCTCCCGCAGCCGGTCGCGGATCGCCCGCACCCGCCGCTTCTCCGGCCGCTTCCAGCTCACCCGCCGCACCCTATTGAGCCGTTAACCCCGGAGCTACAATTGGCTGTTCGTGTCTGCCGCCTTCGCCGCCATAACCGCCCGCCTCCCCAAGGGGTGGGGCGACCTCGGTCGCCAGGTCGTCGTCCTCGTCGGCGTCGACCTCGCCTACACCTTCGTGCGCGGGATCGCCGACGGCAGCAGGGCGCTCGCGATGACCCACGGGCAGCAGATCATCGACTTCGAGAAAGCGACCGGGACCTTCTTCGAGCCGGGCCTGCAGGCGTTCTTCCTGCCGGCGCAGGGCATCATCGACGTCGCCAACCAGCTCTACCTCAACGCCCAGTTCTCGATCGCGCTCGGCTTCCTGGTCTGGATGTACTTCTTCCGCAACGAGTCCTATTACTTCGTGCGGAACATGTTCGTCGCCTCTTTCGGCCTGGCGCTGATCGGCTACGCGCTCTTCCCGACGGCGCCGCCGCGGATGTTCCCCGAGTACGGCTTCGTCGACACCCTCAACGCCTTCGCCGAGGTCGGCCACGACTCGACGATCGCGAAGATCTTCATCAACCCCTACGCCGCGGTGCCGAGCATGCACTGCGCCTTTGCGATGATGATCGGCGGCACCGGGGTGATGGTCTGCCGCAGCTGGTGGGCGAAGGGGTGGTGGGCGTTCTGGCCGCTGCTGGTCTCCTGGGTCACGGTTGTCACCGCCAACCACTACTGGGTCGATGCGGCGCTCGGCTGGCTGGTCGCGCTGACCGCCGCCGTGGTCGCGCAGCGGCTGGCGCAGGCGCGCCCCGAGGCCTGGTCGTTCCGGGTCCCCGCCCGCGCCCCTCGAGAGGCCGAGGCGTAATAGCCTCATAGGCGATGTCACCCTCGGCGCCGCCCCGGCGCAACAGCCGCGCGGCCGGCCGCAACGGACAGGAGCTGCGCTCCTACGCGCGCGACCGGCTGATCGAGTCCCGGCTGACGCCGAACGCGATCTCGATGATGGGCCTGCTCGGCAACCTCGTCGCCGCCGCGCTCGTCACCCAACGCCTCTTCTTCCTGGCCGGCGTCGCCTTCGTGATCGGCTCGGTGATGGACACGCTCGACGGCCGCTACTCGCGGATGTCGGGCAAGGGGACGCTCTTCGGCGCTTTCCTCGACTCGACGCTCGACCGGATCGAGGAGGGGATCGTCCTCACCGCCGTCGCCGGCTACTTCGCCGCCGAGGGAGACGACTTCGCCGCGGCGATGTGCGTGGCCGCCGTCCTCTTCTCGCTGATGGTCTCCTACACCCGCGCCCGGGCCGAGGCTCTTGGGGTTGAGTGCAAGGTCGGTTTGGCAACTCGGCCCGTCCGCGTGGTGATACTTTCGGTCGGCTTGATCTTCGCCAAGGGCGCCGGTTTGGGCGACTTCGAACTGCTGGCGCCGGCGGTCTACGTGATCGCAGCCTTGACGATTTTCACCACCTTCCAGCGGGTATGGCATGTGAGGAATGAGCTTTCCGGCGAGGTCTCCGGCGTCAAGGACGACGGCGGCGCCGCTGGGGACGTGTAACCAGCGAAGCCGCCCGGTGTCTTCAGCCACCCAGCGCAATCCAGGAGGACTTCCGAATTCATGAGTGAGAGCAACGGAGCCAACGGCCAATCCAACGGCGTCGGTCGCACGGACGAGAAAGTTCGCGTCGCGATAGTCGGCGTCGGCAACTGCGCCAACAGCTTCATCCAGGGCGTCCAGTACTACAAGGACGCCGACCCGGGTGACGAAGTCCCCGGCCTGATGCACGTCGACCTCGGCGGCTACCACGTCCGCGACGTCGAGTTCGTCGCCGCCTTCGACATCGACGCCGAGAAGGTCGGCAAAGACCTCTCCGAGGCGATCTGGTCGGGCCAGAACGACACGATCAAGTTCGCCGACGTGCCGAACCTCGGGGTCGAGGTCCAGCGCGGGATGACCCACGACGGGCTCGGTAAGTACCTGAAAGAGAAGATCACCAAAGCCCCGGGTGAAACCGCGGACGTCGTCGGCATCCTCAAAGAGACCAAGGCCGACGTCCTCGTCTGTTACCTCCCGGTCGGCTCCGAGGAGGCGACCAAGTGGTACGTCGAGCAGGCGCTCGCCGCCGGCGTCGGCTTCGTCAACTGCCTGCCTGTCTTCATCGCCCGCGAGGACTACTGGGACAAGCGCTTCCAGGAGGCCGGGCTGCCGATCATCGGCGATGACATCAAGAGCCAGGTCGGGGCGACGATCGTCCACCGGGCTCTGGCGCGCCTCTTCCACGACCGCGGCGTGCGGCTGGAGCGGACGAGCCAGCTCAACGTCGGCGGCAACATGGACTTCTACAACATGCTCGAGCGCGAGCGGCTGGACTCGAAGAAGATCTCGAAGACCAACGCCGTCACCTCGATCATGGGGCACGAGCTGCCGCCCGAGAACGTCCACGTCGGCCCCTCCGACTACGTGCCATGGCTGACCGACCGCAAGTGGGCGCACATCCGGCTCGAGGGCAAAGCCTTCGGCGACGTCCCGCTCACCGCCGAGCTGAAGCTCGAGGTCTGGGACTCGCCGAACTCCGCCGGCGTAGTCATCGACGCGGTGCGGCTGATCAAGCTGGCGCTCAACAACGGCGTCGCCGGCCAGCTCGACGGTCCCTCCAGCTACCTGATGAAGAGCCCGCACAGTCAGCGGCCCGACGACGAGGCGCGCGAGCAGACCGAGCAGTTCATCCTCGAGAACACGCGCGGCAATTCGCTGCCGGGTCAAGCGGCGGAGACGCCGAGCACGACCTCGGCTTAAGGCCGCAACGACCGTAGGTTTGTAAGAGCCCGCTCCGGCGGGCTCTTATTCTGCTCCTGTGGCTTCCGAACCGCTCTCCGTCGCCCAGGTCTTCCCGTCCCGCCGCGGCGGGACGAACGAGGCGGCGCGGTTTGCCGGGGGGGTATCCGACGAGCTCGAGCGCCGTGGGCATGAGGTGCTGCGGATCTCCACCGGGGAGCCGGTCAAACGGCTGCTGAAAGGGCGCGACCTGGACATCGTCCACGTCCACGACCCGTTCGCCCCGAGCGCGCCTTCAGCCGCGTTGCGGCACTCCTTCTCGCTCAACGTCGCCACCTTCCACGAGCCGCGCGAGCGGGTCCTGGCGACCCAGGTGGCGCGACCGCTGGTCGAGATCTTCTTCGGCCGGATCGACGCCCGCACGGTGACGCGACCGCAGACGGCAGAACTGCTGGAACGGTTCTTCCCGGCTGGGTACGAGGTGTTGGGCTCGGGGACGGCAGATGGCGAGACCAACTGGGCGGCCGTCGCCGACGAGCTGGAAGCGATCTACCGCCGGCTGCTGGCGCGGCGGCACGACCCCGAGGGCGACGCCGAGGTGCGCGAGCGGATCTCGCAGCGGCCACTGATCGAGGTCGACCTGCACATGCACACCGACCACTCGGGCGACTGCGCCACCCCCGTCGACGTCCTCATCCACACCGCCCGCGACCGTGGCCTCGGCGCGATCGCGATCACCGACCACAACGAGGTCTCGGGGGCGCTGGAGGCGCGCAAGCTGGCCGAAGAGCTCGGCGACATCAAGGTGATCGTCGCCGAGGAGGTGAAGACCGCCGAGCAGGGCGAGGTGATCGGCCTCTTCCTCGAGGAGAAGATCCCCAAGGGACTGACGATGGCGGAGACGATCCGCGAGATCCGCGCCCAGGGCGGGCTCGTCTACGTGCCGCATCCCTTCGACCGCTTCCACTCGGTGCCCGATTACGAGCACCTGCTCGACATGGTTGAGGAGATCGACCTGCTCGAGGTGTTCAACCCGCGGGTGGCGGTGACGTCGTTCAACGAAGAGGCGGTGCGGTTCGCCCGCAAGTACCGGATCGTGCCGGCGGCGGGGTCCGACAGCCACGTGGCGCAGGGGCTCGGGAGCGTGCGGCAGCGAATCCACGACTTCGACGGGCCGGCTGAGTTCCTCGAGGCGATGCGGGATGCCGACATCACCCGCAAGCACAAGAACCTCGTCTACGTGCAGACGCTGAAGTTCCTGCAGACGACGGGGCGGCCGAAGGCGCCGAAACGGCGGGTCCCGGATGCGAAGCCGGTGCGGGGCGGGCGCCCGCGGCGGGAGCGGCGCGCGCGCTCGTGAGGATCGCGACGCGGACGAGCAAGTCCTGATGCAGGCGGGCCGCCGCAAAGGAGCCGCGCCCGCCTCGTCAAAGAGTGCCCCGGTGCGCAGCATCGACGACGAGATCCGTGAGAAGTACCTGGAGCGGGCGATCCGCGAGCTCAACCAGCTGAGCCGGGAGGTTCAGGAGTGCTCGCACTGCCCGCGCGGCAAGCTGATGCCGGTGCTCGGCTCCGGCCACCCGCAAGCCGACGTCTTCATGCTCAAGCAGGCGCCGCTGGCCGCGGAGATCGAGGAGGGGGTCGCCTTCTACGGCCGCTCCGGCAACGCGCTGATGAAAAGCTTCAAGCGGCTCGGCATCGACCCGCTGGTCGTCTACGGCACCCTCTGCGTCAAGTGCCCTACTCCTGAGCCCGATCTCGCCGCCGGCGAGTGCATAGCGAGACTGGTCGAGGAGCTGGCGATCGTGCAGCCGAAGATCGTCGTCGTCATGGGCGAGCCTGCCCTCCGCATCCTCAACTCACTCGGCGTCCCCCTGGCGCGGGAGATCGAGCCCAAAGAGGGGGAGATCCAGCCCTTCACCCCCACCGTCGACGCCCTCTACACCCCCGACATCGACGAGTCCCTGGACGAAGAGGGCGCCAAGCAGCGCTTCTGGCGCGCCTTCAAGGCCCTCGGCGCCTGGTACGACGACCTGCCTCCCTACTGATTTCCGGGAATCCGCCAATGCTCCCGAGGTTGGGAATCGGGATGCTGCTTTCGTGGGTGACGATTCGCTTCGGCAGGGGTTCGCCCGGGCTCGAGCCGTTGCCGTCCAGCTGCTGTCCAAGCAGGAAGCCGGAGCCGCCGATCAGGATGGCGCACACTGTCCCTAGAAGTGTCCGGCGCCTCACGGTCTTGAACATAAACTGACGGAGTGCTGCCCGCCGGGACGATGGTCCGCGGTTACCGCGTCGTCAGGACGATCGGCAAGGGCGGGATGGGCACCGTCTACGAGGCCGAAGAAATCGCGTGGGGGCGGATGGTGGCGCTGAAGGTCCTCTCGAAGGAGGCTGCCCGCCGGGACCCCACCTTCCCCCAGCGGTTTGAACGGGAGTGCCGGGCGCAGCGGGAACTCAGCCATCCGCACATCGTCAGGGTCTTCGACAACGGCGACAGTCCGCACGGACAGTGGCTTGCGATGGAGCTGGTCGAAGGGCGAACTCTCGAGCAGGTGCTCGGGGGCGAGCGGCTCCCCCAGGAGGAGGTCTTGAAGCTCCTCGAGCCGATCGCCGATGCGCTCGAAGCAGTTCACGGACGGGGCCTGATCCACCGTGATGTCACCCTGCGGAACATCCTCGTCGGGAACGACGGCACGCCGTTCCTAGCCGACTTCGGGGTGACGAAGCGAGTCGACGAGCACACTCTCACCAAGACCGGCGACTTCATCGGCAGCTTGAGGTATGCAGCGCCGGAGCAGATCCGGCAGGCGTCCGCGCCGCCCAGCGACGTCTACTCGCTGGCGGTCGTCCTCTACCGGTGCCTGTGCGGGCGCTTCCCGTTTGAGGCGCGTGGAGAGGACGCCCTCTTCGTCGAGCAGCTGCTTCGCCGCCCACCGCCGCCCACCTCAGTGAACCCGAGCCTGCCACGGGCGCTCGACAAGGTGCTCGCGAAGGGCCTCGCCAAGGAGGTGACTAAGCGTTACCGGAGTCCGAGCGAGCTGATCGCCGACGCGCGTGCGGGCCTCGAAGGAAAAGAGCTGAAACATCTCGCAGCTAGGCGCCCTCTCCCCGCGAGTGCCCTGATGGCTATGGCGGTGGTCCTGTTCGTTTTGGGAGTCGGGGCCGGAGCGCTTGCCAGTGGGTCATCTCGGTACGAGAGTCACCGCGTTCGCGCCGGGTCGCTAGAAGTCGCGGTCCCGAAGGGGTGGGTCCGGGAAAATGGTGTCGTCGCCCGATTTCCACGCCTTCAGCTCGCTGACCCTCTAACGCTGATCCCTGCGCGTGGTGGCGGGAAGGAAGCCGCAATCGTCGGCATGTCCCTAGCTCGTGGAAAAACGCTCCTGCCTTTTCATCTTCGGCCCTCTTTTGGTAACCCACCGGTTACGGACCTTTCGTTGGGCTCGCTGCAGGCGCTGCGTTACGAAGGGATGGGGCCGAAGTCAAAGACCGAACCGTGGACGGTGATCGTCTCGCCGACGAGCATCGGCGTCGCCACGATCGCCTGTAGGCCGGGTCCTCGCCGGGGTGCCTCGCGCCGGATCTGCGAGAGGCTCGCCGCAAGCCTGAAGCTGCTGGACGGCAGCGCATACCGGATCGGTCCTTCGGCGCAGTTCGCGGCACTGCTAAGGCAGCAGTTCGGAGGTCTCAACCGCGGAATCCGGCGGCTCAAACGGCAGTTGCAGGAGGCAAGGGGGAATGAGGCTCAGGCGGATGCATCCGGTGCTCTGGCAGATCTGTTCCGCCGCTGCGCGCGGGCTCTCGCCGCGGCCTCGGTCTCCCCTCAGGTCGCCGCTCACCTGGCGGGGCTGGTCACGGCTCTGCATTGGGTCCGAGACTCCTATGAGGACCTAGCCGCCGCCTATCGAACCGAAAACCCTCACGCCTACAGCACGGCCCTCGGCCAGATCGGCTTCTCGGAATCGGTCCTCTACAACCGGATCCATTGGCTTACCGGCGTTGGCTATCGCGTTTCGGAGGACTATCCCTACTAGCTAGCTGGCCGACGCGATGTTGCGTGGCGACTTTATGGGCGCTATAGGCCCCAAGCCGCCACTCATGCAGACGTGGTGGTGGCGGCCTCGGCGGTGGCGACTGGTACGACGACCTGCCGCCGTTTAGGCGGTCGTCTTGACCGGCTCGGGCCGGCCGTCGGGCTCGAGGCCGTTGGCTTCGTGAGCTTTCTGAGCCGCGCTCTTGGGCGAGAGATAGCGGTCGATCAGCGCCAGGGCGACGGCGGAGATCACGAAGGTGAGGTGGATGACGGTCTGCCAGAGCATCGTCTCGGAGGAATGGTTGGCGGCGTTGATGAAGGTCTGCAGGAGGTGGATCGAGGAGATGCCGACGATCGCCATCGCCAGCTTCACCTTGAGCACGTTGGCGTTGACGTGCGAGAGCCACTCGGGCTGGTCCGGGTGGCCGCGGAGGTTGATGCGGGAGACGAAGGTCTCGTAGCCGCCGATGATCACCATGATCAGCAGGTTGGCGATCATCACCACGTCGACCAGGCCGAGGACGAGGAGCATCACGTCGTTCTCGCTTAGGTGGCCGACGTCGGAGACCAGGTGCCAGAGCTCCTGCATGAAGCGCCAGACGTAGACGCCCTGCGCGGCGATCAGCCCCAGGTAAAGGGGAGCCTGCAGCCAGCGGCTGATGAAGATCGTGCTGCCGACCGTGCGGGCGAGCGGCCGGTCGATGTGGGCTTCGGCGGCGATGGGCCGCGCATCCTAACCGGCGGCCTCTAAGTCTTCCCTAAAGGCTCACTGGTGCGGCGGGCCGCCTTTGCGCGGCGTGTCCTGGTCGCTACCGGCGTGCTGGGCGGGGTGCTGTTCGCCCATTGGGGCGGCGTGTTTCTCGCCGGCATGGTCGTTCGCTGCAGCGGGCTTCTCACCAGCTCCGCCTCTGGCTCCAGGATCTTTCAAAGCCTGCGCGGCGGCCTTTGCTTTGTCGGTCATGCTGCCGCCGCCTTTGGCGACCTTTTTCAGCTCCTCGGCGTCGGCTTTGAGGCTGTCCACGCCGCCCCTCTTGTCGATCGTGTCTTTGGCTTTGGCGGCGAGTTTCTTGAAGTCCATGGTTCCTCCTGGCGGCTGGGTGGTGTCCTTGCCGTTTACCCGGAACGGCAAAACTCAGCGCTCGCTGAATTCGACCCCCTAGAGGGGGGAAAGATCAGCGCCCGCTGAAATTTCCCTAGCGTGGGGCCGCGGCCGCGGCGAGGGCGGTCATCGGCTCGACCTTGGCGCTGGCCAGGCCGCGGATGACGATGGTGTCTAGGGCGCTGTAGGCGCTGAGGGCCTCTTGGGCGCCCTCGGAGTCGGCGGCGGCTACGCCGACGGTGCCCTCGGGCTCGCCGAGGCGGTCGAAGTGGTCACGGTAGCCCTTGTGGAGGTCGCGGTAGAAGGACTCCTCCTTGGCGAGGCGGTCGCTCGCGTCGGGACCGACGGCGGTGCGGACGTAGCCGAAGACGCGGGGGGTCTCGCGGCCTGCCTCGGCGGCTCCCGCCTCGACCTTTTCGCGGGCGCCGGCGGCGAAGCCGGGGGTCATCCAGTTGAAGAAGACGCCGTCGTAGGAGCTTCCCGCCAGTTCGCACATCTTCGGCCCCATCGCGGCAAGGACGAGTTTCACGTCGGGCAGCAGCTCGCGCAGCTCCGGCAGCGCCTCGCGCATCTTCGTCAGCGGCTTCTTGGTGAAGCCGGCGCCGACCCCGAGCCAGAGCTTCGAACGGTCGATGCCGAACTCCTCGACGTCGGCGGCGATCTGCTCGGGCGGGGTGCGGTCGAGGGCGATCACGGCGACGCCGAGCTCGATCTCCGGCGCCGCGGCCGCGAACTCCGCCAGCGTCGCCAGGCCTTTCGCCCCCGGGTGGTCGTTGGACCACATCGACTCGTAGCCGAGCTCGGCGCAGCGCGCCGCCAGCGGCCGCGCCACCTCCGGGTCTAGGCCCGCCGCGACTCCGAACGCCCGGCTCATGCCTTCTCGAAAAGCGCCACGCACTCGATGTGCGGGGTCTGGGGGAACATGTCGACCGGCCTCACGCGGCGCAGCCTATAGCCGGCCTCCGTGAGCTGGGTCGCGTTCGGCGCCAGCGTCGTCGGGTTGCAGGAGACGTAGACGATCTTCTGCGCCTCGCACTCGATCACCCGGCGGACGATCTTCTGCGAGAGGCCCGCCCGCGGCGGGTCGACGACGACGACGTCGGGCTTGCCGGCTTTCTCGACCAGCGGCCGCACCCCGGTACGCGCGTTGGCCGCCATGAAGTGCGCGTTCTCGATCTTGTTGGCGCGGGCGTTGCGCTCGGCGTCGGCGATCGCCTCGGGGACGATCTCCAGGCCCCAGACCTCGCCGGCCCCCCGCGCCATCGTCAGCCCGATCGTGCCGATCCCGCAGAAGAGGTCGAAGACCCGCTCGCTGCCGCTGAGGCCGGCGAACTCCGCGGCGACCGCGTACAGGCGCTCGGCCATCTCGGTGTTGGTCTGGAAGAAGGCGCCGTGGGACATCTCCAGCTGCAGGCCGCTGAGCTCCTCGCGCAGCCGCTCCTCGCCGAGCACGCCGGTCGGGCCGTCGCTGCTGCCCGCTTCCTCCTCGACGATCGTGTGCAGGTCGACGGGTGGTCGCGGGAAGCGCGCCTCCATCGTCACCAGTCGCGTCTGCACCTGGCCGGTCCGCCGCCCCTCTCGGACCGCGAGGTTGCGGAGGACGCCGCGGTGGTTGCGGCGGTCGAAGGCGGGCACGTGTTCCAACCGTGCCCACTCGCGGACCGCGTTGCGCGCCTCGTTGCCCTGCTCGGAGGCGAGGTGGCAGTCATGGGCGTCGACGATCAGGTCCCAGCGACCGCGGGCGTGGAAGCCGAGCGTCACCTCACCATTGTCGTCTTCGCCGAAGGAGTACTCGAGCTTGTTGCGGTATCGCCACTGCTCCGCCGCCGGCACGATCTCTTCCAGCGCATAGCCCTCGAGGCCGCCGATCCGGTCCAGGGCTTCGGCGACCTGCTCCTGCTTGTGGTGGAGCTGCTGCTCGTAGGGGAGGCCCTGCCAGGGGGCGCCGGGGCAGGGCTCGCCGCCGTGGAGGCAGCGGTCGGGCAGCCGATCCGGGGACGGCTGCAGCAGCTCGACCGTGCGAGCCTCGGCGAAGCGCTTCTTGCCTTTGGTGACCTCGGCGCGGACGCGGTCGCCCGGCAGCGCGCCGGCGACGAAGACGACGAAGCCGTCGGCCCGAGCGACCCCCCGCCCGCCGAAGGCGAGGGAGTCGATCTCGAGCTCAACCTGCTCTCCGCGGCGCGGAGCACGGGCCGCCCCCCTGGTGCCGGCGGCCCCCTCCACTTACGGCAGCGCGTTTCGCGCCTGTTTGGCGAGGCGCTCCAGCTCTTTGATCAGCGCGTCACGCTGTTTTTTGCCCCGTTTGACCAGCTCGCTGAGCAGTTTCTCGGCGTCGCTGCGGGTCATGCGGCCGCGTTTGACGGCGTCGTCGACGACGTCCTGGATGCGGTCGCGGCTGAGGGTCACGCTCTGCTCGAGGCTCTCGCGGAACTGCTGGACGCTCTTGTCGAGCCCGGTCGTCGCTTTGCTGGAGGCATTGCGGCTCGAGCTCGATTTGCTTCTGCTGCCACCTTTTTTCGAGCCCGCTTTCGAAGTGGTTTTTTTGGCGGCTTTCCTCGTTTTCGACGCCGCTTTTTTGGTGCTGCCTTTGGCTTTCGATTTCGTCGCTTTGCTGGCTTTCGACGATTTCGATTTTGCGCCGGCTTTCGCTTTCGATTTGCTGCTGGTCGATTTGCCGGCGGCTTTTTTCTCAGCCATCTAGGTGTGCCTCCGTAGTCGGTTGTCCCGCTGGTGGGACTCGACTATCTCAATTCGGGAGGAGGTGTGACTCGGTGAGGCCGAACCGCGCCTGCACCGGCGCGTGGTCGGAGAGCCGCAGCGCTCGTCCCTCGAACGGCAGCTCGCGTTTCTCCGGCGGCCACTTGGCCGGGGGGTCGACCACGTCGAGGCCGCGGCAGAGGACGTGGTCGATCGCGTCGGGGGCGGTGACCGGACTGTCGAAGCCGAACTCCTCGCGGAGGCGCTCGAAGATGCGCGGGTTCTTCCCCGGCCGCAGGTTGAGGTCGCCGCCGAAGACGAGCGGCCGCCCGCCCGCCCACTCGCACGCCGCCCGCACCGCCCGCAGCACGTCCTCCACCGCCAGCTTCGGCCAGTCGTTGGTCGCGTGCAGGTTGGCGACGCAGACGCCGGAGGCGGTGGCGACGAAGGCCATCGAGCGGCGCTCGGGCTCGCCTTCGTGGATCGCCATCTCGCGCCGCTCGGCGATCCCGCCGAGCTTGCCCGGCACCCGCACCAGGGTCAGGTTGGAGCCGCCCTCGCCCGAGGCGATCAGGTCCGGGTTCTGCCGCGCCAGCAGCGCCCGCAACCCGCCGAGCGAGTTGCGCGAGGTCAGAGCCCGGTGCCACTCGGCGCCGCAGGCTCGCGCCAGCGGCTCGGCGAAGCGCGGCGGGCACTCCTGCAGCAGCGCCACGTCCCACTCGGCGCGGGCGAGCAGCGCCGCGAACTCCTCGGTGAGGTCGCGGTTGACCTGGACGTGGGTCGCGTTGCGCTCCTCGAAGCGCAGCAGCCGCGAGCGCCAGGTGCGCAGCTCCGGGTCGGGCGGATAGTCGCGCCCGTGAAAGAGGTTCCAGTTGAGGCAGGTGAACTCCATCCGACGAACTGCATCAAATTTCTGCCCTGCGGGGTCGGAAATTTGATGCAGTTCGTAGTATCCGGCAGCTTGAAGCGGGACTTTCTCACCGGCGAGGAGCTCGGGGCTTTCGAGCTCGGCAAGCTGCTCGACCGTGCCGCCGAGCTGAAAGCGGGGCGGCGTGACGGTGTCGGCCGCGACTCGCTCGCCGGCCGCAGCATCGCCCTCTTCTTCGAACGCCCATCGACCCGGACGCGGATCTCCTTCGACGTCGGCGTCGCCGAGCTGGGGGCGCACCCGGTGCTGCTGCGCGGCGACGAAATGCAGCTCTCCCGCGGCGAGTCGGTCGAGGACACGGCCCGGGTCCTCTCCCGCTACGTCGACGCGATCGTGATCCGCTCCGGCTCCCACGAGATCGTCGAGGGGTTGGCCGAGGCCGCCGAGGTGCCGGTGGTCAACGGGCTCACCCCGCTCCACCATCCCTGCCAAGGGCTCGCCGACCTGCTGACGATGCGCGAGCGCTTCGGCGACCTGCAGGGCCTGCGGCTCGCCTACGTCGGCGACGGCAACAACGTCGCCCGCTCGCTCGGGATCCTCGGCGAGCTTGCTGGCGTCGAAGTCGTGGTCGCCGCCCCGGCGGGCTACCAGCTGGAGGAGGGGCACGAGGTGCGGCTGAGCGACGACCCGCGCGCCGCCGCGGCCGGCGCCGACGCCCTCTACACCGACGTCTGGATCAGCATGGGCGACGAGGAGGAGGCGCGCCAGCGCCGGGCCGACCTCGCGCCGTTCCAGCTCGACGCCGACCTGCTCGCCGCCGCCAAGGAGGAGGCAATCGTCCTCCACTGCCTGCCCGCGCACCCGGGGGAAGAGATCAGCGCCGAGGTCCTCTACGGGGAGCGCTCCGCCGTCTGGGACCAGGCCGAGAACCGGCTCCATGCGCAGAAGGCGCTGCTGGAGACGCTGCTGCTCGAGGGCGACTAGCGGCCCGCCATCCATGTACCCCGAGATCCACATCGGCCCGCTGACGCTGCAGACCTTCGGGCTGATGTTCGCCCTCGCCTTCCTCGGCGCGGGGGCGCTGATCTGGAAGCGCTTCGGGGAGCTCGGCAAGCCGCCGGACTGGGCGTATGAGATGGGCTTCGCGGCGCTGCTCGGCGGCGTCGTCGGCTCCCGCCTCTACTTCATCGTCCAGAACTGGAGCGACGTCAGCGACGACCTGCTCGGCAACCTCTTCTCCGGCTCCGGCCTGGTCTGGTACGGCGGCGTGATCGGCGGCGCCCTCGCCGTCTGCGCCTGGGCCCGCTACCGCGACTTCCTCAACCTGACGCTGCTCGACGTGGCGGCGCCGGCGCTGGCGCTCGGCTACGCGATCGGCCGCTGCGGCTGCCAGCTCTCCGGCGACGGCGACTACGGCAAGGCCTGGGACGGGCCGTGGGCGATGGCCTACCCCGACGGGACGGTGCCGACCGACACCACCGTCCACCCGACCCCGATCTACGAGACGCTGGCGATGGGCCTCGGCGCTTGGCTGCTCTGGCAGCTGCGCGACCGCGTGCGCGCCGGCGTCCTCTTCGCGATCTACCTGCTCTACGCGGGGACCGAGCGGTTCCTGGTCGAGTTCCTGCGCCGCAACGACGACGTCGCCCTGGGGCTGACGACGGCCCAGCTGGAGAGCCTGGCGATGATGGCCGCCGGCGCGGTGTGGATCGCGATCGTCAGCCGCCGCCACGGAGGCATCTGGCGGCCCGCGGCGAACGGGGCAGTCACCGCCTCCGCCTAGCTGCTCCCGGCTCAGGCTGAGGGTGGTATCTTGCGCAAAATCTTTGGAGCGGTTTTATGGGGGAGGATGCGGGATCTGATGGCGGCAATTGACGTAAAGAGCGAGGGCCCTTCGGCCCGTACCGTGGGCGCAATCCTCGACGACGCGAGCGAGCGGATCGCCGCCGCCGGGGTAGAGGACTCGCGCACCGAGGCCGAAATCCTGGTCGCCGATGCGCTTGGCGTGGCGCCGAGCGAGCTGCACGTCGAGAGCGCCGGCGAGGTCGAGGGCGAGGCGGCGGCGAAGATCGAGCGCAACGTCCAGCGGCGGGTCGAGCGGGAGCCGATGGCCTACATCCTCGGCCGTGCCCCCTTCCGCAACCTCGAGATCTACGTCGACGAGCGCGTGCTCTGGCCGCGCCGCGAGACCGAGCTCCTGGTCGAGGTCGGGACGACGCTGCCCGAGGGCGCCCGCGTCCACGAGGTCGGCACCGGCTCGGGCGCGATCGCGCTGGCGCTGCTCTCCGAGCGGCCCGACCTCAAGGTCACCGCCTCGGACCTCTCGCCCGAAGCGGTCGAAGCCGCCCGCGAGAACGCCGAGCGGCTCGGGCTCGACCTCGAGATCACCGTCGGCCGTGGCCTCCCCGACTCGGTCGAAGCCGAAGAGGTCGACCTGGTGATCGCCAACATGCCCTACGTCACCGACGAGACGATCTTCGAGCGCTCGCCCGAGATCCAGAAGGAGCCGCGGGTCGCGGTCACCGGCGACTGCGGCGAGGACGGGCTCGGGGTGATCCGCAGCGTCATCGCCGAAACGCCTTCCGGCTGGAAACTGGCGATGGAGCACGACACCCACCACGGGCCGATGATGCGCGAGCTGCTGCGCGACGCGACTACCCTTCAGGACTATGAAGGGGACGACCGGGTCACCGTCGGCTACGCGCCCTGAGGCCCGCCGGCGATGAGCGATAGCCCGGCGGCCGAGACGGCCGCTCAGCCCGGCGATCGCTCGGTCGCGGTCTCGACCGAGGAGCAGCGCCGCGCCAAGGTCGAGCGCCTGCGCGGGGAAGGGATCGATCCCTACCCGCACGCCTTTCCCGATCGCGATCACGTCGAGGAGATCGAGGCGAAGCACGATCCGGCCGAGCTGGGGGAGGGCGAGCACGAGCAGTTCACCTACCGGGTGATGGGCCGGGTGACCGGCAAGCGCGGTCATGGCAAGACCGCCTTTCTCGACGTCCGCGACGTCACCGGCACGATCCAGGCCTACGCTCGGCGCGACGTCCTCGGCGAGGAGGCGTTCGGTCGGGTCGAGGACCTCGACATCGGCGACCTGGTCGGCGTGGTCGGGCCGCTGCACGTGACCAAGCGCGGGCAGCTGGCGATCGGTGTGCGCGAGTGCTTCCTGCTGGCGAAGGCGCTGAAGGACCCGCCGGACCTCTTCCACGGCATCTCCGACCCGGACACGCGCTACCGCCAGCGCGAACTCGACCTGATGGCGAACGCCGACTCGCGGGAGATCTTCAAGAAGCGCAGCCGGCTGACGCTCGGGATCCGCAACTACATGAACGAGAAGGGCTGGATCGAGCTGGAGACGCCGGTCCTGCAGCGGCTCACCGGCGGGGCGGCGGCGCGGCCGTTCGTCACCCACCACAACGCGCTCGACCGCGACCTCTTCCTGCGTACGGCGACCGAGCTGTACCTGAAGCGGGCGATCGTCGGCGGCTACGAGGACGTCTACGAGTTCGGCAAGTTCTTCCGCAACGAGGGGATGTCGCCCCAGCACAACCCCGAGTTCACGATGCTGGAGATGTTCGTGGGGGGCGCCGACTACAACGGCGTCATGGAGTTCATCGAGGGGCTGGTCTCCACCGTCGTCCAAGAGGTGATGGGGACGACGAAGGTGGAGCGCGACGGGGTGGAGATCGACTTCGCCGCGCCCTGGCCGCGGGTGCGGCTGCGCGACGAGCTGCTGCGGGAGACCGGGCTCGACATCTACGAGGCGAGCCGTGACGAACTCGCCGAGGCGGCGGGGGACTCGGTCGGCCCAGACGACGACTGGGCCGGGGTGGTGGACACGCTGCAGGGGAAGCTGGTCGAGCCGAAGCTGATCCAGCCCACCTACATCATCGACCTGCCGATCGACATCTGGCCGCTGGTCAAGGTGCACCCGGAGAGCCCCCGTATCTGCGAGGCCTTCGACGGGATCGTGGCGGGGATGGAGATCGTCGGCGGCGGCACCGACCTCAACGACCCGATCGAGCAGCGCGAGCGCTTCATCAAGCAGCGCGAGCGCCAGGAGAGCGGGGCGGAGGCCGACCCGCATCCCCACGACGAAGAGTTCGTGCGGGCCCTCGAATACGGGATGCCGCCGGCGAGCGGCTGCGGCTTGGGCATCGACCGCCTGCTGATGATCATGACCGGGGCGAAGACGCTGCGGGACGTGATTATCTACCCCGCGATGCGGGAGCAGCCGGGAGGCTGAGCTCTCGGGCCCGTCGCGCCAGCCGCAGCGCCTCCGCCTGCCCTAGGAACGGGACGGTGGCGATGTAGACGCATTCAGGGAGGATCTCCGGCAGCTGCTCGGCCCGCCCCGCTGCGAGCTCCCGCCGCACCAGGGCCTGGGCGCCGCCCAGCACCCCGAGCGCAGTGCAGCCGGGCTGCTCCGTGCTGTCGGAGTAGGCCCAACCTCGCTCCAGCATCGCTTCCAGCATGTGGTGCCCCGTTTCGTTGATCTCCCGGATCCGGCCCGGCGCCATCTGGCGCGAGAAGACGTAGCCGAGGTAGGCGAAGTCGGGAATGGAGGCAACCACCTGGAGGACACGGTGAACGCCGTGGATCACGTTGTCCCACTCCGAGCGATCGGCGGAGTAGCCCTGGGAGACCGCGCCTACGACGTCGAGCAGGATCTTGTTCTCGGCTGCGACCAGGCAGTCTTCCTTGCCGCCCGGGAAGAGCTCGGCCATCCTCGCCCTCGGCACCCCGGCCCGGGCCGCGATCTCCTTCTCGGTGATCTCCTCGTAGCCCCGCTCGGTGCAGAGCGAGGCGACGGCTGCGATCAGACGGTCGCGCGGCTCATCGTCCTGGGAGTTCAACGAGGGGGCTCCTCCTTCACCAATTGCCGGCTGAGCTCGGCTAGTCGCAGTCCTTCCTCCTGCCCGAGGAAGGGGGTGATGGCGCCGTAGACGAAGTCGGGTGCTAGAGCCGGCAGTCGGGCGAACCGTCCTGCGACGATTTCGCGGCGCACCACCGCCTCAGCTGCTCCCAGCGCTGCCAGGCCGGCCCGTGCCGGCTGTTCGGTCAAGGTCGAGCTGGCCCAGAGCCGTTCCAGCATCGCCACCAGGAACTGGTGGCCGCTCTCGTACACGGAATGGACTCTCGGCGGCGCCATCTGACGTCCGGCGATGTAGCCGAGGTATGTGTAGGCGGGATTGTCGGCCATCCACTCGAGGATCCCGACAACCGCCATCGCATAGCTTTCGGCCTCCGACCGGTCAGGTGAGTAGAGCTCCGCCACCACCGTGACGACCGCCGCGAGAGGCACCTCGATCGCGGCCTCGGCCGCGGCTTCGACCTCGGCGAAGATGTTTGCGAACGCCTTCGCATCGATGCCGGCCCGGGCGCTGATAGATGGGGCGCTCAACCTCTCGTAGCCGAGCTCACTCCAGAGTTCCGCGGTCGCACGCAGCGCCCGGTCCCGCTCGGTTGCGGCCGGCAGAGCCCGATCTCCACGCATCGCTCAGTTGCTCATCGCTGCACTGCGCATCTCGTCGGCGGCGCGGTCGGGTCCCATGAACGGCACCAGGACCGAGAAGAGGATTTCCGGCAGCATCTGCGGCAGTCGCTCGGCCCGCCCGGCGTCGACCTCGCCGAAGATGATCGCCTCTGCCGCGCCGACCGCCAGCAGCTCCACCTCGCCGGGCAGCTCCTCGTCCACCTCCGAGTACGCGCGCCCCTCCCGCATGAAGGGGACGAAGCGGGCCAGCAGCTCGACGTAGCGGTCGTAGGCGGCCGGCCGTATCCCTGGGAAGGACCGCGTCAGAGCCCGCGCCATCTGCGGCTGGGCGGCGAGCTCGTCCAGCAGCGCTTCAAGTCCCTTCCGGATCCGATCGGGCCACGGCTCGCCACCGCCGCACTCGGCGCTCGCCCGGGCCACCACCTGGGCTGTCAGCTGGTCGTAGGCGGCGAACAGGCAGTCGTCCTTGTCCCTGAACTCCCGCTCGAACTCCTCGACCGAGACGCCGGCGGCGGCCAGAGCTCGGTCCACCGATGTTTCCCTGTAGCCCGCGAGCGCCAGCTCATCCAGCATCGCTCGCAACAGCGTTTCCCTTTGTTGAACATCCATCATTCCTCCTCGGCGGCCACCCTTGCCGCCTGCTTCGCTTGTCGGAGCGCCTCCCTCTGGCCCACGAACGGGACCAGCGCCGCGTACACGAAGTCCGGGAGCAGCTGCGGCAGCCGCTCTGCGCGCCCCGCCGCGAGTTCGCGGCGGACCACCGCCTCGGCGCCCCCGAGCGCCGCGCGGGCGATCCCACTCCGGCTCCCTGCCGGGTCGCCTGCGCGCTCCATCATCAGGGCCAGCACCCTGGCCGCCGACTCGTAGGAGTCGTGCATCCGGGGGGTTCCGCCCTGCCGTGACTCGATGTAGACGAGCCACGCGAACGGTTGCTGCGCCGCCATCAGCTCGAGGATGGCCTTGACCTCGAATTTGCGCCGCGCGACGACGTCGTCGGCGAGCGGATGCGCCATCGAGAGCTGCGCCAGCGTCTCGGAGACGATCTTGTTCAGGGCCGCGAGCGCGCAGTCCTCCTTGTCGGCGAAGTGGCTCTCGAAGCTCTCCGGCTCCACTCCCGCCCGGTCAAGTACCGCCTCCACCGTGGTCTCGCCGTAGCCGCTCTCGGCGCAGCACTCCGCCATCGCCCGCAGGATTCGATCCCGGTCTGAGACCGAAAACACCCCGATGTCCTCACTCACCACCCCCAAGTGACAACGATGGTATCGCCAGACGAACAGAAAAGTCCAGTAAAGAACAAGAAACGTGCATCTCTAGGAAGAGTTATGGTTCCGCCGCAGCAGGGGAAAAAGTAGAGCAGCACGCGGGGGCGTCCAAGTGGAACTGTCTTGTTCCCAATCGAAACTACGAACTAATCCTGATGCGCGGAATAGGTCCGCCCGTTTATCCTGCGCTCATGGCGGGAGGCTCGAGACCGAGAAGGCGGGCACAGCCAGGCGGCCACGCGCTGCGCCCGGAGGTTGTCACGCATCACAAACGGCAGCGGATCATGACCGCCGCCGCGAGGATCATCGCCGAGCGCGGCTACCGCCAGGTCTCGGTGACCGACATCGTCAGGGAGTCGAGGATCGCCCGCACCCGCTTCTACGAGAACTTCGGCTCGAAGGAGGACTGCTTCTTCGCGGTCTACGACGCGACCACGGCCGCGATCCTCGAGCGCGTCAGCGAGGCCTGCGCCGAGTCGTCAGAGCCCTTCCCGAAGCGGGTCAGCGCCGGCATCGCCGCCCTTCTCGGGGCGATCGAAGCCGATCCCGACGCCGCCCGGGCCTGCCTCGTCGAGGGGCCGGCGGTGGGACCGGCGATCAACGAGCGCTTCGAGAAGCTGATCGGCGACTTCGCCGCCCTGCTGCGCTCGGGGCGGGAAGACGGAGGCTCCTCCGAGCTGCCCGAGACGGTCGAGGAGACGGTGGTCGGCGGCCTCTACTGGCTGCTGTACTACGCCCTGCTCGAAGGGCGGCCGAAAAAGATGTCGCGGTTGCGGCCGCAGCTGGTCGAGTTCTCGCTGATTCCGTTCGTCGGGGCCGAGGCCGCCGGCACCGCCGCCGCCGGCTGATCGACGTTGCGGCGCCTGCGGTCGGGGGACTGCGGTGAGCTGCGGTGACCCCTACGTGCGGGAGTTCCAGGAGCGCGGCTACCGTCCGGGCGACGAAGCCAGGTTCAGGGCTGCCTGGACGAAGCTCGAAGCCGCCTACCTCGCCCGGCTCCTCCAGGCCACCGAGCCGTTCAGCGAGTGGCGCGATCGGTTCCACGCCGGCGCTGCCGAGACGGTGCGCCTGGTCGAGGCCTTTCCGGGGGAGGCGAGGTTCCTGGCCTTCGGCGCCCTTGCGGCGGGGGAGGTCGGCCAGGAGCATCGCCGGGCGCTGGCCGACCGGCTCGTCGAGCTGGTCGAAACAGTCCGTGAGGAGCTCCCCGATCCGGACGCCGTTCCGGCGATCACCGGGGCCTGGATCGTCGCCATGTTCTTCGACCGGGTCTATCGGGCCTGCATCCGGAGCGAGGGGCCGGCGTTGCGGGTCGAGCTGCCGGAGTTGACGTTCCTCGCAGTAAGTGCCTACTTCGGCACCGAGGCCGGCCTGGAAGAGCTGCTTCGGCGGCGTTAGCAGCGGTGGCTAAGCCTGGCCGTGGCCGCCCCTAGAATGGTGGCCTTGTGTCCAGCAAAACTCCGGCGGAGAACCCGCACCTCCCCGACGAGCTCGCCCAGCTCCCGCACGGGCGGCATGGGCTGCCGCAGGAGTTCGTCGACCTCAACCACCGCGAACGGCTGATCGCGGCCTTCATCGCCCTCGTCGGCGAGGTCGGCTACAGCGGCGCCACGATCACCGGCGTGCTCGAAGGAGCGAGCGTCACCAGCCGCACCTTCTACAAGCTCTTCGCGACGATCGACGACTGCTGCATCGCCGCCTTCGACAAAGGGGTCGAAGACCTGCGGCCGTTGCTCGCCGAGGCCTACCTGGAGGAGAGCGAGTGGCCGCTGCAGGTCCGCGCCGCCCTCCACGCCCTGCTTGCCGATTTCGCCGGCTGGCCCGAGCTCGGTCGCCTGCTCACCGTCGAGCCCTTCGTCGCCGGGCCGGAGCTCGCCAAACGCCACAAGGCGGCGATCGAGGAGATGGTCCCGTTCCTGCGCGAGGGACGGGAGCTGCGCGCCGGCGAGCCGCTGCCGGACACCGCCGAGCGCGGAATCCTCGGCGCGGTCAACTCGATGATCGGCCGCCAGGTGATGGCCGGCAGCGGGGAGCAGCTGGAGTCGCTGCTGCCCGACCTCACGCAGTTCGTGCTGACGCCATACCTCGGTGCGGCCGAGGCACGTCTCACCGCGTCTGCCTAAGCGCAAGTCTCAGGCCCTGCTTCAGCCTGAGGCTGGATTGCTGGAGTTCTGAAAACCATTGTCTATCCTTGACACGATCACGTGTCATCCGCTACGGTTCCGGCTGCCTTTCGGAAGATCGGCAGGGACAGCGGCTAGGGAAGCCGCACCACACGCACAAATGGGCCGCCAGGGGCCCACGGGACAAGGAGATTCGATGCTGAAGGCAAGGGACGCGTTCGCCGCAATGTTCGGCCGCTCCGGCATGGGCCGGAACCTCGAGGACGGCGTCGTCCTGCCTGCTGTATCGCCTCGTGCCAAAGGGAGTGGTGCGCCTTCAATGAGGCTGGCTGTGCTCTTCGCGATCGCTGCAGTCGCTGCGCTCGTGCTGCCGGTCGCCGCCTCGGCCGCGCCGGCGACGCTGACCCTCAACACCCCGACCCACTCGATCGTCACCGCGCATCTCTCGGGGAAAGTCGAAGTCCCGGCCGACGGGTTCGAAACCTACTGGTGCCTCGAATACGCCGAAGAAGGGGTCGGCAACTGGAGCGGGTTCTGTTACCAGGGCCCGGTTCAGCCAGGCGAAACCGCAACGGAAGCGACCATCCAAACCGACCTGACCCTCAAGCCCGAAACCGCCTACGAAGTTCGCCTCTCGGCCCTGAACTTCACCGAAGGCGTCGAAGAACACACCGCGGTCGAAACCTTCACCACCGATCCCGCAGTGGCGCCGAGCCTCACGCTCGGCCCGGCGGAAGACGTCAGCTCGCACGGCGTCCACCTCTCCGGCACGATCGACCCCGAAGGCGGCAACGAAGACACCGTGGCCGGCCTCCTGCCGATCCCCTGGGAACTGCAGGTCAACAAGGACGGCGAGGGCTGGAACACGATCGGGTCGGGCGAGCTGACCGGGGCCAAAGCCAAAGCCGACGACCCGGTCACCGTCGAAGCCACCTCGAACAGCCTCGTGCCGAACTCCCACTACGAGTTCCGCCTCCTCGTCCGCTACGCCGGTATCGAGAAAACCACCTCTGCGGACGAATTCGACACCCCGGCGGCCAAACCGAGCATCGACCGCGACACCCTCTGGGAACTGACCCAGACCTCGATCATCCTCCGCGCCTCGCTCAACCCCGAGAACGCGCCGATCACCGACTGCCACTTCGAGTGGGGCGCAAACGGCGCGCTCGACCACAGCACGCCGTGCGAGGGCGGGCCGGTCGCTCACCTCACCGGGCTGACCCCCGGCACGAAATACAGCTTCCGCCTCGTCGCGACCAACTTCGCCGGCACTAACGAGGGTGTGGTGCGGAGCTTCACCACGCCCACGCCGGCACCCGCACCGAGCTGCTCCAACGAGGCGATCCGCATTCAGCAGCACTTCGAGCATCTGCCGGAGTGCAGGGCTCTCGAGATGGTAACGCCGCTGGACAAGGGTAACGGTGACGTTTTCCATGACGGCTATAGCAACTTCGCCGCAACTGATGGCAACGCGATCAGCTTCGTCAGCCGCTCGCCATTCGGAGACACGCTCAGCTCGGCGGGGGCGGGGGTCACGCATTACATGGCGCGGCGCGGTCCGGACGGTTGGGCAAGCCACGGGATCACTCCGCTGAGCCAGCCTGAGGCCCTTCAGACCTTCTTTGGCTCGACCCTTCCAAGGAGCTTTTCGGATGATCTGAGTACTCTCATGCTCTATGGCTATAATTTCCCGCGGGGTGGCGAGGATACGCCTCCCCGCATCAACATCTATCTGGAGGACACCGCGACCGGCGGTCTCCAGAAGGTGACCCAGTCGCAGGCGGACCCCCCCTCCTCGTTCGACTTCCTACAAAGTCAAAGCTGGGGCGTTTCCTCCGATGCGCGCCATCTTTCGTTCGTGGCGAGTCAGGCGCGTTACCTTCCCGAAGCAGTTAAAAACAAACCCAACGTCTATCAATGGGATGAAGGCGTTCTCAGCTTGGCTGGGATTCTTCCTGACGGAACCGTTCCTCCGGAGGGCTCCGACATCAGGTCCTTCTACCGGGACGTCATGTCCGACGATGGGAGCCGCCAGCTCTTCACCGCTTCGCAGGGCGGCCCCGATCAGCTCTTCCAGCGCATCGACGGCGAACGGACGGTCTGGATTTCCGAACCGGAGTACGGAAGCATTTCGGAAGAACCTGTAGGGGTTCAGGTCGAGGGGGCAACTCCTGATGGCCGCACGATTTTCTTCAGCACGGAATCGCGCCTGGTCGAGGAGGACGAAAATGGCGCTCAAGACGTCTATCGTTGGACCGACAGCGCCAATCCAACCGTCGACCCAAACAACTTGACGCTTATCTCCCGCGGTGACTTTGGCGGCGGCGAAGTGGTTGGGTTCAGCGACGATGGTGGGATCGCCTATTACCAGACTCTCTCGGACGAGCTGATCGCCTGGGACCACGGTGTCAGTCGTCTGATCTCATCCTCGGTCCCAATCAAAAGTAATTTCACGCAGCGCTTGGGGGTGCTCCCGAAGGGGCCGGGCTTTGGTCGGGTAACCCCGGACGGTCGGTACCTGGCTTTCGTGCTCGGCTCAAACAACGAAACGGATCTGATGGGGCACGTTACGAACACGAGATTCGAGATGTATCTCTACAGGCTGGGGGATGACACGCTCAACTGCGTGTCATGTCCCTCAGGTGCGGCGAGTGGGGACGTGGAGGTTTGGCCCGCCCACTCTGCAGGCTTCGGCGAATTCGGAGTCGAAACCTTTCGACCGCGCTTCCTGAGTTCTGACGGACAGGTCTTCTTCACCAGTCCCGAGGCACTCGCACCGAACGACAGCAACGGCTTGGCCGATGTCTACCAATACGATTCCTCCGCCGGCGAGCTCAGTCTGCTCTCTTCTGGGCGAGGAGGACAGGAGAGCCAGTTCGCCGAGGCAAGCTCCAACGGCGACGACGTCTTTTTCGTCACCCGGCAGCCCCTCGCCCTGGCCGACTCCGATGACCTCGTCGACATCTATGACGCACGAGTAGGCGGGGGGCGCCTGGAAGCAGTTGCGCCACCGACCGTCCCCTGCACCGGCGAAGCTTGCCAGGGTGCCGGAAACGGCGGTTCGCCTGCTGCTGACCAGCCGGCCTCCCACGCCGCGAAGCGCGGCAACGTTGCCCGCCACCGCTGCGTAAAGCGCCGGCACGGAAAGAAGCACGCTGCCAAGAAGCAGAAACACGCTGCCAAGAAACGCTGCGCGAAGAAGAGGAAGCACCACAAACGAGACGCCAAAAGCAACCGGAGGGCCGCCAAATGAATCGCCGTTTCGAAATTCAGAGCTCTCGAGCACGCCTCGCAGCGTTTCTGGCGGCTCTCGCTGCTGCGGCGTGCCTGTCGGTGCTCTCAACGGCGCCCTCCTTTGCCGCAGGCTCGAGGGTAAGCATCGAAACGGTGAGTCCCGACTTCGTCGCTCCGGGGGACCGACTGTTCCCGGTCACCAGCATCGAGAACTTCGGACCCGAACCGCTGCAGGGAAACCTGACGCTGAAATACACGTTCCCGGACGGGATCGAACCCGCCGAACCATCTGAGATCACCGGGCATCTGCAGGGTTTCGGGTGCAGCACGGTCGGCCAGGTTGTCGAATGCACGGGTGACGCAACCGGAACGTTCCCTGGCGCGGAGATAAGGTTCTTCAATATGGGCGTCATGGTTGAAGATACGGCGTCGGGCGTCCTCACCGGTTCGATTGAGCTTTCAGGGCCGGCAATCGGACAGACCGTCTCCGAGCCGCTCATATTCACCGTAGGGTCGACCCCCTTCGGCATCAAGAGTCTCGAGGTGCTGCCAGAGGGCGTGGGGGCTTGGCCTGTTGGACAGGCGGGAGCCTCGCTGGATGAACTCGCGACTAGGATCAGTGTTCTTTCCCAGGCACGGGTTCTCGGCGGTCTGAGTCCCCTCACCGCTCCGGCGGAGAGTTTTCGCGATGTGGTCACCCATGTTCCTCCAGGCATGGTCGGCAATCCCCTCGCGACCGGCGCCCGCTGTACCTCCCCTCAGCTCGCGAGGATACTCAGTGGGCTTCAGGGAATTTCGAGCTGCCCGCTGTCGAGCCAGATCGGAACTGTGAAGATCTATTATGGTGGTGACCTCACTCCGCTTTGGAACATGGTTCCTCCGCCTGGCTACCCGGCTGCGTTTGGTTTCATTTACAGCGGCGTCGTCACGACGCTGCTCCCCCGGATCAGGCCCGGCGACAACGGCATCGACCTAGTTGCAGAGCGGGCAACCAATTCGGTGCCTCTACCGCGGCTCAAGGTAACCCTCTGGGGAATTCCGGCCGACCCGTCTCATGACAGCCTGCGCGGTCCCTGTATGGCAGCCTACGCCGGTTACAACGGGACTGACCTCAGCGCCTGTACGCTCCTCGGTGGAGAACGGCTTCCGTTCCTCCGGAACCCGACGTCTTGCACCGGTGCGCCATTGCCCTGGAGCATCGAAATGGACACCTACCAGAATCCTGGGGTGTTCCACCACAAGGATGGCGTCTCGCCGGCGATCGAAGGGTGCGAGAAGGTGCCCTTCGATCCGAATCTCTCTCTCGCCTCTTCCGAGCGCTCGGCTCGTTCTACGAGCGGGCTCGACGTCGAGCTGAAGATGCCGCAGGACCAGGGCCCTGATGGGCTTTCCCAGGCGGATCTGCGGGCGGCGACCGTGGAACTGCCGGCGGGCTTCACCGTGAACCCAGCATCTGCCGATGGACTGCAGGCCTGCAGCGACGAGCAGCTCCGGCTTGGCCAGTATGGGCCGTCGAACTGCCCAGACGCCGCGAAGATCGGGTCGATCGAGCTGAAGTCGCCCTTGCTGGAGGACTCCATAGCTGGGTCCGTCTACCTGCGCTCGCAGGCATCCAAAGATCCTCAGTCGGGCGACCTCTTCCGACTTGCTTTGGAGCTCGATTCCGATCGCTTCGGGGTCCACATCAAGCTCCCGGGCTCTCTCGTCGTCAACGAGAAGACCGGACAGCTGACGACCAGATTCAAGGACCTGCCGCAGCTGCCCTTTGAATCGATGCAGCTGCATCTGAACAACGGTCCGCGGGCGCCGCTGACCGTGCCGAGCACGTGTGGCACCTACAAAGCCCACGCCGAGCTCGAAGGCTGGAACGGCAAGACCGCCAGCTTCGATCCCAGCTTCACGATCGACCAGAACTGCAGCAGCTCGGCGTTCAAGCCCGGGTTCGAAGCAGGGGTGAAGAACGACGGGGCCGGCGACTTCTCGCCGTTCGTCCTCCGGGTGACTCGCGATGCGAACCAACCGAACCTCAGCCGCATCGACGCCACCCTCCCCGAGGGCGAGCTCGCGAAACTGGCCGGGGTGCCGATCTGCTCGGGCGCCAAGGCGACGGCGGGTGACTGTCCTGCTGCAAGCCGCATCGGCTCGGTGGTCGCCGGCATCGGCGAGGGCTCCATCCCCCTCTTCCTGCCGCAGCCGGAAAAATCGCCGACCTCCGTCTATCTGGCGGCTCCCTACAAAGGCGCCCCTTACAGCGTCGTCGCCGAGGTGCCGGCCCAGGCCGGGCCGTTCGACCTGGGTCAGGTCGTCGTCCGCTCTGCCCTGCGCATCGACCCCGAGTCGGTCCAGGCCACCGTCGCCTCTGACCCGCTGCCGCAGATCTTCTCCGGAATCCCGGTCGCCTACCGCGACGTCCGGATCAGGATCGACCGGCCGAAGTTCACGATCAACCCCACCGATTGCACCCCCACCGCCGTCACCGGGGTCCTCGGATCCACCGCCGGCGACAATGCACGTGTCTCCGATCGCTTCCAGGTCGGCGAATGCGCCGCCCTCGGCTTCAAGCCGAAGCTGACGCTGCGCCTCAAGGGTCAGACCCGCCGCGCCGGCCACCCTGCCCTCAAGGCGGTTCTGAAGATGCCGAGCGGGGGAGCGAACATCGCTCGCACCTCGGTCGCCCTGCCGCACTCCGAGTTCCTCGCCCAGAGCCACATCAACACCTCTTGCACCCGTGTGCAGTACGCGGCCGGCAAGGGAGGTGGGGCTGAGTGCCCAAAGGGCGCGGTCTATGGGAAGGCGCGGGCCTTCAGTCCGCTGCTCGACGGGGCACTCGAAGGTCCCGTCTACCTCCGCTCCAACGGGGGGGCGCGCGAACTCCCTGATCTGGTGGCCTCGCTCGACGGGCCGATCCACGTCGACCTGGTGGGCTACATCGATGTCGACAAGAAGACCGAAGGGTTGCGCACGACCTTTGCCCGGGTGCCTGACGCCCCGGTGTCCAAGTTCGTACTCAAGCTCCCGGCCGGCAAGAAGGGCTTGCTGGAAAACAGCACGAACATCTGCCGCGGGAAGCACCGTGCGGTCGTGAAGATGACCGGTCAGAACGGCAAGATCCACGACTTCCGGCCGCTGGTGAAGGCCAAGTGCGGGAAGGGAGCGCGCAAGCGCTGAGCGGCGCCGCCGGCCATCGCCACCGCTTGACGGTGGCGATGGCCGATGCGGCGTCCAAATACGGATACTCGGGGGCCACGGTCTCCCGGGTCGTGGAGGCGGCCGGGGTTTCTCGCGCCACCTTCTACGAGCACTTCACCGGTCGCGACGACAGTTTCCTCGCCGCCTACCGGGAGAAGTCTCGTCAGGTGGGCGCCGTCGTCGAGGCGGCTACACAGGCAGCTGCGCAGGAGGATCGCCCCGCCGCGGTCCTCGACATCCTGCTCGAGGAGGTGGCTACGGACCCTGCCGCCGTCCGGCTGGTCCTGATCGAGGCATTGGCTGCCCCCGCTCCCATACGCACCGAGCATGAGCAGTTGATCGCCAGGGTGGAGGAGGTCGTTGCCCGCTACCTCGATGGACAGGAGTCTCAATGCCCGATCCAGATCCCGGCAATGGCTCTCGTCGCGGGGGTGGGGGAGGTGGTGGCGATGCGAGCACTCGGTGGCGCGAAGGAGGACTCCGCGACGCTTCGCTCCGCCCTTCTGCGGTGGATCGACTCCTACCGGCTACCGCCCGGGGCGCGACCCTTGCCACAAGGCGGGTGGCAAGAGCTCGGTCGCTTCGCAAAATCGATCGTCCCGCCGGCCAGGGAGGAGCCGCCGCTGCTGCCGCGGGGTCGGAGCGCCCTGACGCCCGTCTGCGCCGCCGCCGTGCGCCGCCGCCGTCTCCTTGACGCCACCGCTCGCCTCTCTGTCTCCGACGGCTACTTCGGCCTGACCGTCGCCCGGATCGCTGCCGCGGCGCGGGTTCCCCGCGCCGCCTTCTATTCCCACTTCGACTGCAAAGAGGACGCCCTGCTTGCGGCCCAGACGGAGGCTCTCCAGGAGGGCATGGGCGCCGCCGCCGCGGCCTACTCTCCGGCGGCACCCTGGCCGGAGCGAGTCTGGAAGGCGGGCGAGGCTTTACTCAGCAACGTTGCTCGAAATCGAGACTACGCGCACCTGGATTTCGTCGAGTCCTACGCGGCCGGACCGGTCGCGATTCGGCGCCGCCACCAGAATCACATGGCGTTCGCCATGTTCATCGAGGACGGCTACCGACACACTTCAGCCGCCCCGCTTTCGCCGGTCGCTCCGGAAGCGATTGCCGGCGCCATCTTCGGGCTCATGCGCAGCTTGGTTGTCGCGGGGAGGACGGACCGAATGCTCTCCCTTCTCCCCGTCGCCACCTACACGATCCTCACCCCGTTCATCGGTCCGAAAGTGGCTGCAGATCAGGTGAAGGTGTGGGCACGAGAGGCTTATTGAGGATCTCCAGCAGCTCAGAAATCCTGGTCGCGGTACCGTTGTCGAGGGTGTAGCGCCTCGCCGGTCGGCCGGGAGTAAGGCCGTCGCGCTTCCCACGGTACTCACGCACGAGCTCGAGCGATTCCAATGAATCGAGATGGCGGCGAATGGTTGAATCGCTGGTGTGACACCGCTGTCGAAGGTCGGCCATAGTCGCCGTCTGTAGTTCGCAGAGGCTCCGCAGAATGGACAATCTGACGGGATCCACCAAGACTGTCAGCCAACTCGAGAGTGAAATTTTCTCCACCGTTTCGCCCATAGGCAGTAACCTCGTCTAAATTCTACTTCAGACCGCTTCGATTGATGAACACGGCTGTACACCTTGAAGGCACGAAGTCAGAGCATTGAGCAGGAATATGGCTTCATGGTGCGGCAAACGCCTTGTCGCAGTTTTGTACGGCTTCTCCGTAAACCCTTGTCGCGCTTTAGCCTCACTGTCACCCTCAGAGCTGTCTATTGATCCGACAAGGAGGAGCATTGATTCGTTCTCAAAGAAGTGTGAAGGCATTCCTAACTGTGGCTGTTGCCGCCCTGGCGCTTGGCGCGCTCGTTGCGTCATCGGCCTCGGCCGCGATCGTGCCGGCTAAATTCAGCAATTCCTCGGTCAAACTGACGACCACCGGAGTCACCCTCAAGCGCGCCGGCATCGAAGCGAAATCCTGCACGCTGAGCCCCGCGATCCAGCTGTTTGCGGAAGGCAGCGGATTCATCGGCGGAAACGGCGAATTGGGCGAAGCTCGCTTCACCTGCGGTACGAGCTCGCTGCGGATGCGTTTTGTCGGCGAAGTCCTCTACGACACTGTCGCCGGCACCTACTCGTTCGGCCTCGCTGATTACACGACTGTCCAGTTGGCGAGCCCCTATGGGTTCTACTGGCAGAACACGGGAGGGAAAACGAAAGCTCCGTGGGTGAACGGCTCGGGAGCGACGAATTCCAAAATCACCCTCAGCGAAACCCCGATCGGGTATGACAACAGCAGCAAACTGATCACCATGAGCGGCACGCTCACGGCGACGACCTCCGCTGGCGGTCTTGTCACTCTGAGTCACTAGTAGTCAGGCAGTATGGGAGGATTGGCCGGCCCGGCTTTGAAGCTGGGCCGGCTTTTCTTTGTCGCCAGTCCTCTTCATCGAAGGCTGACGGTAATGGTCCCCGGAACTTGCCGGAGACCATTACCTTTAGACGCACCTCTCAGGGATGCGAGGTGAGCCGGGGTGGAGCACAGCTCGTGCCCGACCCGGCGGGGAACCGAGCTTCGAGCACCTGCGGGAGGCTCTGAATCGGCCGAGTTCTCCCCTTGCTGCGCCCAGCAAAAGCTAGTGATGGAACCTGGTTTTGTCAAGGATAGAGGCTGGTTCCATCAGATAGCCGTCTGCGGGTAGCTCCTGCACTGCCCACCATGCGCCACCGGGTGGCAGACCCGGAAGCGCCACGTCGCCACCGGCCCCCTCAGCCCGGTCCAGCCGATCGCGCGGACCCTGAAGACGTGCTTGCCGAGACCTACGCGGTAGGTCTTCGGCGAGCGGCAACGCTTTGCGGGGCGGGTGTCGAGCTTGCAGAGGAAGCCGCGGACCTGGGCGCGGCGGCGGGCGAAGAAGAGGAAGCGCACGGTTGCCTTCCGGCCCGTGATTTCTACTCCGGGCTGGGGCCCCGCTCCGATCTTCGCCCGCGGTCGCTTCGGCCGGTACCGCCGCCGCTTCTTCTTCTCTGGCTCGGTGGCCTGAGGCGATGAGGGGCTGGATGCGAAGGGGTCGGTGCTGGTGAAGATCTGCCCCTCATTGGCCGCGATCGCGCAGAGGGACTCCGACGGGCAGGAGATGCCGAAGGTCCCGTTGGCCTTGCTGACGTCGTCCACTCCCGGATAGGGCGCCAGGTTGGTGAAGGTCCAGGCGCCGGGGCCGCCCGCGGGGGCGGTCGAGGTGAGGACGTCGGCGTTGTTGTCGATGGCGGCGCACAGGCTCGGCCCTGGACAGTCCGCGTCGGTGATCTGCACCGAGCCGCCGCCGTCGACCGAGCGCCAGGAGGAAGGGGAGGTGGGTGCGGTCGAGACCAGCAGGTTGCCATGCAGGTCGCCGCTGACGCAGAGGTCGGCGCTCGGGCAGGAGAGGCCGTAGGCGTTTCCCTGGATCGGCGCCTGCGCCCGCTGCCAGGCGCCGCCGAGCGGGTCGGTGGAGCTGAAGATCTCACCCCGGTCGCCGGCTTCGGGGCGGATGTTGTCGCCGTTGTCGCCGACCGCCACGCACAGCATCGGCGAGGCGCAGGAGATGCCGCGCAGTTCGAGCGGACCCTCCAACTGCGTCTTCGTCCAGGCGGCGCTGCCGCCGGTCGGGTCGGTCGAGGTGACGATCTTGGCGCCGCCTGCCGAGGCGGCGCAGAAGGAGACGGTCGGGCAGGAGACGCCGTAGAGGTGGGTGCTGGGGCCGACCGGATCGAGGTCGGTGACGGTCCAGGCGGCGGCAGCGCCGGTCGGGTTGGTCGAGGTGTAGACGAGGCCGTCGAAGGTCACCGCGACGCAGAGCTGCGGGGAGGCGCAGGAGACGCCGCGGATCTGGCGGAAGTTCGACGCCATCGGATCGGCGCCCTCGCCCGCGTAGACGACGTTCCACTTGGAAAGGCCTCCGGCGGGCTCGGTCGAGGAGGCGATCGTGTTGTTGCCGCCGACCGCGACGCAGAGCGACGCGGTGGGGCAGGAGATGCCGAACATCGTCACCTTCTGGGCTTCGCCCGGCAGCTGCAGGGAACTCCAGGTCGCGCCCTTGGCGACCGCTGAGGAGAGGGCAAGCGCCCCGAGGCAGAGGCAGACGGCGGCGATCGCGAGGCGGTGAAGGTTTACAAGGGGCACGTGTCTCTCCTGTCTTGGGTTAGGGGTTATCCGGGCGCCCAGACCGGCGAGTCGCCGCCGAAGTCCCGCGGGAGCATCCGGGGATGCGCGGGATCGCCGACGGGGATGCGGGCGAGGCGGGGCCCGGCGCTGCTGTTCGCGGTGACGAGCAGCCAGTCGCCGCTGGGCGAGAAGACGGGTTCGGCGAAGCCGTAGCCACCGGGGACGCGGGTGCTGAGGAGCCGTAAATGGGAGCCGTCGGCTCGCATCGTCCAAATCCGGCTATGCGTGCCGAGGCCGATCGCGAAGGCGATCGTGCGGCCGTCGGGGCTGAAGTCGGGGTCGGAGGCGGGGCTGGTGGGGGCGAGGTTCGGGGTCAGGTCCCTCAGGCGCGAACCGTCGGGCCGGGAGGAAAAGAGGTGCCAGGAGGCGGACGAGCCCGGAGCCCGCTGGAAGGCGATCTGGTTGCCGCGGGGGGAGAAGGCGGGCGCGGCGTCTCTGCTCGGCCCGTGGGTGATGCGGCGGAGGCCGCCGCCGTCGAGGCGGACGGAGTAGACGTCGCCTGCGCCATTGGCGACGAAGAGGATCCGCTTCCCGGAAGGGGCGAAGGTTGCTTCGCGTGCCTGGAAGCCGTGGCGGCCGCCGACGATGCGGCGTACGCCCCCGCCGCTGACGTGCCCGGTGCCGCTGAGGTGTGCGATGTAGATCGCGCTCACGGCGGCGCTCTGGCTGGGCCGGTCGTAGCTGGTCCAGACGCCACGGTCGCCGGCGGGGGAGACCTGGGGATCGCGGTCGGTGCGGTAGCCGGTGTATTCGGAGACGTGGCCGAAGCGGAGGAAGCTGAAGCCGCGCAGGCCGGCGGGCTCCGTCCCTTCGCCCTCGCGGGCGGGCTCGAAGCCGCGGTAGAGGACCGGGCCGTCGTGCCCGGGCCAGGCGGCCGGCGCCGGGCCCGCGGCGAGGAGGGCTGCGACGGAGGCGAGCGCGAGCGCGAGGGTGGACCGGAGCCGCATCGTCAGCGCCCCCGCGCGGCCGGCGCCCAGACCGGCTGGTCGCCCGAGCTCAGCCGGTCGGGGTGGTCCGGATGGGCGAGGTCGATCCGCGCCAGATCGGTGTTGTAGATGTTCTTCGCGACGGCGAAGAGCCGGCCGCCCGCGGGCGAGAACGCCGGTTCCGAATATCCGTAGGCGTGGAGGACCGCGTGCCTGTTGCGGCCGGTCAGGCGCCGGAGGCGGGCGCCGTTGGCGCGCATGGTGAAGATGTCGGACAGGCCGCCGCTGATCGTGAAGGCGATGATGCGCCCGTCGGGGCTGAAGTCGGGGTCGGCGGCGGCGGCCCGGGGGTTGAGCCTCGGCATCAGATCCCTCAGGCGCGAACCGTCGGGGCGCATCGAAAAGAGGTGCTGGAGGTTGCTCCGCCCGCCCCCCGGAAGTTGCCAGCCCCTGCGGACGAAGACGACTTGGCGCCCTCGGGGCGAGGCGGCGGGAGAGGAGTCGGCTGCCGGCCCCGAGGTGAGCTGCTGAAGGTCCTGGCCGGCGAGGTTGACCGAGTAGATGTCTCCGCGGCTGGTGCCCCGGACGGTTTCATCGCCGACGCGGACGAAGAGGACGCGCTGGCCGGAGGCGTCGAAGGTCGGTTCCAGGTCGGAGCTGGCCGGGTGCGGCCGCGTCAGTTGCCGCAGCTGGCTGCCGTCGCGGCGCATCACGAAGATCGCCCGTGCCGTCACGCCGCCGTATTCGTTGGCCTCGACGCCGCGGGCGAAGACGACAAGGCGTCCGTTCGGCGAGACCTGGGGGTCCTGGTCCCCGGGATCGGTGGTGACACGGTCTTTGATCTGGAAGACGCCGAGGCCGGTCTGGCTGAGGCCGACCGGCTCCCAGCCTTCGCTTTCGAAGCCGGGCTCGAGGCCGCGATAGAGGACCGCCCCCTCGCGGCCGGGCCACGCCGCTTCGGCGGGGATGGCCGGCAGCGCGGCGGCAAGCAGGAGGGCGGCTACGCACAGCGCGCAACGGGGGATCGTCTTCAGGCTCATGGGGAGGCTCATGAATTCACGGTGACACCGGATTGCGGCCCGTATCGGGACAACTTTGGCCCGGTAGCACTTCCCGGTCGTGCACGGTCCTGCCTGGGTCGCTGGCGGTCGGCGTAGCTCCGCGGGCGGGCGCCGCCGAGTAGGTCAGCGGTGCGGTTTCCGGGCCCTCGGTTTGAGCCTGAGGTCGACCTCGCGGTCGGCGGGTTGCGCTCCCGGCCGCGGGCTCGCCGCTCTGACCACCAAGGCGCGACGTCCACTTCCCGCCGGTCGCCTGGGCTTGGTTACCTTGCCCAGCCTGCAGCCGGCCGCCTCCAGCAGCTTCTTCGCCCGTGGCAGGGTTTTGCCGGCGACTCTCGGGACGATGCATGGGCGGGTCTCGGGAGGGACGCCACCTCCCCCGCCGGCCCCCGATCCCGTGCCGGTCGTCGACCCGGTGCCGGCCTTGGGATCCGGCACGTTGACGTACGTCGCTTTGCTGACCGAACACGCTGAGACGTTGCCGGCGGCGTCGGTCGCGGTCGCGGAGAAGGTCGTCGACGAGCCGGCGGCGACGGTCACCTGCAGGCCAGGCGAGGCGAAGGCGGCCGCACTGCCGGTGGCGCGCGGCGACCCCGTGCACGTGACGTTGTCATAGAGCCGCACCGTGGAGCCGGCCTCAGCGATTCCGATAAGCCGCGGATTCAGGTCCGACGACGGGGACGACGGCACCGAGCTCAGGCCGCTCGGCGCGGCGGGCGCCGTGGTGTCGACGGTGATCGAGAACGCCTGCGTCGCCGGGCTGAAGACGTCGTTGGTCGCGCTCACCACGCCGGTGTACGTGCCATCCGCGGTCGGGGTGCCGCTGAGCAGGCCGGTCGTTTCGTCCAGGGTGAGACCGGGCGGGAACGAGCCGCTGCTGAGGAAGAACCGGGTCAGAACCAGTTCGCCGGCCGGGAGCGGGGCCGGGTTGGCGGTGTAGGTGTGCGAGAACGGGCCGACCCCGACCAGAGATGGCGGCGGGCCGCTGGTGAAGATCGGCGAGCCTCCCAGCTGACCGGAGACGGGGCTGCCCCAGCAGGTGACGGTTTCGTTGGTCTTGATCGCGCACGTGTGATATTCGCCGGCGCTGATCTCGGTGACGGTGCCGATGTCGGATGGCAGCCAAGGCTGGGGACCTTGTGGAGCTTTCCGTCCCCAGCAGGCCGGGGTGCCGTCGGTCTTGATCGCGCAGGTGTGCCATTCGCCGACGACGATCTGGGTGACCGTGCCGATGCCCGCGGGGATCGTGACCTCCCCCATGTCGTCGTCGCCCCAGCAGATCGGGGTGCCGTCGGTCTTGATCGCGCAGGTGTGCCCTTCGCCCGTGGTGGCGATCTGGGTGACGGTGCCGATGCCCACCGGGATCGTGCTCTGCCCGTCGCTGTCGTCCCCCCAGCAGATCGGCGTTCCGTCGGTTTCGACGGCGCAGGTGTTGTAGCTCCCGGCGCTGATCTGGATGACCGTGCCGATGTCTGCGGGGAGCGTGGTCTGCCCCCACTCGTCGTCGCCCCAACAGAGCGGAGTGCCGTCGGTTTCGACGGCGCAGGTGTGCAGGGCCCCGGCGCTGATCTGGGTGACCGTTCCGATGCCCGCGGGGAGCGTGCTCTGCCCCTTGCTGTCGTCGCCCCAGCAGACCGGCATGTCGTCGGTCTTGATCGCGCAGTCGTGATGCCAGCCGGCGGCAACCTGATCCACGGTGCCGAGGTCGGTGGGAACGCCGCCTTGGCTGCCCCAGCAGACGAGCGTGTCGTCCGCCTTGATCACGCACGAGTGGGTGCCGCCGGCCGCCACTCGACCCGAGTCGGAGGCGAGCGCACCATCAGCGCTCCACCCGATCATCGACAGCAGGGCGAGTAGGGAAGCTGCCACTACGGTCGACCGCGATTTCCTAAGCAACCCGAACCTCCCGCATTCCAGGGACCAGACGACTGGCTTTCTCGAATCAGATTAACAGCGTCTGGAACCACTATCTGTTTTTGACAAAATCGCCACTTATTCACGGTTCGCTGCATCGACGATCCCCGTCTGCAGGTAGGCGGATTCGCGGAAGACGGTCATCGGCGGAACCCCGTTCTCAGTCGTAGAGGGCGGGCCGAAGATGACTTCTGCCCGGGCGAGGATCCTGGAGGTGCGGGGATCGAAGATCCACCGGCGGCCGAAGCCGCGTTCGCGGACCCAGGCGATCGCGTCGCCGCGGCGCCCGGCCGCATCGGCCACCCCTCGCTCGAGGCCGATGCCGGGAATTTCGGCGAGGGCTCCGAAGGCGGCGGCGCGAAGCGCCGGGCTGGCGAGCGGTTCGCTGAGGATCTCCAAGAGCCCTTTAACCGTCGCGCCACCTCTGGGGGAGCTGGCCGGAGAAGGCTCCACCGGCGAGCTCGAGGTGCGGCGATTTTCGATGGCGAGGCGCAGGGCTTCGGGCTCAGTCGGGAGCTCGGCCAGCCTCGACATGTGGGTGACTTCACGGCGGCCCCGGAAAGCCGTCGACGCGAAATCCTTGACCAGGCGCCCGGACTTATCGCGATCCACGTCGTGTTCGCCGGGCTCGAAGGCCCAGGGCGGCGGGGATCCCGCCTCTTCCCAGCGGAGCTGGTCGCCCCCTGAAAGGAACTTGATCCGGCCGAGGGTTTCGCGCTCGCGGGTCTTCCCGTCCGGGGCCATCCAGACCTGCTTCAGCGTTGGCACCAGGGCAGGCATGGCATTGCCCTCTCCGAGCTGCCTGTCGGTGAAGTACCTCGGCTTCGTCTTGAACCCGGCAGGATTGTTGGGGTCCCAAGCTTCGAGGTGGACCTCCATCGTCTTCGTGTAAAGGAGCTGGCCAGGTCCGGGAGGCGCCTCGACCTGGCTGTCGGAGGCCCCGGCGATCGCGGCGGCTCGGCGCAGCTCGGCGGCGACATCGGCAGGGCTCAGTGCCTCGTCGCCATGCGGGGCGTAGGCCGGCCCGCCGCCGGGCGTGAGTTCGAAGGGCCCACCGAAGCCGCTCGGCAGCGCGGGGACGGGTTCGCAGGGTTCGACCGGGCCTTCCGCGACTCCGAGGCTGGCGATGCTCCCTCCTTCGGGATCGCCGTTATATGGAGTGGGGGTGCCGGAGATGACGACGCTCTGGCCGGGGCGAAACACGGCCGGGTCCAGGTTCAAATTCGCTTGTTCGTCGGGAGCGATCTCGCCGCGCCTGGATCTCCCGAAGCTTTCGCGCCAGCTTTGGGTGCTACCTATCGCGAAGCTCGGCCCGCCGGGACCTCCCATGGTCATACCGGCAAACGTGCCGCCGCCGGGAAGATGCACGCGCGAGGGCTTGTAATGCGGTTCCCGGCAGACCTTCCCGGCGGGAAGCCACGTCACCTGGGCCTTGATCCCGGCATCTTCGAGAGCCCGCTCGAGACCGGGGGCGTCTTCGAGGCTGTAGACCTTGATCGTCACCCCGCCCCCCTCCCGTGGCTCGACGGCGAAGGCGGCAGGTGGATTGTCGCCGCCGGCGCTGACGATCAGCGCGACCACGACGGCGACAGTCGCCACGGCGGCGCCGAGCGCCAGACGTGGGCCGCGCCGGCGCCAGGGGGGCCGCGTCGCCGGCGCCGGACGCCGTCGGGAATGCTCGATCCGCGCGACCAGGGCGCTTCGTGCCGCTGCCCGGCTCTCAGCTCGCGGCTCCGGCAGGTCGGCCCGCAGCTCATGAAGCAACTCGATCTCGTTCACAGCGATCCTTCCTCCTCTGAGACGGGCCGGGAAAGCGGTTGGCCGGCTTCCAGCGCGGCGCGAATCCGCCCGCGGGCGCGGGAGAGCCGCGAGCGGACGGTCCCTGTCGGAATGCCCAGCGCGCAGGCGATCTCCGGATAGGAGAACTCGGCCCAGGCGTAGAGCAGGAGGGCGTCGAGCTCCTCGGCCGGCAGGTCCGCGAGGGCCTCGACGAGCTGGCGCCGCATCTGCGTCGCGTCGAGCCTGGCCTCAATCCCGTCGAAGGCGTCGGTCACCGGGTCGACGGCGCTCCGTGCATAGGCCCGGAACTGGCGCACCTCGTCGCGGTGGTGGCGGCGCAGGAGGTTGGTGGCGATCCCGAAGAGCCAGGGACGAGCGTTGGGCTGAGCCGGGTCATAGCTACCGCGCGCGTCGAAGGCGGCGAGGAAGGTCTGCGCCGAGAGCTCGTCGGCCAGATCGGGACCGACGCGACGCTGCAGGTAGGCATGGACGGCATCGAAGTGGCGGTCGAAGATCGCCGCGAAGCCATCCGGCGAGCGGTTGGAAGCGGAGATCGCGTCGCTGTCGAGGGTCGTGTGGTCCACCAGTGGTTATTGCCCGCAGCCCATGATCCGGTTCGCGGCGACGGCGAAGAAAGACGCCGGCGCGCCGGCGAGGCGCCGGCGAGCTTCAGCATCATCGGCCGCTAGACCCAGCGCCGACTCCCGAGTAGCCTCTTCGGGATGACCGCAGGACAGCAGGCCGGTGCCGTGGCGCCGGCCAACGAGGAGGCCGTGAGGGCCTGGGACACGGTCCTCTACGAACGCTGGAAGCAGAACCGCAAGGTGTTCGTCGGCGCCCTCGATGAGGTGACGGAGGATCTCTTCGGGCGCTTCCCGCCGCCGGCGGGCGGGCGCTGCATCGACATCGGCTGCGGCTTCGGCGAGACGACGCAGCGGATGGCGCAGCTGGTCGGCGACGAGGGTTTCGCGCTCGGCACCGACTCCTCGCCGCGCTTCATCGAGGACGCCCGGCGCGAGGCTGCCGAGGCGGGGGTCGCCAACGTCGGCTTCGAAGTCGCCGACGCGCAGACGGCCGAGTGGGGGCCCGAGTACGACTACGCCTTCTCGCGGATGGGGACGCAGTTCTTCGCCGCGCCGGTGCCGGCGATGCGGGCGATCCGCGGCGCCCTCAAGCCGGGCGGCGGCCTGCGCAAGATCTGCTGGCGGCGCAAGCAAGAGAGCCCGTTCTGGGCCGAGACCGAGGGGGTCGTCGAACGCTTCCTCTCGCGGCCGGAGGAGTACGAGGCCGACACCTGCGGGCCGGGCCCGTTTTCGCTCGGCAACCCGGAAACGCTGGAGGGGATCCTGGCGGCGGCGGGCTTCGAGGAGATCGAGCTGCATAGCCGGGACTTCGACTACTTCATGGGCGAGGACACCGACGAGGCAGTCGACTCGCTGCTGGCGATCGGGCCGGGGGCGGAGCTGATCCGGCTCAACGGTGAGCACGGCGAGAGCCGGCGGGAGGAGATCGCCGAGGCGCTCGCCGAGCACTACGCCCAGTGGCAGCGACCCGACGGCTCGATCGTCGGACGCGGGTCGGTCTGGCTGGTCGGGGCGACGAACCCCGGCTAGCGGCCCAGTAGGTCTAGCTAGACCGAGCGCATCAACCCGCCGTCGATCGGGATCACCGTGCCGGTGATGTAGGCGGCGCGGTTGGAACAGAGGAAGGCGACGAGGTCGCCGTACTCCTCGACGGTGCCGAGCCGGCCCGCCGGCACTTCCTCCCGCGCGGCCGCTTCCACCTGCTCGATGGTGCCGCCGAGCTCGGCCATGCGGTCGGTAGCGAAGCGGCCGGTGGCGACGGTGTTGACGGTGATCCCGTCGCCGGCGACCTCGCGGGCGAGGGTCTTGAGGAAGCCCTCCGTGGTCCGGCGGTGGGAGTTGGAGAGGTTGAGGGCGGGGTTGACCTCGATCGTCGTGGTCGAGCCGACGTTGACGATCCGGCCCCAGCTGCGGCCGCGCATGCCGGGGACGACGGCGCCGGCGAGGATGCGGGGGGCGAGGACCAGCGAGCGATAGGCCTCCTCCCATTCCTCGAAGCCATGGTCGAGGGCGCCGCCGGCCGGCGGGCCGCCGGTGTTGGTGACGAGGACGTCGGGCGAGCCGAGCGCCTCGGCCACCTCGAGCGGCAGGCGGGCGAGCCGGTCCAGGTCGGTGGCGTCGGCGACGAAGGGGGTTGCGGCCTCGCCGATCGCCGCCGCGGCCTCCTCCAGCCGCTCTTGCGAGCGGCTGGCGATGGCGACCCGAGCACCTTCCCGGGCGAGTGCCGCGGCGATCCCGCGGCCGATTCCCCGGCTGGCGCCCATCACCAGGGCGACGCGCCCCTCCAGTCCCAGCTCCATGCCCAGAGCCTAGCCCCGCCCCGCGCTGCTCAGGCTTCCCGCAGCGCCTCTTCGAGGTTGTCCAGGGCGTTGTTCCAGCCGCCTTCGTGGGAGCTGACATGTTCTTGGTCGCGGAGGCCGTGGTGGGTCATCGTCACCTTGGTGGCGCCGTCCGTCTCCTCGAAGTCGAGCTCGATCAGGGTCTCGCGCTCGGCGTCGTCGTCCCAGGTCCAGGTGAAGGCGAGGCGGCGCGGCGGGTCGATCTCGGTGTAGTGGCCGCCGCCTCCGAACTCGACTTCTTTGACGGGGTCGCGCATGACCACGCGGACGGTGCCGCCGAGGCGGAGGTCAACGTCCGCCTGGGGGGTCTGCCAGGCATGTTCACCGTGGAACCAGCGGCGCATCACCTCCTCGCTGGTCCAGGCGTCGAAGACGGCCTCGGCCGGCGCCTGGAAGGTGCGCTCGATCTTCATCGTCGTGGCAGTGTTCATCGGCTCGGTTCGTCGTATTCGTCGTGGCGGTTCCACCAGACGTAGGCCTGGGTCTGCGGGTAGCCCTCCGGCGAGTCCTCCCAGATCTCCTGCCGCCCGAACGGGGTGACGTCGAGGTAGTTCCAGGTGTTGCCCATCTGCTCGTCACCGCGCTTGTCGACGAGGTAGGTGCGGAAGACGCGGCCCTCGTCGTCGCGGAGGAAGACGTTGGTGCCGTGCCATTCGGCGACGTCGAAGTCGGCGTCGAAGGAGTCGGTGACGGTGAACCAGGGGATGTCCCAGCCCATCCGCTCCTTCAGGCGCCGGATGTCGGCCTGGGGGGCGCGGGAGACGAAGACCAGGGTGGCGTCGCGAGCGTTGAGGTGGGAGAGGTGGGCGACCTGGTCGGCGACGAAGGAGCAGCCCGGGCAGCCCTTCTCGGGGAAGCCGTTGACGCCCTCCTCGAAGAAGAAGCGGTAGACGATCAGCTGGCGGCGGCCGTGGAAGAGGTCGGTCAGGCTCGCCGGCCCCTCCGGGCCCTCGAAGCGGTACTCCCGCTCCACCGCCAGGCGCGGCATGCGGCGGCGTTCGGCGGCGAGGGCGTCGCGGGCGCGGGTCAGCTCCTTCTCCTTGACCAGCAGCTCCTCGCGGGCGGCCTTCCACTCCTCGGCTGAGACAACGGGCGGCAGGTTCATCTCTGTTCCTCTTTCAGGTAGGCGTCGACGGTGTCGAACATCTGCTCCCAGAGGGCGCGCTGGCGCTCCATCCACGCGGCGGCCTCGTCGAGCACTTGCGGCTTCAGCGCGATCCGGTGCGTCCGGCCCTCGACGACGCGGCTGATGACGCCGGTCTCCTCGAGCACCTTCAGGTGCTTGGAGATCGCCGGCTTGGAGACGCCGAAGTCGCGGCTGACTTCGCCCACGCTCGCCGGTCCCCCGGCGAGCCGTTCGACGATGCCGCGACGGATCGGGTGGGAGAGGGCCTTGAACAGATCGTTAACCATTGGGTTAACCGTAGCATCCGGGTGGACCGGACCAGCCAGGGCGACTGTTCCCTTCGGGCCCAGGCCCAGCGGCCCAGCGAGAACCCCGCCCGCCGAGCAATCCTCAAAACTCGTTGCGCGGGTATCGTTCAGGAGGAGCGCCCGTAGCTCAGTGGTCAACGGGTCCTTTCGGGGGCCCAAAGAGCGTCGGTCTTTCAAGCCGAAGGTCGCCGGTTCGAATCCGGTCGGGCGCATTCCTTGGTGTTCCAGGACGTGCCGCGCATTGCGCTGTGCAGAGCCAGATTTTCGGCCTAGTGTGGGATTCGGGTTCCGCGGGCGTCCGGACGATTCCGCGCGGTTCCGGCGCCTTTGTGTCTCATCCGTGTCTCATTTGACAGGCGCGCATAGGGTCTTCGGGATGACCGGTGACCCCCAGGCCAGAGCACGGAAGGCGGTGCGGCAGGCGCACGCGGATTTCGAGCGTGCGCAGGAGAAGCTGGAGCAGCTCCGCGAAACGAGGCGGAAGAGCTTCGAAGAGGCACAGGCGGCGGGCCTCTCGATGCGAGAGATCGCACTGGAGACCGGGCTCCACTTCACCCGTGTGGCGCAGATCCTCCGCAAGGATTAGGAAGGTGTAGAGGGGGGTCTACGGACCCTGCTACCATCGGTCGATCTACAAAAGCGCCCCCGCGCTGGTGGAACAGCCGGGGGCATGGCACAGGAGGTACTAGCTCCCATGCAAGACAAGCCTATTGGCGTTGCTCACGAGGGCGCCACGACTGCGGCCCAGGACATCAAGGACCGGGCGCGGGTCCTACGAGAAGTCCTCGACCTCTATCCCGAGACGTTGACGCTCGACGAGCTTGTCCGTGAGCTGACGGTCGACTCGGTCGAGTTCGAGGAGCGCGATCGCGTCCAGCGAGCCGTACGCGATCTGATCGCCGGCGGCCTGGTTCATCGGGTCGGGGATCTCGTCCTGCCGACGAGGGCCGCGGTCAACTTCCACGGCCTCAGCGAAGACTGAACGGAGCGGAAAGGCCAGTCCGTAGTCGAGCGATGACCAAGGCATCCAGCAAGCCAAGCCACCAAGCAGATGGAACCCAGCAGGAGAAGCGAAGGGGAGGTCACGTAGAAGCAGCGCATCTACCGACGACAAAGGCTCAAGCCCTGAGGCAGGAACCACGAGCCGCCTCAGAAGCAACAACCCCACGTCCCGACACACTACGAACCCTCCGGATTCGGATGCCTCGGGCCGCTCCTCCCGTCCCTCCGGGCAGCCCATTTTTGCACGGCTTCGCCGTGCTGAGGCTGCCCTTACGGAGGGCCGGGAGGGGTCTGACCTTCGGTCGTCTGGAAGGCCTCGGGATGAAGCCGATGCAATCGCCGCTTGTTCTGGACATAGGGGGCATGGAGAGGAAACCGGACCCCAGCTTCTTCACCGAGCGCACCCTCGCCGACCGTCTCGCCGTCTCGGATCGCACCGTCCGCAACTGGATCAGGCGCGGCGACCTGCCCAGCTACAAGTTCGGGGCTGCGCGGCGGATCGACCCGGCTGACGTCAAGAAGTTCCTCGATCGACACAGGGACGAGCCGGCATGAGGCGCGAGTCACCAATCAGACGCCGCAACCCTTCCGGCCAGATCGTGTGGGTGGCTAGGTACACGGGCCGCGACGGCAGGAAGCACATCGCGAAGCCCACCTGGAATCGCGGCAAAGGCACCTTCATCAGAAAGGCCGACGCCCAACAGGCAATCGACGAGGCCTACGGCCTCTCTGACCGGCCGGACACCCTCGGGGACTACGCTGCCACCTGGACCGAGCGCCACCCACGCTCCGAGCGCACCAACGCGACGAACGATCACCGCATCAGCCGAGTCGCCGACGTAGAGATCGAGGGAATCCCCTTGAAGGACTGGCCACTACGCGAGCTGCGCCGCCGTCACACGCTCGCCCTGGTCGACCACATGCTCAGGACCGAAGGTCGAGCCACCACCGGAGCCGTCGGCATCCTCCGCGCTCTCTCGGCGATGGCCGAGGACGCGATCACGGATGAAGTCTGCGACCTCAACCCCTTCAAGGGCATCCGGATCCGGGCCAACGATCCGCGAGCCAAAAAGAAGCCAAGGCCGATCCGCGTCTTCACCTTCGAGGAAATGCACCGCTTCGCGAAAGCAGCGGGCCGCTACGAGGCAATGGTCCGCGTCTTCACCGACTGCGGTCTGAGGCTGGGGGAGGTGCTACCTCTGCGCCGCGAAGACTTCGACGGCGAAACCCTCCAGGTCCGCCGCACCGCCCACGAGGGCCAGATCCTCGAGGGAACGAAGACCGACCACGGCGAGCCCGACGCGGGCCGCGTCGTCCCCGTCCCCGCGACCCTCGCCTGGATGCTCGAAGCCCAGATCAATCTCAACGGCCCCGACTGCCAGCTCCTCTTCCCGACGCCCCGCGGCCGCCTCTGGCGCGAGCGCACTTTCTACCGCGACCTCTGGAAGCCGACCCAAGAGGCTTCTGGTCTAGACATTCGCCCGCACGAGTGCCGCCACAGCTACGTCACGCATCTCCGAAGAGCTGGTGTCAACGATGCTGACCTTGCTGAGATCGCTGGCCACCGAATCGAGACGATGCTTGCGCGGTACATCCACGCCGTCGGGGATAGCTTTCCTGCTGTACGGGCGACTATCGGTTAAGCCTCGAAGGGCTCCAAGATTGGACTGTTTGGAAGTTATCCTCCGCTCCTCCCCCCGGAGAAGGTCGGGCGAAGGCGCCGGTAGGCTGAGTTTATGGCGACCGCTGACCTATCTTCCGTTGAAGCGAAACTAGATCTGCTGATCTCGCTGTTGAGGATTGCTTATCGCGATCCTGTCGTCCAAGAAAGGGACCGTGTGATGGCCGATAAGGTCAGCAAAGCGATCCTCGTGGCATCGCGCCGCGACTGGATCGAGGCTGGAAAATTGAAGCGGCTCGCGGCCGCGAGCAGCAAGGCGTCAAAGCCAACGGTCGAGAGGCGCATTGCGGAATTAGTCGATCTTGGTGCGTTGGATCGAAGTGGTGCCGGTGCCCACGTTCGCTATCGCGCAACCGCCCTTTTCGAGCTCTAGCTCTTACTGCTCCATCGCCAATCCGGTCGTTTCCTGTCTTCGTGGGATGAGCTAGACATGGAGGCAGCGCCTATACCTATCCCTCACGCTACGTTCCGAATCACGTAATGCGCGACCCAAAAAGGCCTTAGCACATGCTAGATGAGGTGGTGAACCCCCTTTTTACAGGGTATTTATTCCACCACCTCAGAAAGAAAATCGCGGAATTTGCAGATGGCATTCCGGTCTGGTACCGAATCACGCCTCGACCCATGCTTTAATATCTCTCCCGTTAAGTTCATCTCACGAAGACAGGAGACGACCGGAATGGCGATGAAAAGCGAAGTCGATACTGGCGACGAGACCGTTCGCCTTCTCGCTGCGCTGATCCGGCTCCAGACTGAGTCCCAGAGCGAGGCGATCCTCGAGCTCCGCAAGGCGGGAATCGGCGCCAGTCGGATTGCCGAGTTACTCGGAACCTCGCCTGGCACCGTCAATGTTGCGATCCAGCGGGCTAAGAAGCCCGCCAAAAAGAAGGGGGGCAGAAGCGCATGAGCGCGGTTACTCCTGAGCGGGTTGATCCGCTAATCGAACGACTCGATCACCTCACGCAGATGCTCGAGCTCGCATTGGCTCCCCAGCTGCAGGTTGCCCGAGCCGCTCTTCGCGAGGATGAAATTGATGCTGCGATCTTGGACGCGGGTAGCGGCAAATGGAAGCCGGCCGCCGAGCTCCTACGCGAAGTCGAAGGCGCAACCGGCAAGAAGAAGAGTGCGATTCATGACCACATCAATCGTCTTCTCGATCGTGGCTTCCTTAAAAAACAGGGCGGTGGACCTACCACCGAATACCGTACGAGCGCAGTCCTCTGATTATGGACCCCGACCGCCGCAGCCCCGACCCTGCCTTGCTCGGCATTCTCGCTCTGCTTGCCGCCGATCGCGAGGAACGCGGCGATGTGGCTATTCCAACCGAGCTTCTCCTCACTGAGGCCGGTCTCTCTGCTGCGCAGATTGGACCTCTAATTGGCAAGTCGCCCGGCGCTGTGCGCGAGAAGGCGCGGCGGGCTAAAGCTGCCGCCGAGAAGAAGGCGAAAGGCCCCAAGAAATGATCGGCGCTGGAAAGCAACCACACTGAGCACCTGTGGCTACTGACGAGGAGATCCACGAAGCGCTTACGGCAATCCACTCCCGGCTCGGGGTGATTGACGGTAAAGCGACTCTCTCCGTTCGCGCAAATCGTGAGCCAATTCTCGCCGCCCTGAAAGACCTAATCGCCAAGCACTCGCCACTCGGTCAGATCTACCTTCTGCTCGATGGCAAGCGAACCCAGACCCAGATCGCCAAAGAGCTTGAGAAGCTCGGTCTTCCAAAGAGCGAGCCTACGGTTTCGCGGCGCATCGACATCGCCGTCGAGCACGGTATCGCTGAGCTCGTACATGGAGCGGGCGCCGGCAATGTCTACCGCAAAGACAGCATCATGGAGTCGGTCCTGAGCCTTTCCAAAAACGTGCGCAAGTGGCTGCAAGCAGAAGGAAAACCCTTCCCGGCGCCGCCGCGCCGCTCCGCTCGCTCCGGGAAAGGCAAAGCGAAATGACTCGCGCCCGGATGCGGAGCAGACTCGCCAGCGAGTGGGAGGCTATGGGGTGGGAATGGGACCTCCAGGTCGGCGGCCTTCTTCTCGATCATGTCGAGGCCGCCGGCGCAGTCGACGCATCAGATCTCGCTGGTGTCCTGCCAGATTCCTACCTCGCGCGCTATGACACTGACCGAGAGACCCTCGCCGAGGTGATCGACCGCGCTCTCGGCGGCGAGATCCTGGACCCCGACGCCACTTTGGCGAGCACCGTCATTGTCAACGGCGACAGCTTCAACCTGACCTTCAATTTGTCTGACAACGCCAAGATCGAGAACAGTCCGTTCAACATTGGCCCAGGCACCCAGATTAACCTCGACATGGGTGCTGGACACGACGAGCTTCTAAATGCGTTACGCGCCCTGGTCGCTGCCGGGCTCAGTGGTGATTGGAACTCCGGCGCGGCTCTAGCGCTTGGCAAAGTCATCGAAGAGCAGGACGCTCTTAGTACGGCGGACATCCGTGGAGCTGTTCTCCAAGCGGGTGAGCTTTCCGGCGCTGACCCCTCCAGGGTCCGCGAGCTGATTGAGAAGGTCGCCGTAAGCGGCCTTGGCGGCTTCCTTGCGACTTCCCTTGGCTCTGGTCTCACCGATCTCTTGCATCTGGTGGGGGCCTAATGACCGATTCCAATCGCGAGCTGTTGCAATCGATTGATGCCAAGCTCGGCGGCATCCTGGTCCTCATTGTTGATCTCTACCTCCGCGAGACCGGTCTTGCCAAACCCAGGCCGCGCAGCATCGACAAGGCACTCTCTGACGTGGGGCTCTCGAGCGCGCAAATCGCGGCGCTGCTTGGCAAGACCGAACGCGCGGTACAAAAGCAGCTGTCTCAAAAGAAAGCGAGATGACCCTGGCTGATCGAGTCGAAGACCCCCGCTCAGAAGCCGACTCGATCGCGCAGCATCTGCTCCGGATCGAGCGTCTGCTGGCAATCGGCTTCGCTGAGCAATTGCAAGCTAAGCGCGACGCGCACGAAGTCGGCGATGAAGTCGCCGCCGAGATCCTTGCGCGAACCTCCGCTTGGACCCCCGCAGGCGAGCTAAAGCGGGCCGTGGTCAATGCAACTCGCCAGAGCGAGCCCACGGTTAAACGCCGTCTCAAAAAGCTGGTGGAACTCGGTGCCCTCGATCGTCGTGGCGAGACTGCCGCGGTGGAATATCGGAGTACCGGGCTCCTCGGCTAATGGCCCGCACTAATCCTGACCTTCAAAAGGCTCTTTTGGTCAAGCTGGGGGTCTCGCGTCAGCGCCTCTCCCAGAGAGTCATAAAGAGGAAAACTAAGGAACTACCAATGAGCACCGCCGAGGCGGTCTACACGATTGCCTTCGAAGAAGGTGTTGATATCTCCGCTTACCTTAGCTCGGAAGAAACCGAGCGGATTAGGCAGCTGATCGCCCAGCTCCGGGCTACCGCGCCGCCCTCATCACCCAAACGAGAGGACTCCCGGCCAATCAAGAGGCGCGCAGTTCCAAAACCGGCGCTTGTCTCGATTGGCGGCGTCAATGTCGAGCGCCTCCCTGGCATGACGGCAGCGAAGGCCAAAGAGGCAAAGATCATGGCGGAGAAGGTGTACCCGACGATTTATGTCTTCGAGAATTCCGCTCGGGAGCTGATCACCGCGGTTCTTGGGGCCGCGATCGGGGCTGAATGGTGGCAGGAGGTTGTTCCCCGAAAGGTCCGAGAGAAAGCCCAAAAACATAAAGATGGAGAGGCGAACGATCCTTGGCATGGACGACGGGGTTCATCGATGATCGACTACACGTTGCTGTCCGACCTTCCTCAGATAGTTGGCGCCAACAAGGCTTGGCCGCACTTCGAGCCCATCTTTTCCCGTAAGTCATTTTTCGAAGAGCTCGTTAACGACATCAACGTTTCCCGCCGCGTCGTGGCCCATATGAACCCGGTATCAAGCGAGGACGTGAAGCACATCGAGGCCGCATTTCGTAAGTGGAGCGGCACGCTCAAGGCCAAGCGGAACTTGATCCCCTGAGCCCGTAAGCGAATCTCCATAGTTAGTCAGCCGACTGGCATTGGTTCAGCTCGGGCGAGCCAAGACGCTCCGTCGAATCGGCACAGTCGACGTTCATACCTCCACTTCGAACCAGCTATTTCTTTGCGCGTTGTAGCGTCTTGCGGACTGCTCCGACCTTCTTCCCGGTCACTGCCGCAATCTGCTGGGCGTCGAGTCCACTCTCCTCAAGGAGAACCTCGATCTTTCGCTCTGCCAGCTTTGGCTCAGCCCTCTCCTCGCGCTCAGCAACTGCGAGCCGCAGTAAGGCAATTATCGCTGCATCGAGGTCGATCCGGTCAGTCATCCTTCCCTCCAACCTTTTGCCCAGGTTTTGATTGCTTCTTGCCCTTCTGGATAGCTTGATTGACCGTGTTGGAAGTCGTTCCTAGGAGGCTTGCAATTCGGCTAGGGCCGAAACCAACTGAGTGCATTTCACGGGCCAACTCGCTCTGTGAGGAGGCTTGGCGGCGCAACAAAAGAACTGCGAGCGCGACCAACTCCTCCCCCGGATCGTTCAAGGAAGAACCGGATCCTTTCGATTTAGCCATCGTTCTCCTGTTCATATAAAGCATTTGATTCCGTGCGCTCTGCACCGTAGCCGGACATCGGCGACTAGTGCGTCTAGATCCTTTCGGTCTCATCGATAGATCCCGAGTACCTCCCTCGCTGGCGTGACAGGAGACGACATCTGAAACGCTGCTGGCGATGGCGGGAAAATCGGCTGGGGAGGCGAGGGATTCCAAAGGCGTGCGGGTCGTCCTGCCCGCGGCGCTCTGGCAGGACAAGATCCTGCAAGACCACCCGGAGCTCGGATCGCATCTTGCCGACGTGCTGAGAGCCATCACTGAACCCGATCACGTCCTTTCCGATCCGGTCTACGAGGGCCGTCGTCGCCATTACCTGCGCGGAGCTGGTCCTAGCCGATGGTTGCTGGTGATCGTAAGCTATGACAGGAACCGGCGCGGGTCATTTCCGCGTTCGGCAATCGGAAGGACCCGCGGTCATGGAGCAAGTGAACATCAGGATCGGCCACATCACCTTCGACCATGCCGACTACGACGCCGGCAACGATGTCCTCTACCTGCACGTCGGAGAGCCCCAGGAGGCCGAGGGCGAGGAGACGCCCGAGGGTCACGTGCTCCGTTACGCACCCGATAGCCAGCGCATCGTGGGGCTGACTGTCCTCGGCGCTCAGCGCATCCTCGATAATGAGGGCGAACTACGGGTGACGATTCCGGAGCCGGTCAAAGCCAGCGCTGACGAGCTCGCGCCGGCACTGGCCGCTGTCTAGGTCGCATCCCGGTCACATCGCCTTCGCCACCTCGCTCCCCGCGCCAACGCCCCTCCTCCTTTCAAGCGAAAGGACCCGCAGCAGGTCCAGCAGGCGCGACAGCCTGCTCGCGCGGGTTTGCGAAGAAGAAGCCCCGCGCTGGCGCGGCGCGCCTCTCGTCAGACGCTTGGGGCGGGGTGAGGGACCGGCTCTCTTGGCGCCTCGACTCCGAGCAGCGTTGCGAGCTTCTCGCCCATCAGGGACTTCCGGTACTCGAAAAACTCGATGAAGTCGGCGAGGTCGGCTGGCAGCTCGCCGAGGTCGTTGCCGGCTAAGTAGAGGCCGCGCTGGTCTGGATCGGGGTAGCTCGCCTCGGCCCAGGTGAGCGGCATCGTCGCCTGCTTGGAGACGTTGATCGCGCCTTCCAGGAGCTGGAGGTTGGGTAGTTGATTGACGAGGGCGACGAAGGTCGGGATTTGCTCGGCGGGGATGTCGGCTTTTGCGAGGCGCGTGGGGGTGAAGAGGGAGCGCGGAAAGACGTGGTCGATGTGGAATTCGTTGCGAACGTCGACGCCCGGATACAGCAGCGCCAGCAGAGTGAAAACACGCCCCTTGCCAAAGCGAGTAGCGAGCAGGTCATCGATCTCCTCGCTGTCGAATCGCAAGGACTTGCCGAGTCGCGTCATCGCCGCCGAGATCGCCTCCCGGGCAAAGCCCTCGCTGCCGGCCTCGCGGCTGGCACGGCGGATGGCGACCAGCAGGGTGTCGAGCCCGCTTCCCCAGACCCCACCCTTCAGGAGGCTGCGGATGACCCAGTCGCGGACTGCATCTCGATCCTCGCGGAACTGGCTCGAGGTCAGGTAGTTGTCGCCGATCTGGCGTTGGTAGAGGTAATCGGCAATCACGATCAGCGGGCTATCGGCGGTGAGGGTTCGCTCGGAGAAGCCGAACGAGGCCAGCATGCGAGCGCCGAGGGTTAGGGCGCGGGCGATCGGCTCCCAGTTCTCCTCCAGGCGCGCCATGCTCTCGCGGTTGAAGTTGGCGACCTTGAACCGGATATCGCCGGCGTCGGTCATAACCAGGCCTGCCTTTAGCACCAGGTCCTTGCTGAATTTGAAGCCTTGTCCGGTTGCGTTCAAGGTGTCGACCAGGTTGTTGATCGATTCCCGGGCGTCGCGCTCACTCCACTGCGCCGTCGCGATGCTGAGCAGCAGGTCGGAGTAGGAGAGAACGGTGCCGGCACTGTTGACGCGGATGAAGATCTCCAGCACCCGGTCGATGTCCTGGTCTTCCTCCTCGTGATAGCTGATCACCGGGGCGCGGTGGATCGACCGCCACAGCTGATCGAGCACAGCGATCGACTCCTGGCGGCGCTCGCCGGCGATGCCGGACGCTTCGAAGTACTCGAGCGCCGGCATCACTCCCTCGCCAAGGGTGAGGATGTCGCGAACCCGGTACCAATGGCAGTCCGTGCCACTCTCAGCCTCAGCGGCCTCCGGAGTCTTGAACTCGAACCGATAGCGCATTCCGAGCTCATCGTCAGGGGCGCAGTGGCAGAGGTCGAGAAAGAGCTCTTTGACGGGGTAGGCATCCGGGTTGGCGGCACGCTTGTGCGGCAGCTTGATCGCGTAGGTGCCGTTCAAGCCGATGTTCAGCGCGGTTAAGCGCTGCTGGCCGTCGAGCACGGCGGTCAGGGGCCGCCCTTGAGGCAGGTTCAACCGCTCGTTGTGACGGTGGGTGCGCTCGTGGAAACGCTCCATCACCTCATAGAAAACGAACTCCTGCGAGTGAGCGGCATCTACCTTCCAGAAGAGGAACGAGCCGATCGGGTACTGGCGCAACAGGCTGTCGAAAAGCTGACAGATCTGCTCCGGATGCCAGACGAACTCACGCTGGATTGCCGGCAGCACATACTCGCGCGAATGGATCGCTTCGAGTGCGCGCTTGATCGTGATCGGGGTCTGGTAGGGCATAAGGCGGTTGCCGGAGCTCGCCGAGCATATCCGTAGCGCCTCGGCCTCCCAAGAACAATCAGGGTTCTTAGTCAGCCCGTGCTGCCGCGACTTCGTCGAGCAGATCCTGGCGCGTCTGGTGGGCGAGTAGATCTGCGCCCCACGTCCCCGTCGAGGATGTCTTCTGGACCTAGATCTGCGATTGCGAAAGGTTGATGCTCGATTGACGCCGGACCGACACAATGGTGGAATCGATGGCATGAGGCGGGCAGAACTCCTTGGAGTGCTGGCAGTGGCTGCAGTGGCGCTCTTCCTCGCGACTGGATCAGCCAGCGCCGAGCGCGGAAGCAAGGCCTGCGGCAAGGTCTCTGGCATTCCGATCCACGCTCACAACATCAGCTGCCGCACGGCCCGTCGTATCTACAAGGCCGATATGGCCGGTCATCTACCGACCGGCTGGAGTTGCTCGGCATCCCTCGCGCGCTGCTATCGAGGCGAGGTCGGTCGGAGCTCCGAATACGTGTGGTGGCAGCGCATTACCTACCGTCCGCGTGTGGCCGCAGTGGTCCTTGGCGGCGAGATCTATGGCGCTCCAACCGGAGAGGGCTGGGGCACCGCCCGTCCGCACCTCATCTACAACGGCGGCGATGCGAGCGGCTCAATCACGAATGTCCGCTGGTCGAGCTGGGGGGGAGCTGTCGCACATGGTCGGGGCCGCAACCCGATCTTCAAACCGCGCGGAGGCTACTACCGCCGGCCGGTCGTCGCGCTGCTGAAAGCCGTGGATATCGGTCGCTGCGAAGGGCGCGATGCCTACCTGCGCCTGCTGATTCGCGAGCCGCGACGCCCCGGTGGTCCCCTTGGCCCTTGGCGCTCATGGTCCGGCCCTCAGACGATCTGCGAACCGTATGGTTCAGCGCGCCGCTTAGTCAGATTTGTCCGAGGCACGACGTGATGGACGCCCGCCGTCTTGACCACGGGATGCTGAGCAGGGAGGGCTTGAGGTCCGCAACGAGAGTTATTGTCTGCGCATATGGGGGCCCTTTATCGCCGCATCCTCGACAGCGCCCTAGGAGCGCTCCTCCGGGTTGAGTTCACGACCCAAGGCAGCGAAGTCCTCGACTTCGCCGTGATCTTGCTCTTAGAAACTGAGGAAGGGATGGAGACGGTTCGCGTCTACGACGCAGCTCACGGCCACAACGAGATGCATCGATACACGCGCAGCGGAGGCAAGGAGCCGGGGGAGGTCTTCCACAGCGGTACCCTTGGGGAAGGAATGCGCGCCGCGATCTCCGAGGTCGAGCGTGGATACCGCGAGATGATCGAAGGATGGAAAAGCCAATGACCGCCGACAGCAAGCGCTCTCCCGCCGCCAAGGTGATGGACGAAGCTATAGATCTCGCGATCGAGGGCCGCTCGCCCTATCCGGAGCGTGCCGCCTTTGTCGACGCCGACGCTCCCTCGGCCGGCCATGACATCGAGCGCGCCGCGGACGAAGGTCTCTCGGTGGTTCTGGTCTCAGCTGACGGCAGCACTCGGGTTCTCAGGCCCGAGCTCCAGACGCACTGATTCAACGACCTGCGTCTGCGGGTCTCATCTCGGTCACATCACCTTCGCAAGTCCCGCTTCCTGCGCGGAGGACCCTCCTCCTTTCAATCTGACGGATGACCCGCTTTCTAGAGCGGCACGCGGCAGATGCCCTTCGACTTAGCGCCGTCCTCGGCGACTTCTCAGTGCTTCGATAACGGGACGCGGATCTACCGGGTCGGCTCACGGGGATCCACCGTCCTCAGGCCCGTCGGAACGGTGCGCAGAAATGGCTATATCAACCCTGGGGGCGCTGGCGCCGGTAATAACGAGGACGCTGCGGCGATTCTGCTAGATAACCCGAACTTCCTGTCCGGGAGGATGTTCGTCGGAAACCCTGATGTGTTGTATCCGCTCAACGGGCCGCAACCGGCGCCCAAGGGAACGACCGTCTGTTCCTCCGGCGTCGAAGGGGGCGTCAATTGCGGTCCGGTACGGCGGGTCTACTGGGCCATCAACAGGGGCCCCGAAGGAGATCCCAAAAATTACGCCCACCGAATAGTCGAAGTGGCAGCTGGCAACGTGACCGGCGATAGCGGGGGACCGGTGTGGAATCCGAAGACGGGCGCCGCCGTCGGATTGATGTCGACCCATAGCGGTCTTCCGAACCGCCCGTGTCATAAGGTAGAGAGCGGGCAAACGTTCTGCCCGCGGCAAAGTTTTACGCCTTTGGTGCCGTATAAAAACCAAGTCGCCCCGCTGGGGGCCTTGCCCGCCCTAGGGGTGAGCATGTTTTGGAATCGATGAAGCGACCATCTCTGTATTTCGGAATCCTCTGTGCGGCGCTCATCTTCTCGTTTGGCTCCTGCGGAAGCGACTCACGGGCTGATCGGGGTGACGAGAGTGAGCGACGGGCGACTGCACAGTCCAATGTCGTTCCACCAGCCTGTTTCGAGGCGAGTACCCGGATTGGCGGGGCTCCGGGCCGAATCGATTACGTCGTCCATTGCCGGTCGCGAAGCCCGGATAACCAACCGGCGTTCGGTATCGGCCGCTATTCCCTCTCGGGCAAGTCGTCGCCTCCCGGTTTTCGGCACGTCGGCAGACATCCACGGGTATCGGGACCGGGTGTTACCCGGCCATTTGGAGTGTGTTCTCGGTCGGGCAGTGTGATTTATTGCTCCGCGCCTTCTGACGGGACGGTAACCGTCGAGGGCAGCGTCTGGGTTTCGCCCGCAAAACGATGCAGTAGGGGCGTTTCCGTAACGGCACCCCTTGTAAGACGCTGTTCAAGTCGCGATTGCGCCGCCCAGGGGGGTCGAGAGGTTCTCATTGACGGCAGACCCGACGGCTGCGCCTAATTCTCTCGCGCTTAGATCGATCTAAGAGTCGACCTGTGGCTAGCGAAACCGCCGCCGTCAGTTGAGGACGGGGCCGCCGATCAGCATCCCGCCCCAGAGAACGGAGGCCCAGATCCCGATCGCATGGCCGATGAACCCTGCGATGACAACCACAAGCAGGAGGGCGCCATAGCTCCCGAAACGAGCATGGCTAACGGCCAAGTCTGCGCACGCCCGTAAGTTAATCGGAGGCCGGGTAATGCCTGACTCTGTGACTGATCGATTTATGTCGCATCTCGGCCACATGACCTCCGCATTTCCACCTGCATGCGAGCGTCATCCGTCCTTTCAATCTGACGGAGGATGGCTCTATTGCGCGGTTTGGAGGTGCTCCGGGATCAGTGCGAACTCGTGCCTTTTTGCAGCCTCGCGCAGCTCCTTGTCCCAGCAGGCGAAGTCGAGTTCCTCGCCCGTAGCGAACGAGAGGGCGCCGCTCAAGTGGACTGCGTCGTAGGCGCGTAGCGCATGGGTGCGGGCGGTCTCGGATGCCATGGCGAGGAGCGCGCCGTTGACAGTGTGGCTGAAAATGCCGCGCCAGATGCTTTCGAGGTCATCGAGGGCCCGGTCGAACTGAGTTGGGGTGAGGCGACGACCCTTGCGCATTCGGGTTAGGGCCGCAGTCGCCTCTACATGAGCGATGGCAGTGGTCCGAACGCCGTCCGCATCGCTGTAGGCCCTCCGGGCCTCTTCGGCTCCCGGCTCATCGACCAGCAGCTTGATCAAGGCGCTGGTATCTAGGTAGAGGCTCAGCGCCGGCCCTCGGAGACATACTCCGCGGCACTTTTGCCCGAGCCTCGGAGCTTGGCTGGTTTTGCCGGTAGGTAGCGAGGCCCCTCGGGCGGCCGCACCGAGCCGTCGGCGATCAGAGCCGAAAGGTGGGGCGGCGTCGTGGTGGAGACGATCCGTGCAACGGGGCGGCCATGCTTGGTCACCGTGATCGCCTCCCCCTCCTCGACACGGTCGATGATCGCGCTGGCTTTGTCCTTGAGTTCGCGGATGCCGACGGTCGCCCTCTCCATAGTGGCCATATACTAGCGCAACCTGGCCACTTTCTATTCCTCCTCAGGCTGTCCCTGGAGGCGCTGGCGTCCGTGAAGAACGAGCCCGGCCAGGATCGCAGCGCCCCAGAGAATCGCTGCCCAGATTCCGACCGCGCTGGCAAGAAAGCCAGCCACGACGACGGCGAGCAGGAGGCTTACGTAGGTGGCAAAAAGAAGTGCGGCCCGACGAGTGAATCTGAGCATAGGGGTCAGGCTATCTGGGTGTGGATGAAAGACGCCTCACACCGGCGGTACTCTGAGTTGATGACCGCGAAGGAGCGACTCCACAGACTGATCGATGCGCTGTCCGATCAAGAGGCCGAGGTCGCGTTGATGCTCATCGAGCAGCGACGCGCTGCTGGCGATGAGCCGCCCGAGAGCTAACTGATCCGGGTCTCATCTCGGTCGCATCGTCTTCGCAATCTCACTTGGCATGCGAGTACCCGCTGTCCTTTCAAGCCGAAGGACCTCTTTGTCCAGCGAGCAAAATCGCCTACTTCTCTTGCCGCGCCTGGTGGAGGCGCTGTCGGCCGTAGAGGGAAAGCCCGCCTAGAACCACCGCACCCCAGAGAACTGCCGCCCTCATGCCGACGGGCGCTGGCAAGGAACCCAGCCACCATTACGGCGAGAAGAGGGCTTACGTAGGAGACAAACAGGAGGGCGACTCGGAGCATGAGACCGGGCTAAATGGGGCGCTGCGTTCCGCGCTCCACTCAGTTCAATCGTCTTGTCGCGCGGCGGCCTCTCGCAGCTTCTCGGTGATATCGCGGCCGCGATCTAGTAGGGCGTCGCGTGCGATTACCCGATGGGCGGAGACCCACTTGTCTTCTTTGGCTGCGGCTTTGAGGTCGGTGACCTTGATCCGGGTTGCCCGCTGGACGTTGTAGTGGTGATCGAAGAGGACGATCACCGCGTCGTCGAAGTCCCAGGTGCGGAAGGGGGAAAGATGTCTCTCGCCTGCCTTCTTTGGGTGGTTGAGCACCCGGGCCTTGATCTGGATCTTTTTCTTGCGCACGATCAAATCTGCGCTCTTGTTGGAGTTGGGCTGCAGCTCGCCGCCGAGCGCTCGCTGCACCAGCCACTCGGCGTAGTCGCCGGTGGGCGCGTTGGCGCTGCGGATCACTTCGCGCCTGCGGAGCTCCTCTAGCACCTGGCCGTAGATGCCGAGGAGATCGGAGATCCCACGATGATCGAGCTTCAGCTTCGGCGCCATCTGTTCACTCCCGTAGAGGTCATCGGCTCAATCTAACCCCACTCCGCGGAAAGCTGGTGTGGAGTTGCCGCTGCCGCCGCTGTCGATTAGCTTCGTCTCGAGATGGCTACGGGGGACGCCGGCGAGCTTGTCACCTACGCCCGCACCGAGCTGCTGGCGCGGATCCGCGGAGCCGAGCAACGAGTGTGGCTTGCGAGCCCGTTCATCAGCAAGCCGGTAGCCGAGGAGATCGTCACCGCGGTCGAGGAGTCCTCGGCGGGCGACCGACACCTGCTGACCGCGTTGGTTGCGGGCAGCGTGCAGACGGGCGTCCTCGATCCGAGCGCTCTCGAGACCCTGCTGGATTCGGGCTTCGAGATCTGCAGCGTGCCGAACCTGCACGCAAAGGTGAGCCTGATCGACACCACCTGGGGACTGGTCGGCTCCGGCAACCTGACCAACTCGGGGCTCGGGGGGAAGGGCCGGGCCAACGTCGAGCTCGGCGTAGTACTCGACGCGGAGCAGATCGCGACCACCGCTGAGCTCTTCACCCGCTGGTGGAACGACGCCGATCCGGTCGGTGCGACCGTGCTCGCCGAATACGCGGCGCTGCCGCGGCTGAAGCAGTCACCTGGCCAACCTCTTGCCTACGGCGCCCCCGTCGGGGTCGGCCTGCCGCAAAGCCTCGGGGACATCCTCGCCGAGGACGACCTCACGGCTAACGGCCGCGGCTACTGGGTCAAGTCCAACTACCAGCGTCACGACGACTCGACCTGGTGGAAGCGCGGCTGGATCAGCGACTGGCGGCAGGCTTCCTACGCGATCGGCGACTTGATCGTCCTCTACCTAAGTGCCAAGGACGGCGGTCCCGCGATCTGCCCGGCGGTGGTCAGAGTCACCGAGCAATCCGAGTTCGCTCGCGAGTGGATCGCCGCGAACGGCGATCCGGAGGCGGCACAGCAGTGGCCTTATCGGACGATGATCGAGGTGGTCGATGAAGTGCCGATCGAGGCGGGCGCCAGACTGGAGGAGTTCGGACTGAGCGGCCAGAGCCTGCAGGGCGGCTACTGCAGCATCACCCGCAAGCAGTTCGAGGAAGCGCTGCAGGGGATGGGAGCCTGACGACCGGGTTGCGGCGCCCCGCCGAGCTCCTCAGCCGATCTCTTCCGCCAGCTCGACGATGATCCCCTCGGGGCCCCGGACATAGCAGAGCCAGTAGCTGTCCTTGTAGCGGACGAGCTCGCCGACGAGCTCGACGTTGCGGGCCTTCAGGTCCTCGACGAGGGCGTGGACGTCGTCGACGAGGAAGGCGAGGTGGCGGAGGCCCGGGGTGTTCGCGGGCGCTTGGGAGTCGCCGGGCTGGGCGGGGGGCGAGAGGAACTTGGCCAGCTCGATTTCCCCGTGGCCGTCAGGGGTGCGCAGCATCGCGATTTCGACTTTGGGGTCCTCGACGGCAATGATGCGCTCCACCCAGCTGCCTTCGACCTGGGCTTCGCCCCGCAGCTCGAGACCGAGGTGGACGAAGAACTCGATCGCCGCCGGAAGGTCGTTGACGACGATGCCGACGTGTTCCAGCTTTTTGATCTTCATCGCTCGATGGTAGGCGCCGAGCGCCGGGTCCTCAGCCGCGTAGCCGATCGGCCAGCGTCGTCAGCTCGCCGACGCTGGTGCCGAGCGCGCCCGCCAGGCGCAGCAGGGTGGTGTAGCTGGGGTTCCGCACCCCGCGCTCGACGCCTCCTACCTGGGTCAGGTCGGTCTCGGCCCTGTGGGCCAGGTCCTCCTGGGTCATCTTCGCCTCCATGCGCAGGCGGCGGACGGCCTCTCCTAGAGCGGCGTGGGCGGGGGAGCGGGGTTTGACGCGACGGGCGGGCGGCACCTCCTGCCGCAGCCTGTCGATTTGGGAACGCGAGTGTTAGGGTATTTATGCGTTAACAGTTTGAGCGCCGGGAGGCTCTCCAACGCTCGGCGTTTCGGCACTTCCTCCGCAGCGGAGATGGTGGAAGGGCGCATGGAGGCGCGAGCGCAGTTCCTCTGCCGCCGGTGCCGCATCCCTGGCGCTTCCGGTGACGAGAAACACCTCCGTCGCCGGGTACTCGCGCAGCTCGTCGGTCACGGTCTGGACCACGTCCTCCTCGCCGATGCGGGCGTGGGCGTCGACGCCAGCCCGCGCCAGCGATGCCAGGGTGAGGACGAGGCTGCGCTGCGCCCGCTCGCGACCCCGGCCGACGTCGCAGGCCCAGCGGTCGAGGAAGCGGTTGCGGGCGGCCGCGACGACGCGCACCTCGGGCTCAGGTTCGGCAGGGTCGAGCGGGGTGGAGGCGGCGGCGATCCGCTCAACCGCGGTCGCGTCCTCCAGCGGCTCCTCGACCACGACCAGCAGGTGCTCCCGCCGGTCGGCGCAGCGCGCCGGGACGATCGGCCGGAGCGGTGGATGGCGCACCGCCATCACGACGATCACGCCGGCCACGAGCGAGCCCCCGGCCATGCCGAGCGCCGGCCCGCCGACATAGAAGGCGGCGACGATGAAGACCGAGATCGCGGCGACGATCAGCGGCAGCTTCCATGCGGCTAGTCCCCGATCGTCCATAGTTCGAGGTTAGGGGCGTATCCGCCCGAGTCAATCCCCCCGGACTCGCCCGGGGCGGAGGTGCGCTTCTGATCCCGACCTAGACTGGCCCCGTGCCGCCGCTGCTCGAGCGCCTCGGGGTGGAGCTGCCCGTCGTCCAGGCAGGGATGGGCGGCGGGCTCAGCCGGCACGAGCTGGCGGCGGCGGTCTCCGAGGCCGGAGGGCTGGGGACGATCGCCGTCAACGGCGCCGGGGCGATCCGCCGCGAGCTGGCGGCGGCGCGGACGTTGACCGGGCGCCCGCTCGCGGTCAACGTGCTGCTGCCGTTCGCGCGGCGGGACTGGTTCGAGGCCGCGGCCGCGGCCGATGTCGTCGTCACCTTCTGGGGGCGGCCGCGGCGGCGGACCGGGCGCGCCTGGCTGCACCAGTGTGGCTCGGTCGAGGAGGCGCGGCGGGCGCGGGTCGCCGGCGCGGACGGCGTCATCGTTCAGGGAGTCGAGGCGGGCGGCCACGTGCGCGGGACGACCCCGGCGCTGCAGTTGCTGGAGGAGGCGCGGCGCGTGCTCCCGGCCGATTACCCAGTGTGGGTGGCGGGAGGGATCGCCGACCGGGGGGACGTGCGCAGCGCAACCGAGGCCGGCGCGGAAGCCGCCGTCGCCGGCACCCGCTTCATCCTCTCGGAGGAGAGCCGAGCGCACGCTCTATATAAAGAGCGCCTGCTCGAATCTCGAGAGACGGTCCTCACCGAGCTCTTCGGCGCCGGTTGGCCCGCGCCCCACCGCGTCGTTCCGAACGCCGCGACGGAGCACTGGGGAGAGCCGCCGCCCCTCACCCGTCTTCTCAACCACCTACTCGCCCCTGGCGCCCGCTACGCGCCTCCCTCTCTGCAGACGCGGATGGTGCAGGCGCAGCGTCCCGGCAGCCGCCTGCTTTTGCCGGCCGGCCCGACCGACGACGCTCCCAGCACGCTGGTGGATGCCGGAGCCCTCTACGCGGGCGAGACCGTCGCCCGGATCGAAGAGGTCGCGCCCGCCAGCGACCTCGTCCGCCAACTCACGCCTTAACCGAAGCCCGAAGCCCGCCGCTCGAACTGCATCAAATTCCCCACCCAGGAGGGAGGTAATTTGATGCAGTTCGGCCGACACGGCCGGCCTGGAACAATTCCTCCATGGCGGGGGGCCAGATCCTGCATATTGCCGAGAGCTCGAGCGGGTCGAACCGGTGCGAGCTGCAGCTCGAGGGCGAGCTCGACCTCTGGAGCATCGAGCGCCTGCAGGCCGTCCTCCAGCGCGTCTCGCGCGACCACAAAGCGGTCGTCGTCGGCCTTGAGAGGTGCGACTTCGTCGACTCGACCGGCATCGCCCTCTTCCTGCAGGTCCGCCGGCAGCTGCAAGACGAAGGCGGCCGCCTCGTCATCTACGGTTGCTCGCACCAGGTGCAGCGGATCTTCGAGGTGGCGGGCTTGATCGACGCCGGCATTGTCTTCGAGAGCCGCGGCGCGGCGATCCAGGAGCTGGAGGTGGTGAAGTGAGGCGGCTGGTGCTGATGGCGTTGGCAATGACGCTCCTGGCCGTTCCGGCCGCGGCGGCTGCAACCTGCCCGCCCTATCCGGGCATGCAGAACTTCCCGGCGATACACAGTCCCGCAGAGCCTGAAGACTTCTGCTGGGAAGTGTCGGTGGAAGAAGATCAGGAACTGCGGCAGATCGACGCCTGGCACGCGGCGGTGTACTGGACTGAAACGGAACCCGAACACATCGCTTGGAGCATCGAGGCCCCAGCCGCTCATGACGCTGAAGGGAAGCCCGTTCCGACCACGATCGCGGTCTCGGCCGAGAACCTGATCACGCTTACAGTTCACCACCGCGCCGGGAATCCGCTCGCCGGCGGGGCGCCTTTCCACTATCCGGTCGTCGCCGGGACGGGATGGGAAGGCGGATTCCAGACCTTCCCGATCGAAATGCCACCTCCAACGGTGCCACCTCCGTCATCGCCGACCACCGCGGAGGCCCCGACTTACTGCGTGGTCCCGAGCCTTCGCGGCAAGTCGCGCCGCGCCGCGGCGAGGGCGCTGCGTCTGGCGAACTGTCGGCTCGGACCCGTCCGTGGCGAGAACACTCGCGGCGCCAAGGTGGTCAGGCAGTACCGGCGGGCGGGGACGATGTACGCGGTTGGAACCGCAGTCGGCGTCAAGCTCGGCTGAGCTATTCGACGACGACCTTGCCCTTCATGAAGGGGTGGATCTTGCAGTGGTAGGCGAAGGCCCCCTTCCGGTTGAAGCGGACCGTCGCCGTGCTTCCCGGCTTGATCCCCTTCGTGTCGAAGCCGGATGAGGTGGCGGTGTGGGTGGTGCCGTCGGCGTTGGCGAAGATGACCTTGCCGCCGCGCTGGAGTCGCAGCGTTGCAGGGTGGAAGGCGAGGCCCTCGATCTGGACGGTCTTGGTCGCGCTCGTCCCCGCAGTTGCTCCCGCGGCATAGCCATCCAGGGCCGCCGCCAAGGCCAAGGCGGCCAGCGCAGCCACCACGACGACGGACCAGCGCCTCCACAGGGTTCCCGGGATCGTCATCAGGCAGGGATACGGAGCAGAGCCGCTTCAGGTTCAACCCGATTTAGGGAAGCGAGCAATAATGGGAGCCCCGGGCGGTTAGCTCAGTTGGGAGAGCACTTCCCTTACAAGGAAGGGGTCACTGGTTCGAGCCCAGTACCGCCCACTCCTCGGGGCGGGCCGGCCTTAGCGGCCGCCCGCCCGCTTCGCAGATCAGGACGACTTGGTCACGCTGATGATTGGCAAGACGTCCGTCTTCTGGGTTTTCACATTGCACCTCCTAGGACGACTTGGTCAGGCTTGCCGCCGGCATCGTCGCCATCGTCTGGATCTTCACCCTGTTCACCCCCTTTTATCGCGAATTGCATGCGATAAAGAGAGGGGCATAAATGCTTTAAACGTTCTGCAGCGGATGAACGGGATCGCGCATTTAGCGGGCGGAGATTACGGCATTTATGCTCTATCGCTCAAGTTCATCGACCGCAAGGGAGGCTTGAGCGTGGCGCGGAAGAGGAGGAAGACCGCGAAGGCGGAGCGGCAACGAAAATCGCCGCAACAGGTCCTGGTCAAGGCCCTCAACCACCCCGTCCGGGTAAAGGCGCTGACGATCCTTACGGACCGGATCGCGAGCCCGAAGGAAATCTCCGAACAGATCGAGGTGGCGCTGAGCAACGTCAGCTACCACGTGCGGGTTCTGGACGAGCTGGGCTTGATCGAGATCGTCGAAGAAGAATCGGTGCGGGGCTCGGTTGCCCACTTCTACAAATCCGTCGAACGACCATTGATCGACAACCCGGACTGGGAGCGACTGGACCCAAAAGTTCGTAGCGCCTTCTCCGGCTACATCATCGACACGCTGCTGAGTGACGCCGCAGGCTCACTGGCGGCCGGGGTATTCGACCGGCGGACGGATCGCCACCTCAGCCGCACGCCGCTGTTGCTCGACGAGCAGGGTTGGCGCAAGGTTGCCGCGATCCAGACCAAGGCGCTCAACCAGATCCTCAAGGAGCAGGCAGCCGCAGCTGCTCGGATGAACGGCTCGAAGGAGGAGGCCATCCAGGCCATCGCAGGCATGACCTGTTTCGAGGCCTTACCCGGCGGGGCGGAACAAAAAGGCTAGGAAATTTTTTTCGGTTGTGACTTGAGTTCAACTGTTAGTGGCCGCGATTAGTGGGAACTATCTAGATCGCTGAGACTGCTCTGTTCCCTGAAAGGACGCCCTGGACCTTGAGTTCCCCCCCGCCAAGCAAACCCTCGAGCTCCCCGCCCACCGCTTCGCCGGAGCCGACGATCATCGAGCGCCTCTTCATCGCCGTCATGCAGCGGGAACCGAAGACGGTCCTGGCGCTGGTGCACCCGCAGGCCGAATGGTCACCGACCGCCTGGAGCGGGGGGGAGACGTTCAAAGGGCACGGGGGGGTGAGGCGCTGGCTGGCGCAGTTCGGCGAGGGGCTCGAGCACCTCGACCTCCGGGTCGAAAAAGTGCGGACCGAGGGGGACCGCGGCGTCGTCCTCGGCACCGTCTTCGACAGCCGCGACGAAGGCATGTTCGCGGTGCGGGTCGCCTGGAGCTTCGAGCTCGAGGACGGCTTGCTCCGCCGCGGCCGCGCCCACGAGACGTGGGAGGAGGCGGAGCGGGAGGCGGGCCTCAGCTGAAGGCGCGGACCGCCAGCACGGCGGCGACAACGAGGCCGGCGACGGCGATCGAGATCCGCAGCGGGTCGCTGGGGATGCGGCGCGCGTAGTGGGCGCCGACCCGGCCGCCGACGAAGGAGAAGACCATGATCGTCACCGCGTAGCGCCAGTGGACCGGGGCGAGGAAGGCGTAGAGGAGGGCACCGGCGAGGTTGGCGCTGCCGGCGAGGACGATCTTCATCCCATTGAGGTGTTGAAGGGTGTCGGCGACGAAGAGGGCGAGGATGGCGAAGATGAGGATGCTGACCGCCGCGCCGAAGTAGGCGCCGTAGGCGCCGCAGAGGAAGATGCCGACGAGGAGGTAGGGGGAGCGGTCGTTGCCGGCGTGGCGGAGGCGGGGGGTGAGGCGCGGCTGCAGGAAGAGCAGCAGGCAGGAGAGGGCGATCAGGAGCGGGACGATCGCTTCGAAGGCAGCGTTGGAGGTGAGCAGGAGGGCTGCGGCTCCGGTGACCGCGCCGAGCAGCAGCGGCACGAGCAGGCGCCGGAACCGTTCGCCCTGCTGCTGGAGCAGGTCGAGGTAGCCAAGGGCGCCGCCGGCGCTGGCAGGGACGATGCCGACGGTAAGGGTGACATTGGCCGAGAGCGGCGGCAGTCCGAGCGCGACCAGGGTCGGGAAGGTGATCAGCGCGCCGCCGCCGGCAACGGAGTTGACGATCCCCGCCCCGGCCCCGGCCCCGGCCGCCGCGACGGCGAGCAGCTCGAGCACCGGCTGCAGTCTGGCGGAGCGGCCGGGATCGCGTCAGCCGAGCTGCAGCGCCAGCGGCGCCGAGGTCGGGCGGTCTTCCCAGACGGACCTCGATCCCGCCCAGCCGACCGCACTGCACCCTGCGTCCGGCCCGCAGGAGACTCCCGCCAGGGAGCTGAACTTCTGCGGGTGCGGCGTCTTCAGCCAGGTCCACCCGCTCCCATCCCAGAGGGCGGTGACGGCTGATTCCCGCGCCGAGGTCGACGAGCCTTCGGTAAGGGTGCCGACAGCGATGCACTCATCGCCTGACACGCAGGAAACGCTGTGCAGCCGCGTATCGCCCCCGCTTACAGGAGGAGGCTCCGGCATCGTTTTCCACTTGCCGCCGTCCCAGCGCACCGCGAAGGGACGAACCTCTTCGTCGAGCCGCACGTAGCCGACCCCCATGCAGGCCGCGGGCGACGAGCACGAAATCGCCACGACGTAGGCTTCGTCAGCGCCCTCCGGAGAGGGCGCCGGGGCGAGCCTCCACCGCTCGCCGTCCCAGTGCTCCATCAGCGGCTTGTAGAGGTAGCCCCCGACGGCTATGCAGTCATCGACCGCGGGGCAGGCGAGGCCGAGCATGCCGTGGCTCACTCCGGCATAGCGGTCCACCGCCTCTTCGAACGCCCAGCCGCGGCCGTCCCAATGGGCGACGTAGGTCCGGTACCCCCCTCTGCGATAGATGCCGATGACGGTGCAGTCGCCGGGCGAGAGGCAGTAGACGTCGTTGAGCAGGATTTCAGATCCGCCCGGAGGAGAGGGCGGGGGAGTCGCTTCGGCTCGCCAGCCCGTCGCGCCGCCCGAGCCCTGGCGGCCTCGCAGCGTCCAGCTCCTGGCGCCGGCGCTGCCGATCACCTCGCACCACCTCTCGGTTGGGCAGGAAACCGCCTTCACCTCCTGATCGAATTCGGCAACCGGCTTCCAGCCGTCGCCGGTTCGGACCTGGGCCAGGCCGCCACCGTGGTACTCGTTCCCGACGGCGACGCAGAGGTCAGGAGCGGGGCAGGAGACGTCGACGAGAACACCCGCCTTGCCCGGGGTGACGGCGCGCTGGACGGACCACCTGCATTCTCCATCTCCCCCTTGGCACATGGCCGGGGCCTCGGAGCCCCCCTCGCTCGTGTCGCTCCCGCACCCGTCGAGGATGAGCAGGAGGCCGAGTCCGGCGAGTCCGGCGAGGGCCAGCAGAGAGAGGAGGCGTCGGGACACGGCGGTTCGCCGCAGCCAACCAGAGGACTCAGATCAAGTCAATTAATTTGATCGTTCTACTCGGCGGCAGGCGTTTCGTGGCTCATGGCTATCAACGCCGCCCCCGAGCGCGGGGAATCGGCCAAACCCCGCAACTCGTGGGCGGCGAAGATCTCGTCAAGTTCCTCCCGGGTCAGCGTCTCCCGCTCCAGCGCCAGCACCGCCAGGTGGTCGACGACCTCGAGGTTGGCGGAGATCAGCGCCCGGGCCCGGCGGTAGGCCTCGCGGGCGAGGGTCATCGAGGCCTGGTCCACCTCGCGGCGGGTCTGGTCGGAGACGGCATAGTCGCTGGTCGGCATCGCGATCGGCGCCGGCCCGTCGTGGTCGAGCGCGACCCCCATCCCGAATTCGGAGACCATCTGCTTGCAGACCAGGTGCACCCGGTTGAGGTCGTCGGAGGCGCCGGAGAAGGACTCGCCGAGCACCACCTCCTCGGCGGCGCGGCCGCCCAGCAGCGTCACCACCTCGTCGAGCAGTTCGTCGCGGGACTTGAGGTAGCTGTCCTCCTGCGGCGAGTGGGCGACGAAGCCGAGCGCCGGCCCGCGGGGGACGATGCTGAGGATCTCCGGCGGGTCGAGCCCGAGCAGCTTGCGGCAGAGGGCGTGGCCGGCCTCGTGGTAGGCGACGATCCGCCGCTCCCGGCTGTTGAGGCGGCGCGCCTGCTGGGAGCCGACGGCCTGGCGCAGCAGCGCCTCGTCGAGGTCCTCGCGGGTCATGTGCCAGCGGCCGGCGCGGCCGGCGATGATCGCGCCCTCGTTGAGGGCGTTGGCGAGCTGGGCGCCGGTTAGGCCGGTGGTCTTGCGGGCGACGTCGCCGAGGTCGAGGTCCGGCGCCAGCGGCTTGTGCTTAGCGTGGCTGCGGAGGATCGCCTCGCGGCCCTTGCGGTCAGGCGGCGCGACGAGGACGCGGCGGTCGAAGCGGCCGGGGCGCAGCAGCGCCTTGTCGAGCTTGTCGACGTGGTTGGAGGCGGCGATCACGATCACCATTCCGGGGTCCTTCTCGAAGCCGTCGAGCTCGACCAGCAGCTGGTTCAGCGCCTGCTCGCGCTCGCTGGAGCCGCCGTCGCCCCCGCCGTCACCGCGAGAGCCGCCGATCGCGTCGAGCTCGTCGATGAAGATGACGGCGCGGCCGGCCTTACGCGCCTCTTTGAAGAGGCGGCGGATGCGGGCGGCGCCGCGGCCGACGAACATCTCGACGAAGCTGGAGCCGGAGGCGGCGAAGAAGTCGACGCCGGCCTGAGCCGCGACGGCGCGGGCCAGCATCGTCTTGCCGGTCCCGGGCGGGCCGTAGAGGAGGACGCCGCGCGGGGCCTGGGCGCCGAGGGCGGAGAAGCGGTCGGGGTCGCGGAGCCAGGCGGTGACGTCCATCAGCTCGTCTTTGGCGGCGTCGACTCCCTGCACCTCCTCCCAGAGGACCGGGGCGGTGCGGCTCGCCTTGACCGTCTCCGGCTTCGTCGTGCCCATCATCCCCCGCATCATCTTCAGGAAGACGAAGAGCAGCAGCGCCATGAAGATGACGCCAAAGACCGGATACCAATTGAAAAAGAATTCCTGGATTTCCGTCGTCATCCATGCAGTGTGGAGACAGAGGCGCGATTCCTACATCGCACATTCGTCCAAATCGGAGGGAAACCCTAAAGATCGCTGCGCCCGCGGATTGCAGGCTGCCCCAAGAGGCCAAAGCTCAGGACTTCTTGACTAACTGTCGTCCGACTGTTATTACCTCTCAGCGGGCCGGAAGAGGCCTGTACGGAAGGCGGCGACAGCCTCAATGAACTCGCGACTAGCCCGAGTCCGCTTCGCCGCTCCGTCACACAGAGGAGAATCATGAAACATCTCAAGGCAGCTGGCCTTGCCCTGCTGATCACCATTCTGCCCTTTGCTTACACCGGCACCGCCTCCGGAACGACGCTCACATCACCGGCAGGCACCACCTACACAAGCACGATCAAAGCCGAAAACGAGGGGACGGTCACGCTTACAAGCGTCTTTGGAGGGTTCGGAGCTGTTTCGTGCAAAAAATCAGTGATAGAAGGCAAAAATGAATCGCATGGAAGCGGCGTGACAGATTTTGGGCGCCTCACCACCTGGTATTTCACAGAATGCACCGGTGGGTCTCCCACACATTTAGTAGCGGCTGGGAGCTTCGAAATACACTCTGGCGGCGGAGTGGTAACAAGCAAAAGTGCGAGCTTGGTCATACACAGCACGGCCTTTGGAACCTGCACCTTCACTACCGCGTCAACCGGAACTACTTTGGGAACGCTGACAACCACTAGCTCCACCGGAGGGAATGCGACAATCGACGTAGCGGCGTCGCTGGCCAGCGCTTGCGGCACCGGAACCCTCGAGGGCAGTTACAAAATCACGACCCCGAGCACGCTGTTTCTCGATTAGCGGCTCGTGCGCCGCAAGGTCATCGGCACAGCACAGCTCCCAGCGGGCTGTGCTGGCGGGTGACGCAGGTCAGCCGCGCTCGACCTGGGAGCCGCCGACGATGGCCTCCTCGCCGGAGTCGCCGAAGACGATCCAGGCCTTGTGGCCGCCGTCGTAGTCGGGGGCCCAGAGCTTGAGCGTCGCGGGGCGGCCCCAGACGGTCACCTGCTCCTCGCCGGTTGAGTCGAGGCCGCGCCAGATCCGCACGAAGGGGTTGCTTTCCCACTCGGCGGCGACGGTGGTCGGCTCCTTGTGGCCGGGGTGGACCTTCGTCTCCGGGTGCAGCTCGAGCAGGCGCATCACCGAGGCCTTGAGGTCGGCGAAGCCGCTGGCGCCGGGAGCCATCGTCCCCCCGACCGTCCCCTTGAAGAGGACGTCGGCGGTGAAGAGGTCGGTGCCGTCGACGAGGTAGGCGAGGTGGCCGGCTGCGTGGCCGGGGGTGAAGAGGGCTTCGACCCCGAGGCCGCCGGCGTCGAGGAACCCGCCGTCGGCGAGGACGACCGCGACCTCCTCGTCGAGCTCGGCGGCGCAGGCGGCGTGGGCGACCAGCGGCGGGTTGCCGAGCTGCGCCCGCGCCTCGGCGAGGCCGGCGACGTGGTCGCCGTGGGGGTGGGTGACGAGGACGTGGGTGATCTCGATCCCGTCGCGCTCGACCCGCTCCAGCAACGGCCCGAGTTCGTCGTTGCCGTCGATCAGGACGCCGGTCTTCCGCTCAGGGTCGGCGACCAGGTAGGCGTTCGACAGCCACATCGGGTTCTCGGTCCGCTCGACGATCACGGCGCGTAGGTTACGGCGCTGCCCTCAAGCAGGGTGCGGGCGACGAGCTCGGGGTCGTCCCAGGTGGGGGTGTGGCCGACGCCGGGGAGGACGAGGAAGCGGGCGCCGGCGGGGCGGCGGTGCGGCTTCGGCGGCCCGAGCAGGCGGTCCTTCTCGCACCAGGCGATCGTCACCGGCACGTCCTCGGGGTAGCCGCTGGGGTCGAAGAGGTCCCGCCGCATCGCCCGGTTGGCGGCGTCGTAGCCCTCGCCGTCGAGCCAGCCGAGGACGAGCTCGCGGGCGGCGTCGGGCGGGACCCGCTCCGGGTGGGCGGCAATCGACTGGAAGGCGGCGTGACGCGTCTGCGGGAACTGGAGGGCGAGCGAGAGGAACGGGCGCGCCGCCTTCACCCAGGGGGAGCCGCGCAGCAGCATGCGGGCGCCGCCGCCCTCGGGTTCGCCCAGCGGGCGCTGCCAGAGCCCGGCGGGGGAGAGGGTCGTGACCGAGGCCGCCCAGCCGCGGCGCCCCATCTCCAACGCCACCCAGCCGCCGAGCGAGTTGCCGGCGACGTGCGGTCGCTCGACCCCGTTGCGGACGCACTCTTCATGGACCGCGCGGGCGAGGTTCGCCGCCGTCGCCTCTTCGCCCTCTGGTAGTGGCGGCGCCGCGCCGAACCCGGGCATGTCGACGGCGTGCACCTCGCGCTCGCCCTCGAGCAGCGGGATCACCGGCTCCCAGACGCTGCGCGAGCCGCCGAGGCCGTGGAGCAGCAGCAGCGGCTGACGGGCGCGGTCGCTCGTATCGGCGGCTCCGGCTTCGATGGGGTCCCTCTACCCGTAGGGCCGGTAGAGGACCCGATCGCCGAGCAGCTCGGTGACGGTGGCGAAGCGGTAACCGCGGGCGCGGAGGGTGTCGATGATCCGCGGCAGCGCGGCGAGGGTCTGGTCGCGGGGGCCGCCGCCGTCGTGCATGAGGACGATCGAGCCGTTGCGGGTGTGGCTGACGATGTGCGAGTAGATCGCGTCGGCGCCCGGCAGCGCCCAGTCGCGCGGGTCAACGTCCCAGTTGATCGTGCGCATCCCGAGGCTGCCCGCGGTGGCGAGGACGTCGGCGTTGAAGGCGCCGCCAGGCGGGCGGAAGAGGCAGGGACGGAAATGCGTATAGGACTCGATTTGCGAGGCGGCGCCGGCGATCTGGTCGAAGCCGGGGAATTCGACGTGGTTCATCGTGTGGTCGGCGAGCTCGCTGCCTGCGTCGAGGATCTGCCGCATCACCTCTTCGCGTCCCGGCATCTCCTGGCCGATCTGGAAGAAGGTGGCGCGGACGTCCTTGTCCCGCAACACGGCGAGGAAGTCGTCGGTGTATTCACTCGGCCCGTCGTCGAAGGTGAGGGCGACGACCTTGCGCTCGCGCGGTCCGTTGGTGACAAGGCCGGGTTCGCCGCCGGTGCAGCCGACGGCGCGGACGGGGCGCAGGCGGAAGCTGTTGGTCCCGGTGGCGGGCAGGGATTCGGCGCAGCGGTTGCCGGGGTCGCAGCCTGCGCTTGCGATCACGCGCCAGCGATAGCGGTGCGGCGTCAGGCCGGCGAGCTTTGGATCGAGGGCGACGACCAGCTTGTCGGGCTGCGGCCGCGTCACCTTCGCCCGCACGCTGTCTTTGCGCGGCGGCGCGCCGGCCGCGTCCACGGTCTCCACCCCGATTCGCTTGTGCGCCTTCGCGCCTCCCAGGCAGAGCAGCCGCTCTCCACTGCTCCCGCTCAGCGAGAGGCAGATGTAACGCGACTCCGCCCGCCGCACATCCGGCCGAGCCTCCAGTTGCGAAAGCGCCACCGCCTCCGAAGTCCGCACCGTGAGCACCAGCTCCCGCCCCTTCTGCGCCAGCCCCGCCCGCTGCAGTCGCACCTGTGCACCCGCCCCGCCCGGAAGCGCCGTCAGGCCGGCCGCGGCGAGCACGACAGCGCACAGGATCTTTCGGGAGGTAACGCTGGACATAGGAGGGGAGGACGGCTTGCGAAGCTGCGGATGTTAGGGCCGGGGCGCACCGCCTCGCCCACTACCGTGTTGAGGCCAGTTGTGAAGTTGCCACTCCGAATCCTTGCCACCCTGGCGGTGCTCGCCGCGCTTGCTCCGGTTGCTGCTCGGGCCGAGACCGGCGGCGCAGGCCAGGTCGAAACCGGCGGCAACATCAGCAACTCGGCCTTCGACCGGCAGGGAATGTGGGTCTGGTACGTCTCCCGCTCGGAGGGCGGCAGCGTCGGCGCGATCGTCGCCCGCGCCAAGCGCAACGACATCGGCACCGTCTACGTCAAGTCCGGCGACGGCGACGACTACTGGAGCCAGTTCAACCGCACCCTGGTCGGGGCGCTCCATCGCGCCGGGCTCAGCGTCTGCGCCTGGCACTTCGTCTACGGCGACGACCCGCTCGCCGAGGCGCGTATCTCGGCCGCGGCGGTGAAGCGCGGGGCGGACTGCTTCGCGATCGACGCTGAGGCCGACTACGAGGGCAAGTACGCCGCCGCCGACACCTACATCCGCGCCCTGCGCGCCCGCATCGGCGACGCCTTCCCACTCTCCCTCGCCGCCTTCCCCTACGTCGACTACCACCCCTCCTTCCCCTACTCGGTCTTCATGGGGCCAGGCGGCGCCACCTACAACCAGCCGCAGATGTACTGGAAGACGATCGGCACCTCGGTCCGCGCCGTCTACGAGCACACCTACCTCTACAACCGCATCTACGGCCACCCGATCTACCCGATCGG
>Ga0190273_10000047_pt1 | contig 76361 bp, 76 predicted proteins | sample Popmic504IS_FD_134513 | JGI IMG/M metagenome (GOLD analysis project Ga0190273, IMG submission 134513) | Populus adjacent soil microbial communities from riparian zone of Shoshone River, Wyoming, USA - 504 IS | ecosystem: Environmental > Terrestrial > Soil > Riparian zone > Trees stand | place...
CGGTGGAGGGGGTCTTCTAACTCAGCAAGACCCCCTCCACCATGCTTCGCATGGTCCCCTTCCCTGCAAATGCAGGGGAGGATTTTACCAGGTCAAATCCGGATCCCCGCTTCCACTCCGATCCGGATCGCTTCGGCGGAGCTTCCGACGTGGAGCCTGGTCAGAAGGCTGGCGCGATGCATCTTCACCGTCTTCTCGTCGATGGCGAGGAAGCCGGCGATCTGCTTGTTTCGGTATCCCGCGATCATATGCTCCAGCACCTGGAGCTGGCGCGGGGTGAGCGTTCGGACCAGCTGCTCCGCCCGCCGCCGGCGCGGTCCCGAAAAGCCGGAGCCGGCATCGACCTCCATCTGGGAGCCGAGGAAATAGGCGATCTCGCCCTCCTCGCCGATCACCGGAGCGACCATCACCGCATTCAAAAAGGCGCTGCCGTCGCGGCGGTAATTGGTCAGCTCGACGAGCGCGGGCCGGCCTTCGGCAACGGCCCGCCGGAGCGTCGCCTGGGCGGAGGGCTCGGTCTCCGCGCCGGCCAGGAAGCGGCAATTGCGGCCGACAATCTCCTCCCGGCCATAGCCGGTCAGCTCGCAAAAGGCGCGGTTCACCGCCACGATCGGATTGTCCGGAAGCCGGGCATCGGTGATCACCGAGGCGATCGGGCTGTGATCGATCGAGGCGAGCAGCCCCTCCATTCTAGTCATCCTGGTCTGCAGCCGGGCCCGGCCCGGACCCGCCGCTTAGCACGGCGCGCGCCGCTGCAAAATCGCCCGCGGCCCGGCGGCGAAGGGGCGCACGAATGTCGGTTGCGCAGGCTGCGAGGCGCCGCTAAATCGTTTCACTGTGTTATCACGATGGAACAAGATATGTCAGTCAGCGAGCCCCAGGCGGTCGTGCCGACGCGCGATCCGGACGCCCTTTTCGCCGATCTGCGCGCCGCGCTTCTGACTCCGCGCGACGAGGCCGAGATGGGCCGGCTGCTCGTCGACCTGTGCACTCCGGGCGAGATTCGGACTCTCGCCGAGCGCTGGCACGTCGCCCGCCTGCTCGACGGCACCGGCCTGTCCTACCGGGAGATACACGACGCCACCGGAGTCAGCACCACCACCGTCGTCCGGGTGGCGCGTTTCCTGCGCGAGGAACGCAACGGGGGCTACCGGCGGGCGATCGACGCAATGGGCGGCCGCGATGCTGGTTGACGAGACCCGCCTCCACATCGCCATCCAGAAGTCCGGCCGGCTCTCCGATTACAGCCGGGGGCTGCTCAAGGATTCGGGCCTGCGCATCCAGAACGGCCGCAACGCCCTCACCGCAAGGGTGGAGAATTTCCCGGCGGACCTCATGCTGGTCCGCGACGACGACATCCCGACCTTCGTCGGCGACGGCGTGTGCGAGTTCGGGATCGTCGGCGAGAACGTCCTCGAGGAATTCGCGCTCGGCGACTCGGAGGCGCGGATCGAGCTGGTGACGCCCCTTGGTTTCGGCCGCTGCACGCTGAAGCTGGCCGCGCCCGAATCGGTGGCTTACGATGGCCCGGCCTCGCTCGAGGGCGCGCGCATCGCCACCACTTATCCCCGAATCGTCCAGCGCTTCCTCGACCGGAACGGAATCGCCGCGACGGTCGTCAAGATGAACGGCGCCGTCGAGCTGGCGCCGCGGCTGCGGATCGCGCCGTTCATCTGCGATCTCGTCTCGACCGGCGCCACGCTCGAGGCGAACGGCCTGCGCGCGGTCGAGACAGTGTTCGACAGCGAGGCGGTGCTGATCCGGACGAAGAAGGACATTTCCGGGCCGAAGCGCGAGCAGGCCGCCCGGCTGCTGAGCCGGATCGAAGGCGTGCTCGCGACCAAGGAATCCAAATATATCATGCTGAACGCGCCCGGCGAGGCGCTCAGGGAGATCACCGCCCTCCTCCCCGGCGCCGAAGCGCCGACGATCCTGCCCCTGCACGGCCGGGCGGGCCATTTCGCGGTCCACGCCGTCTGCCAGGAATCGGTCTTCTGGGAGACCCTGCAGAGGCTGAAGGCGGCCGGCGCCTCGGCGATCCTCGTCCTCCCCATCGAAAAGATGATGATGTGAGGCGTTTCGACTGGAGCGGGCTCGACCCGGCCGGGCGGCGGGAGGCGCTGGCCCGGCCGGCGCAGCGCAGCGACCCCGCCTTGCAGGCGGCGGTGCGCGCGATCGTCGAGGACGTCCGCAGCCGGGGCTGGGCCGGGCTCGCCGCCCAGGCGCTCCGGCTCGACGGGGAGTTGCCCCGGCTCGTGCCCGTCGCGCCTCTCGCCGCCGAGGCTCGGCGGAGCCTGGCGCCGGAGCAGGTGCAGGGGATCGAGCTCGCCGCCGCCAATATCCGCGCCTTTCACGAGGACAGCCTTCCCGCCGAGCATCGGGTGGAGACGATGCCGGGTCTCACGGTGCGCAAGATCTGGCGGGCGATCGACCGGGTCGGCCTCTACATACCGGGCGGCAGGACTCCGCTCTTCTCGACCTTGCTGATGCTCGCCCTGCCGGCTCGGGCCGCGGGGGTGCGTGAGATCGCGACAGTCACTCCGCCGCGGCCGGAGGGCGGGCTGGATCCGGCGATCGCGCTCGCGGCCGAGATCTGCGGCCTCGAGGCGGTATGGACCGCCGGCGGCGCCCAGGCGATCGCCGCTTTGGCCTTCGGGGCCGGCGAGATCGCGCGGGTCGACAAGATATGCGGCCCCGGCAACGCCTGGGTGGCCGAGGCGAAGAGCCTCGTCGCCTCGCTCCCCGGCGGCCCCGCCGTCGACATGCCGGCCGGGCCGAGCGAGCTTCTGGTCGTTGCGGATGCGCGCGCCGACCCCGCCACGGTCGCCGCCGACCTGCTCAGCCAGGCCGAGCACGATGCTTCGGCGCAAGTGCTGCTCGTGACCCCCGCGGCCGGGCTGATCGAGGCGGTGACGGCGCAGGTGGCGGCACAGCTCGCCACCCTGCCCCGCCGCTTCATTGCCGAAGCCTCGCTCGCCGAGGCTCGCGCCATATTGTGCGCCGACCTCCCCGAGGCGGTCGAAATCGCCAACCTCTACGCTCCGGAGCATCTCTCGCTCGCCGTGGCCGACCCCGAGCCCCTGATCGCCCTGGTCCGCAATGCCGGAGCGGTCTTCGCCGGGCACGGCGCGGCGGAGACCTTCGGCGACTATCTCGCCGGGTCCAGCCATGTCCTCCCCACGGACGGCGCGGCGCGGGCCTGGAGCGGGGTGTCGGTCCACACCTTCCTCAAGGCGATCGGCGTGCAGAGCGTCACACCGGAAGCGGCACGGCGGCTCGCCGGCCCGGCCGCCGCGCTCGCCCGCCTGGAAGGGCTCGAAGCGCACGCCCGGGCCGCCGATGCCAGAATCGGCGAGGCGCTGACATGAAATCCCTCGCCGCCCGGCTCGCCCGCCCCGAAATCCTCGCCCTCCCCGAGTTCGACATCGCCGCCAGTGCCGACGAGGCGTTCGGCGGCGACGCGATCAAGCTCGACGCCAACGAAAACCCCTATGCGCCGCTCGCCGAAGGCGCCCTCGCGGCGGGTCTCAACCGCTATCCGGAGCCGCAGCCGGCACGCCTGAAGAAGGCGCTCGCCGCGCTCTACGGAGTGTCGCCCGAAAACCTCGTCGTCACCCGCGGCGCCGACGACGCGATCGACATCCTGGTCCGAACCTTCTGCCGGCCCGGCGAGGACAAAGTGTCCGTCTGCCCGCCGACCTTTTCAGCTTACGCCCACTTCGCCCGGCTGCAGGGCGCCCGGGTCGTCGAGGTGCCGCTCGGGGCGGATTTCGACTTCGATCCGCGCGCCTTCGTCGATGCGGTCGGCGGCCAGCCGAACCTCAAGCTCGCCTTCGTCTGCGCGCCGAACAACCCCACCGGCAATCCCGTCCCGCTCACCGCGGTCGAGGCGGTTCGCATCGCCTTGCCGGACACGATCGTGGTGGTGGACGAAGCCTATATCGAGTTTTCGGAGGCGGAGAGCGCGGCGGCGCTGGCGGCGTCGACCGAGAACGTCGTCGTCCTGCGCACCCTTTCCAAGGCCTACGGCCTGGCCGGCGCCCGGATCGGCTGTGCGATCGGCCATCCGGAGACGATCGCCCTTCTCGCCCGCGCCCTGCCGCCCTACCCGCTGCCGAGCCTGTCGATCGAAGCGGCGATGTCGGCGCTCGCGCCGTCGCGCCGAGCCGTACATCGGGAACGAATCGAGCGGATCGGCGCGGACCGGGAGCGGCTCGCCGAGCGGCTCGCCGGATCGCCCCTCGTCCGGCGCGTCCGCTCGGGGGGCGGCAATTTCCTGTTCCTCGAGGTCGAGGATCCGGATCGCCTGGCCGGGAAGCTCAGGAGCCTCGGCATCCGGGTCCGCTTCCGGCCCAACGCCGCGCCCGGCGGGGTCCGCCTCACCATCGGCACCGAAGCCGAGAATCGGGCCGCTCTCGCCGCCTTCGGGGTGGCGATCGAGGCGGCCCCGGGCCGGCGGGCCGAGCTCGTCCGGGACACCCGGGAGACCCGGATCGCGGTCGCCGTCGATCTCGACCGCCCCTCGCCGAGGACGATCGCGACCGGCATCCCCTTCTACGATCACATGCTTGATCAGGTGGCGGCGCACGGCGGCTTCTCGCTCATCCTCTCCTGCGAGGGCGATCTGGACATAGACGGCCACCACAGCATCGAGGATTGCGCCCTCGCCCTCGGCACCGCTCTGTCGCGAGCCCTGGGCGACCGCCGGGGCATCGGCCGCTTCGGCTTCTCGCTGCCCATGGACGAGGCCGAGGCGCACGTCCTCGTCGATCTTTCCGCCCGCCCCTACAGCGTCTTCGAAGGCCGCTTCGAGGCGAGCCATATCGGCGCCTACCCGACCCAGATGACGCGCCACGTCTTCCGGAGCCTCGCCGACAGCCTCGCCGGCGCGATCCACGTGAGGGTCGAGGGCGAGAACGATCACCACAAGACGGAAGCCTGCTTCAAGGCTTTCGGCCGGGCGCTCCGCCGGGCGTTGGCGAAGGACGGCGACGCCTTGCCGAGCACCAAGGGTGTGTTGTGAAGCTCGCCATCGTCGACCTTGGCTTCGGCAATATCGGCTCGGTGGGGATCGCGTTCGAGCGGTTCGGGATCGCGCCCCTGGTGACCGGAGCGGCGCAGGAGATCGCTTCGGCGGACAAGGTGGTCCTGCCCGGCGTCGGCGCCGCCGGTTTCGCGATGGCGCAGGTCGAGGCGCGCGGCCTCGCGCCGACGCTGCGAGCGCTCCGCCGGCCGGTGCTCGGAATCTGCCTCGGCATGCAGCTCCTCTTCGAGTCGAGCGAGGAAGAGGAGGCTTCCTGCCTCGGCATCTTCGCCGGCCGGGTCCGCAAGCTCGAGGCGGCGCCGGGCCGGCCGGTCCCGCACATGGGGTGGAGCCGCCTCGAAGTCCGCGACGAAGGCATCGGCCTGCGCACCGGCGACTATGTCTATTTCGCCCACAGCTTCGCCTGCGACCCGGTGCCTGAAACGGCGGCGAGCGCGAACCATGGCCGCGAGATTCCGGCGGTGGTGCGCGGCGGCAACTGGCTCGGCGCGCAATTCCACCCCGAGCGATCCGGCGAGGCGGGCGCGCGCTTCCTTCGCAACTGGCTCGAGCAATGATCCTCTATCCCGCCATGGACCTGATGGGCGGCAGGATCGTGCGGCTGGCGCAGGGCCGCTTTGAGGAGGCGACCGCCTACCCGGCCGATCCGGCCGAAGCGCTCGCCCGCTTCGCCGCGATGGGCGCCCGCTGGGCCCATGTCGTAGATCTCGACGGCGCCCGCGCCGGCGCGCCGGTGCAGCACGCGCTGATCGCCGGCCTCGCCCGCGAGGCGCCGCTCCGGCTGCAGGCCGCGGGCGGCTTCCGCACCCGCGACCAGATCGCCGGCATGCTCGATTCGGGCGTCGGCCGGGTGGTCGTCGGCAGCCTGGCCGTCGACCGGCCCGACCTCGTCCGAAGCTTCTTCGAGGAGTTCGGAAGCGAGCGGATCACGCTCTCGCTCGACGTCCGCCTGAGCAATGGCGTTCCGATCGTCGCCACGGCCGGCTGGGCCGAGAATTCCGGCCGAAGCCTGTGGGACGTCGCCGCGCTCTATCCGCAGGCGCGCCACCTCCTCCTCACCGACATCGGCCGCGACGGAATGCTCGCCGGTCCGAACTTTGCGTTGCTCGACGAAGCGGCTGAGCGCCTTCCCGGCCTCGCCATCCAGGCCTCGGGCGGCATCTCGTCGCTGGACGACCTCCGCCGCCTGCGCAGCGCGGGCGCGATCGTCGGCAAGGCGCTTTGGGAAGGCCGGATCGGCCTGTCGGAGGCACTCGATGCCTGCGCCTAGGATCATCCCCTGCCTCGACGTCAAGGACGGCCGGGTCGTCAAGGGCGTCCAGTTCCGCGACCATCGCGACGTCGGCGACATCCTCGATCACGCGATCCGCTATCGCGAGGAAGGCGCCGACGAGCTGGTCTTCTACGACATCGGCGCGAGCGCCGAGGGCCGAAGCCTGGATCCCGGCTGGGTCCGGCGGATCGCCCGGATCCTCGACATCCCCTTCGCCGTCGCCGGCGGCGTTCGGACCCGCGACCAGGCGGCCGCCTGCCTCGATGCCGGCGCCGACAAGGTCTCGATCAACTCCCCGGCGCTGGAACGGCCGGCACTGATCGGCGAGCTCGCCCGCAACTTCGGCAGCCAGTGCGTCGTCCTCGGCGTCGACAGCTTCGAGGGGGACGGCGACTATCGGGTCAAGCAATATACCGGCTCGACCGAGACGAGCCGGGACTCGGGCCGACTGACGCTCGACTGGGTGCGCGAAGCGACCGAGCGCGGGGCCGGCGAGATCGTCCTCAACTGCATGCGCCGCGACGGCGTCGGCACCGGCTACGACCTTCCCCACACCGCCGCCGTCGTCGAGGCCGTGACGGTTCCGGTCATCGCCTCCGGCGGCGCCGGAGCGCCGGAGCATTTCCGCGACGCCTTCGCCGCCGGCGCGAGCGGAGCGCTCGCCGCCACCGTGTTCCACGATCGCCTCATCCCGATCGCCGAGCTGAAGGAGTATCTCGAATCATGCGGGATCGAAATGCGCCGTTGAGCCCGGGCGACATCGGCTCCCTCGCCTGGGAAAAGATGGACGGGCTGCTCCCGGCCGTCGCCCAGGATTCGGCCACCGGCCAGGTTCTGATGCTCGGCTATATGAGCCGCGAAGCCCTCGCTGCGACGCTCGAGAAGGGCCGCGCCGTCTTCCACAGCCGCTCCCGGGGCCGGCTCTGGGAGAAAGGCGAAACCAGCGGCAATTCGCTGGCGGTCCGCGAAGTGCTCGTCGACTGCGACGGCGACGCACTGCTCGTGAAAGTCGAGCCGGCGGGCCCGACCTGCCATCTCGGCACCGTGAGCTGCTTCGGCGGCATCGCGGACGGTTCCGGCTTCCTCGGCACGCTCGGCCGGATCGTCGCCAGCCGCGCCGGCCGCGACCCCGCGACGAGCTATACCGCCCGCCTCCTCGCGGCCGGGCCCGCCAAGGTCGCTCAAAAGGTCGGCGAGGAGGGCGTCGAGCTCGCCCTGGCGGCCGTCGGCCGGGACCGCCAGGGCTGCATCGAGGAGACCGCCGACCTTCTTTATCACGTGACGGTGCTGATGGAGGCTCGCGGCTTCGGCTGGGAGGAGGTCGCGGACAATCTGCGCCGTCGGCACGAAGCCTAGACTCGCGTTCAGCCCGGACGGACTTGCGCGCCTTCGAGCAGGCGACAGGCCTGCTCGAGCAGTGTTTCGTTCGCGGCGGCGACGATCTGGCCCGCGCTGAGGTCGGCGCCGCCGCTCCAGTTCGACACGGCCCCGCCGGCCGCCCGCACCAGCGGCACCAAGGCGTTGTAATCGTGCGGCTTCAGTCCCGATTCCGCGACGATGTCGAGGCTTCCGGCGGCGACCAGCGCGTAGCCGTAGGCGTCGAGGCCGTAGCGGGTCAGCCGGACCGATCGCCGCAGCCGCTCGAATCCTTCCGCCTCGATGCCGTCGAAGAGATAGGGATCGGTGGTCGACAACCGGGCGCCGTCGATGCGCCGGCAGGCGCTGGTGGCGAACCGCCGCTCCTCCACGCCGCCGGCGCCGAACATCCAGGCGCCGTCCGGCCGGCCAAGATAGAGCTCGTCGAGCCTGGGAACGTCGACCAGCCCGAGCACCGGCTCGCCCTCATCGAGCAACGCGATCAGGGTCGTCCAGCTTGGGAGCCCGCAGATATAGGCCCGCGTGCCGTCGATCGGGTCGAGCGACCAGGACCAGCGCCCCTCGGCCGGCCGGTCTGGAAATTCCTCGCCGGCGATGCCGTGATCCGGAAACCGGGCCTCGATCAGGCGCCGCATCGCTTTTTCCGAATTCCGGTCGCTCGCGGTCACTGGGTCGAAACCCTCGGCAAGCTTGTTCTCGACATACTCCAGGCCGCCCCGGCAGCCCTTCAGCGTTTCCCGGCGCGCCGCTTCGGCGAGAGCTCGGGCGAAGTCCGAGAAGATGGCGAGATCGGCGGCCATGAGGTTCGCCGTAGAAGCCGGGCCGGCGGCGTCAACGGTCAAATCCGGCCGGCGGCCTCTCCTTCCCGACGGCAAGCCCGCGGGCCCGCCGATCGCCCCGCCCGATTGCGAGTCCCTCTGTCCCGCCGGGCTCGCAACTGGAAAAGAAGGGTCGGAAAACAGTTGCGCTGGTGCGCCCGGCTGCCCTAGCTTCGACCGTCGAAAAGGGGGCAGCGACGATGGTGAGTCTTGCAAAAGGGCAAAGCATCCGCCTGGAGAAATCCGGTGGCGGAACGCTTACCCGGGTGACCATGGGTCTGGGCTGGGACGTGCGCAAGGCCAAGGGCATCATGGGCATGTTCGGCGGCGGCGGCGGCGACATCGATCTCGACGCGTCCTGCCTGCTGTTCGACTCGCAGCGCCAGGTCCTGGACGCGATCTGGTTCCAGCAGCTGCGCAGCCAGGACGGAAGCATCATCCATACCGGCGACAACCGCACCGGCGCGGGCGACGGCGACGACGAGCAGATCATCGTCGACCTCTCCGCGGTTCCGGCGCAGGTGACCTCGCTGGTCTTCACGGTCAACAGCTTCACCGGCGACACTTTCGACAAGATCGAAAATGCCTATTGCCGTCTGGTCGACGCCACCAACGGCAGCGAAATGGCGCGCTACGACCTGACCGGCGCCGGCTCGCACACGGGCCAGGTGATGGCGAAGGTAACCCGGTCCGGCGGCGGCTGGGAGATGAAGGCGATTGGGGAGAAGACCTATGGCCGGACCTTCCACGACATCCTGCCCGCCATCCTCAACCATCTCTAACGCCGCCGGTAGCGACATGCAGCTTCAGCGGGGGGCGAACACCTCCATCGGAACGGGCAAGGTCGGCGTCGCGGTGACGCTCGATCCCGGCCCCGGCGCCGCCGCGGACGTCTCCGCCTATCTGCTCGGCGAGAGCGGCAAGGTGCGCGGCGACCATGACATGGTCTTCTTCAACCAGCCCGAAGGCGGCGGCGGCGCGGTCCGGCTCGCCGGCGGCCGGTTCGACATCGACCTCGACCGGGTGCCGCCCGAAATCGCGCGCATCGTCTTTTGCGTCACCATCGATCAGGGCCAGGGGCGGCAGTCGCTCTCCGCGCTGCGCTCGGCCGCCATCGAGGTCGAGCGCGACGGCGCGACCGCCGCCGAGTTCCGGCCGGACCTGGCCGGAGCCCCGGAGGCCGCGATGACGTTCGGCGAGCTCTACCGCCGCGGCGACGAGTGGAAGTTCCGGGCCGTCGGTCAGGGCTTCAACGGCGGCCTCGCGCCGCTGGCCCGGTCGTTCGGGATCGACGTCGCCGACGAGGCTCCGCCACCGCCTCCTCCTCCGGCGCCAACTCCGCCGCCCCCGCCGCCCGCGGCAGCGGCGCCGCCCCCGCCGGCCCCTCGGCCGGTCAACCTGTCGAAGGTCAGCCTGGAGAAAAAGGGCCAGACGGTCAGCCTCGAGAAACGGGGCACGAGCTTCGGCCAGATCGTCGTCAACCTGAACTGGTCGCGGGGCAAGCGCGGCTTCTTCAGCAGCGCCGGCGCCATCGACCTCGATTTGGGCTGCCTGCTCGAGATGCAGGACGGCCGCAAGAGCGTGGTGCAGGCGCTGGGACGGATGTTCGGAAGCTATCACGAGCCGCCCTACATCGCATTGGACGGCGACGACCGCACCGGCGACGTCTCCCAGGGCGAGAACATGCGCATCAACGGCGCCCACTGGAACGAGATCAGGCGGGTCGCGATCTTCGCCAACATCTACGACGGGGTCCCGAACTGGCAGCAGACCGACGGCGTCGTCAGCATGACCATGCCGGACCAGCCTCCGATCGAGGTCCGGATGACGGAGGGCCGCAACGACAAGCGGCTTTGCGGGATCGTTCTTCTCGAGAATGACGGGGGCCAGCTGAAGGCGACCCGGATCGTCGATTATTTCCGGGATCAAAGCGAGCTCGATCGCGCCTATGGCTGGGGCCTGCGCTGGGTCGCCGGCAGCAAGGACTGATCAAATTCACAAAGGGCTGATTCGTGCTGTCATATTTCAAGGGTTCGTTCTTCTTCACGGCGGCCTGCCTGGCCCTGGCGGTCTGGCTCGGCTGGGCGATGACGGGCACTCCCGGCGGCACCGCCGGGGTGGTCTGGATCGTCCTCGTCCTCAGCGTGCTCGAAGTCTCGCTGTCGTTCGACAATGCCGTGGTCAACGCCGCCGTGCTTCGCCACATGGACCAGATCTGGAGGCGCCGGTTCCTGACCTGGGGCATCGCCATCGCCGTCTTCGGGATGCGGATCGTCTTCCCGCTCGCCATCGTCGCCATCGCGGCCTCGCTGGGGCCGGTCGAGGCGGTGAGGCTGGCCGCCTCCAATCCCGCCGAATATGAGCGGATCATCACCTCCGCCCATGTCGGGATCGCCGGCTTCGGCGGCGCCTTCCTGGCCATGGTCGGGCTCAAGTTCTTCTTCGACAGCGACAAGGAGGTGCACTGGATCGACGTCGTCGAGGAGCGGCTGTCGAAGCTGTCGTCGGTCGACGCCATCGAGATCGCCATCGTCCTTCTCGCCCTCTACGGCATCTCCACGATCCTGCCCCGCGAGGAGGCGTTCACCTATCTCGTGTCGGGTATCTTCGGGATCCTCGCCTATCTCGCGGTCGAGGCGGTCAACTCGCTGCTCGAGCCCGACGAGAGCGCCGTCGCCGCCGGGGCGGCGGTGCGTTCGGGGCTTGCCGGCTTCCTCTACCTGAACCTGCTCGATTCGGCTTTCTCGTTCGACGGGGTGATCGGCGCCTTCGCTCTGTCCAACAACATCTTCGTGATCGCGCTCGGCCTCGGCATCGGCGCGATGTTCGTCCGCTCGATGACCATCCTGCTCGTCGACAAGGGGACCCTGGCCGAATATCGCTACCTCGAGCACGGCGCCTTCTGGGCGATCCTGGCGCTCGCGGCGATCATGCTGCTTTCAGCCCGCTTCTACGTCCCGGAGGTGGTCACCGGCCTGATCGGCGCGCTTCTGATCGGCTTCGCCCTCTATGCCTCGGTCAGGCACAATCGCCGGCAACCGGCGGACGAGGCCGACGGGAAGCCGGTCGGCCCCGACGGCGGCCGCCTCGATCTCTAGCCCCACGCCCGAAAGGAATCTGCCCCGATGTCGATCAGCATTGCGAAAGGCGCCAATGTCAGCCTCTCGAAAGAGGAGCCCGGCCTCACCAAAATTCTCATCGGTCTCGGCTGGGACACCCGCGCCACCGACGGCGAGGATTTCGATCTCGACGCCAGCGTCTTCCTGCTCAACGAGACGGGCAAGGTGCGCGGCGACCACGACTTCATCTTCTACAACCAGCTGAAGTCGTCGGACGGCTCGGTCGAGCATACCGGCGACAACCGGACCGGCGAGGGCGACGGCGACGACGAGGTGGTCAAGGTCGATCTCAGCCGGGTCCCGGCGGAGATCCACAAGCTCGCGGTGGCCGTGACGATCCACGACGCCGAGGCGCGCAGGCAGAATTTCGGAATGGTGCAGAACGCCTTCATGCGGATCGTCAACGAGGCCGGCGGCCGCGAGATCAGCCGCTACGACCTGAGCGAAGACTATTCGATTGAAACCGCCTTGATTTTCGGGGAGGTCTATCGCCACGGCGGCGATTGGAAGTTCCGTGCGGTCGGGCAGGGCTATCAAGGCGGGCTGGCGCCGGTCGCCCGCAACTTCGGCGTCAATATAGGCTGACCAGGCCGGGAGCAGGAGCGAAAGCAGTGGCAGTATCTTTGACGAAAGGCGCGAACGTCAGTCTCAGCAAGGAGGCGCCCGGCCTTCAGTCGGTCCGGGTCGGCCTCGGCTGGGATCAGCGGGTGAGCGACGGCAGCGCCTTCGATCTCGACGCGAGCGTCTATCTGCTCAACGAGGCCGGGCGGGTCCGATCGGACGCCGATTTCGTCTATTTCAACAATCTCAAGGCCGCCGACGGCGCCGTCGAGCATCATGGCGACAATCTGACCGGCCAGGGCGAGGGCGACGACGAGGTGGTCTCGGTTCATCTCGGCCGGCTGCCCCAGGACGTGGCAAAGGTCGTCTTCGCCGTCACCATCTACGAAGCCGACGGCCGGCGGCAGAATTTCGGAATGGTCTCCAATGCCTTCATCCGCGTGGTCAACGGCGACGGCGGCACCGAGCTGGCGCGCTACGACCTTTCCGAGGATGCGTCGACCGAGACCGCAATGGTCTTCGGGGAGCTCTACCGGCACGGCGCCGAGTGGAAGTTCAGGGCCGTCGGACAGGGCTTCAACGGCGGCCTCGGCCCGTTGGCGCGGTCCTACGGCGTCAACGTCTGACGGGGCCCGGCCGGTCTCCGGCCGCTTCATGCGCGACCTCGCCCCCGGACAGAGAGTCTCGATCGACGGCAATGTTGTCGAAATGAGCCTGGAAGGTCCGCGGCTGTCGTCGCTGCAGGGCGAGCTCGGAACGATGCTGGTCGGGCTCGATTCCGCGCGGCGGAGCGCCGCCTCCTTCGCGGCGCTCGACTTCGCGACCCGCGAGCTTCGTCCGGGAATCGGTTTCGGCGAAGCCGGGCAGCTGAGGCTCGATCTCGCCGCCCTCCCGCCGGACGTCGACCGCCTGCTCGTGATCCTCTTCCTCCAGCGCGGCGCGGGCGAGGGGCTGAGCTTCCGCGATTTCGGCTCGCTTGCGGCCGCTTTCGGCGACTGGCGCTTCAGCCTGGATCTCACCAACCGCGGCGAGGCGGCGATGATCCTCGCCGAAATCTACCGCCGCGGCGACGAGTGGCGGCTCACCGGCAGCGGCCAGGGCTTTGCGGGCGGGCTGCCGGCGCTCAAGTCGGCGCTCGCGATCGACATTCCGCTCCCCTCGCGTCCAAGCCGTCCTCCGGGACCGGGGCCCGGCGGACACGGCCGCGGCCGCCCTCCGCCGGGCTCCGAATTTTCGGGCAGCGGCTTCGCGGTCGACTCGAACCACATTCTCACCAATGCCCACGTCATCGAAGGCGCCCACAAGATCGATGCGGCGAGCGACCGCTTCACCGCGCCGGCGGAAGTGGTCCTGTCGGATCCGCGCAACGACATCGCCCTGCTCCGGGTCGACCGGGCGCTGCCCGCGGCCGCCCGCTTCCGGGACGAGATCGACATCCACCTCGGCGAAGACGTCATCGTGCTCGGTTTCCCGCTCCAGGGGCTGCTCGGCTCCGGGCCGCAGGCCACCGGCGGCAACGTCTCCGCCTTGTGCGGGATCGGCAACGACACCAGCGTCCTCCAGTTCAGCGCGCCGATCGCGAGCGGCAACAGCGGCGGTCCGATCCTGGATCAGTCGGGCCTGGTGCTCGGGCAGGTGCATTCGTCGCTGAACCTCGACCGCATTCGAGACGGTGGGAGCAACGCGGAGAATATCAATTTCGGAGTGAAGGGCGTGGTCGTCCGCTCGTTCCTCGCCACGCTCGGGATCGAACCGAGGCTCGAGGCGGGCGGTCCCTCGCGCTCGCGCGCGGACATCGTCCGCGAGGCCCGCACTTTCATCTACCGAATCCGCTGCGAGGGCTAGGCCGTGGTTGATCGTACCGTGGCCCTGGCCAACGGGCGGCTGACGCTCGCCATCCGCCGAAGCGACTGGCCGCTCGACCGGCTCTGCGGCTTCGCGGCCCGCCGCAATCCCCGGCGCGGCTATCTGATCGTCTCCAAGGTGCTTGGCCGGCATATGCCGGTTCGTCCTTCCGAATTGCGCGCTTCTCTCCGCGACCTCGCCTCGAAAATTCCGGCCGACCTGCCCGGGCCTATCCTGGTCGTCGGCCTCGCCGAGACCGCGGTCGGCCTGGGCCACGGCATCTTCGAGGAGCTTCATGGCCGGGGCATGGCGGCCGCGTTCCTCCACACCACCCGGCAGGCGGTCCCCGAGCCGCTCCTCTGCCGCTTCGAGGAGCCGCACAGCCACGCCTCGGCCCACCTGGTCTATCGCCCCGCCGAGATCGCGCTCGCCGGGATCAGGTCGCTCGTCATCGTCGACGACGAGGTTTCCACGGGCACCACCCTCGCCAATCTCGCCGCCGCTCTCGCCCCCGCTTTGCCGCGTTGCGAGCGGATCGTCGTCGCGACCCTGACCGACTGGTCGGATTCGACGGCATGGCTGGAGCGCATGCCGGCCCCCGCCTGCTGCGTCAGCCTGCTCGAGGGCAGCCTCGACTGGTCCGCCGACCCGCAAAGCCCGGCCGGAGCGGGCGCGGCCGCTTTCGAGTCCGCCGCCGGCGCGCTCGGAGCGCTTCCCAACGCCGGCCCGTTCGGCCGGCTGGGCGCCGTCCTTCCGGCCGCCTTCCCGCTGCCGGACGTCGAGACCCTGTCGCTTCCGCCGGGCCGGGCCTTGCGAGCGATCGGGACGGGAGAGTTCACTTACCCCGCTTTCCTCCTCGCCGAGCGGCTGGAGGAGGCCGGCTACGACGTGGTCGTCCAGGCGACGAGCCGAAGCCCCATCCACATCGGCGGAGCCATCGGCCACGCCCTCGTCTTCGAGGACAATTATGGGAGCGGCATCGCCAATTTCCTGTACAATGCCGATCCGGCGGACGGGCGCCTGTCGCTGATCTGCCATGAAACGCCGCCCGGCACCGTCGATCCGGCGCTGGTCTCGGCGCTGGGGGCGCGGACGATCTGCTTCGGAGGGAAAGACTAAGTGCGGGCCATCGCCCTCGTCGATCTCGACGACACCCTCTTCCAGACCCTCGGCAAATGCCCGAAGGACGTTCCGGCCGAGGCCTTGGCCCCGATCGGCTATGCCCGCGACGGCGCGCCGCTGAGCTATGCGACTCCGCGCCAGGTCGGCTTCCTCGCCTGGCTCTCCGAATCGACGCTGCTGGTGCCGGTCACGGCGCGCAGCCGCGACGCGCTCGACCGGGTCCGGATCGACTGGACCCGGGCGATCTGCGCGCACGGCGGGGTCGTCCTCGACTCGGAGGGGAAAGCCGATTCCGGCTGGCGGTCGCGAATGGCGGCCGAAGCGGGCGCCCATGCCGAAGCTCTTGCGGACCTCGCCCGGCGGGTCGGGGCGGAGGCGCGGGGGGCGGCGCTTCGGATCCGGATCCTGGAGGAGGAGGGGCTTCCGCTCTACCTGCTCGTCAAGCATGAGACCGGCGACTCGGCCGCTCTTGCCCGGGTGATCGAACGGATCGTGCCGCACGTTCCGCCCGGTTGGACGATGCACCTGAACGGCAACAACGCGGCTTTGCTGCCGCCGTTTCTGGGTAAGCAGCACGCCGTCGCCTATCTGATCCCGCAATTGCGGCGCCAATATCCCGATACGCCCGTCATCGGCATCGGCGACAGCCTCACCGACGCCCCGTTCATGGCCTTGTGCGATTTTGCGATGATGCCGACCCACTCGCAGCTTGCCGCCGCCGCCCTGCTGAGGGCCGCATGATCGCCGCTCGAGCGAACCGCCCGGCCGAGCCTGCCTTTTCGGGCAGCTATGCGGCCGAGGATGTGACCTTCCTGCTCAGGCCCGTCGAGCTTCGCGCCACCGGCATCGCCGCCAAGGAACAGCTGATCCAGAGCGGCCGGCGCCACTATTCCGAGATGATCGCGCCGGAAAGCCCGCCCGACGCCGCCTACCTGGCACTCTACGAGCAGGCCCTCGCCCGCAACGGCGCCCGGGTGGCGCGGGACGTTGCGGCGCTGGCCGCCGCTTTGGTCGAACGCGCCGCCGGGCGGCGGGAGATCGTCCTCGTCTCCCTCGCCCGCGCCGGCACGCCGATCGGAGTCCTGCTCCGGCGGGCGGTCGAGCGCCTCGGAGTCGCGGCGGCGCATTACTCGATCAGCATCATCCGCGACCGCGGCGTGGATCTCGCCGCCCTCGAGCATATCGCCGCCCGCCACGACCCCCAGGATGCGGTCTTCGTCGACGGCTGGACCGGCAAGGGGGCGATCGCGGCCGAGCTCAGGCATAGCCTTGCCGGCGAGCCGTTCGGCTTCAGGCCCTGGCTCGCGGTCGTCGCCGACCCCGCCGGAAGGGCCGATCTCGCCGCGACCCAAGACGATTATCTGATCCCATCGGGCCTGCTCAACTGCGTCGTCTCGGGACTGGTCAGCCGAAGCATCCTCAATTCCGAGCTGGTCGGCCCCGGCGACTTCCACGCCTGCGTATATTATCCGCAATTCGCTGCTCGCGACGTCTCGCGCGCCTTCGTGGACAGGGTCGACTCGCTCGCCGCGAAGCTGTCCGCGACCCCGGTCCGGCCGGTCGAAGCCGGCAGGGCGGCGCGGTGCGACCGGGCGGTCGCCGAGCTGATGGAAAAGTACCGGGTCGCCGACCGCAACCGGATCAAGCCGGGAATCGCGGAAGCGACCCGGGCGGTGCTCCGGCGGCTTCCCGAGCGACTGCTGCTCCGCGACCCGCAGGACCCCGACGTCGCGCATCTCGTCCATCTGGCGCGGCAGAAGGAGCTCGAGGTCGACCTTCTCCCCGCCGGCTTCTGCTTTCGAGCGGTGAGCCTGATCAGGAGCGTGCAATCGGCATGAGCGCGATGTTCGAGACCATTGAAGCCATCGCGCTCGGCGCGACCCTTTACCTGCCGGGGACCCACGGGCAGCTCGAGCGCATCGCGCTGGGCCGGCGCTATCCGCAATTGCGCTCGGCCGTCATCTGCCTTGAGGATTCGATCGGCGCCAGGGAGGTCCCGCAGGCGATCGCCAATCTGGCCGGCTTGCTCGAGACCCTTCCCGCCGGCGAGCGCCGACCCAGGCTTTTCATCCGCCCCCGCGATCCGGCCATGCTCCAGGCGCTGCTCGCGCTCAAGGGGATCGAGCGGATCGACGGCTTCGTCATCCCCAAGGTGACCGTCGAGAGCCTGCCGCGCTTTCTGGCGTGCGACATTCACGACCATCACCGGCTGATGCCGACGCTCGAGACCCGCGAGATCCTCGATCCGGTCGAAACCCGGCGGCTTCGCGATCAGCTGCTGGTGATCCAGGAGCGGATTCTCGCGCTGAGGATCGGCGGCAACGATCTGCTCCAGACGATCGGTGCGCGCCGCTCGGCGGTTCGGACGATTTACGAAGGACCCCTCGCCGCGACCGTCGCCGGCCTGGTCGCCACCTTCGCGCCCTACGGCTTCTTCCTTTCAGCGCCCGTCTTCGAGCATTTCGCAAGCGAGGCCGTGCTTCGGGACGAGGTCGAACGCGACGTCGAGCACGGCCTTCTCACCAAGACCGTCATCCATCCCCGCCAGATCGAAGTGGTCGAGGCCTGCTACGCCGTCGGCCTCGGCGAGCTCGCCGAGGCCAAGGCGATACTCGCGCCCGACAGCCCCGCCGTCTTCGCGATGTCGGGATCGATGTGCGAGCCCGCCACCCACCAGCGCTGGGCCCGGACGATCGCGAAGCGGGCCGAGATATTCGGAGTCAGGCACGAGACCGGCACGATCGTCGCCGTGAGGTGATCGGGGTTGGGCGCTCTACCCCTCTCCCGCTTTCCGCGGGAGAGGAGGGGCCGGCCGCGAAGCGGTGGGAGGAGAGGGTCTTGCTGAGTCCGGTGTACAGACCCTCACCTCCCAAGCTTCGCTTGGGCCCCTCCTCTCCCGTAAGGACGGGAGAGGGGAAAAGCTGAGTCTCGATACGCCTAATCGAACGGCGACTCGGAAGATCCGTAATGGCCGTCGACGAAGTGAAGGTTGGTGGAGAAGGCGTTCAGATTGTCGCGCGCCAGCATCTTCGAGATTTCGCGAAGCCGCGCCGTCATCTTGTCGAGCCGCTCGTTCAGAAGGAAGCTTGCCGAGCGTCCGGTCTGGCGGAACACCTCCGAGCGATGCTCGGGAGGAATCTCGATATAGCTTTCGAGCAGCCTCGGCAGGTGGACGCTGCTTATTCGCTCCAGCTCATGGAGCTCGTCGGTCAATCCCCTCTGCCTCGCGCGCTCCTGGAGATCGGCGACGAGGCCGACGATCTGCGCTGCGCGCTCCCTGGAGGAATCGGGGATCCGTTCGTCGTCCAGGTCGACCCTGGGCGCGGCCGGCTGGGCCGGCGGCGGCGGCGGCGCGGGCGGCGGGGGTGGCTGGACCAAGCCCAGGGCCTCGAGCAGTCGCTGAAAGATGCCTTTGTCCGCCACGCTCCCGTCTCTAGGGATCAAAACGCGATTGATGAAGCCTCATTGGCTGAAACGGGCGCGGCGGCCGCGCAGATAGGTGGCGGCAATGGCGCGATCGTCGCCCAATATCTGCAGGGCGAACAGCCGGTCGTGCAACGAGGCGCCGGCGCAGCGGCGGGCGAGCAGAGGCGTGGCCGCCGAATCGAGGAGGACGAAGTCGGCCTCCTGGCCGGGCAGTAGCCCGCCCACCCGATCGGCGATGCCCATCACGCGCGCTCCGCCGGCGGTGGCGAGGTGAAGCGCGCGGAAAGGATCGAGGCTCGCCCCCTTGAGCTGGCAGGTCCGGTACGCCTCGCCGAGCGTATGGAGCATCGACAGGGTCGTGCCCGCGCCGACATCGGTGCCGATGCCGATCCTGACGGAGTGGCGATCGGCCTGGGCCAGGTTGAACAGGCCGGAGCCGAGGAACATGTTGCTGGTCGGGCAGAAGGCGATTCCGGAGCCCGCCTCGGCCATCCGCGCCAGCGCCCGATCGCCCATGTGGACGCAATGGGCGAAGACCGAGCGCGGTCCGACCAGTCCGAAACGGTCGTAGACGTCGAGATAGTCCGCCGCCTCGGGGAAGCGGCTCGCGACGAAATCGATCTCGCCCGGATTTTCCGAGAGGTGGGTGTGGATCAGCACCTCGGGGTGAGCCGCGGCAAGCGCTCCGGCGTCGGCGAGCTGCTCGGCGCTGGACGTGGGCACGAAGCGCGGCGTGACCGCGTAGCCCAGGCGGCCGCGGCCTCGCCATCGGGCGATCAGCGCCTCCGTATCGGCTCGGCCGGACTCGACGCTGTCCCGAAGCCCCTCCGGCCCCAGGTCCATCAGCACCTTGCCGGAGACGATCCGCATGTCGCGGGCCAGCGCCGCCTCGAACAAGGCGTCGACCGAGCCGGGATGGACGGTGGCGAAGACGAGCGCGCTGGTGGTGCCGTTGCGGAGCAATTCGTCGAGGAAGAAGGCGGCGACCCGGTCGGCGTGGCCGCGGTCGGCGAAGGCCTTTTCGGCGGGGAAGATATGGCGCTCGAGCCATTGCATGAGCTGCTCGCCGTGCGAGGCGATGCACTCGACCTGAGGGTAATGGACATGGGCATCGACGAAGCCGGGGACCATCAGGCCCTGGAGCGTCTCGGTCGGGATGTCCGCGAACCGCTCGTCGTAAGCACCGCAGGCGAGGACGAGACCGTCCTCGACCACGAGCAGGCCGTCCTCGAAATGGCGGACCGCTTCCGGGCCGGCGACGGCGGGATCGTCGGGCACGCTCAATATCTCGCCGCGGAAGGCCTTCATTCGGGGCTCCTCAGCATGAGCAGCTGGGCGAGCGTCGCGATGGCGATCACCTCCGGCTCGCGCCCGCCGAGGCCGGGAAGGCCGATCGGGCAGGTCAGGCGGGCGGCATCGACGCCGTCGGCGGCGAGGCGAGAGAGGAAGCGGGCGCGTTTGGTCTTCGAGCCGATCAGCCCGACGAAGCGCGCCCGGCCCCCGAGCGCGGCAGCAGTGAGGCGATAGTCGAGGCCATGGTCGTGGGTCAGGATCACGACCGCCGCGTCCTTGGAGGCCGCAGCCGCCTCGGCGGTCATCGCCGCTTCCTCGGCGAGGACGACCCCGGGCGTTTCGGCCATCTCGGGCCGGCTGTCATACCAGGCGAGATGGAGCGGGAGGCCGGCCGCCCGAGCGGCGATCGCCTTGCCGACATGGCCGGCTCCGAAGAGAAGGACGGGGAGGCCCTCGCTTTCGACCGGCTCGATGAAACGCGCTCCCGTTATGGGTAGCGGACCTCTCGCCCCAATTGCTCCCCGGCGGAGGCCGGGGCCCAGATCCGACTCCGCGGCTGGGCCCCGGCCTTCGCCGGGGAGCAATCTGCGCTCGACGCGTTCCGAGAGGATGACTTCGAAGGGGCCTTCAGCGTCCGGCACGCTCTCCAGATGCTCGACGAGCAGCCGGACCCGGCCGCCGCAGCATTGGCCGAGCAACGGTCCTAGCGGATAATCCTGGACCCGCCAGCTTCCGCGGTTGAGCGCGAGGATCGCCCGTGCCTGCGCCATCGCCTGATGCTCGAGCCTGCCGCCGCCGATCGAGCCCTTCAGGCCGGTCTCGGTGACGATCATCCGCGCTCCCGGTCCGCGCGGCGCCGAGCCCTCGGTGGCGAGCACGGTGACGAGCGCCGCGCGGCCCCGGCTCAGCGCCTCGCGGGCCTGGCGGGTCCAGTCAGCCATGACGGGCCCTGAGCTCGTCGACCGCGGCAAGGAGGCGCTCGGGCGTGGCGGGAGCGTCGAGCCTGGGAAGCCCCTTGCCGGGCGCGGCGGCGGCGACGGCCTGGGTCAGTGCCGAGAAGACCGAGATGGCGAGCATCAGCGGGGGCTCGCCGACGGCCTTCGAGCGGTGGATCGTCTCCTCCTCGTTCTCGCCGCGCTCCCAGATCGCGATCTCCATATGGGCCGGGCGGTCGTTGGCGGTCGGGATCTTGTAGGTGGAGGGCGCGTGGGTGAGCAGCCGGCCGCGCTCGTCGAACACCAGCTCCTCCGTCGTCAGCCAGCCCATGCCCTGGATGAAGCCGCCCTCGATCTGGCCGAGGTCGATCGCCGGGTTCAATGAACGGCCGACGTCGTGGAGGATGTCGACCGCGACGACCCTATGCTCGCCGGTGAGCGTGTCGATCACGACCTCGCTCAGCGCCGCGCCGTAGGCGAAATAGAGGAAGGGGCGGCCGCTGTGGGTGGAGCGGTCGTAGTGGATCTTGGGAGTGGCGTAGAAGCCGGTCGCCAGAAGCGGGATTCGGGCGAGGTGCGCTCTTCGGCAAAGCTCGGCGAAGCTCCACTCGTCCGATCCCTCCTGGCCCGCGGCGAAGGTGTCGAGCCGCTCGCGGATCGTCTCCGCGGCATTCTTCGCCGCCATTCCGTTCAGGTCGGAGCCCGAGGAGGCGGCGGTGGCCGAGGTGTTGGGCACCTTGTCGGTGCGGGTCGAGCTGACCTTCACGGTCTCGACGGGCACCCTGAAAACCTCGGCAACCACCTGGGCGACCTTGGTCATCAGCCCCTGCCCCATCTCGGTGCCGCCGTGGTTGAGGTGGATCGAGCCGTCCGCATAGACGAGGACCAGGGCGCCGGCCTGGTTGAGATGGGTGGTGGTGAAGCTGATTCCGAACTTCACGGGGGTCAGCGCGAGGCCCTTCTTGAGAACATTGTGCGAGGCGTTGAACGCCTCGACCTCGGCGCGGCGCCCGGCATAGCCGGCCCGCTCGGCCAGCTCGGCGATCAGCTCGGGCGCGATATTGTCCTCGACCGTCATGTGATAGGGCGTCACGTCGCGGCCCGGGCCGTAGAGATTGGCCTGGCGCACCGCCAGCGGATCGAGCCCGAGATGCGCGGCGATCGCATCCATCACGCGCTCGATCGCCATCATCCCCTGCGGGCCCCCGAAACCGCGGAAGGCGGTGTTGGAGACGGTGTGGGTCCTGAGCCGGCGGCTGATTATCTCGACGTCGGGCAAAAAATAGCAATTGTCGGCGTGGAACATGGCCCGGTCGTTGATCGCGAGGCTGAGGTCGACCGTGGCGCCGCAGCGCGAGGCGAGTTCGAGGACGATTCCCTCGATCCGGCCCTCGCCGTCGAAGCCGACATCGTAGTCCGCCCTGAAATCGTGGCGCTTGCCGGTCATCGCCATGTCGTCGTCGCGGTCGGCGCGGATCTTGGCGGGACGGCCGGTCCTGGCGGCGACCAGCGCGCAGGCGGCGGCATAAGCGGCGGCCTGGGTCTCCTTGCCGCCGAAGCCGCCGCCCATCCGCCGGACCTCGACCGTCACGTCGGCGCTTCGCAGGCAGAGCAGATTGGCGATCAGATGCTGGACCTCGCTCGGATGCTGGGTCGAGCTGACGACGTGGATCTGGCCGCGCTCGCCCGGCGTGGCGAGCGCGGCCTGGCCTTCGAGATAGAAATGCTCCTGCCCGCCCATTTCGAGAGTCCCGGACAGACGGTGCGCCGCGCTCCCAAGCGCGGCCTGAGCGTCCCCGCGCACCATCCTCTGCGGGGGCTCGAGCTCGGACCCTGCCTCCAGCGCCTCGCCGATGGTGACGAGGGCGGGGAGCGGCTCGGCTTCGACCTTGGCCAGACGGGCGGCGATCCGGGCGGCGCGGGCGCTGGTGGCGGCGACCACGAACAATTGCTGGCCGGGGTAGAGGATCTCGTCCTCGGCGAAGAGCCGGTCGTCGTGGAAGACGGGTCCGACATTGTTCTCGCCGGGGATGTCGGCGGCCGTGAACACCGCCACCACGCCCGGGGCGGCGCGGACCGCCGACAGGTCGAGTCCGGTCAGCCCGGCATGGCCGTCCGCGGCGAGGCCGAAGGCGAGGTGGAGCGTGCCGGGCCCCTCCGGCAGATCGTCGACATAGGCCGCGGCGCCGGCGACATGGAGGTCGGCGCTGTCGTGAGGCAGCGGCTGGTGGACGGCGCCTTCAGCCATGGAGCACGCTTACGGGTTCGTGCTGCTCGGCCCAGATCCGGCGAAGCAGGTTGGCGGCGACCTTGCGGCGATAGTCGGCGGAGCCGCGAAGGTCGTCGAGCGGCTGATAATCCCCCGCGAGCGCCTGCGCGGCCGCCTCGACCGTCGCCTCGGTCCAGGGCTGGCCGGTCAGAGCGGCTTCGCAGCCGGGCGCTCGGGCCGGGATCCCCGCCATGCCGCCGAAGGCGATCCGCGCCTGAGCGACGATCCCGTCCTCGATGCGAAGCGCGAAGGCGCCGCAAACGCCCGAGATATCGCTGTCGAACCGTTTGGAGAGCTTGACGATCCGGACCAGCAGGCCGGCCGGCGGGCGGGGAATGCGGACGCTCTCGACGAATTCGCCCGGCGCGAGGTCCTGCTTGCCGTAGCTCAGGAAGAAGTCCTCGAGCGGGAGGGTTCGGCGCTCGGCTCCGCGCCGGAGCGTGAGCTCGGTGCCGAGCGCGATCAGCGCCGGCGGCATGTCCCCGATCGGCGAACCGTTGGCGATATTGCCGCCGATCGTTCCGGCGTTGCGGACCTGGACCCCGCCGATCCGGCGGACCAGCTCGCCGAGATCCGGATGAAGGCGGGCCAGCGCCTCGCGCGCGTCGGAATAGCGCACCGCCGCCCCGAGCGTGAGCGCCTCCGGACTCTCCTCGATCCGTCTCAGGTCGGCGATGTCGCCGATGAAGACGATCGGGCCGAGCTCGCGGAGCTGCTTGGTGACCCACAGGCCGACATCGGTGGCCCCGGCGATTATGCGGGTCTCGGGCTGCGCGAGAAGGAGGTCGGCCAATTCGTCGGCGCTGGCCGGATGGCCGTAAGCGGGCCGTAGGGCGCGCAACGCAGCGGCGGTGGCCTTGTCCTCCTCAGCCGCAACCGGCACGGCTTCGCCCGCGGCGAGGATCGGGCCGTAGCCGGTGCAGCGGCACAGATTGCCGGCGATGACGTCGCCGACCGGCACTCCCACGGTGCCGAGCGCGCCGAGGCTCCGGCCGTAGAGCGACATGACGAAGCCGGGCGTGCAGAAACCGCATTGCGAGCCGTGGCGCTCGACCATCTCGCGCTGGACCGGATGACTGCCGCCGAGGCTCTCGACCGTCCTCAGCGCCTTGCCGTCGAGCATCGGCAGGAAGAGGATGCAGGCATTCACCGCCCGCCACTCGACCCCATCCCCCGCCAGCTCGCCGAGCAGAACGGTGCAGGCGCCGCAATCGCCCTCGGCGCAGCCTTCCTTGGTGCCGGTGCGGCGCAGGGCGTAGCGGAGATAGTCGAGGACGGTGCCGGTGGGATCGGCGTCTTCGACCTCGATCACTTCGCCGTCGAGGAGGAACCGGATCATTTCGGCGCCCCCGCGGCGATCCAGGCGCCAAGCTTCTGCCGCTCCGCCGGGGTCATTCCGGTGGGATTGCCCAGCGGCATGATCTGGGAATCGACCGCCACCCGCTTGATCCGGGCCGAGGCGGCGCTGACATGCTCCCAGCTGTCCAGCGCCACGCCGAGGGGCGGCGGGTTCACATTGTGGCAGCCCGCGCAGTGGGTCGCCAACAGCGGCTGGATCTCGGCATAGGTGAGCTTCCCGGCCGGCCCCGAAACGCCCTTTTTCTCCAGCGTGACGTAGGTGACGGTGACGAGTGCGAGCGCCACCGCCACGGCGATCGCCGGACCGGTGGCCTTGCCTCGGCCGCGCAGGTTGAAGACATGGCGGACGGCGACCCCGGTCAGCCCGAGCAAGGCGAGCACCAGCCACGGCCGCTCGGCGCCGTAGGTCATCGGATAATGAGGGCTGATCATGATGAACAGCACCGGCAGGGTCATGTAATTGTTGTGTAGCGACCTCTGCTTGGCCGCCGCGCCCAGGGCGGGGTCGGGGGTGCGCCCGGCGATGAGGTCGGCGACGACCTTGCGCTGGTTGGGAATGATGACGAGGAATACGTTCGCGACCATCACCGTGCCGATGATCGCGCCGACGTGAAGATAGGCCGCCCGGGCGTTGAACAGGCTGTCGAGCATGATGGCGGCGAACAGCAGGATGGCGAACCAGAAAATGCCGAGCGCCGGGTTGCTCGACCCCACCGGCGAGCGGCACAGCCCGTCATAGACCAGCCAGCCCAGCGCCAGCGCGGCGAGGCCGATGGCGATGGCGACGGGCGGGCTCAGCGGCGCCTTGGCCGGATCTATGAGGAAGCTCTGGGCGCCGACATAATAGACCAGCACCAGAAGCGAGAAGCCGCTGATCCAGGTGAAATAGGCCTCCCATTTGAACCAGTGCAGATGCTCGGGCATCTTGCTCGGAGCGACCTGGTATTTCTGGTTGTGATAGAAGCCGCCGCCATGGACCGACCACAATTCGCCCGAGGAGTCGCCGTCGGCGGGCGCCTTCAGGTGATTGTCGAGCCAGACGAAATAGAAAGACGACCCGATCCAGGCGATGCCCGCGGTCAGGTGAAGCCACCGGATCGCGAGGTTGAGCCATTCGGCGAGGTCGAAGCCCATGGCTCAGCTGCCGCGGTAGGTGGAATAAGCGAAGGGCGAGACGAGCAGCGGCACATGATAATGGCCGCCGTCCGCGGAAATGCCGAAATCCACCGTCACCTGGTCGAGGAAAGGCGGATCGGGCAGCTCGACCCCGAGCCCGCGGAAATAGTCCGCGACGGCAAAGCGGATCGCGTAGCGCCCCGGAGCGAGCGCGCTTTGCAGCAGATCGGGGCAACGGCCATCGCCATTAGTGGTGCCCCGCGCGATCTCCCCTTCCGGTCCGCTCAGCGCCACCTTTATGCCGGCCGCGGGCCGTCCGTGCATGGTGTCGAGGACATGGGTGGAGAGCGTGCTCATGCCAAGTCCTCGAGCCGCAGCCGCACGATCTCGCCGATCTGCTCCAGGGCCGTGGCGATCTCGGTGTCGCGGTCGTTGGCGAGGCGGCGTTCCATCGCGGCGAGGATGCCCGCTTTGTCGGTCAGGCGCACGCAGATGATGAAGGGGAAGCCGAATTTGTCGCGATAGGCGGCGTTGAGCGCGTGAAACCGGTCGAACTCGGCCTGAGTCAGACGGTCGAGCCCAGCGCCGGCCTGCTCGGCCGCGCTCGCTTCGGTGAGGCGGCCGTCGACCGCGGCCTTGCCCGCGAGCTCGGGGTGAGCCCGGATCAGGGCGAGCTGCTCCTCCGGCGTGGCGTCGCGGACGACGGCCATCAGATCGGCATGCCGGTCGCCGGACGACGGGCGCCCGTCGGCGCGCGCCTCCACCCAAAGCGAATGCTCGAACAGCGCGCTCATCGGCCGCTCCCCGGCGAAGGCCGGGGCCCAGCTTCATCGCCGGAAGGACTGGACCCCGGCCTTCGCCGGGGAACAAGACCTTGTTCCACCCGTCCGATCAGCCGTAGCCGGCTGACTCCGCCGTCGGGGATGATGTTCAGCCGAACGAAGCGCACGGCGCCGAGGTCGGCCACATCGTCCCGGAAGACATGGACCTTGTCCGCTTCGAGCTTCACTTCCGGAAGAAGCAGCGGCCAGCCCGCCGAAGCGGAGGCGATCTCTTCGGGCGAGCCGGCCGCGGCCGGGGCCGCCTGGAGGAAGCAGCGGTCCGGATAATTGCCCTTGAAGTGCGCGGTATCGACGACGACCTCCTCGATCCGTCCCGGAGCGCCGAGCTCGAGCACCGCCCAGTCGTGGCCGGGCTCACGGCGCCGCCTCGTCTCCCAGCCGTCGCCCATGTTCACTCCGTGCCCCGGCGCCGTGAGATTCTCGATGCAGCCGTAATGCTCGTCATTGGCAATGATCCCGCGGCCGCCATTCTCCATCGCGAGCAGGTCGAGGCGGGCGTCCGGATCGACGCTCGACCAGTCCTTGGCGACCCTCCCCCAGACCCGCAGCCGGGCCACCCCGCCGTCGGGAAAGATGTGCAGGCGCACATGGGTCACCGGTTCGCCGTGCCCGATCGGGACGTAGATCCGGTCGTCGCCCTTCAGCCCCAGTCGGGAAGTGACCTTGGTCCAGCCCGCCCCTTCGCCCGGAACCGTCTCGTCGCTCCGGCACACCTCGATCTCCGCTCCGGGCGGATAATTGCCGGTGAAGTGGCGGGTGTCGATCTCGAACCCGGCGACCAGCCCCGGCACGCCGAGGCGGACCACGCACCAATCGTGGCCGGGCGTCCGCTTGCGCCGGCTTTCCCAGCCGTCCATCCATTTGCCGTTCTCGTCATATTTGCCGGGGATGAAGACGGGCTCGGCGGGGTCGATCAGGCGCGCCTTGTCGGCGAAGAAATCGTCGGTGGCATGGACGACCTCGGCCCCGAGCCTCGGCTGGGCCAGGTTCACGTGATGCCGGCGCAGGTCCTCAAACATGCGGGTGGGTCGAGCGCCAGTGGCGGGCGATGTCGATGCGCCGGCAGAACCAGACGTCCCGGTGACCGAGCGCGTGCCTTAGGAAGCGCTCGAGCCCGGCGAGCTTGCCCGGCCGGCCGGCGAGCCGGCAATGGAGCCCGACCGACATCATCTTCGGCCTTTCCTCCCCTTCCGCGTAGAGGATGTCGAACGTGTCGCGCAGATATTCGAAGAACTGCCCGCCGGTGTGCATGTTGGCGCTGGCGAAGCGCATGTCGTTGGTCTCCAGCGAGTAGGGCACGATCAGGTGGCTCTTCCCAGCGGCCTCCGTCCAGAAGGGCAGGTCGTCCGAATAATCGTCCGAATCGTAGAGGAAGCCCCCCTCCTCCGCCACGATCCGCCGAGTGTTGGGGCTCGTCCGCCCGGTATACCAGCCGAGCGGGCGCTCGCCGGTCAATTGCGTGTGGACCTCGATGGCCCGCACCATGTCGGCGCGCTCGTCGGCTTCCGGCACCCACTGATAATTGATCCACCGCCAGCCGTGCGACGCGATCTCGTGCCCGGCCTCGAGAAATGCGTCCACCACCGCCGGGTTGCGCTGCATCGCCAAGGCGACGCCGAACACGGTGACCGGAACGTCGTAGCGCTCGAACAGACGCAGCAACCGCCAAACGCCGGCGCGCGACCCATATTCATAGATCTGCTCCATGCTCATGTGCCGCGCGCCCGGCACGGGAGCAGCATTGGCGATGTCCGACAGGAACACTTCCGAAACCGGATCGCCGTCGAGCACATTGGCTTCGGCGCCTTCCTCATAATTGAGCACGATCTGGACGGCGATGCGAGCGCCCCCCGGCCATTGTGCGTGCGGCGGCGTTCGGCCGTAGCCGATCAGGTCGCGGGGATAGCTTTCGTCCGTCGTCATTGCCTGTCGCCACGCTAGGACGAAACGCCGCTCTGTGCCAAGCTCGGCGCATGCGCGAGCTCACCCCCGAACCCCTGACCGCCGAGGCCTTCGCCCCGTTCGGAAGCGTCATCGAGGCCTCCGACGAGGCCGTGAAGCTGGACATCAACCAAGGCCACGCCGTCCGCTACGACCGCCTCGCCGAGGTGGATGTGGGCGACGGCGGCGGCGTTCCGGTCGTAAGCCTGTTCCGCGCCAGGCCGCTCGGCGAGCTGGTGCTCCGCATCTTCGAACGCCACCCCGTCGGCAGCCAGACCTTCGTCCCGCTCAGCGGAAAACCCTACCTCGTCGCCGTCGCCCCCGCCGGCGACTTCGACCCTGCCGCAATCCGCCTGTTCCGAGCTGGGCCTCACCAGGGCGTCCACTACCGCAAGGGCGTCTGGCACCACTTCCTCCTCGTTCTCGACGAAAGCGACTTCCTCGTCGTTGACCGCGCGGGGCCAAGCGACAATTGCGAGGAAATCGAGCTGGCGGCGGGTAACGAGATCCGGGTGCACCGATAGAGCAAATCACCTCGCCCCAGTGTCAAAGCTCGTGAAGGCCATATGCTTGCGCAGGATCAACAAGGAGATTGTACGAACAATTTCTCGATTGTCTCGCAACTCTGCGATGGGCGAACAATTCAAAAAATCGTCTCGTCCGGTCAAATCACGACTTGCCAAGCAGACCAGCTTTTCGAATAGTCCGCGAATGTGATTCTGTTCGCGTACTCACTCGGCAGGGGGCAAGGCCGACATGGATGCGAAAGCCTATCAGGCCGCGCTCGAGGCGCGACAGGCGTTGCGCCGCCGGATGAGCGGCCAGTTGACGGACGTGGAAGCGGCGTTGCGCCGGGTCGAGGGCTGCTGGACCGACTTGCGGGGGTCGGCGTCCGATCTGGCGATCGGCGAGGATCCGCTGGCTCAGATCGAGGATCAGGTCGCCGAGGCCGATCGGCTGATCGCCGAGGCCCACGCCAATCAGAAGACGATCGAGAGCCTTGGGCGAGCGCATGACGCGGCGGTGATTCGCGCAGACGAAGCGCTCCGCAGAAAACGGATGATGGTGTTGCTGATGGCGGGCGCGGGGGTGATCGCCATCCTCGTCCTGTACTTGGCGCTTTCCTGAGGACATTCAGGTGAAAACTCCCGCCGTCAGCTCCGAGATCGAGCAAATCGCCGGCAGCCGCGCCGCGGCCCACGAGGAAGCGGCACGGCTGCGGAATCGCGCTGCGCAGGTGGCGGCCAATCTCGGCTCGCTGAGCCTGGCCGCCGAAAGCGCCATCGCGAAGCAGCTGAGCCAGAACGCGGCGGCGCTGCACGCCCTCGCGTTCCGCGAGGCCGGACCGTTCTGGTTCGACTGGGACGATCCGGCCTGGCAGGACTTTGCCGCGCCGGCCGACGGACTGGTATTCGATCACATCCGGATCGGCCGGATGCAGGAACGCGAGCGACTGCCCGGCGATAACGCAAATGTCGATATTGCCGCCCTGGTGCCGATGCTGGCGGCGGATGGCGCGCTTCTGATCCGCTGCACGAACGACAGCAAGGATTCGGCGCGCGCTCTGATGCAGAATCTACTCCTTCGGCTGGCGATCGGAATGCCTTCCGACATGCTCTTCACCCTGCTCGATCCGCAGGGGCTGGGCGTTGCATTCCCGTACCGGGGGGCGCTGGCGCAGGTGCGCCCGGCGGGACGGACCGGCGCCGACGAGCTCAACGAGGTGGTGGACGATATTCGCCGTATAAACGAGCACGTCGTCGGCCATGCCGAGCGCTTCAGCCAGCTTTCGCCCGATCAGCGCGCCGGCGACAATTTCGAGATCGTTGCGGCAGCCGACTTTCCGCGCGCCTACGCCAGGGATCCGCGCGCGATCGAGCATCTGTTGCGGATCGGCAATTCCGGGCCCCGCGCTGGCCGGCACCTGATCCTCGAATGGAACAGCGACGAACCGCTTCCCCACGATTTCCACATGGGCCAGTTCCATCGGTCCGTGGTGATCGACGTCGACGATAGGGGCGTCAAGCTCGATCGGCTGCCGGAAACCGCGCTGCAGAAGCGCCTGATCGGCACGATCAGCAACGCAAACCGCGAGAGCAAGGCCGGCGAGTGGCGCGATTCGGTGCGGCCGGAGCGATTCTTCACGAAATCGTCGGAACGGCGCGTTGCAACCCCCGTCGGCGAACGGCTGCGCTTCTGGCTGGGGGACGACGACAGCGGCAACCCGAACGCGCATGCGATGCTTGCTGGCCAGATCGGCTCGGGCAAATCCTATCTGCTCCACGTCATCATCACCGGCCTCGCCGCGCGCTATTCGCCCGACGAGCTTCAGCTGGTGCTGATCGACGGCAAGCAAGGCGTGGAATTCGAGGTCTATCGCCGGCTTCCGCATGCCCAGATCGTCTGCCTGCGCACGGCCCCCAGCATGGCCCGAAGCGTGCTCGCCGACTTCGTGGCGGAGATGGAGCACCGTTACGAGCTTTTTCAGGCGGTCGGTGCCGCCAAGCTGGAGGAATATCGCCAGCGCTCCGGCCTGATCGTGCCGCGCAAGCTTCTGATCGTCGACGAATTTCAGCAATTGCTGGACGGCGATCCGGAAACGGGCGGGCGATTGATCAGCCGACTGCTCGAAAAGGGCCGAGCCGCGGGAACCCACCTGCTGCTCGGGTCGCAGACCTTCAACGTGCAGGGCCTGCCGGTGAACGCGACCAGCCATATCCATACGCGCATCGCGCTGGCGCTGGCGCAGGATTACATCCAGTCGATCCAGATGTTCGGAGCCGAGGGCAAGAGGCTGATCCGCGATCTGCCGCCGTCGGGCCAGGCCGTGATCAACGATCAAAGCGGACGCGACGGCGCTAATCCGCGCGGCGCGGTCGCGCGTTTCAGGCGCGGGGGCGGCGAGGATACGCTGGCCGATGCCGTCGCCGAGATCGTCGCGGCGGTGGCGCACGGCTCCGTCCCGGTGGTGCTGAGCGGTAACGAGGCGGCAGTGCTCGCCGACAATGATTTCGTCGTCGACCATGCCGGCCGTCCGCCCGCCCCGGAAGCCCTGCAGACGCTCGCGCGCCGCCCGCGGCGCGAAGGCGGATTCGACATCTCCGGATGGAATGCCGCGGATCACCCGGTGCCGTTCTGGCTGGGGCGGCGGTTCGAGGTCTATGGCCATGCGTTGTGCGCGCTGCGCCGGGCGCCGTGCCAGAACCTGCTGATCCTCGGGTCGCAGGCCGACGTCCGCAACCGAATGCTCGCCAGCGCTCTGGCCGCGCTACCCGCTGCGATCGAACCCGAGCGGATCGAGCTGACTCTGATCGACGGCCTCTCTCCCGGAATGCCGGGGGCGGGCATGCTCGCGCACGCGGCCGATCGTCTGGAGCGGGCCGGCGCGCGCGTGCGCATCGTGGCGCCCGGCGAAATCGCGCCGGCGGTCGGCGACCTGGCGGCGAGCTTGGCGGGCGACACGCCGTCTCCGGCCATTCGACTGCTGGCGATCGCCGAGCCGGATTATCTGTACGACCTTCAGCTCAGCGGCAATCGCTTCGCGCCGCCGCCCGACGGGCCGGCGAGCCACTTGCGAATCATCCTCGAGCGCGGGCCGCGCCTTGGGCTGCACACGCTGATCACGGCGAGCGGGCTTGCCGCCTTCGGCAATGCCTTCTCGCCGGTGCGCGAGGCCCGGCTGTTCAACCACCGCGTCGTGCAGCAGATGAACGAGGACGATAGCATGATGCTGTTCGCCTCCTTGCTCGCGGCTCGGATCAACGAGCAGACCGAGCACCCGTTCGCGGCGCTTCTCGTCGATCAGACGCGGGGGACTCGGGCGGCGGCATTGTTCCATGGCTATGCCGCGACCAAGGACATCAACGGCGACCAGGATCTGCAGGCGCTCGCCGCGCAGCTCGAAGCCGCGCTGCTGGGCGGACCGTGATGTCGCTCGACCAGACCCATGAGGCGATGACTCACTTCGCCCGCCAGCTCGAGGCGTTCAATACCAGCCTGCGCATCTCTTATCGCGCGTTGCGGGAGCGGCACGATGCGGTCGATCCCCTATGGCAGGACGAGATGCGCCGCCGCTACGACCAGCGCCTGGCGGAGCTGGACGAGCGGCTCGCTACCTATTTGTCGAGCGAGAGCGAACATTACGAGCAGTTCATCCGCGAAAAGCTTCGCCATCTCGAGGACTATCTGGACGGGATGTGATCGATGACCGACACCACGCGCCTGCTCACCGGCCTTGAGGAACTCGCCGCGGCGCTGGGCGACCAGATCGCCCAGCTGCGCGAACGCGGCGCCGAGCTCGACTCGGCCTGGGTCCGGCTCGAGGATTGCTATCACGGCACCGGCGCCGAAATGTTCACACAGGCTTTCGCCCGAGCCGGGGATACGATCGCTGCTTACGGGGCCGCGACCGAGGCGATCCTGCCGATCCTGCGCGAGCGCATCGCGGCGCTCGCCCGGTTCGACGCTTCCGGCCCGCCGGATCTGTAGGGCGCACTCGGTGGCCGGCAGCGATCCCCGCCAATTGTTGATCGTGGTGGACGCGTTGACGCAGTCGATCGAGCGCTGGCTGTACAGCTTCGCCAGCGCGGAGGAGAATGTCCGACGCGGGCTGCAGGATGCCCAGGACGCCGGCCGCCAGCTGCTCGATCAGACGCGCCAGGCGCGCGAAGCGGTCGAAGACCTGCAGAGCCGAACCGCGGCCGCGACGGAGCGCGTCGACGTCACGCGCTCCGACAGCGACAAGGCGCTGGCCCTGGCCCAGAAGGCCGACCGACGGGCGCTCGATGCGATCGGGCGGGGACAGACACGCCTCGCCGAATGGCAGGCCGGGCTCGCGCGCGCCGAAGAGTCGCTTGCGCTTGCGCAGCGTCTGCTGGCGGAAGCCCAGCGCCAGCTCGCGGCGGCGCAGGCGATGCTGGCCGCCGCGCAGTACGAGCTTTCGTCGGCAGGCTCGGCGCTGACGGCCTGCCTCTCATCCTATACCGTCGATCAGCAGGGCAACCGACATTATCGCAATTGCAGCGGGGAAAGGGCTCGAGTCGAGCGGGCGCAGGCCGCGGTCCACGCCGCGCAGCACGAGGTCGCCGTGGCCCGGACTCGAGTCGATATGGCCGCCGCCCGCGTGGCGCGCGCGCGGGCGGTGGTCCAGCGCTGCCAGGCCGGGCTGGACAAGGCCGGACGCCTGCTGACCGACGCCAGGGCCAATCGCCTGCTGACCGGCGATGCCCTGCAACTGGGCCTGGAGGCGCATGCGGTGGCCGATCAGGCCGCTCATCGTCTGCAGCTCGCGGCTGACGAAGTCGCCCATCTGGATCAGCTGGCCGGACAGGCCGAGAGCTTCGCCGCGAGCACCGCCGATCTGATCGCCGCCGCCGCCGACCAGCTCCCGGCGCTGGCCGCGCACCTGCAAGAACATCAGGAACAGGGCGCGCAGGGGCGGCTCGACCTGGAGCTGACCGAGCTGCAGCTGCGCCAGTTCGATCGCGCCGACGGATTGTAGGGCCGTGTCGGTCAGCTTCGCTCTCGAGCAGATCGTACGCCGGCTGGACGATTCGTCGACCCTTTTGCTTTACCATTCGCGGACCGCCGAGCATGATTATGGAGAGGCTGGCCATTTGTGGCGGGATCGGCGCGGAACGTCCTTCATTCGGCGCTTCGCGGTGCCGATGGTGGACTCCTTTCCCAGGATCGGCGCAATCGTCGCCGACCAGGGCCGCCACCTTCGGCTCGCGCAGCCCAAGGCCGGTGAAGCGGAAACGGCCATCGCTCGAATCCTGGGCATGCACGACGTCGTGGTCCAGGCGCTGTCCGAGGTGATCGGGCTCACGGATCAGGCACAGCATCTGGCCGCGGCGGCAACCGGCCGCGCTCACGAGGGGGCGGCCAAGGCCGAGACGATACTTGCGGGCCTAAGCGCATTGGGATTGCCGCCGGCACCGGAGGCCTGAGATTCGGCTGAGCTTTTCGGTATCGGATCGGCCGTTCGGCAGGGATCGGCTCCGCTACGACAACCACGAAGCGAAAAAAGTCGTCCAGCCCCGGGTGCCCGTGGCAGGGACGCGCCGGCCGATCCTCCCCCATCCGGCAACGGAGGCCCTCGCGCGCCGTCAGTTTCCCGGCGAAGGCCGGGACCCAGTGCAGCGTCGGGGCGGGACCCCGGCCTTCGCCGGGAAGCAACAGCGCCCCTTCCGTCCACTTCGTCCAATTCCGGACAGTCTGCGTCACCGGCTGCCGCTCCCGGCTTGACCGGGGCCTTGGGGAGCCTAGCAAAGGGTCGTGCAACCGCTCGCCGCCGCCGATGATAAGGCCCTGGTCGACCCGTTCGGCCGACGGATCACCTATGTCCGCCTGTCCGTCACCGACCGCTGCGACCTGCGCTGCCGCTATTGCATGGCCAAGACCATGCGCTTCCTGCCCAAGTCCGACATACTGACGCTGGCGGAGATCGCCCGCCTCGCCGACATCCTCGTCGACCGCGGGGTGACCCGGATCCGGCTGACCGGGGGCGAGCCGCTGGTGCGGCGCGGGATCGCGGATCTGGTCTCGAGCCTCGGCGCCCGGATCGGACGCGGTCTCGACGAGCTCACCTTGACCACCAACGGCACCCAGCTCGAGCGCCACGCAGAGGTGCTTTTCCGGGCTGGCGTGAGGCGCATCAACGTCAGCCTCGACAGCCGGCGCGAGGACAGGTTCAGGCACATCACCCGGGGCGGCGACGTCGGCCGGGTCATGGCCGGGATCGATGCCGCCGCCGCGGCGGGGCTGAGGATCAAGGTCAACATGGTCGGCCTCAAGGGCCTGAACGAGGACGAGATCGGCGACATGCTGGCCTGGTGCGCCGGCCGCGGCTTCGACCTCACCCTCATCGAGACGATGCCGCTCGGCGAAGTCGAGGAGGACCGGACCCGTCATTATCTGCCGCTGGACTCGGTTCGAGCTCGGTTGGGGGGCCACTTCACCCTGATCCCGACCCTGGTCCGCACCGGCGGGCCGGCGCGCTATTTCGACGTCGGCGGAACCTCGATCCGGCTCGGGCTGATCACTCCGCTGACCGGCAATTTCTGCGGCGGCTGCAACCGAATCCGGGTCGCCGCGACCGGCACGGTCTATGGCTGCCTCGGCCACGACCAGAAAGTCGAGCTGCGCGACCTGCTGCGCTCCGGCGGCCGCGCCGCGGTCGACGAGGCGCTCGACCGCCTCCTCGCCGGCAAGCCGCTCGGGCACGATTTCCGGATCGACGCGCCCGGGCCCGCGGTCGCGAGGCACATGAGCGTCACGGGGGGCTGACGCGGCCGGGCGGCATGGATTCGAGCACGATCGTCTGGATCGCCCTGCTGATGGGGCTGGCGGCGGCGCTCTATTCGACCGTCGGCCACGGCGGCGCCTCGGCCTATCTCGCGATCATGGCGCTGTTCGCGGTGGCGCCGGAGACGATGCGGCCGACCGCGCTCGCGCTGAACCTGGTCGTCGCGGGATTCGCCTGCCTGCGATACTGGCAGACGGGGCAGATCAATTTCCGCCTGCTGGCCGCCTTCGTTTTCACCGCAGCGCCCGCGGCCTTCCTCGGCGGTACCATATCCGTAGCGCCCGAATTCTACCGCCCGCTCGTCGGTCTGCTGCTTTGGGGGTCGGCGGCGCGGATGTTCTGGCAACCGGCGCATCTCGCGCGGCGCGAGCCGCGTCCGCCTTCGCCGGCCGTCACCCTCCCGGCGGGCGCGGGCCTCGGGCTTCTGGCCGGGCTGACCGGCACTGGAGGGGGGATCTTCCTCAGCCCGCTCGTCATCCTGTTCGGCTGGGAGGATGCGCGCCGGACGTCGGGCATCGTCGCCGGCTTCATCTTCGTCAACTCGCTGGCGGGCCTCGCCGGCAATCTGGCGTCCGTGCGCTCGCTGCCCGCAGAGCTGCCGATCCTGGTCGCCGCGGTGTCCGCGGGCGCTCTGGCCGGCACCTGGCTCGGCGTGAACCGACTGCCGAAACCGCGATTGCTCCAAGGCTTGGGGCTGGTCCTCGTCGTCGCCGGGGCGAAACTCATCTTCGCATGACGGGGAGAGGCTCTAGAAGTCGAGGGCCTCGATCTCGAATCCCGCCGGCCGCGGCGGATCGTGCGGGTGGCTGCGCAGGAGAAGGTCCGCCTCCGCCAGCGACTTCTGCGCGCTGGAGTCCTGATTGGTGAGCGGCGCCGCGCCTTGCTGCAGAAGGCGAGCCCGATGGAAGGTCTCCCGGTCGCCGCAGGCCGGGAGCGGCTCGCTGAGCGCAAGCGTCCGCCATTCGAGCGCTCCGCCGCGCCCGGCGAGGCCAGCGACGAGCGGTGCGAGAAGCAGCCGGGCGGTGACCATGGCCGAAGTGGGGTTGCCGGGCAGGCCGAGGACGAGCGTCGAGCCGGCCCGTCCGAGCCAGACCGGCTTGCCCGGCTTGATCGCGACCTTCGAGAAGATCGGTTCGAGCCCATGCGGCTCGAACATCGCCTTGGCATAATCCTTCTCGCCAACCGACGCGCCGCCGGTGACGACGACCAGGTCCGCCTCTTCGAGCGCCTCCCCGGCCGCCCCCGCCAGCGTCGGCAGGTCGTCGGCGATCAGACGCGAGCCGAGGCAACGTCCGCCCCATATCTCGACTAAAGCCGCCACTCCGGGAGAGACGCTCTCGGGGATCGCCCCGGGGCGGTGGCGCGCTTCCCCGGGAGGAACAAGCTCATCGCCGGTGCCGAGCACCAGCACGGAGGGGCGGCGCCAGACCTCGATCTCGCCCCCATCCGCGCCCGCGGCCGCGACCAGCGCTCGCGGATCGAGCCGCCGTCCGGCCTCGAGAACGACGTCGCCCGTGCGGAAATCCGAGCCGCGCGGCCTGATATAGCGGGCGGTGCCGGGAGCCTCGGCGATCGTCACGGAATCGCCCTCCCTGACCGTCTGTTCTTGGATGACGACCCGATCCGCCCCCGCGGGCAGCGGAGCGCCCGTGAAGATCCGGACGCAGGTCCCCGGCTCCAGCGCGCCGTCGAAGCTGCCGCCGGCGAAGGATTCGCCGATCAGCCGCAATGCGCCCGGCAGGTCGCCCTCCCGCACCGCATAGCCGTCCATGGCCGAGCAATCCGCGGGGGGAGAATCGATCATGGCGACGACCGGGGCCGCGAGCACCCGGCCGGCGGCCCGGGCGAGGGCCACCGGCTCGCGGCCGAGCGGCCGGGCGACTTCCGTCAGCCGCCGGATCGCCTCGTCGAAGGAGATCATGGGCGGGACCAGTCGCCGGATCGCCCGCCCTGCTTCGAGGTCACCCGAATGCCGCCTATCTCCATCGTCCGGTCGATCGCCTTGAGCATGTCGAACAAGGTCAGGCAGGCGACGGAGACCGCGGTCAGGGCCTCCATCTCGACTCCGGTGGCGCCGACCGTCTTCACCTCCGCGACGACCCGGAAACCGGGCAGGGCCTCGTCGACTTCGACGGTCACCGCCGCCTTGGTCAGTGGAAGGGGATGGCAAAGGGGAATGAGGTCGGCGGTCCGCTTGGCGGCCATCGTTCCGGCGAGCTCGGCGGTCGCGATCACCGACCCCTTCGGCGCCTCTCCGGCCCGGACCGCCGCGAGCGTCGCGGGCAGGCACAGCAGCCTTCCCTCCGCGGTGGCGGTACGGGCAGTGGATGGCTTGGCCGAGACGTCGACCATCCGGGCCCGGCCGTCGCCGCCGACATGGCTGAGACGGCTCATTCGAAAAGCGGCCTGAGGCGCGGCACCTGCTCAGCGAACGAGCAGGGGCGGTAGCGGCTGTCGAGGGCGAAGGCGAGGATCCGGTCCCAGCCGTCGCGGCAGGCGCCGGTCGAGCCCGGCAGGCAGAAGATGAAGACGTCCCCTATCTGCCCGGCGCAGGCCCGAGACTGGAGCGTCGACACCCCGACCGTGCCGAGGCTAACCTGGTGGAAGACGCTTGCGAAACCCTCCATTTCCCGCCGGAACAGCGGCCTCACCGCCTCCGGCGTGAGGTCGCGCGGAGCGAAGCCGGTGCCCCCGGTGGTGACGATGACGTCCACCTGACCGCCCTCGACCCAGGCCCGGACCTGCGTCCTTATGGCTTCGACCTCGTCGCCGACGATCGACTTCGCGGCGAGCTCGTGGCCCGCGGCCGTCAGCCGCTCGGCGAGGAGGCCCCCGGACGTGTCGGTCTCGCCGGTCCGGGAATCGGAGACGGTCAGCACCGCGATCCTGAGCGGATGGAAGGTCCGGCTTTCCTCTATTCCGGGCACGGCGCTTCGCTCCACCTGGCACGCGCCTCACGATCCTCTTCGCTCGGCTCGACCCAATTCGAGCCTTCCCGCATGTCCTCCCGTTTCCAGAACACCGCGTCCGTCTTCAGCCGGTCCATCATGTAATCGACCGCGTCGAAGGCGGCTCGGCGATGCACCGCCGCCGCCGCCGCGAAGACGATGGTCTCGCCCGGGGCCACGGCGCCGCGCCGGTGGACGATCCGAAGCGAAGACAGGCCGAACCGCTCACTCGCCGAGGCGGCAATCTCCTCAAGCGAACGCATGGTGAGACGGGGGTGATGCTCAAGGAGCAGCCGCTCCACCTCTTCGCCTTCCGGCGAGCGGGCGCGGGCGACACCCAGGAAGCTCACCACCGCCCCCTCGCCCGTCAGTCCGGCGGTGAGCTCGGCGAGCTCGCGCTCGGCGGCAATGGGCTCGTCGGCGAGACGAACCGACATTCTCAACCGCCCGACAGCGGAGGAAGGAATTCGACGCGTTCCTGCCCGGCAAGCAGGAAGTCCTCGCCGACCGCCTCATCGGCGACGAAGGCGCGCACCCCCGGGCTGAGGAGATCCCCGGCCGCGCCGGGATGAAGGCCGGCGAGCCGGGTTCGAAGGCGGGCCACCGTTTCTCCGCGCTCGGCGGGAACCTCGCACTCGTCGCCGAGCGCGTCGCGAAGCCTTCCGAAGAATCCGATTCTCACAATCCCTTTTCCGCCAGTCGCCGGCATCCGCCGAACCGGCCAATCCTGTTCCCGCACATTCGCCGAGGGTCAATAGGCGTCTGGGCGGTCGGGTCGAAGCCGGGATCGGAACGCCGAAGCAATGGCCGGTCCAAAAGATTATTGTGCGATGCAACAGGGCCCCATAGACCGTGCAGATGCAGCCGGCGCCGACCCCAGATCCGAACGAGGCCCGGGCGCGGCTCGCCGGCGCGCGCCGAATCGTCGTGAAGATCGGCTCGTCGCTGCTTATCGACGGGTCGGGCCGCGCCCGGAACGGCTGGCTGGCCTCTCTCGGCGACGATATCGCCGCCCTGCGTTCCGATGGGAAGCAGATCGTCCTGGTATCCTCGGGGGCGGTCGCGCTCGGTCGCGAGCATCTCGGCCTGAAAAGGTCGCCGCGCCTCGACCATAAGCAGGCCGCCGCGGCGGCGGGTCAGGCCCTGCTGATGCAGGCATGGGAGCGGGCGCTCTCTCCGCATGGCATTCCGACGGCCCAGCTGCTGCTCACCTTCGAGGATACGGAGCAGCGGCGGCGTTCGCTCAACGCCCGGGCGACTCTGGAGGTCCTGCTCGGCCAGGGCGGCCTGCCGGTGATCAACGAGAATGACAGCGTCGCCACGGAGGAGCTCCGCTACGGCGACAACGACCGGCTGTCGGCCCGGGTCGCCCAATTGGTCCGAGCCGACCTTCTCATCCTGCTCTCGGACGTGGACGGCCTCTACACGGCCGATCCGGCCGGCGCCCCGGCCGCGCAGCACGTGCCGTTCGTCGCCCGGGTCACCGATGAGACCATGGCCCTCGCCTCCGGATCGAAAGCTGCCGGAATTGGGTCCGGAGGCATGCGCACGAAACTCGAAGCGGCCCGGATCGCAAGCGCCTCGGGCTGCGCCACGATCATCGGATCCGGGCGCGAGGAAAGGCCGCTTTCGCGACTGGCGGCAGGAGCCCGTGCGACGTTCGTCGCCGCGACGGGATCGCCGGGGAAGGCCTATAAGCAGTGGATCGCAGGCAGTCTGGCTCCCGCCGGATCGGTGTCGATCGACGATGGCGCGGTCGCTGCGCTCGCCGGCGGAAAGAGCCTGCTTCCCGGCGGCATAGTTTCGGTCGAGGGGCGGTTCGACCGAGGCGCCTGCATCAGGATTCTCGACCGGGACGGCGTCGAGATAGCCCGCGGCATCACCGCCTACAGCGCCGCCGAGGCGCGCATGATCCGCGGACGGGGAAGCATCCACATCGCCGAGAAGCTCGGCTATGCCGGACCGGACGAGTTGATCCATCGCGACGATCTGGTGATGTTGTGAGTCTGCGAGCGACAATGGAAGCGATGGGAAGCCGCGCGCGAGCCGCGGCGGAGCTGCTTCGCAAGGCGCCGGCCGAGCAGCGCGGCGCTGCGATTGCAGCCGCGGCCAGGGCATTGCGGACTCGATCCGAAGCCATCCTCGCCGCGAATGCCGCGGATGTGGCCGGCGCCACGAACCTGGTGGCCGCGAACCTGGTGGACCGCCTGCGCCTCGATCGGGGCAGGCTGGAGGCCATGGCCGCCGCGCTCGACGAAATGGCTTCGCGGCCGGACGTCATCGGCGAGGAGATGGAGCGCTGGACCCGGCCCAACGGTCTCGACATCGCCCGGGTGAGGACTCCGATCGGGGTTGTCGGCATGATCTACGAGAGCCGGCCGAACGTCACCGCCGACGCCGCGGCGATCTGCCTTCGCTCCGCCAACGCCGTGATCCTTCGGCCGGGATCGGAGGCGCTGCGATCGTGCCTGGCCATCCACGATGCCATTGCCGCGGGAGTCGCGGAAGCCGGACTACCGGACGGCTGCGCTCAGATCGTGCCGGTTTCTGACCGGGATGCGGTGGGACTGATGCTGGAAGGCCTGAGCGGCTCCATCGATCTCATTATTCCGCGCGGCGGTGCCGCCCTGGTCGAGCGTGTCGCCCGCGACGCCAAGGTTCCGACCCTGGGGCACCTCGAGGGCCTCTGCCACTCCTATGTCCATGCCTCCGCGGATCTCGACATGGCGATTCGAATCCTCGCCGACGCCAAGATGCGCCGAACCTCGGTCTGCGGCGCAACCGAGACCCTGCTCGTCGACCGCGCGGTCGCGCCCGAGCTCCTCCCGCGGCTGGCGGACGCCCTGGCCGGCTGCGAGCTTCGAGGCGATTCGGAAAGCCGGCGCCATGCGCCGATGGCGCAGGCCGACGAATCGGACTGGTCGACCGAATATCTCGCCCCGATCCTCGCCGTCCGGACGGTGACGGGCCTGGACGAGGCGATCGACCATATCCGGCGCTACGGCACCGGGCATACCGAGGCGATCGTCTGCGAGGATCGAGCGGTGGCGGAGGCCTTCCTGGCCGGAGTCGACAGCGCCATCGTCATGTGGAACGCCTCCACCCAGTTCGCGGACGGCGGCGAGTTCGGCTTCGGCGCCGAAATCGGTATCGCCACGGGGCGGCTGCACGCGCGCGGCCCCGTCGGAGCCGACCAGCTCACCTGCTTCAACTATCGGATCCGCGGCTCCGGCCAGATCCGCGGCTGACGACGACATCCCGAATTGACCGACCCACGCCGGGGACGGGAACCGCCTCCCTGCGGGGGGACTGGCTTGGGCGGCAGGATTCGAACCTGCGAATGCCGGTACCGAAAACCTGCAGCCGATTTTCCGACCAACCGAAAACCGCAGAAAATCTGCGGGTTTCAGCAATAGGGCCCGGAGACCATGGACCTCCGTACGGCGACCGATTCTAGGTCCTGCCCGGCACTCTCCCGAGGCCTTTTGAGCTGCTCTGAAAGTTCTGAGCTGCGGGGAATCCAGCCATCGACTGACGCGCCCTCTGTGGCGGGGGCAAGGGTTACTGCCGACGTTTCCAGATTAGGCGTCAGTAGGGTCCGGGGTCGGCGTCATCACAGGCGGTCGTCTGCCAACACGCCGTTCAGGAACATGAGCTCTAGAGGTCATCAAGCCATGACTTCACGAGAAGGCAGGGAGAAACCAAAGCGAGCCAGGCCATTCGCCTGTCGATCTGTTTTAATGAAACATATATATGGGCGAGCGAACTCTCCTGATTTCAATCGGTAATCAGCAAAGCGGAAGCATGCCCGTAAGGAGACCTTGGAATGTCGATGCTGGACTACGGGATCGGTAACACACCGCTCGTGGAGGTGCGGGGTCTGCCGGCCGGCGCTCCGCGCATCCTGGTAAAGCTGGAACAGGCCAACCCGGGCGGCAGCATCAAGGATCGAATTGCCTGGACGATGATCGAGGAGGCGGAGCGGCGCGGCGATCTGAAACCCGGCATGTCGATCGTGGAGAGCTCATCGGGCAATACGGCGATCGGCCTCGCGATGGTGGGCGCGTGGAAGGGATATCAGGTCTACGCAATTTGCGACCGGAATGTCCCGGCCGCCAAGCTCGCCCGGATTGGGGCTCTCGGCGGCCACATCGTCTTCCTTCCGGCGACTCCGCCCGGGTTCGATTCCGTCGACCTTCGCATAGCGGTCGCCGATCGGCTCGCGGCGAGCACGGAGAATATCATCACCACGGCTCAATTCTCCAACGAGGACAATCCCCTTGCGCACGAGCGCTCGACCGGTCCGGAGATATGGGAGCAGACTCGGGGAGAGGTGACCGGAGTCGTCGCCGCGGTAGGCACCTGCGGGACAATCACCGGGGTCGCCCGGTATCTGAAGTCCCGGAACCGGGATATCGTCGTCCACGCGGTCGAGCCGCTGGGCTCCGTCATCTTCGGCGGGCAGCGGGCAAATTATCTGATCCAGGGCGGCGGCCTTTCCTTCACGCCCACCATCCTCGACAAGTCCCTGGTGGACGAGAGCACCCATGTCTCGGACGCCGACGCCGTCGCCGCGGTTTTCCGCTTCGCCCGTTCCAACGGGATCCTGGTCGGGGGCACCGCGGGCTGGGTCCTCCACCGCCTCTACGAGCTTGCCGGGACCGGCGCACCGGGAGAGACGATCGTCGGCATCCTGCCGGACGGCGGCGACCGGTATCTCGACACGATCTACGACCCGGCCTGGACCGCCGCCCATGGCTTCCCCGCCGGCCCGGCCGCGGAGACTCCGGAGAAGCTGCGGGAGGGCGTGGAAGAGCTGGGGTGCAGCATCGGTACTTACGACGAATCCGTTCCGGGCGACATCAAGCGGCTCTACGCCGCGACCGGGATGCCCGTGCCGGACCTGCTCGCAGACAAAGCATGAAGGGCCGAGGCCTGATCAGGCCCCGGCCCGCCCATGAATTGCTGCCCAATCGGCGACAGCCTCAATTCGCCCAATAAAGGCGCCGCCCTGCTCTTGCGAGCTTGTTCCCGACGCTGCCGGTGCCCCGTTCTTCAGAGTGCCAACGCGTGATGCGGAACCGCATGTGACCGCGCAGCACTAATCTGGAGAGCAGGTTACCTCCGACGGCCGAATGTACGATCAGGGAAGTTCAGCCTTACGGCCTTACTTCGCCTTCGTCGTACGCTGAGCCAGCTAAGCCTCAGTGGCCTAAGCCATCTAAGCCCGCTGCATCTAAGTCGCCTAGACCTGTGTCTAAGCGCCCTAGGCTGACTTCTAAGCCAGCTTTGCATGCGCGGCCTAATGCGCCTAAGCGAGCTAAGCGCTCACCAGCTACATCGACCGCGCCTAGCTGACCTAAGCTTGTGCGGCCTACACAGCCTTCGAAAGCATCTAAAGAGCCATTCCTTTCCACCTCCTTTCCGCAGTGAGCTGCGACACCGTACTGCCTCACCGGTGTTCCTGAATTGGCGCCGAAGACGGGGATCGAACCCGCAGGTTCACGGCCAATTTTGAGACCGGAATTCCGCAGGGCGGGATGAACTTCGGAATCGATTCTTGAGGGGGACACCTGCGCTGCCTCAAGTCAGCAGCCGATCATCCCTTCGATCCCTTGGATCACCTGTCCTTCCACCGAACCATTGGGCAAACTCGGTGGGGACGCACTCCGTCTCTGCCTTCCAAATCAACTCTGACCATGAACGACAGGATTTAGAGTCCTGCGCGTTTACCAGTTTCGCCACTTCGGCTTAGTTTGTCTCCTGTTCCTCCTGACCGATGTCCCCGAATACCAGGCATGCGCCTGTCTTGCTTTTGGGAAAGGCTATCACATCCCTGATATTGGGACGACTGCAAAGACAGGCGATGAGGCGGTCCAGGCCGAGCCCGAAGCCGCCGATGGGCGGCGCCCCCTGCGTAAGCGCATTGAGCAAAACTCCATATTGCGCTTGAGCGGCCTTTCGCGACAGGCCGAGGGCGTGGAGTATGCGGTATTGGAGCTGGGGCTCCGAAATCAGCATCGAGCCGGATCCTACTTCCTCGCCGTCGAGGATCAGGTCCATGGCGAGCCCGGTTTCGTTCAGCAAGGCGGCGTTGCGCGTGGCGGCCATCACCGCCGCCGGATCGGTCGGAGCAAGGAACGGGTGGCAGGCCGGGACGAGCCTTCCCTTCTGTGCCAAATCCTCCTGGAACAGCGGGAAATCCAGCACCCAGACGAGGCTGTGGCCGTCGCGCGCCGGATAATCGGCGACGAGCATGGCGTAGAGGTCGCGGGAAAGCCGGTTCCGACGCTGCCAGTCGCCGGAGAAGACTGCGCAGTCGCAGCCTTGCCCCTCCGAGGCCAGCCCCAGCGCCCGCGCGAGATCGTGCCGGTCGGAAGTCATCGGCAGGCTCGCCGCCGCCAGCGAATCGGATCGGCAAAATCCGATGAGGTGATATTGCCGGTGACGCGCGATCCCCCGAATCCGCTCGGCCAGCGGGGCTTCGAAGCCAAGGTCGCGGGGAAGCTGCACGACGAAGAGATGATCGCCCTCGTCCCCGGCCAGCCGAACCGGCAAGGCCTTGAAATGGGGCTCGCGCCGGAGGTCGGGCTTGTCGGTTCCGAACCGTGCCATCGCGTCCGCGAACGTCATCCGCACGGGCGGCGGAATGGCGCGGCCCGCCAACTCGAATGCCCGCCGAAGCAAGGTTTCGACCAGCTCGACAATGTCCTCGCGGGTCGAGAAGGCGGCCTCGATGTTGAGTTGGGTGAACTCCGGCTGGCGGTTCGAGCGGAGGTCCTCGTCGCGGAAGCAGCGGCTCCACTGAAAGTAGCGGGAGACGCCGCCGATCGCCAGCAGGTGCCCGTAAAGCTGGGCGGACTGAGGCAAGGCGTAGCGGCGCTCCGAGGCGGTGGATTCGACCCGATACTCCCTGGCGCCGGTGGCGGAGCGCGCAGCGAGAATCGGCGTCTCTATATGCTCGAAGCCGAGGCGCGAAAGCAGCACCGAGAGCTCCAGCCAGACATGGTGCCGAAGCGACATGCGCTGGCGGAATTGAGGGTCGCGGAACTCCAGGTAGCGGTAACGATAAGCAGCATCCCCGTCATCGCGCGCCCGCAGGGCCACGCCCTTGGCCGCGGCTCCCAGCACGTTGACCGATCGGGCGATGAGGCGCGGGCCGCCGGTGCCAGCGTGGATCTCGACTGCCGAACCTTCGGTGATGCCGTCGAGCATTGCGGAGCCTTGCGCTATCGCCAGCTCCAGCATCCGCGCTCCGTCCCACAGGGCGATCAGTCCTTGCTCGCGGTCCAGGGCGGTGATCCATCCGCACACGACCTGCTGGGAGCGCTCCGCGGCGGTGACGGCCTCGGCCGCGGCCGTCATCGCCACCGGGCTCTCTGCCTGCTCGCTGGTCATGCCGCGACGATCTCGAAATCGGCTCTCTCGACCAGCCGGTCGCCAAGGACGAGAGCATCGATTCGGGTCTTGCGGAACGTCGCAAGCGCGTCGGCGGGCGAGCAGACGATCGGCTCGCTGTCGTTGAAGGACGTGTTCAGCAACATCGGCACGCCGGTGCGCCGCTCGAAGGCGCTGATCAGTGCGTGATAGACCGGGTTCATCTCCCGGGTGACGATTTGAACCCGCGACGAGCCGTCCTGATGGATCACCGCCGGAATCATGCTCTGGCGCTCGGGCCGCGCGGCGACGGTGTAGAGCATGTAGCCGTGGCTGAGGGTCAGCGCGTCGATCTCGAACCACTCCGAAGCCCGTTCGGCGAGCACGCTCGGGGCGAACGGCCGGAAGTCTTCCCGGTGCTTGACCTTGCGATTGAGGATGTCCCTCATGTCCGCCCGCCGCGGGTCGGCGAGGAGCGACCGGTTGCCGAGCGCCCGCGGGCCGAACTCCATCCTTCCCTGGAACCAGGCGACGATCCGTCCCTCCGCGATGATTCCGGCGACTCGCTCGATCGTCTCCTCGAGCGTGCCGGCGGCGGCGTTGATGCCGTCGAGAGTGCGGGCGATGGTGCCGTCGGCGAATTCGGGGCCCAGATAGGGGTTGGAAATCGGGCGCGGCGCGAGACCGGGCCTCATTCGGTGGCAGGCGTGAAGTGCGGCGCCGACGGCCGTGCCCGCGTCGTGGGGCGCCGGCGGGATATAAACGTCCTCGAAGAGGCCGAGGCGATGGATGGCGGCGTTGGCGACGCAATTGAGCGCAACGCCTCCGGCAAGACAAAGGCGAGTCTGGCCGGTGAGCCGGCTCAGCCTGCGTGCGAGGCCGCACATGGCCTCGGTGGTAAATTCCTGGAGCGAGGCGGCCAGGTCGTAATGACGCTGCTCGAGCGGCTCTTCCGGGGGGCGCGGCCGGCCGAACAAGGGGACCAAAGAATCGAATCCCTCGGCCCGGAACTGGGCGAGGTCCCCGTCGATGCGATAGGATCCGCCCGCCTCGGTCGACGCCAGACTTGCGAATGCGGGCCGCAGGCGATCCGCATTGCCATAAGCCGCAAGCCCCATCGTCTTGCAGGCATCATATTCGGAGAATCCGAGGAACTTGCTCAGCTTCTCCCATAAGAAGCCGATGGACTGGGGATAGTCGAAAGCCTCGAGTTCGATCAAGTTCGAGCCTCGACCCTCGAACAGGACGGTGGCCGCGCCTTCGGCAATTCCGTCGGCCACCAGGATCGCCGCCTCCTCGAACCCGGAAGGATAGAAAGCCGAGGCGGCATGGCACAGGTGATGCGGAATTTCCTGTACCGTCCCGCGAAAGCCGGGACCGAGCAGCCGGCGGACCGCCCCCGGAACCTCGGCGAGGGATTTCGCGAATGTCGCCTCCCCTTCGACGCTGCCCCAAGCTCCGGGAGCGGCCACGAGATCCGGAGCGAAAGCCGTCCGGCGGAGCGCGGCACTGAAGGAGAGAGCGACGCAGTCGAGGTCGGAAGCGTCTATTCCGGCGATGCTCAGGCATTGGGAGATCGCGTGGATGGGCAGCTCGGCCGGGCTGTCGACCTCCGCGCGCTTGCCGTGCTTGCAGCGGTTGAAGCGCTCCTCCTCGCAGGCGGCGACGATGTCTCCCTCCACGACGAGCGCCGCGGCGCTCTCGTGGTAGACGCAATTGACTCCGAGCACGATCGTCACCGGGTCGTTCCGTTGCTTGTGTCGATGAAGGAAAGAACCAGGCAGCGGAGGGAGCCGCCGCTCTTCTTGAATTCGGACATCGGGCACCGGACCGTCTCGATCCCGCGCTTCGCGAGCGCTGCTTCGAGCTCGGGGGTGGCGTCGTCGATCAGCAGGCGGTCGCCGAGCACGAGGTTGTTGCAGCCGAAATATTCGAGAGTGTCGGTGTCGGAGGCCTCGAGAATGTCCGGGACGGCCGCGCGCAGGCGCGCGCAGCTCTCCTCGTCGAAAGCGGGGGGATAATAAAGGACGCAGTCGTCGGAGATGAACGACAAGGCCATCGCAAGGTGGAAGAAGCGCGGATCCACGATCCGCATCTCGCAAAGGATCTCGAGATCCGGCAAATGCGACCTCAGAAGGTCGAGGCTTCGCCGGTCGGAGCGGATTCCGTGGCCGAAAACGGCACGGCTCCCGTGGAAGACAACGTCGCCCAATCCTTCGAAAGCGATGTCGCTGTCATAGCGCGCAACCTCGAATCCCCGCGCCTCGAACCAGTCGACGTAATGCTGGACCTCGAGCTGCCTTTCCGGAACTCGGAAGTTGCTCGGTATGAAGGTACGATCGACGACCAGCCCGCCGTCGCCGGAGAAGGTCATGTCGGGGCACCGGCGGTCCGGGTCGATGAACTCCACCTCGTCGCCGAAGCGGCGGAGAGTGGCGACGAAGTCGTCCCATTGCCGCCGCGCCAATTCGTGATTGACCGGATTGGCAAGATCCATCCAAGGATTGATCACGTATTCGATGTCGAAATAGTCGGGTGGGCACATCAGGCGGCGCATGGCGTCACCCCCTGCCTCTCCGCGTGGAGTCGGCCGATCATCGAAAGCTGGTCACCAAGTCCGCGGACAAGTTCGTTACCGAAATCCTGCCCGGCCCTGTAGACGCAATGGCGCTCGTCATAGAGACCGTCGCGAGGCCGCCGAGCGACGACCCGAGGCCGACCTCCCTCGATCCGCACGGTTACGACGCCTGTCGTGTACCGATCGGCAACTTCGAAATAATGATCAAGCGTTTCTCGGAAGGGATCGAACCAGCCACCTTCGTAAACCAGCGTCGCCCATTGCGCCTCCACGATCGGCCGAAACAGGTTTTGGCGCCGGCTCGAAGTCACGCTTGCGAGGTCTCGATGAGCCTCGATGATGATGTCGGAAGCGGGATTCCAATAGAGCGCCCGAGTCTTGAGACCGACGAACCCGTCCTCGACGATGTCATGTCCGCGGACGCCGACGCAGGCGCCAAGCGCGTTCAGCTCGAGAATGAGCCGGTCCAGTGGCAGAGGATTACCGTTCAGTGCGACCGGCGTTCCGGCTTCGAACGTAAGCTCGATCTCCACTATTTCACTCGCAACGGCCCCGTGGAACTCGGCCAAGGTGGCACTGCTGCTTCCCAGGTCCGCGAGCGGCCCCGCTTCGATCGTGTGCCCCCACAAGTTGCTGCTGCGCGTGTGCTCGTCATCGTTGCTCTTCGTGCGGCTACCGATGAGATCCTTCACCGAGCAGATGCGTAGGCCGGGGCAGAGAGTGCTCAATGCTCCCTCGAAGCGCACCTGATCATTGCCGGCAAAACCATGGACGAATAGTCGGTAAGACCCTTCAACGGCCCGCGCCGCCGCCGCCAAGGCCAAGGCTGGCCGAGCCAAGGCTGCGGAAAGATTGTACCCCTCCTGGTACCGCGCATTGGCACGGATGGCGGGCAACAGGAATTGATTTGCGTACTGCGAGACAAAGTCGACCGAGACCGAGCCGTCGATCCGGTCCCGATCTGGGAGCTTCGTGTCGCCTCCTATATCGACAAAAAGCGTCCTGAGGAGCGGCAACGCCGCCTTAAGCTCCGCAATAGGAGTGTGATATTCATCGTAATAGAGCAGCAAGGCTGCATCGGAATGGGCAATCCCGGCCGGCGGCCGTGTGGCATCGTTCACGACAGACATACGCGAATGTCCCACAATGCTTCCTTCGATAAAGTCGAAGACACAGGCACCGATACCTGATGTCGTGGCTAACACGAAAAGACGACTCACGGCTAAAGGCGTAGTGTCGCTTGCTCGGAACGATTCAGCAAGAAAAAATCTGTGGGTATCTCCAGTTCACCCGAACTGAGTTCATCCGACCGCGTTGAGTCGTCGAGCGGTAAGGGTCAGATAACCGAAACCCCGGTCGCGGGCACAGGAAGCCGTAGAATTTACAGGCCACGACGATGCCGTTGCGAAGTGATCGGTTTTCCGGCTAAATCGACATCGGCCCCCTGGTCGCCACCGTCCTTCTGTGATCGGCTGTCCGTCGAGCTGGCCTAATCGCAGCGCCCAGCGATAGTCGCTGGTCCAGCCAAACGAGCTGTCGCCTGGAGAGATGATCGGCGCTACATAATGGCCGACGCCGTTCTGAGCGCATATGGGCTTGCAGATCGCTTTTGGACAACGTGCCGAGATAGGTTAGCCCGTCAAGCTCTGCTCCGCACGACGGGCGCGCTTCCCCGTCATATCGGCCGATTGAGCGGGCCATCAAGGCCGGAGCGGTTCAGCGCGTTGGTACAGCATCGTGTAGGGATGATAGACAGGAAGAAGTTGCCTTCGGCTCGGTAGGATAGTAATTAGTGAGAGCCGGAATGGGGGGCAATTCACGTGCGGCGCCCGTGCTAGAATCGGCTATTGCGGAGACGGTCCTCCGAAAGGTGGAGCATGACACATTTCGGCGATGAACGGCTCGACGAGGTGGTTTCAGCCATCCTTCCGCTAATGCCGTCACTGGGCGAATTCTACAGCTTCAAGGGCCGGTTGTCGGCTTACTCTCAGCAGGTCATGCACTATGAGCCGGATGAGCTTCACCGGCACCAGCAGAAAAAGCTGAAGGATATAATCTCCGAACGACTGACCTGCCTTTTCAGCCGCGCGGAACTCGAAAACATATCTCTTCCCGCTCTGTCGAGCGACGCCGGATTGGTTGCGGGTGTAGTCGACCACCAGAAGTTGATGTCGAATCCGGTCCAGCTCTCGGTGCCGCTCGTGTCGAGCTTCTCACGGCTCATGGGCCGCCCTGACACGGGCGACATATTGGCCTTCGCGACCTCCGCGGTCGCGCTGAGCGAGCCGTTCAATCGGAGGGCGATCTGGCTTTCAGGCCATCGCATCAACCTGTATCCCCAGCGGCAGAAGGACGACCTCCTGTTCACGGCTCCGCTCGCAGAGCTCGACCTGGTGGACAGGGCGAAGGCGTCAAAGTGCTGGCATCTGCTTTCCAGGAGTGAACGGAGGCTCCTCGAGTTTCTCACCGACGAGATAAATTCCCTCGATCTGAGCGGCTGTCGCGGTCTGAGCGATCAGCTGACCAGGATCAACTTTCGGCTATGGCCGCTATTGTTCGCGCCGAGCATCCGCGAACGAATGCCGAATCTGGTGCAGCTCGATTTCGAGGACATCGCTGCGCGTTACCTTGTCCACCTGATCGAGAATGAGCCCGGCTCGTTCGTCGTCCGAATGCTGCTCGAGCGCGAGTTTCGGGACGACGCGAGCGCCTCGCTCGATGGCCTTGTCGGCGGCTGGGACACGCAACGAGGGCTTGGCAGCCACTTCTTCTGGGCGCATCGCGACGCGCGCAGGGTGAGCCTTCGGCTCGAGGGCGACATGCTTCGCCGTACCGATACCGGCGAGGCGTTTCCGATCACGGCATCGACGCTCATCGAAGAGCTCGAGTCACGCCGCTGGTTTCCCGGCCAGATCGTCATTCTGATGATGCTGTTCTTCGCGGGGGTGAAGCCCGTTACGGGCTGGTCGCTGGAATTCGTGCGCCGCCTGCGCGTCACCGTCGCAGACGTCCTGTCGCGTCACGCACCGGATGAGGCGAAGCGCCTCTTCCTGGTGCCGCTCGATAACATGAACCTGATGTCGATCCTGAAGGGAAGGGGCGCCAACGGATCGATCGAGGATCAGAGCGCTTTCGACATCATGCTTCGCGGGGGTATCACCCGGGAGTATCTCGAGGCCATCGACGCGACCGAGTTCAACGCTTTCCTGGCGCCGAGCCTGATCGACACCTACCATTATGCGGTCGACAAATATGGGTCGGCGGAGGTTCGCGCCAATCGACGCGAGTTCGCCCTCCCGGCCGATGTCCTGCACGGGCCGCTCGGCAAGCTCCGCTTCGACGGATCGATGGGTTCCCTCCACGGCTGATCGGGCGGTAACGGCGGCTTCATCTGCTGAGGCCGAAGCAAACGTACTTCATCTCGAGATACTCTTCGATCCCGTAACGCGACCCCTCACGTCCCAGGCCCGACGACTTGATCCCTCCAAATGGTGCTATTTCATTGGAAACGGCGGTCTCGTTCACCCCGACGATACCGAATTGGAGACGCTCCGATACCCGGATCACCCGCTCATAGTCGCAGGTGAATAGGTAAGCGGCCAGACCGTAGGGAGTTGCGTTGGCCAGGCTTACGACATCGTCCTCCTCGTCGAACGCCATCATGGCGACGACTGGGCCGAACGTTTCCTCCCGCGCCAAATCCATATCGGGATTGATGCCCGTAATGACGGTCGGCAGGAAGAATGTGCCGGTTGATCCGTATTGGCCGCCGCCGATGTGAACCGACCCTCCGCGATCGACGGCGTCTTCTATGTGCCGTTCGACCTTTGCGACGGCTTCGCCGTCGATCAACGGACCGATGTCGACCTCGTCATCGAATCCGTTGCCGATCTTAAGCCGAATCACCCTGTCGAGAACGCGTGAAAGGAATTCCGGATATATGGAGCGCTCCACGAATACGCGGTTCGGGCATACGCATGTCTGACCGGAATTGCGGAATTTGGACGCCATGAGTGCGTCGACGGCGCGGGCCAAATCGGCGTCGGCAAATACGATGAAAGGCGCGTTGCCGCCCAGCTCCATGGTGCACTTCTTGATCGTGCGTGACGCGTCTCGAAGCAGGATCTGCCCCACTTCGACCGAGCCCGTAAAACTAAGATGCCTGACCAGGTTGCTGCGCGTGAAAGTGGCGCCGACCTGGGCGGGATGGTTTGTCGTGACGACGTTAAGCACGCCTGCCGGAAACTCGGCCTGATCGGCAAGCTCCGCAAGCGCCAGTGCCGAGAGCGGGGTGCTTTCGGAAGGCTTTACCACGACCGTGCAACCCGCTGCCAGCGCGGGGGCGATCTTGCGCGTTACCATTGCGAGCGGATAGTTCCATGGCGTGATTGCCGCGCACACACCGATAGCCTCTTTGGTTACGACGATGCGCTGGCGGGTGTCATTGGCCTTGATGGTGTCCCCGTACACGCGTCGGCCTTCCTCGGCATACCAGTCGATGAAGGTGGTCCCATAGGTCACCTCGCCAAGGGCCTGGCCGAGTGGCTTCCCCTGCTCGAGAACGATCAGCCTGGCGAGCCGGTCGCGATTCTCGAGTATCAGCCGTGACCAGTCGTGAAGGAGCGTGGCCCGTACCTTGGGCGAAGTCTCGGACCAACTCTCGAAGGCGGCCGAGGCCTCTTTTATCGACCGCGTGGCATCATCGTCATCCATATCCGGAACGGTCGCGATTTCGCTGCCGGTTGCGGGATCGACGACCGGATAGCGGCGGCCTTGCGCGCCGTCGCACCATTCACCGCCCACATAGGCCTGTGATCTGATCGACTGGGGCATCTCCATCCCTCGCGCTGTATCCTCGGACAAATTGCCGACTCAGATTTTGCCAGCCTGGAACAGGATCTCGCCCAACTGAAGGACGGTCCCTTCCTGGAATCGCGATGCGATGACTTGCATCCCAAGCGGCATCCCTTCGTCCGACGTGCCGAAGGGAACCGAAATCGCCGGAGCTCCCAGCAGATTGACGGTGACGGTAAAGATATCCGTCAAATACATTGCGACCGGATCGTCAGCATACGGGTTGTTGCCGACCTCAAACGCGGGAATGGGTGAAGTCGGGTAGAGCAGAGCGTCGACCTCCGCCATGACACCCTCGAACTCCTCGGCCAGTAGACGTCGTGCGCGCTGCGCCCGGTCGAAATATGCGTCATAATGACCCGCAGACAGAACGAATGTGCCGGCAATTATGCGGCGCTTGACCTCATCCCCAAATCCTTCGGCGCGAGTCGATGCATACATCTCATCCAGGGACGCTTCATCCACACGAAGACCGTATCGTACGCCGTCATAGCGCGCGAGGTTCGATGAGGCTTCGGCGAAAGCGATAATATAGTAGGTCGGCAGGGCATAGCGCCAGAGGGGAAGCGATACTTCGCGGATCACCACCCCTGCTTCTTGCAGGACCTCAATGCTGCGCGCCCACATTGCCTCTATGTCTGGGCGCATGCCATCGAGGCGGCAATCGACTGGGACGCCAATGGAAAGGCCCTTCACCGATCGGCCCACATACCGCTCGAAATCGCTTGCGGGCAACCGGGCGGAGGTTGAATCACGCTCATCATAGGCCGCCATGCTCGATAGCATGATAGCGGCGTCGCGTACTGTCCGCGCCATGGGGCCGGCCTGATCGAGTGATGACGCGTAAGAGACAATGCCCCAGCGCGAGCAGCGACCGTAAGTTGGTTTTAGCCCGACGATCCCGCAGAAGCTTGCCGGCTGACGAATGGATCCTCCTGTGTCCGTGCCGAGTGCAGCGGGAACGATCCCGGCCGCGACCGCTGCAGCCGATCCACCGGAAGACCCGCCGGCAACGAAGGCCTGGTCGGAAGCGAGGGCGCAGCCGGCCGGGTTCAGAACCGGCCCGTAGCTGCTGGTGAGCGTCGAGGAGCCCATGGCGAATTCGTCCATGTTCGTCTTCCCGACAAGCGCAGCACCCGCCGTCCACAGCCGTTCCGTCACGGCAGATTCATAAGGAGGTATGAAATCCTTAAGGATGCGGCTCCCGGCGGTCGTTTGAACGCCTTCAGTGCAGAACATGTCCTTTACCGCGATCGGCAATCCAGCCAAGGGGCCTGCCTTTCCGGCGCGTAGAGCTTGGTCTGCACGTCGCGCGTCCGATCGCGCGCGATCTGCAGTCACCGTGATAAAGGCATTGAGGCCAGCATGGACCTCGATCTGTTCGAGCGAAGCGTCGATCAACTCGGAGGCGGAAAAGCTGCCTGCGCGCAAACCCTCCCTGGCCTCCTGCAGGGTGAGCTTCGTGAGCTCAGACACGCGAGGCCGTTTCCAACTGGCGCGTCGAAGACGGGCCAAGCACCGATTCCAAGTCGGCCATCAGATCTTCCGGGCGCTCAAGTCCGAAGCAAAATCGGATAAGACCCCTGTTGAGGCCCATTGCCTCTTTTTCGGCGTCGTCCATCGAGGCATGGCTACCGGTGTAGGGTTGTGCGATCATTGACGACACACAGGCCATGCCGGTTCCCGAACCGAAACAGGAGAGGTTGGATACTATCTTCGAAAAGCTTTCGCCGCTCTCTTCCCGCAACTGAACGAAGATGATCCCTCCGTAACCGGTTAGCTGCGTTCCGTCGATGTGGGGATAATAGACTTCAGCGACCTTCGGCAACGTTCGAAGATATGCCACCATACGCTCGGTCGTTTTTCCTTGCTCTTCCAGCCGGACGTATATCGTATTTAAGCTCCTTCGCAGCAACCAGGCTGCGAAAGGATCCATCACCATCCCAGAATAAAAGCGCTCTTGCCTTATGAGCTCGGCGAGTTCGGCGTCGTTCGTTAGCACCACTCCGCCCATGACATCGGAATGGCCGGAAAGATATTTGGTGGCACTATGCAGCGAGATGTCCGCCCCGCATTCGAGCGGGCGCTGAAATACCGGTGTCGCCCACGTATTGTCGACGATGACGAGCGCGTTCGGGCACCTCGCCTTGACGCGAGCGGCCACCGCGGCGATGTCGATCGTTCGCAAAAACGGGTTCGTGGGCGTTTCGAAAAACGCCATGGCCACATCTTCCTCGGCATCCAGTTGGAAGTCCTTCACCGAAAGGTCGCGTAGCGCCAATCGTATTCCATACCTCTCGCAATGGCGCTTCACCAGCTTGACGGTGCAGCCATAGAGCAGCCCGCTCAAGAGGATGGTTTGCCCGGGACGGACAAGGTCCAGACAGACCTTTATCGCCGCCATGCCGGTGGAGAGAGCGACCCCATGGGCTGCTCCCTCCATGATGCAGACCGCCTCCTCGAACTCCGCTATGTTGGGATTGTTCTTGCGAGTGTAGAAATAGGGCGAACCGACTCCGAAGGCACTGGATTGGAACAGGGGCGTGACCGCAGGCTGCGCGTCGCCCACCTCCGTCCGATAGTGTATCATCCGGGTTCGAGGATGGGCACCGTTTATCATTCGAGTGCTCCTCGCGAATGCAGCTTCAGTCGAACTTTTCCTAGATGCCGTTCAGGGCGTATTCGTGGGTCTGTCCCTTATAGTCCGTGACGATCCACTTTTCACCGCTGCGCTGCAGATATGAGGGCCCGATCGGAACCTTCCCGTGACCGTCGGGGATGTGGAGGACGTAGGTTGGTTGTGCCAGGCCGCTGACGCGGCCGCGGATGGCCCTCATGAGCTCCTGGCCTTCCTCGAACGTGGTCCGGAAATGGGAGGTGCCCTCGGCGAGGTCGCAATGATGCAGATAATAGGGCTTGACCCCATTCCGCACGCATTCGCGGAACAGGTCGGTCAGGGCGTCCGCATTGTTGTTAACGCCCTTGAGGAGAACGCTGTGCGCAACCAGCATGATGCCGGCTTTCCTCAGTTTCCTGATCGCCGCCCGCGCATTGTCGCCGAATTCGGACGCGTGGTTGACGTGCAAGACCACGCACGTGATTTTATCCGTATCGAACGACTCGATCAGCTCGTCGGTCACCCGCTCGGGGGCGACCACAGGGATCCGCGTATGGAACCTGATGACATCCAAATTCGGGATCTGATTGAGCTGGTCCATCAAATATTTGATGCGCCGCGGCGACAGCACAAGCGGATCTCCGCCGGTCAGGATGACCTCGCGCAGATCGGGCTTGGAGCGAATGTAATCGAGGGCAGCCTCCAATTCCTCGGGCTTCAGATATTCCTCGCCCGGACCGACCTTTTCTCTGCGGAAACAAAACCGGCAATAAACCGCGCAGGAATGTATCGGTATCAGTAGGAGTCGGTCGGGATAGCGATGTGTGATGCCCTTGATTGGAACATAAGCAGCATCGCCGATAGGGTCGGAGCATTCTTCCGGTATGATGTTCAGTTCCTTGGGGCTCGGCACGAACTGCCTTGCCACCGGGCTGTCGGGGCCCTCGCGCTGTATCTTGTCCAGCATCTCAGGCGAAATGGCGACCGCGAAAACGTCGCTGACTTCATCGATGTCCCGGCGGTCGGCCGGGTCAATGAGGCGCTCGTTCAACAACTCGTCGGTGGTATGAAGGGTGCGCGACGAGCTCGAAATCGTTGTGTCCATGACAATCGTCTCCCGGATAACGTTCCGACCGTCACCCTCACCCAGCCATGCCGCCAACGGTCAGCTGAGGACCGCCATAAGCGGGAAGAGGCGTCACATCCGACTCGGCCCGGCCGGCCTCGATATCCACCGTGGGGAAATGCGCTCGGTCAAAAACCTCGTGTAAATTGGTCTTTAGAGTTTCAGGAGCCACCACCTCGATACCGACCTCGTCCTCCGAAGCCTTGGCGATGATGAAGCGCCACGATTCTCCCCCGAATATCGGAATGGAATTCCACGCGCCGGGTGGCCTGTCCCGATATAGGCAGCGATACTGCACGTGGGCGTCATTGCGCTGGACATTCAGCGCCTGGACGTGAAGCGACCGGATGTCGCCGTGCCAATCGTAGCGGCGCCCGGTGGCGCTGGCGTCCTGAGCAACGTTATCCTCGCCGGCCCGCCGTCCGAGCGAAACCTGTTTGACATGGGCGTCGATCCCGCAGGCCATGCAATGACCTTGGTCGTCCAGACCACGCACGACCGCATTCAGGCCATAGCGGTTTATCAGTTCCGCGCCGCAGCCGGAGCAATAGGTGTTGGACGCCTTGCTGTCATAGACGTTGCCGAGATAGACATGCTCGAGGCCCATCTCCATCGCCACCCGCCGTGCCCGCTCCAGACGGTCGATCGGTGTCCGGATCGTGTTGGTCATTCGGAAATCGGGATGGAAGCGGACGAAATGGACCGGAACGCTGCTGTCGAGATTCCGAAGCACCCATTCGGCCAGGCTGCGGGCCGTCTCTTCGGTATCTGACACGTCCGTGATCATTAGGGTCGACAGTTCAAGATGGCGCCCGGATTGATATACTTGCTTTATTCCAGCGAGGACGGGCTCCAGCTTCCCTCCGGTAAAGCGCTTGTAATAGTCCGGATCCATGGATTTCAGGGATATTGAGAAGATATCCATGTGCGGAATCAGCTCTTCCACAGCTTCGCTGCTGATGTAGAACGCCGACTTGTAGAGGTTGACCAAGCCGTTCTGACGGGCCAGGCGCGCCGTATCTACGACCCATTCGTGCCAGACCACCGGGTCGTTGTAGGTATAGCTGATGACGGGGAGGTTGCGGCGAACGGCCGTGTTTACGGCATATTCAGGCGTAAGATGAAAAACGTCTTCGTCGGAGACGAACTTCGCCTGCGAAGTTCTCCAGTTATGACAGTAACTGCACGACATCATGCAGCCTATGTTTCCGCAGGACAGAATGCGCGCACCCGGCGCAAAGTGATTTACCGCTTCTGTCTCGATGGTTTCCTGAGTAGGATGAACAGACTTGCTGTAGTTCATCGTGACCAATCGGCCGTTCCTCACCCCCCGGACCTTGCAGAAGCCGTCCTGCCCTTCGCGCATCGTGCAGTTGCGCGGAGAGAGATGGCACCTGACTCGCCCGTCCGGAAGTATCTCCTCCAGCCTGGCCTGATTGTAGCTATTCCTCCAGTTTTGCATCGCAGCACCCCCGCAAGGCAATATAGATCAGACCGAATCCCAAACCGGCCCGTCTAATTCATGTTCACCGTAGAAACGCTCGCTGGGCTCTTGCAGTAGAACACCCGCATGATTGCCCTTTGCGATCAATATTGATTTATCCTAAGTGCCTGTCAAATCGACTTCAGTCCATTTTGGAGATTCAAATATCCGTTTTGGACATTCTCACGGAGGGGTGCATGAGTCTGACTATCCACACAGGGATTCAATGATGTTATAGCTTGTGGGGGAGCGGCATTGCCCCGGTCGTTGACCGCATGGAACGATGTCGGCCTGAAGGTGTCGCTCGGCGCGGGCGGTAGCGGGGTTGATCTGAGAGAGAGCCTATGATTACGATACGGCAACTGCTCGAGAAGAAGCAGAAGCGCGAGCCGATCGTGATGCTGACGGCGTACGACTATCCGATGGCGCGACTGGTCGCGGCCGCGGGCGTCGACATGATCCTGGTCGGCGATTCCGGCGGGATGACCCAGTTAGGCTACCCCACCACATTACCCGTCACCATGGACGAGATGATCACCATGGTGCGCGCGGTTCGCCGGGGAGCTCCGGACACCTTCATAATCGGGGACATGCCGTTCCTATCGTACCAGACATCCGTCGAAACGGCGATCGCCAATGCCGGACGGCTGGTCAAGGAAGGGGGCGCCGATGCGGTGAAGCTCGAGGGCGGGAAAAGGATGGCCAACACGGCCCGCGCCATAGTCGACGCGGGCATCGCGCTTCAGGGCCACGTCGGCCTGACCCCCCAGAACGCGACCCAGCTGAGCGGCTATCGGGCGCAAGGGCGCGACGAGCTGTCGGCGAACGGATTCGTCGAGGATTGCAGGCTGTTGCAGGACGCCGGCGCTTTCTCCCTCATTTTCGAATGCGTCCCGGCCCGGCTGGCGACCGCGGTCACGGAAGCGCTGGACATTCCCTCCATCGGAACCGGCTCGGGCTCCGGTTGCTCCGGCCAGAACCTGATCACACCGGACATCCTTGGACTGTGCGACATCGTCCACCCTCGATACGTGAAGAAATATGCCGACGTCGGCTCCGTAATCGCCGCTGCGTTGGCGCAATATCGCACCGAAGTCCTCACGGCCGTCTTCCCGACGGAGGAGAACACATATGCCGTCAAGGGACCGTGGTTTGACGCGTTGATCGATCGAGTGTCGCGGGAGGGCCTGTCCGGCGGCCCGTCCGCAACCAGCCCACCATCATAAGCCGGCCGGCGCCGGCGGGTTCTCGGAGGCACGATGAGCAAAGGGGCAATGGCGGATGTTCCATTATCAGTCTTCGGAGACCTCGCGCGTTGCCTTGAGCGTTCGAGCGCGGCCCGGAAGATTCCCCTTCATCAAGGCAAGACAGCCTTCACTATTCCGCTCGAGCTTCGTTCCTGGTCGCCGGCCGAGTTCGACTATCCTGCCTATCACGACGGCCCGCCTCAGGGTGCACCGACGCTCCTCGAAATGCTGGGGGAGTCGCTTCGCGCGAGGCTGGCGCGGCCGGTGCCCGCCGACTGCATTCAGGTAACCAATGGGATAACGCACGGTCTCAGCCTCGTCTTTGCAGCGGTGCTGTCGCCCGGCGACGAGGTGTTGATACTCTCGCCGCAGTGGCTCTTTACGAAGGGGCTCGTCGCGGCCGCCGGAGGAACGGCAACCGAGGTACCGTTTTTCAAGGACAAGGCATCGATGCCCGCGGACGTCGGTCAGGTGCTGCAGGGTTGGATCGGTCCGAACACCCGCGCCATCTACTTCAACAGCCCCAACAACCCTAGCGGACTGGCGCTTTCGCTCGGGCAAGTCGGAAGCCTCGTGGATTTCGCCCGCAAGAATGCGTTGTGGCTCATCTCGGACAACGCCTACGAACATTATGATTTCACCTCGGACGGCTTCACCGATCCCGCGCGCGCGGGCTTGGGCGAGGACGTCACTTTCTCCGCATATTCCTTCAGCAAGTCATTCGGACTGACGGGTTATCGCATTGGCTACCTGGTATCGCCGCCCGCCCAGGCGCTGCTCATCCAGAAGCTTGCGCTCCATTCGGTGTACAGCTCGCCGACCATTTGCCAGTTTGTCGCCAGGCAGGCGATGGAACGATATGATCAGCATATCGTCGAGAACCGCGCATTCGTTCGGAACTCGCTCGAGATCCTCCGATCGAGGCTTCGAATTCCGTGCACCGAAACCGAGGGGGGCTTCTACACCCTCCTGGACCTGTCGGAATATCCGGGCGGGGCGTCCGGGTTCGTCGACCGGTGCATCGAGCGGGGAGTCTCGCTGGCTCCCGGCTCGGCCTTCGGTTCGGGATTGGCCGATTACGCCCGGCTGTGCTTCACGGTGGTGGGAAGCGACCTCCTGGAGGAGGGTATTTCAATCATCAATTCCGTCTATCAACGTGGCTAGCCTCCCTCATCGCTCGGCATCGCGCTCCCGATTGCGTGTCAGGATCGTCCGCGAGGATTCTGTCGATCCAGAGGCTGCACGGCCACCGCGGCACCGACCCTTGATCCGACGCAGGTCGGAGGATCTTTGAATGAACGGCTCCTCTCTCCGTTATGAAGTCATCGAGGATCCCTCCTCGTTCGATAACGGCGAGAACGCGCGGATGGCGGAGGAGTGGACGAGCCTGGCCGCCTCCGCCTGTCTTGGCTGCGACAAGGAGCAGGCGGGTGTCCGTTCCGCCTGGCAGCTTTTCTTCGGGAATCCCGAGGAGCAGCCGTGCTGCTTCGACCGGCTGGTAAGCGTGAGGAACGAAGCGGGCCAACTCGTCAGCTTCAGTGCGGTAAGGCGCCTGACCGTCGAGTCCCGGCCGGTGCTCTACTGGAGCTTCGCGATGACCCATCCCCACTATCAGCGCTCTACGGTGACCGCCTGCTCCTGGACCCACATGCTGAACCCCGATTATCTTCGCAAGTTCGCGGGCGGTTACATCGCGGCGCGGACCGCGAATCCGCTCGTCTATCGACTTGCGCAGTTCAAGGTCGCTGCCTCCGCGAAACGGGCGGGGCTATTGGCGCAACTCTATCCCGAGATCGTCTCCCCCACGGCGAACCGGCAAATCCCCGCCCACATCCGGCAAGTCGGTCAGGCGCTCGTCCCGCCAGGCGACGGGAAGCCCCGGCTGGACGAGGACACGTTCGTCATCAAGGAAGCCTTCCGTCGCTACGGCACGCTTTACGACGACTATAGTTTCTACTCGCGGGATCCGGTCGTCGGCTCCTATTTCCGCGACAACATTCTCTTCAGGACTCGGGACGGCATGCTCCTGCTCTGGGAACTGGCTCCACCGGCCGATCAATAGCCTCCGGCAACGGCACCGCCGGCCAGCCACCGCGGCAGCGCCGATTCCAATTCATTGGCTGGTCGGCGCAGGGCACTCGGGTCTCCGGTCGATATGGCCGAAAACGGCAAGCTCGTTGCGGACCATCAGCACCGTCGCGATGAACATATGGCCCGGTGGCCAATCGCCTGGGAGTTCGAAAATTTCATTCGGTTTTCCGTCCGTGCGCCGGGGCCACCAGGAATGCCGCCTCTCCGAGTGGAGTATGGGGTCGAGCAGGATCGCGGCGTCCCAATGGGCCGCGGGAAGCGAGCCGAAGAGGGCCATGGCGCCCGTACCGATGCGGACCGCTTCCAGCGGGAAGTCAGTAGGGACGTCCCTTGCGATGGAGCAGCGAGGGCAGTTCACGATCGTTCGTCGGCAGCGCGGCACGCCCGAGACCTGAGCCTGGACCATTCGGGCTGGCGCCATGCAAACTGGGCAGAGGAAGGCTCCCGCCGCCGCCGGAAGCACCCGGCCGATTGCGAGCCAATCCTGCGAGATCAAGGGGCCGCGCCGGCAGACGAACTCGATCACGGCTCTGCGCGCTCGATCGCCGGTCGCCTCGTCCTTTGCCGCCAGGTACCGGTCGTACACCGCCTTCGTTTCGAGGCCGAGATCGTGGAGCGGGCCTGCCAGCTTGGCGGTCGCGAGCTCCAGATAGGCTGAAACGAAATCCGGGCGCTCCGTCGTGCGGCGCGACCGAGGCCGGCTCTCGCTCGGAGGCGCGGCGCGGGGCCGGACGATGCGAGTCAGCGGATCGCCCAGAAGGCACAGCCTGTTGCCGCGTGCCCGCGCGCCCGGATTCGCGTTGTGCGACCGGACCGCCTCCCCCAACGAAGCTCCCGAAGCCAAGCTGTCGACCAGCTGCATGACGTGAGCCGGCGCCGTTACTTCCGCTTGCCATGTGGTGACGATGCTGCCGACCGCAGCCGACGCGAGGATGCCCGGAATGACCCCCCACATATTGTCCAGGGCGGGGCTGGGCGGCAGCAAGCCCCAGCAAACGTGGAACACCAACACGCGCGCTGCGATCTCGTCCGGGAAAAGAAGATCGCCGCTCGCCATCGCCCGGGCGACGGTGGGAAGCGTCTCCGGCGCCGGATAGAGGCCTCGCCGGTCGTCTGCCGCCGCGATGGACTGACGATGGCATCTTCCCGTGACGACGCAGCGGGGGGCTCTCGCCAGATCGGCCAGCGGCGGCGCAGCCTGGGCTCCGCAGAGAATCAGGTTGGTTCCCAAATCGGCGTCGAGACCGTCGGAATGCGTTATGATCGAAAGCAGGTCCGCCCCGAGCGAGAGGCTTTGGCGCCTCTCCTCGGCCGGGGACTTCGCGTCGAACGTCCAGGCGTCTGGCGCCTCGTCCCCCGAGCCACCAGGCACGAGACGGACGTCGGTGATGGCGCTCGAGACCGGAAGGCGAAGGGCAAGCGCCACCGCCATGGCCCGCTTCATGACATGCTCCGCGGGCGCGGTGATAAGGCCTGGCGTCGGCCAGGGGAGGTCGGGGTCCGTGATCTTGTCGAGCAGGGGCAGCGAGAGCTCGTCGAGGGCGGTTATGATCACGCTCGGCCGATGCTCGTCCATCCGCGCGATCAGGTCGTCATCAGGCACTATTATCGGCCTGCGCCCGGTCAACAGCCCGTAAGCCACGGCGGCACGCTGCTGACTTGCGGCGGCCATCACCGTTGCACCGGCAGACCTTTCGTCAGCCAGGTCGGCCGCGATGCCGGTGTCCAGCGGGAAAAGGGAGACAATTTCCCGGACTTCTTCCGCGGTCATCGACGCCGACAGCGGCCATCCGTCCATCATAAGACAACCTCGTCGCTATCGCCGAGCCGATAGCGAAGGTTTAGACCGTTTTTCTTCCTCGCGCACTCCACTTGGTCTGATCGGTTTCAACCTTTAGGCAGGTACATGAAACGCGTGCGGGGCACCCTGAGATAAATCTGTTTTGCGACGGGCTCCGGCTCGGCTTCTTGACCGACTCCAGCCAGTATGCACTGCCGTCGCCTGTCAATCCGTCCGATCGGCATTGGATCCGATAGAAGTTATTCAGGTTCGCCCGGGGCGATTCTGCAATCGATCGCGGCCCGCGGGTCTTTCCCCGGAACGAATCATTGTGTTATAGAACTAATCGCCGAGTGTCCGGCGAGCCGCATTTCCCAAGGAGGTTTATCATGGTTGATACAGCCAGGCTTTCGAAAGAGGTTCAGGATGGGCTTGCGAAGCGATCGGACTTAAAAGCCAGGATGGCGAAGGCGAAGATCGAGATGGAAACGATCCGCGGAGAGGTCAGTAAGCTGGACTCTCAGCTGATCAGAGCCGGCCATTTCGACGTCGTCGTCGCCTGCTGGTAACAGCCATCGAGCAAACGGGGAAATCCCAACTTCCCAATCCGGCCCGGCGGATGCATGACTGACTCGGGCTATGCATCGCCGGCGCCTGACGCCTCGAGGCGATCATGCCAAGGCTGGTCGTGTTCGGCTCCGGAGTCAGTTGGTTGGGGTCAAGGATTGCGCGATGATGATTGGCGCGATTTGCAACGCCAAACGTTGGATCGACGCATCATTTCGAATGCAATAGGTGGCGCAGCCTTTAGCTGATCAATTACCGGCCCGCTGCAGTCGTCGGCCGCACGAGTCGAACTCGGTCCAGCCGGCGCAGCATACGCACATCCCGGGGGGCCTCCACACATGTATCGACGTGTAATCCATACCGTGTCGGGCCTTGAGCAGCGCCCAGTCCGCTAACGAGCAGAGTCCATCGATCACCAGACCTTGAGCTCCCCCGCGCGATAATCCTGCACCTCCGCCCTGCCGATGGAAATCTCCCGAGATAAGGAGCCCGACAGTGTCGGGCGCGGCCTCGACCAAGTCCCAATTTCCCGCCGCTTCAAACATTAGAGCGACCGTCGATTTCCCGGCACTGAGCCGACCGCTGATGCTGACGATGGCAGGCGAGCGCGACATATCTAGAGCTAGCGGCGGCCTTTCTAAGTTGAACGAACTATGGCCCTTGAGTTTAGTGCTCGCACTATGCGTAGATATTCGTCCATTTTGGACACGCCAAGGGTTTCGTGATGAATCGCTGAAAATCGGGACACAAATCGGTACACAATAGGCGTCGAATCCGGGCCAATTCAGGCGACCGGGTCTAGCTGGCCGGTCGGCCGATCTGCGTGCAAGTCATTGTTCTAGGACCGAATCCTGGAGGATTCGGTTGGCTGGGGCGGCAGGATTCGAACCTGCGAATGCCGGTACCAAAAACCGGTGCCTTACCACTTGGCGACGCCCCAGCAGGCGGGCGGCTTATAGCGGCGATGGGGTTCGGGGGAACCCCTTGCGTCTGGCCGTCTCAGACGTTCGAGAGGCGCCGGTGGACGAGGTCGAGATAATCCTTCCTGAGCTGCATCGTCAGCTCGCCGACCTCGAAGCTCCAGGGGCCCGCGGAGGCGACGGGGGTCACCTCGGCGGCGCTTCCGGTGAGGAAGAATTGCTCGAAGCCTTCGAGCTCCTCCGGCCAGATCGCCCGCTCGATCACCTCGATCCCGCGCCGCCGGGCGAGTTCGATCACGGTCTGCCGGGTGATCCCGTTGAGGAAGCAATCGGGGGTAGGGGTGTGGAGCGCCCCGTCCCTGACGAAGAAGGCGTTGGCCCCGGTCGCCTCGGCCACCTGGCCGCGCCAGTCGAACATCAAAGCGTCGTCATAGCCCTCGGCCTGCGCCTGATGGCGGGCGAGCGTGCAGATCATGTAGAGGCCGGACGCCTTCGATTCGGTCGGCGCCGTATAGGGCGCGGGCCGGCGCCATTTGGAGATTGCGAGGCGAAGGCCCTTGCGGATCGCCTCCTCGCCGAAATAGGCGCCCCACGGCCAGCAGGCGATGGCGAGGTGGATCTTCGACTTCTGGGCCGAAACGCCCATCTGCTCCGAGCCGCGCCAGGCGAGCGGGCGCATATAGGCGTCCTCGAGCCCGCTCGCCGCGAGCGTGTCCCGGCAGGCCTGGTCGATCTCCTCGACGCTCCAGGGGATTTCGAAGCCGAGCAGGGCGCCGCTGCGCTTGAGCCGGCGGCTGTGGTCCGTGAGCCTGAAGATCTCCCCGGCATAGGCCTTCTGGCCCTCGAACACCGACGAAGCGTAATGGAGGGCGTGGGTAAGGACATGGACCTCGGCGTCCCGCCACGGCACCAGCGCTCCGTCCAGCCAGATGAAGCCGTCGCGGTCGTCGAAGCTGCGCTGGTCCGTCACTCGAGGCTCCTTGAGGTGCGCGGCGGGGATAGGACCGGGCGGTTGGAGCGTCAACTTGGGGAGCGGCCGGGGCGGAGTCGAGGCCACGCGCGCAAGCGATTTGCAGCCATGTTGCGCTGCAACAAAAGTCTCCCCATATCGTTCTCATGCCCTGCGCCCTCGCTTCGGGGGCCTCCCCGGGAGAGTGAAGCTTATGCCTGCGATACGACCGCGCCTCCGCCTTCGGGCGAGCCGCAAGGGGCAAAGCGCCTTCGCCGGGCCTGCCGCGACCCGGGACCGGCTTGCAGACCTCGACTGGACCGGCGTCAATCCCGGCAACCTCAACGGCCGCTGCTACGTGCCGGCCGGGATCGAGGGACCGGTGCCGCTCGTCGTCGTGCTCCACGGCTGCACCCAGGACGCCGCTCTCTACGATCACGGCTCGGGCTGGTCGACCCTGGCCGACCGCCACGGCTTCGCCCTGCTCTTTCCCGAGCAGCGCCGAGCCAACAACCCGATGCTGTGCTTCAACTGGTTCTCAGGCAACGACACCCGGCGCGGAATGGGCGAGGCGGCCTCGATCCGCTCGATGATCGAAGCGATGAAGAAAGCGCACGAGATCGACCCGAAGCGGATCTTCGTCACCGGGCTCAGCGCCGGCGGAGCCATGGCCTCGGCGATGCTCGCCACCTATCCGGAGATCTTCGCCGCGGGAGCGATCATCGCCGGAGTGGCCTATGGTTGCGCCGCCGACGTCGCCCAGGCGTTCGACTGCATGAGCGGCCGGGCCCCGAGCGACTCCGCCGAGCTCGGCGCCCGGGTCCGCGGCGCCTCGCCGCACGAGGGGCCGTGGCCGCGGGTCCAGGTCTGGCAGGGCAGCGCCGACCGAACCGTCGTGGCGAGCAACGCCGACGCGATCGTCCTGCAATGGACCCACCTCCACGGGCTCGGCCCGAAGCCGGACCGAAGCGACCGGGTCGAAGGCTATCCCCGGCGGACCTGGCTTGGGGCGAAAGGCGAGCCTGTGGTCGAGCAATATGTGATCACCGGCATGGCCCACGGCATCCCCCTCGACGGCAGCGGCGAGGACCCGCTCGGCGAAGCCGGCGCGCACATGCTCGACGTCGGCCTCAGCTCGACGGCGCGGATCGCCGCTTTCTTCGGCATCGCGCCGGCGCAGGGAGCGCGGCAGCCGGATAGCCCGCCGAGGTCCCTGCCGGCACCGAGGCGCCGCGATCCGGCCGCCGGCGCTCGGCCGCAGGCGGCGAGCGGGGTCCAGCAGGTGATCGAGGATGCCCTGCGCAAGGCCGGCCTGATGCGCTGAGCCGCCCTGGGGTCCGTACGGACCCTAGGCGAGCCGGTCGGCGAGGAGGCGCTGGAGCGGGCGCAGGTCGGTGCCCGGATTGGCTCGGAGGTGGAGCGGGTGGGGCTCGTCGCCGAGCCAGATCCGCACCGTCGAACGGCTCTCGGCGGCCTCCCCTTCCTGGATCGAGAAGTGCCGGACCGAGCGATAGGGATAGGAGCTGGTCTCGATCCGCGCCTCGAGCAGATGCTCGCGCTGGGCGAGAAGGATCCGGCGATCGGTGAACAGGATGATTCCGGTGGGCGCGGCGAAGGCGGCGTGGACCGTCTCGCCCGCGACGAGGTGGGCGGTCAGTTCGGCCGCGTCGGCGGCGGGCGACTGGTCGACGTCGAGGATTCGCATGAAGTCTAGATGGGACCGCGGCGCGGGCGCGGCAATCCCCGTCGGCCGCCGCGTTGGAAACGGACGCCGATCACGGCCGGATGTCCGGCCCGGCTTCGGACTTCGCCGGATCCGGCCAGCCGGGCATCGGCCGATCCCACCAAGCCTGCCGGATCGAGACCGGGGCGGGCGAAGAGGGGTCGACATTTTCGACGGTCCATAGGTTCCCGGCCTGGCTGAGCGAGAAGGCACCGTAGACTTCGGCGGTGGCGTTGCCGACCAGCACATAGAGTCGGTCCGGCTCCAGCCGCGCCGGCTTTACCACCGTCTCCGCACCCTCCGGAGAACGGCCGTAGGAAAGCGGAAACAGGGCGCGGCAATCGCCGGTGCGCGACCCTTCGAACTGCCAGGCCGGCCGCAAGCTGCCGTCGAGGACGGCGGCCTCCCGCCAGCACCAGATCGAATCATTGTCGCCGGAATCGACGGGGATGAAGACGAGCGAATTGCCGAGGAAGGCAGCCCGGACAAGGATGTCGGGCGACTGGCACGAGGCCAGGAGCGGCGCCAGGAGCAGTGGAACGAAACGACCGAGCATCGTCCCGGCTTAAGGCGCAGGCATCGGCGGCGCCAGTCGGACGTCCAGCCCGCGATCCTCGAACACGCGCCGGAACATCGGCGCCAGCAGGCGGGCGCCGCGATCGGTGAGATGATGCTCGTCCCGGTAGAGAGGGCGATGGCGCAGCGAACCGGGGCAGACGCCGCCGCGGCACAGATAAGGCGCGGGGTCGAGAAGGCGCACTCCGCAGCGCCGGGCCGCTTCGCGCAGGACCGCGACCACCTCCCGGTTATGGGCCTCGTGGGCGAAGCGGGGAATGGCGATGTCGGGGGCGTCCGGGTCGGCGATCAGGCGACGCTGCAGCTCGCGAGCGACCGACCAGGGGAAATGGGGCGTCGGCAGAACCACGTAGGTCGGCCCCGCCGCCGCCAGCCGGCAGGTCGAGCGGAGGAGCTGGGCATTGTAGGAGGCTGCCGCGGCGAGGGGCGAGCCCTCCCGCGCGAAGCCGAAAGCGGGCTTTCGGCCATAACCCGTCCAGCTCGCCGTCAGGATGAGGGGCGTGCGCCGCGGCCTGGCGAGCGGCGCCAGGAAGCGGGCGTTGAAGGTGCCGCAAAGGTTGCGATCGTGAACCGGAGAAAGCCCCAGCAGGGGCGGGCAGCCGGCGAGCGCGTTGAAGGCGATGGTCCCGGGCGTGCCGCGCGGCACCGCGTCGAGCAGACCGAGCAGCTCGGCGTCGGCGTGACTGTCGCCGAGCAACGTCGCCAGCAGCGGTCCTCCGGCCGGGCCGAGCCGGCAAAGCCCGGAAGGCAGGCCGCCGGTCGAATAGCAGGCCTCCGCGCCCGCCACCGGCCGCGCGATCGAGTCCCGTACGGTCGTCTGGACCTCGGCCGAGAAACGCTGCGGGACGCCGTGGGTGTTCCAGATGCCGAAGCTCGCCAAAGCGATTGCCAGCGGCGGGAGGCCGTAGGCGGCGCCGGAGCGCCACGAGCCGGTAATTCTCGTCGTCCCGATACGCGGCGCCTCGGGCCGCCTCCGGGCTCGGCGCTCGACGAAGCGCCAGGAGAGATGGCCGAGCAGGAGAGCGGCGGCGATTCCGCCCGCGATCCAGGGCCATTCGCCGGCATGGCCGGACCGTCGAAGCGCGACCACGACCGGCCAGTGCCACAGATAGATGGAGTAGGAATTGAGCCCGATCCACGCGGCGACACTGTTGCCGGTGACCGGCGACTCCGTTCGCGCGGCGAGGATCACCAGCATCGTGCCCGCGACCGGGACGAGCGCCCGGCCGTCGGGCCAGCCGTCGGGCCCGATCAGGACCACTCCGACGGCGATCAGGGCGAGCCCTGCGGCCTGGGCGAGGCGCGCGCTCCGCCCGGAGAGCGGCGGAACCAGATAGACCAGGGCGCCCGCGAGCAGCTCCCAGGCGCGCGGCGGCAGCAGGTAGAAGCCCGCGGCGGGCGAAAGCCGGCTGAGCGCGAGCATCAGGGCGAAAGAGAGCAGCGCCGCGGCGGCCAGCAGGAGCCGCTGCCGGGCGGGCCGGAGGAATTTGACGATCAGTGGCAGGACGAGCGGATAGAGCAGGTAGAATTGCCATTCGAGCGACAGGGTCCAGCTGTGGAGCAGCCACTTCTGGTCGATGCCGGGATCGAAATAGCCGGTCTCGCGCCAGTGGAGGAAGTTGGAGACGAACAGGGCGCTGCTTCCCGCCTGCCTGGCCAAAAGGCCATATTCGTCCGGAAGAAGGAAATACGCCCCGGCCGCGAGCATCGCGGCGAGCAGCATGGCGAGGGCCGGGACGATCCGCCGCGCCCGGTCGAGGTAGAAGCCGGCGATCGAGAAAGTGCCCCGGTCGAGCCGTCCGAGGATGATCCCGGTCATCAGATAGCCCGAGATCACCAGGAAGATGTCGACTCCGACGAAGCCTCCGCCGAACGGCGCCACCTCGAAATGAAAGCCGAGCACGGCAAGCACCGCGATCGCCCGAAGCCCGTTGATGTCGGGCCGGAAGGCGAGCTTCGGGTCCGCTTCGCGGGGCGGCGAATGGTCCCGGGTGGCAGGCGTCATGCCCGAAGCTTAGCAAGAACCCGAGCCGGGCGCTCCAGTCTAGACAGAGCCCATGACCCGCGCCGCCTGGAGCGTGTCGGTATATTGCTGGAACCGGGCGGCCTTGCCGTCGGCGACTCGCCAGACATGGGCGAGCTGGGCATCCATGGAGCGGCCGGTCGCCTTGCAGGTGCCTCGGTAGCGGCCGAGCACGACCACCGTGTCGCCGGCGTCGAGGAACTCCTCCGGAACCGCGGCGAAGCCGTCCCATTCGGCTCCAAGGCGGCCGAACACGCCGCCGAGGATCGCCTCGGGCCCGCGATAGGGGTTGCCGTCGGCATAAGGGAAATTCTCGGCCTCGTTCCAGACCATGTCGGGGCTCATCCGGCCGACGACCCCGGCGATGTCGCCGGCGGCGAAGGCGTCGTAAATCGCTTGGATCAGCGCGACGTTAGCCTGAGACATTGCGAGTCCTCCCCTTGAAGCTTGCGGCCGCGATCATGCCACGAACCGGCGGCGAGAACGAGGCCGCGATCATATCGCCCGCTTGACGGCGGCGGTGGCGGGATCGCCGGTATTGGGCGTCCCCGCGGGCTCGATGAGCAGGATATGGGTCTCCTCCTCGGCGACGGGACGATGCTCGACTCCCCTGGGAACGACGTAGAGCTCGCCCGGACCGAGGGTGACGGCGCCGTCGCGCAGGTGGATGACGAGGCGCCCTTTCAGCACGAGGAAGAAGTCGTCCGTGTCGGGGTGACTGTGCCAGTTGAACTCGCCCCTGGCCTTGACGACCATGAGATCGTGCCCGTTGAACCCGCCGACGATCTTCGGCGACCAGAGGTCCGAGAAAGCGGCGAGCTTGGCGGCGAGATTGACCGGAGCCGGAGTGGTCACTGAGCCTCCTCGAGCGCGAACGAGCCGGGGGCGAGGGGATCGGCGGCGGTGTAGCGGGCGAGGGTGACTCCGGTGGTCGAGGCCTCGATCGCCTCCAGCCGGAAGCCGAGCAGATGGGCGCCGTCGCCGAACAGGCGCTTGCCCTCGCCGAGCACGATCGGGAAGGTCCACAGCCACATCTCGTCGACGAGCTCGGCGGCGAGCAGGGCCTGGAGGAGCCGGCTGCTGCCCTGGACGGAAAGATCGGGCCCCTCTCCCGCCTTCAGAGCCCGAACCGCCTCGCCGACGTCCCCCTCCAGAGCGACGCTATTCTCCCATTCGAGAGTCTCGGGCGAGGAGGTCGCGACATATTTGGTGGCGGCGTTGAACTTGGGAGCGATCGTCGGCTCTTCCGACTTGGGCCAGTGGGCGGCGAAGATGTCGTAGGTCCTTCGGCCGAGCAGCAGGTCGTAGGGGCGCTTCATCGACTCCCCCATCCGCTCCCCCATCATCTCGTCCCAGTAATTGAAGGACCAGCCGCCGTGGCGAAAGCCGCCCTCGCGATCCTCGTCCGGCCCGCCCGGCGCCTGCATGACTCCGTCGAGGGTGACGAAGGTCTGGACGATCACCTTGCGCATAAGCTTCTCCGGGAACGATCTCGATCGGGACGTAGCCGGAACGAGGCTTTACTTCCAGATCGTCGGAGGCTAGGGGCCCGCTCCCGCGCAATGATGCGCCCGCCGAAACAGAGGAGGCCGGGATGAGACAGGAAGATCGCGACGACCTCCCCTGCTTTCGAGGTCATAGCCAAGCGTCGTAAGGGCTACCCGTCCGAGACGAGGGTGAAGCGCGGCCTGCGCTTCGTCCGCGGGGGCGAGAAGGAGCTGGTCGAGAAGCTCGGCCGCAACGATCCCTGCCCCTGCGGTTCCGGAAAAAGCTTTCAAGCGCTGCTGCCTCGGCACGGGCCGGTTTCGACGGGACCGGACGCCAGGATTATTGGCGCGATTGAGCTTCGTCCGCCCGCCTAGCGGGGCGAGCCCACCCTTCCTTCGAAAAACGCGAACCGCCGGTGCGACCGGTGGGAGACATGCCATGTATGTTCGTTTCATCACGCCCTGGTGGCGGCTGCCGCGCGGGATCGACTCCGGCCTGTTCGGCCCGGCTTATGCCTGCGCTCGCGACCCGGAGGTGCCGGAGGGGCTTCGCGAGGCTTTGTGGGCCGAGATCGACTGGTTCGAGGACAATCTGCCCGCGCCGGGCCGGCTCAAGGTGAAGTCGCGCGGGCGTTGGCTTGACGACGGCATCTGCTGGTTCGTCGACGACGCCCGCGAGATGATCGCCCGGGCCTTCGCACTGGCCGCCCTGGTCGGCGAGTGCGGCGTTCCGGCGCTCAAGGTGGCGACCCGCCGCCCGGGCACGATCCTCTACCGCGATCCCTGGCAGATCGTCGCCAAGCCGGAGGCGGCGACTCCGAAGGTCTGGCATTGAGGCGGGCGCACCGCCGCGGCCGCGAGGCCGCGGCGGGGTTGCCGCCGCGCGATCTGGACTGGGCCGATCGGCTTCCCATCCGGACCGGCTGCGGTTAGGCTCGGGCGATGAGTGGAACCCTGCTCTGGCTGGCCGCGGCGATGGCGGATCCGTCCGCGGCGGATTGGCGCTGGGTGTCGCTGAGCGACGACGGCGACGGCCGCCGCGCCTTTTTCATCGATCGGGCCAGCCTGGCGCGCGACGGCGATCGGGTGAGCTTCACCGAGCTGGCGGTATTCAGGCCTGCCGGTCAGGTTAAGCGGATGGAGGAGACGCGCGCTCGGGTGGAGGGTGATTGCGCCGCCCGCACCGTCATCGTCCACGAGCGCGACCGGATCACCGGCGCCGAGCGCCCCGGCGTGTCGATCCCCGCCGATCCGAAGTCGGTCGGCGGCGACATGCTCGACTCCGCCTGCAAGGGCAGGTTCGCCGGGCGGGTGCGCGACGTCGCGATGACCGCCCACCTGCTGTTCGAAATGACCCCGCGCAAGGGGGGCAAGCGGCGCCGGGACAAAGTGGAATAGTGGATGGAAGGGGACACGAAAGTTCGTGTCCCCTCCTCGATCCTGTTCGAAGCCTAGCGGCAGCGCACGCTTCCGCGCTGGATCTCGCGGCCGAGCGCGGCGCCGGCACCGGCCCCGATCAGGGTGCCGAGCAGGCTGGAGCGGCCGTTGTCGATCGAATTGCCGATCAGGGCGCCGACCGCTCCGCCGACGATGAGGCCGGTGGTGCCGTCGCTTCGGCGGCAATAATAGCGCCCGTCCGAACCGCGGTAGATGCGCGAGTTGCGGCTCAGCCGGGTCTCGCCATAATAGCGGCCGTCGCGATAATAACGGTCGGCATAATAAGCGTTCACGCCGGGCTCGTAGCGATTGTAATCGTAGCGATTGTAGGTCCGCCAGTCGCGAACCTGGGCTCGGGCGATCTCGCGTTGGCACTCGCGCCTCTCGCGGCGATATTCGCGGCGGCTGTCGGCATTGCGAAGCTCGCGCCGGCACTCGCGCTGCTCCTGACGGGTTTCATAGCCGCGCTGGGCGGAAGCCGGCGCCGCGAAAGCGACCGGCAGGGCGCAGGCCGCCGTGGCGGCGGCGAGGACGATTTTACGCATTACATTCTCCTGTGATCGGCCCCAAGCCGTGGGGCTCGACAATCAACGGGCGGAGCGGGCGCGGGTTTCATGAACGGCGCGTTGTCGCAGGTTCAGCTTCCGCCGGTCTCGCGCTGGAGCCGCATAATCGCCCAGACGCCCCAGAAGGTCGCCGGCAGAACGACCGGGAGGAGCAGAAGTGGGACCGGCCCGGCGAAGATCGAGAGCAGGACGAAGATCGGGAAGGCCGAGACCGCGGCGAGCGCCCGGCCCAGCCGCCTCTGCTCGGGCGGGCCGAGCGCCGCGTCCCAGCGCTGCTTGCGGCCGTTCTGCTCCCACTCCCAGCCGATGATCGCCCGGCCTTCATCGTCCCAGCGCTTGACCACCAGGCGCAGGAGGAGCGTGCCGAAGCGGTCGATCGGGCCGGGCGGACGGGCGATCACCGCCTGCCCCCGCGTCGGCCCGGCCCGAGGCGTGGGGGAAGGAGTCACCGAGGAAGCGGGAGCGCCCGTGACGGTGTCGATCACCACCAGCCGCCCGTCCTTCTCCTCGACCCGGTACCGGCCCTTCGGCGCGTCCATCGGCCTGCCCTCCCCGAGCGGCAGATTAGCTCAAGAGCGTCTGGAGCGGAAGGCGGCGGCTCGGGTCAGTATGAGCCCGCCGGATTTCCGCCCATCGCCGGCTCCGGCCACCCGGCCCTGCGCTGCTCCATCTCGGCGATGGCCTGCAGCGCTTCCGGCGAGCCGGGCTCGAAATCCTCGCCGGACATCAGCCGCTGCATCTTTTCCATGTCCTTCTTGACCGCTTCCGGATTGGCGGCGATCTGGCCCGCGACCATCAGCCCGGACGCCATCTGCTTCTGAAGCTTCGCTTCGGCCAGCTTCTTCGGATCGCCGGCCGCGGTGAACTCGGCGAGCTCCGCGCCGAGCGCCATCGAGAAGAGCTTCTCCATCGCCCCGGGCGTCTGGAAAGCCGGGGAGACGCTGCCGGGATCGGCGAGGCTGCCTTTCTCGACCGTCCCGGTTACCCGGGTCCGCCGGCCGCCGTCGAGCGGGGTCAGCGACGCGGTCATCGTCATCGCCACCTGGTCGCCGCTCATCACCGTCCAGGCGAGGCCGTTCGCGGTGCGGGTCATGGTGACGGGCGGAACCGACTGGTAGATCGCCCCCTCCCCGGCCGGAAGGACGGCGAGATCGATGTCGGCCAGAGCCTCTGCGACCCGCTCGGGCGGCTGGTCGACGTCCTGCGAATAAGCCGGCCCATCGAGCGCTCCGACGAGATACAGAGCGCCGAGCATGACCGGCGTCGCGAGCCCGAAAACCTTCAGGAACATATTTCCCCCCAGATATTGAGGCTCCCGGATAGCGGCCGGGGCTGAAAGCCGGGTTAATCGCGGCGCCGGCGGCTGCCTTATCTTCGCCGGAATGCGCGGGGAGGATGGCGCCGGCACCGGAGCGGAGCGTGAGATGAGCCTGGCCTTGCTGCTTGCCCTTCAGGCCCCTCCGCAGGCGCCCGCCTCCGCGGCGCCGCTTCCGATCGACTTCGACCTCGCCCAGGTGAAGCCGGGCGACCCGTGCAGGACCGGCGGCGGCGGCGGCTCCGACATCGTCGTGTGCGGACGCCGGCCGGGAACCTACGAATATGAGAAATGGGAGCGCCTGTTCAGGACCGAGCCGCTGCTCGCCGAGAAGGGCATCGGCCCCGGCACCGTCGCCCGAGTCTATGTGGAGAGCGTGGCGATGCCCGGCGGGCAGGTCAGCAAGCGGGCGATGGTGGGGGTCAGGGTGAAGTTCTGAGGCCCGTGGCCGGCGCTCTCCGACGGTCGACTCAAGGCGCGGAGGCGCGACGTAAATAGCCGCTTCGACGCGGAAATGGTGTCCGGAATCGGGCGAAGTGGACGAAGTGGACGGATGGGCGCTGTTGCTCCCCGGCGAAGGCCGGGGCCTAGATCCAATGCCCTTCTGGGTCCCGGCCTTCGCCGGGAAACAGGGCGCGCGAAGGCCTCCGTTGCCGGATGGGGAAGAAACGGCCGGCGCGTCCTTGCCACGGGCACCCGGGCTGGACGACTTATTTGCTGCTTTCGTCGTTAGTCGAAAGCGTCCAGGCTTTTCGAAGAGCCGTCAGGTCCCGTACCTTCGCTTGCGAAGGCTTTGAGGTGGCTCGCGCGGCCCCTTTTCAGGGGCGGCGCCCCTTCAGGGCCGCCGGCTCTTCGCCAGGCAGTCCCGTCGGGAGGACCATCGGCATTGTTCGGCTCTTCGCAGTGACGCGAGCTCAAACGTTCCCGAATGACTTCGCGCCGGCCGTGCTGCGTCGCCAAGGCTAAGCAGCATTTCCCGCCTCCGCCGGTTGCGCGAGCCGACTCGGGCAGGGTTCCTATTTAGGCCAGAAATGAGAACAAGTCAAGAACA